>ENA-OZVB01000022-OZVB01000022.1-human-gut-metagenome-genome-assembly--contig:-NODE-22-length-48080-cov-23.070297_pt1 | contig 48080 bp, 50 predicted proteins | sample MGYA00243444_ERZ654043 | MGnify/ENA primary metagenome ERZ654043 (study PRJEB26926, sample SAMN06164885) | human gut metagenome | biome: ENVO:00009003; feature: ENVO:2100002; material: ENVO:00002003...
ACGAGATGTCTTAGGGTCTCGTGGGCTCGGAGATGTGTATAAGAGACAGTTTATTATATTTGCATAACGAAATACTTAAAGAATATGAGGAAATGTAATGGAAACAATGGTTCAGAGCTTCATAGATTAAAACCCATGCAGGATTATGATGAAGCAATGTTTAATCGGTTATACAAAGTTTGTAAGCCAGTTATTCGGAACCTTACCAAACAGATTGATTACAAAAGGTTTAACCTTACGCCAGATATAATATCTTCTTATTTCTGGGATAAAATGTTATTTGTTTTTAATAAGTACTACGGTACTTGTAGTGAAGAACATCTTAAAGCAAGAATCCTTTCTTCTCTTGCTACATTTAAGAATAAGCTTCTTCGATTTGCCTATGGAGAGATTGCAGAATACAATCAGAACCTATTTAAACTTGAAGACTTATTTGATAATGATAAAGAGTTAGAAGATGACGATGAAGAGGTTAAGGCTAAGGAAGAAATGCTTGAATTATTATATAAGTATATGAAAGAGAAGTTATCTCCCGATGCTTATATGGTATTTGAAGTATTACTTACTCCACCTCCTTATATTAAAGAACGAATTAAAGATGGAGAAAGAATCACCAATATAATGCTGGTTGAGTTCTTTGATATGCCTAGAACTAAGAAGTCGGTTAAATACATAGGAGAACTCAAACAAGATATCTTATATTGGGAAGAGAAAGCTAAAGAAGAACTTCACTACTAAACACAAAAGAAAAGGGGCGTTTCCCAACGTCCCTCTCCTCTAATCTTTCATAAATTAAAAGTTTTTCTTAGTGTTATTATATTATAGTTTTATAATATAAGCCAGTACGTAGTAAGGTGGTCTATTCTCATGAGCTTGGCCTCCTCCAGCGTTATAGGTATTATGATTCCACAAGCATACATAAGAATTATCGTTATCTGTTTTATTACTACCAGTAAGATTATTACCAATCCATTGCGTACCATTAACACCGTACATATCTGCATGAGCTTCGATATAATAAGCATCCTGGAACTCATGGTTATGAGCAGGTATCTCGGTAGTACTCAAAGTTACTTTCTCTTGGCCACCCGTATTACCAATCAGATTATAATCCTCATTACCAGATGACCAACCTACAATAAATTTACCTGATAAGTCTGGAGTTTGTAAGTCTTCTACTATTTGCCCATTACATAAAGCCCATCCCTCTGGTACAGAAACTCCATTCCACATGGCAATTAATCCTCTTGGTATATTAGCTCCTGCCATACCACCAAGTTTCTCATCAATGTAAGCCTTGATATCAAAGTTAGGGAATCCTTGCAACAGTCGTAAGAGAGTTTCTATATTGGCTTGTTGCATTCCATGGATAGCAGTATTATATTCTACTGGTTGGGGAAACTTTCCTGCATAAGGAACAATAGAATATTTCTCTACTGAGTTATCCATGGAGTTAGTACCTTGACCATAAATACCAATTAATACCATTGAGGATTTATCTACCAAGCCTTGGGATACAGAAGCTATAGCTCTGTTCACTAGAGACTCATATGATAATTCATTATCTTCTAGTACGTTTGTTTTTGACAAATTTCTAGAATCCTTAGGTGTTGGGTATAGAGGGTCTACTGACTTCTTATACAGAGAGTAGAATGAATTAGACTCATTCCAAAAAGCCCTGAACTGTACTGGATTTTGTACTGGTTCTTCCAAGGGAGTATGATAAGCAAATACAATCACATCCTCGTTAGAACCTTTAGAACCTTCTATATTCGGTATACTGATATTAGCACTATCGGATATATAGATTGTACCATCTCTAGCTATACAACCAAAGTTAGTATCTGGGCCTTCTCCAGAATCTGCAGCTTTAGTCATATACCTTGAAAGAATTCTATCCTTTATTGCTTGATAAGCAGGAGATGTAGGTTCTCCATTCGGTAAGAGAGTGATTGCATTATTTACAATCGTTGCTGAGCCAAATCCACAAAATGGACCCATGCCTACGGGTGCAGCTATTGCTTCAGCTGCATCTTTAGACTTTATTATACCTTCATAATCAAAATACGTTTTCATAATGTATCTTCGTTATTGTTATTACTCTTATATTCTTTCGATTGGTTTTTCATATCTTGGAAAGCTTCTCCCACGTCCTTAAACTTGAAGGTTAATAATTTCCAAAAGATGGACCAGATACTATACTTCTTCTTTATACCATGTAAAGTACATATGTGACCATAAATACTATCTATTTCGAAACAATAGCATAATACCATTATCGTTATAGATACTGTTATCGGATTTAATCCGTAAGGTTCACCGATGGCTTTACCTATTACGGCACCAAGTAAAATGTAACACAGATAATCAATGATTTTATTAAGAGTTCTCCTCCCGGCTCTAGATTTTCTTATTTCTATGCCTTGTACCCTACTTGCAGATACTCCAAACCAAAAGTCTGCAATAATTAATACAAAGGCTAATAAAATCATCCACCTTAAATCAAAGACAATGGCATAACATTCAGAAGTAAATCCAATGATACCAGTTTTAAATAGTGTGTTAAAAGAGCTGCTTTCCATTTTTGTTATTCTATTTTAAGTGACCATTCTGTTCCTTCCGGAACTAATATATTAATACCTTGTTCCGAAATATCATTGGATTCCCAAGTGAGTTCTGTCTTATCAACCACATCTAGTAGGTTTACTATAAAGACTGCCTTAACCGAGGGATTAGCTTTCACATAGAAAGTATGTTTACCTGGTAAGTTAGTAAAGAACTGATAAGGACTTGGATGAACTACATCAGGAGCCGTCTCATATACAATATCTGAAACTTCTCCAGTATCCGAAGTACAGGTTACAATGGTAGATACCCCTTGTACATATTTACTTAGTTCTGCACTTACAGGATTACAAGTTAAAGTATACTTAGGTATAACTTCCTTAACTGTAAGATTTACTACTGAGCCTTGATAATAGAATTCGTAACTACCAGCTTTATCAAAAGTAATAAGCGTATTCGAACTATATTTCTCGGATGAACCTTTTAAATCAATATTAGTTATCATACTACCACCATCTCCCCAACGTAGGTAGAATTGGCAATTCTTGGATTTAGTTAATTGATAGCCTGCCTTGATATACTTCCCTGCATCTGCTACTGCTTCTGAGTAAGGTTGTAATTCATACCAATTGTCATCGGTTTCATCTACGGGTTCTAACCATAGGTAAGATTGAGGAGCAGGTACATATTCTAATACCTCTACCTCTACTGACTTACTAACATCTCCTACGGATTCAAATTTATAATCTCCAGCCTCATTAAATGAGTATTCTGTATTTCTACCGTAGTAATAATCTGGACCTACTACATAACGATTAGTTAATTCAGTAGTACCCAGTTTTACCCATGTACCTTGAGTATTCTTTTTGTAGATATTTACTTCAGTATCAAAGTAACTATCTAAACCGGCACTTTCAAAAGTAGAATAATAGATTCCCGATGTAATCCAAAGATTAACTGATGCAGAACCTTGAGCATTTAGGTTTAATCGTTTATTAGATACACCTATATTATATGTAATGGTATATCCCAACCTATAAGCTACTACCGTACCATAATTACTGGTATTACCTGAATCATCCTTTGTACACCTGAATTGGAATGTACCAGTAGAGGTAGGTGCCCATCTTTGACCATTACGAACCAATATACCTGGGTCTGAAGTACATACAGCAATGAGTTGACTTGTATCTTCGTTTGGGTCTGAAGAACGTATAGTTATCAAAGATTTCTCACCGTTAGTGAGATTAATGTTTCTAGGTTCACAGAGTACGGTATAGTTAGTAGCAATTGCTGTTACGGTTAAAGTAACTTTCTTTGCAGGAAAGTCTGCAATAACCCATTCATAGGTACCAGCAGAAGTTATCTCCCAAACAGAGCCAGAATCTTTGGTTTCATAAGTATTAAGTAACTGTACAGATACAGGTTTAATATTACCCCGATAATTCATATTAGCAGTTACTCTTACCTTGATTACAGGGTTAGTACCGGTGATTACCAAATTATCTGGGTCTGTACCTCCCTCTACCAGGTCTGCATAAATATGATAAGACTTGGTATAATACTCTAAACCTATATCCACATAAGTAGTTACCGAAGTATCTCCTACACTTCGAAAATAATACCTTTGGTCACCTTTTCTTGCATAGAATATAGAGCCACTTTCGTATTTCTTTGAACTCCATTTATTCTCAGATGGTTCATATCCAGTTACCTGATATCTTAAATCTGCATCATCATAATCTGATGTAACGGTTACTCTAATAGGTATTTCTGTTATATGCCCAGTCACAATCTTTGCAGGACTGATAAGAGGTTCAGCTTTAATCCTATAATTATAAGCTAAATCAAATCCATAGGTAATTTTACCAGATACATTATAAGGTAAGAACCTATCGAATAATTTATCGATTGATTGTTTGAAAGCCTTGAACTCTGGTGTGGGGGAAGTAAAACCATGACCACTTATAGATATACTGACCTCGATACATTGAGCACAACCATAAATCTTATCATAATTGTACTTATCATATTGAGAATAATCGGTATCATATAGTGGGTCTACCTTTTCCCATTTATCCATTGCTCCATCTGTTGGGTCTGTAATTGTACAAGTTAACCCATACATATTAAAAAGGATTTCGAAGAATTTCCTTGAGCCCCGAATCTTAAGTAATGATATTGAATACTTTAAGATAGTTCGAATTTGTTCATCGCTTAAGTTAGGAACTCCTTTGTGTTCTCCAGTTCTAGCAAATGGTAATGCTCCCAAGAACTCCCAGAGGTAATTTAAATACCTCTGCTGAGTTTTATCGATATCGATTATATCTAGAATATTATCAATATCTTTAGTTATATCTTCTTGGAAATAGTTACCACATATTTCTAGAAATCTTTCTAATATGCCCTTACCGTCGACTTTATAAGTATCTTGCTCTTTAAATTCGAAAGGTAAGAAATCAATTAGGTTTTTAAGATTTATCATACGATTTCGTTTACTTTAAGTGTTAACTGACTTGAGTCTTCGAATACCGGGATATTATAACCTGGGTCTGTATAATCCTTGTTAGGTTCTGCAATGGTTATGATATATCTAAATCCGGATTGATAACCATTGTTCTGGATATCCAAGGCAAATACAAATCCATTTATAGTATCTCTAATCTGTGTAGTCTTACCCACTTGGCCATCATAAGAAAAGCCTCCCTTAACTGAACGTACTGTAAACTGAGTACCTGAAGAGAAAGATATAAAGTAAGACATACTACCATTAGCTTCATCCAATTGGAATTGACCAAGGATTAATTCCTTGTTACCATATACTGTAGTAGGCCAAGGTTTAGTATAGAACTTCTTCAAGTGTAAATAATCTACAGATTCAAGATTATCTATTAGTGCATAGATATCGGAAATTCTTACGCTGCCACCAATATCGGAATTCTCTGGAGAATAAGCATTAAATAATGCACTGAGAATCTGTGATTGTATTTCCGAAGTTTTATAAGACTTCTTCCCTGTAACTTCTACATCCAAGATAATATTTACTTTACCTGCAGACTTAACGGTTAACCAAGTAGTAAGTGGTGAGTTCTGATGTAATACATCATATACTTTTTGAATAAGGTTAGAGTCAGCAGTAGCACCATTATCAGGAGAGATGTATACAATCAATTTTCTACCACATTCATATTCAGCTTTAGCTTTACTAACTCCATCAACTAACTTGGCTAAGTCAATGAAATCTTGTTTAGTGATAGCAACTCCCATGGTCTTTACACTCAAAGGTATGTGTTCCTTGAGCATACTAAAATTCTCATAGGATGAACCTCCACCTGCAGCATAAGTATTAGATACAGTAGCATCCGTTACTGATGAAGATATAACTGAAGGTACAGAAGTAATCATACCAGATTTTACATTACCATTGATACCAGTAGTAAGGTAGAACTTAACTTCAGATATCTTAGCATTAGCTGCTGGCTTCTGTCCATATTTACCATCACCAAATAAGATATAAGGGTTTAAAGCTTCATCCATGGTAACCATGAAATGTTTATCGGTTGGTTTTGAGTAAGCAAAGGTGTTTACCAATACCCAAGATTCTCCACCAATCTTCATACTCATAGTTCCATGTTCGTAATACTTACCATTAGGTAGTGTACCAAGAGTAATAGTTACCCTTTCATCTGAAGGTATAACCATACCATTTATCTGGCTTTCTGTATATAATTCATGTTGTACAACTGGAACTTTACAAGTAGTTACATTAGCATACCAAGTTACATCCCTAGAAGATAACCATTTGTTACCATTAGAATCTGTAAATAAAGTTCCAGAAGGTATAGTTAATTTAGCACCAATAGAATCTCCAGATACATCCCTGGATACTACCAAATCTACTGATGCTGCAATAGCACCTCTTGCATGATAATCTACCAAAGCTCCATGCCTAACTACTGAACTGTATTTACGAGCAGTGGGTAAGAAGGATTCCCTTGCCATATTATCAATGTAGTAGTGAAGAACTTCGGCAATTGCCGCAAACAATGAAAGGATAATGATTAATATATTTCCTTCCGAGTAATCAGTTACGAGTACATTGCCATCTTTGTCTTTGATATTCGTAAGTGATTCTATCAGCTTGGCCTTAATCTGTTGGTAAGACCTCTGATAAGGGTTGAGCCATTTATTAGTGATTCCCATATTAATAAGAGTTTAATGAATTTTCATTTTTATCATAGGTCAGGTACAGGTACTGACTAGTAGAAGTTTCATTAACTACATAATGAACTTCTATGTTTATTTTAGCACCTTGTCTAGAAACGGTGATACCCTTAAAGGTAATCCTTTGTTCCCATGCACCAATTGAGCTTTTAATAAACTCTTTAATAATAAAACTTAGGGCTTGTGTATTTGGCTCTTCTATACATTCCCATAGGCGATTCCCAAAGTTTTCCTGTCGAAATCGTTGTCCTATTAAATAATACATTATAGAGCTTATATTATTTCTTACCAAAGCCATATCACCATTAACAGGATACCAACCTGTTTCACCCTTTTCGTTTCTTGTAAGTTGAATAGGGAATATCATACCCTTTCCAACAATGTTAGTAAGATAGTTATCCATTAGTGTATACATTTAATGTCCTCATAATCTTCTTGTTTGAAAGTAGAGAACGGTTGACTTGCTTGAGTTACGGTAGGACCTGAAGAACCAGGTCCAGTAGTTACACCCGAGTGTACGTGAGAATTGAATAAAGTTCTTAGAGTTTCCAGTTCTTTAATGGTATTATTGAGTTTCTCGGTTAGTTCTTTGATATTAACTACTCCTTGATTCTCTCCCTTATTTAAGATTACTGTATCACCAGAACCTACACTTACATCTCCTTGTGCTTGAATAGAAATGTTTCCCTTAGCAGCAATGCCTACATCTCCATTTATATAAACAGTTAGCTTTCCATTATCATCATCAAGTACCATTACATTTCCTTCTGGAGTTATAATACCCATTTTATTAGGACCATCCAAAGGGTCTGGTATTTGTTGTAAACCCCAACCATGGTATTCCCATAGGGGTTTAGTTGGGTCTCCGAATTCGAATGTAACAAATACTATATCTCCAACTTTAGGAGCAAGGTACTTGAACCCATTATTGATAGAACCGTGTTGGCCTTTTGCATAAGCCCATGTAATGATTCCACCCATGACTTCTGGACAGCATACTTTAATACGGTTCATATGTTTCTCCGTATCATTATTATCTACCACTATGCCACGGTAGACAGAGTAGTATCTACCTAAACCTTCGATACCCTCTTCTGTTAATAATTTAGCTGTTGAGTACATTATTTCTTGTTGGATTTATATCGTTCATAAGCTTTCATTGCCCAATTAAACTTGTTGGATTTATATCGTTCATAAGCTTTCATTGCCCAATTAAACTCATCAAAGTTATACCTTTCTTTCATAGAAGGAGTAACCTTTGATTGGTCTGCCTTTATGACATTAGTTTTACCATAGAGTGCAGTACCGTTGGAAGTTACTACTGTGCCTTCTGTACGAACGGTACCTGCAGCAAGAGCTTTTGGGTCTTTAGCATTTATCTCGTCATAATAGAACTTATTCTGTAAGAACTCTCCTGCACCTTTCTTATCAATAATTCTACCCTTATCATCCATAAACCTTTCTACAAAGTATACTACTTCATTATAGGTAAAATCATGTACAATATCAGAAGCATTAGCAGTATTCTTTTTGTTCTTACCAAAATCAGTTTTAGCAGAATCCTTAGCATCATTACTTACAATATCCTGAGTACTAAGTTGAGTCTTAGATGTAGTCTGTCCATCTCTAGCATTATTCTTAACCAAGTCTAATGTACAAAGATAACCTTGACCAGCATCCATTGAATGTTGTACTGATTTGATATACCAAAAACCTGACCACCTTTTACCTACATTCTCTAATGAAATTACTTGAGAAGATTGTAATGAAGGTCTACCAACTACAGTCATTTGGCATACTAATTTTCTTTCGGATATCTTAAGACCACCGTTAGCATTAGCATTCATTGCCCAGGTTACTTTATCTGCTCCACCATATCTACTGAATAGGTTATGATACAATTTGTAAATGGGTACTAAGAATGGTACCTTCTTCATTCTTCGTATCTTAACCTTAGCTTTAACCTTTCGAGTCATAGTAGGTGTAGTAACCCCATCTCCAGAATATTCTACCTTATAGGTATCTGGGTATACTGTAATATATGGATTCTTTTCCATTGCAGATATACCTCTTTGAGATTGGTCATCTATCATCTTCTTCTCATAAGGATTACTTGAAAAAGTTCGGATATCTACCATGTGAGTTATGGTTCTACCTTCTGGGTCGTATTCCCGAGGGTCTACCCATTCTTCTGCAAGGTATTCCATTTTATACTCTCCAGTAAATAGATATCTTTCATTTTCTAGTAATTGCCTAAGATTACTTTCCAACTCTTTGCCATTCTTAGAGTTCTTCAAGATTTGCTGAATAACCCTTTTCTTATCGTTGGGTAAATTGTTTACAGCGGTATTAATAGCTTCTCTATATTGCTCAGTACTTAAATTATCTAAAGCCTCCTGTTTACCAGCATTGTAAGCTACGTAGGGTTTCTGAGAACCATACTCTTTCATTGCAGCATTATACTTCTGAGCTTTGGCTCCATACCTTTGTTCTGCTTCCATCTCAGCAGCAATATTAGTAGTAGGATGACTACGATAATCTTCGTAAGGTACACTACCATAATTTACTACCATTGTATTATCTACTTGAGCTACAAATGGTTTGAGTAAAGTTACTTCCTCTTTCTCTTTTTCAGGTTCTGTGATATCTGTTGAACCAACAATTAAACCTTTATCTTCTGGGTCTAAGGCTTGAGTTAATTGGGCCTTTGCCCTTTTAGTTACTTTCTGAGTACTGAAGGATACTCTAAGTACTTCTCCATTTTCGGATTGATAAATGTAATTGTATTCTGGTTCTTCTTGAAACTTACGGTTGTGTATGTATATTACACCATCACGAGAATCTATATACCAGGGACCATTTGAATACCCTTTCATCTTTTGCTCTAATTGAACTAAGATGTTATTCCCTATTAATCCCAAGTCACTATCTATCAGAGACTTTAAATCACTTGGCATAGCTACTTGAGCTATTCCACTAAACCGATTAGCGTAAAGTATCTTTCCAGTAGTAGTTCGACTTTGCTCTGTCGGGACCTGTAGTGACTCGTAAACTTTATTACTTATTACTTGTTTAGCCATTACTGAAATATTTCTATGATTACGCCTATATCATTGTTACAACCATTATCCAAGAAGTTGGATAAGCTGTATTCCGATAAATCTGAATGAGTGTAAGGTGGTTGGAATCTTAAATCTCCAACTGTATCTATACACTTAATCGTCACATGAGTGCCAGTGGAATCGAATACACAATCCAAATCTCTAACCTTAATACTGCGTACTGGGCTAGAGATAAATTGACCATCAGGGTATATGTATCCCCACTGAAGATAAATAATCGAGCTTTCCTGGAGGTCTTCGATATCTACCGTATCTGGGTCTCCAGTATCAAATGTAATGGTAGCTAAGTTCTCTTTCTCCTCATCATATTTGTAGCTCCAATTACTTATATAAGCGCCAAGAGGTATGCCAGTAATGGGATTCATTATAGGCATACCTCCAGAATTGAACAGAGCCATGTAAGGTGTTGCTGTTCCATTATAAAGTATTGGTTGGTTAGGTTTTCTAGTTGCCGCCATACATAGGTATTCTTAAAATTTGATAAGGTTCTAATTCTTGAAAAGAGTTCAAGATATTATTAGCTTCAGCAATCAGGTACCACTTACCAGAATCACCATAATAACGATGAGCAATACTCTGTAGGGTTTCTCCATCTAATACAGTATGTTGTTTATCGTTATCAGTGTAAGGAACGTTTGGAGGAGTTACCTCTAATGAATAATCTCCCTCATCATACTTAAGAGCAATGGCTCCATCATAGGGACTTGCTCCTGTTAGGTATTGATTTAAGTCTATCATATCTGTATCCCTTTCGTATTCTTTAAGTCATCTTCAGTTACAATATCTTGGTAAGATAAATTATAAGCACTTACCCTTTTGAAGATTAATTCTTGGGTTGCAGCTGCAGGCAATAACTTTAAATCCTCGATGGTACATGACTTACCTGCTACTCGAGTCCTTGAGGCATTTCTAAAATTATTCAAGGTATAAGTTGCAGATGTAAGGATATACTGATGATTATCAAATATACCAGAACTACCCCATTCGATTTTTAAAATCGGAGGGCTTGCCTGGTAAGAATTTGCCTTAGTCCACATTTCCAATAGTCGGCATTTAGTAATTACCTCTTTTGGATTATCGGGGTCATTACAGAACCAAGATACATTAAATTGAATTATATCTTCACTACCAGTAAAATGATACATGGGAGTATTACGTCCCATAGATTTAATTGTTGCCCAAGTAGTTTCTCCTCTAAAGTCAACCGAAGTTGGTCTATTCTGAAGAGTAATATATTGGTAAGGACTGGCAGTAAGATTATAAATCACTACTTGATTCATACTTCTTACTTCGGGCATTACCAAAAAGAGTTCTTTATTCTTTGTAACGTTTTGACCTTTAGCTGGGTCCATTTCTTCATATCCAAAAGGAACCCCACCTTCTACTTGATGTTTTAATTCCATTCGGTACTGAGCCTGAATCCTTTGATTTAATTTGGGATTCTTTGAACTAGCTCTTGGTCCAAATGGGTTATTAGGGTCATATACTTTACCCTTATCTGCAGTATCTTTAGGCAAGGTTGAGATTGCCCTGTTGAGGAAAATCCTGGCCCTCCAAAGTTTATTTAAAGGACCAGTAAGAACTCCTGCAGAATCTCTGGTAAGGTCATTATACTTTTCAACAACCCCACCTGCTATTTGATTTAATATTCTTGCCATAGTTGTTTAGTTTAATCCCAATGATATACCAGTAAAATCCTGTTGGCCACCTGGAGCAAAATCTCCTGCCTCATTTCCATCTACCGATATGTTAATTCTTGAATCCTTGAATCCATCCCTAATGGCACTTCTAACGGCATCAACAAAAGCCTGTTGATTTCTATCCTGAATAGAAGCTTTGGTTTCTTCGGAGTTTAATGCTGCAGTATTATTATCTACGGAATTAGTAAGACCTCCAATTACGTCAATTAATGCAGGGATAGCTATAGAAGCTAGTAGTCCCCAAGGCCCTCCTAAGAACCCTAAAAGTCTACCACCAAGTAATCTAGCACCAAATCCCATAGCACCTTTCTTAGCAATCTGTTGGCCTGCTGTTTTAGTTACAGTAGAACCTACTGCTGCACCAACACCAGCACCTGCAAGTGTACTCATTGAAGTAAACCTTCCTTGGGCATCTCTTGCTACTACAGTACCTTTCCGAGTTCTACCAACTGTACCTCCCATGGGCAATGCAAAGAATTTACCTGGAGCCATTTGCATAGCAGTCATCCTCATCATCATTGCCGAGATATTTCTCAGGTGACCTTCAAGGATTGAAGCTTGAACATTAGTTCTTACCATACCTTCTGCCATACCATTAGTCTCTGTAGTAGCTAAAGCTTGGAAGGTACTTATCATTCGAATTGTACCTTGAATAAATTTGAAGCCTTGATATATGGTACCTATTACTGCTCCAGTTGCAACTACCTTTACCAAGAACTTACCTGCCCAAGTTTCTTGCATACTGTTAATAATTCCCAGGATACGAGAACCAAGTTTTAATACTGGGTTAAATACTTCGGCAAGAGTTGAGCCTGCAGTTACAATAAAGTTCTCCCAGTTTGATTTAAACTGTTCAATAATACCTGCAGGAGTTTGTAATCTTTCTTGAGTTAAGTTTTCTACAGTACCGCTTGCAGCTCCAACCTTGTCCATAAGTTCTGTAAGCTTATTAGCTCCAGTCCAATAATCTTGAAGTAAAGCTGAAGCAGCTCTTGTACCTCGAACTCCAAAGATATTAAATAGAGCAGATGAGATATCTATACCTCGTTTACCTCTAAGCTTATCGCCTAAGATGGTTATAATCTTATCTAATCTCAAAAGATTACCAGAGGCATCTACTAGAGAAGCTGGGTCTATACCTAAAGATTTTAGCATCTCACTACCTCCCCTTTTCTGCCCGGTTACGGAAAGAGTTAAATAGCGCATCATATTTGCCAATGCAGTACCAGCTGATGAAGCTTGGATACCTTGATTACCAAGTACTCCAATGGCTGCAGCTGCATCACCCATACTGATTTTGGCATTTCTAAATTCTGCTCCTGAATATTGGAAAGATTGGGCAAGGTCTGTTAGAGAAATATTTGCAGAGGTTACTGCAGTTGCCAATTGGTCTACTACCTGAGTAGCATTCTGTGAAGGTATATTAAAGGTCTGCATGATGTTAGTCACCAAGTCAGCAACTCCACCTTTCTGACCAAGAGGCATACTGAAGATAGAAGCTAGCTTAGCTGCAGGGCCAATCATCTTTTCGATTTGCTCTACATTGTTACCAGCCATTGCCAAGTATCTTTCTCCCGATGCAATATCGGCAGCAGTAAGAGGAGTTACCTCATTGACTTCTTTGGCTACTTGCATTAGCCTTGCCTGTTGAGCAGCATTAGCCCCAGACATTTTAGAAGCTAAGAATACTTGGTCGTATACTCCTGCAGAATATTGGTAGGCCCTTGCCATACCTCCAACCAATTCTTTTCCAAACTCAAAAGCATTAGAGGTTGACATTTGAATACCTCTATTCCAGGTATTCATATCGTTCATCATTGTTCTAAATGAATTCGATATTCTGCCAGCCTCATTAGAGAATCGGTCTCTTAATACCATTGCAACACCGACCTCGACTAAGCTTCTTCTGTCTATCATTTTCTAGTTTTCTTTTTTAAGTTTTCATAATATTCTTCGGCTATATCCTTAAATCTTTTTCTTTCTCTATACGGAAGACGCAAAAAGCTGAGATAATCGAGGACTATCTCAGCTCTACATATATAAGTGAATGTACCTGGATGGTCTACGCTTCCGTCAGGTAGAAAAAAGTTGGTGAAAGCATTATAGGATATTTATCAATTCTTCCTGGTATACTTGGATGTTCTACATCAGTATTACCATCGAAGACTGGGTCGTATTCAAAGATTGTTTTACGAATCTCTGCAATGTCTCTTACTGAAAATAAATGGAAGCTTTCTACCTTTTCCCATTTACCATCAATCTGAAGATGTAGGTTCCTTGCAACTAATGCAGCATTACGAGTCTGTTTTTCTACTGGCAAAGTAACCAACATCCTTTCTCCTGCACCTGTAAGTAAATCGAATTTAACTACCTTGCCTGAAGAAAGAGTTACTTCATAATCTGTAAGTTTACCTTGTTCAGGGTAATAAGGAATAGCATTTGGTTTCTCTGCCAATTCTTTTTCTGAAGGTAGAGTTCCGTAATTTTCAAAAAGCATTTCGCTTAATGATTGACCATAAACTTGTTTACCGCCTTCTTGGCCCCAATCATATTCGAATTCTACCTCATCGCCTAATGAGAAAATCCTTGATTGGAATAAAATACAGTAACGGTCATTCAAAGGAATACGGTCTGCATCCTCTACTGTTAATCTACGAGTAGGAGTAAAGTCTGTATCTACTACAATTGCCTGAATAAACTTAGTAAGGTTCATAAGGTTTCTTACATCCATTGGATTAGATAAGATATCCTCATCTGCACCATTCTGTTCCCTGATTGAGTATTTATAACCTGCTGGGGTTATGAACTCATGTGTTCTACAATTTAATTCCATGTTAATAAGTTATTTTGGTTATACTTTAGTTCATAGTGTTCGCTGTAACAACAAGAAAGGGGTGAGCCCTTTCTAGGAATCCCACCCCTCCCACCTAAAAATCTTAGTGAAAATAGACTAAGCGTTTTTAATACTTATCTACGGTACCTACTGAGAATTCGATACTTTCGATAGTGTTCTCTGAAGCCATTCTGTCCAAGTCTAAACCTGTAATCTTACATGGCCATACCTCTTCGAAGAGGTGGGTGTTAAGTACGGAAACTCCATCTTCGGCAAGTTCATTTACGATTACATTTTCCCAGTATTGGCTTGGTACCAAACCTCCACCAGCAATCATATCTTGGCATGAATAAAGCCAATCATGAAGCCATGTATCTGAACCTGCAGTAGTTAAAAGTTTACCTACTACTAAGTTACCTACAGTAACTCTACCGGCAGTTTTAACGTCCCGGTTAACGTCTCCATGAGCAACCTGGTCAATCTCTACATCTGGCAAAGTACAAGTTTGGAACAGATAAGTATTGATTGGGTGCTTAGGGAATGTGATACTCCAAAGGAATTTCTTTCTTGGATTCTTTACTTTTGCTCCCATGTTTTCTTAATTTTATTCGTTAACGTCCTGAACGGATACGGACTTGGATGCCTGGTCAATATAGATGCCCATAGTGATTTCTTGCATCGGAACGATATCCTTGAATTTCAGGGTTGCTTTGTATTTACCTTGACGAACATCGGCTTCATTGTTAACCGATAAGTCATTGTACGAGTTAGCGTCTTGGTCACCCATCCAGGTGTATTCAGACATGGCATCTTCATCTACCAAGTTATCCAGCATTGGTTTAACTTCTAGATAAATCTTATTCCAAGTGTTCCAGATATTTGGTTCTTCCAAATACTTTTCTAGAATAGGTCTAAGATTCTTTTTGAGATACAGATTCAATCTTACAATTGCAAGGAATCTTTCTGAATCCTGTTTTACCTGAGAAGAAAAACAATGCCACAGCAAAGTTTGTTTACCTTGGTTAGGAACATCTTTGATACAGATTATATTTGCATAATTCTGTGCTAACTCATTGAGTTCCTTAGTTCTTGAAGGAGAACCATAATTTGGGCATACTGGACCATTACCATCATAGATAATGCCCCGATTCATACCAGCAAATGATTTCCAAGGTCCAAACTGAGAAGCAGAAGCATCTCCTAATCCTGCAATGGTACCAAGAACATCTGAATCTACCAAGTTACCGTCGGCATTATAGTATTTAATACCACCACCAAAGTAAGCAACATACTTACTGTTACCTACAGTACCAAGGCAAGTCTGAATCCAAGTGATGATTGATTTCAAGTCTCTTGGTTGGTCACCCTGAGTATAGTGAGTAGTATATTTTGGTACTTCAATGTAGTAGGTATATTCTTGCAGTTCTTTAACCATATCTACTGCAGCCTTGTGTACTTTAAGTACATCAGCGGATGCTTCAAGATGTTGGTCAATGTGTGAACAGAAGATTTGATATACATCTACATAATCCTTAACGAATTCCAGAGAAGCAATCCATTCGTCTGCCGTAGGAGTACTACCGGCACTACCAATTGTACCATTCAATTTTACTCCATCGGCAGTGATAGTAGCACCATTGAGTTTAATATCAATTGGGTTTCTTGTCCCATCTACATCATCAGTTAACCATTTGATGAAGTTGTTCCAAGATTTGATGTTCTCTGTCTTTTCAGTTAATACCGGAACGATATATTCTGAGTTCTTTGCAAATGCACTCAGAGCAAGGTAATCTACAGAAGTATCATTGTTATTGTTATCATCTGCAGTTTTGTAGGTTACTACTGGACCTTGTTCAAGTACCTGGCCATTAGCACTAATTACTTGATAGTAAACCGTGTTAGCCTGTTTGTAAATATTCACAGAGAAAGTTTCAGCACTACCAACTGGGTCTCCATATCCTTTAGTTACCAAACCAAAGCCAACAGCAACTGAATCAGAAGTAAACTTGAAAAGAGTAGAAGCCGTGGGTTCCTTTGGAGTTGCAGAAGCTACTACCGGAGAACCGTCTTCAGCAGCCTTAGGAGCAGATGCAGCTTTAGCTCTTGTTGCAGCAGATACTACACCTTTGGTTGCACCCTTACCAAGTACACGAATAATACGAAGCTTAGAACCACCATTGAAAGCCTTTTCGATGTTTGATACAGAACCATCTGGTACTATCTCAGAACCAAAGACTCTTTGGAATTGAGAGAAAGATTGGATAAGTTCTGATGGGTCATCATATGGACCTTTAGTAGTTCTAGCCAATACACATGAAACTCCTAACATAGGAGTAGTTTGAAGAACATTTTCGTTCTTAAACTCGAAATTTACAGATGGTGAATTAGGCATATTTATACTAATTAAGTTAATTACTCATTTATTTAATACCCTCTAGTATTGAGCTATTTTACGTTAAGGTTAAGTAAATCTGACTCTTGCTTTTCGGTTAGTCCCATCAATACGGATATATCCTGAATTGGTACAAGTTCACCTTCTTCAGCAAGTCTCTCAGGTAATATACCATCCTTACAAGTATACTGATATACTTTTTCAAGTAGACCATGATTCTCGTCAGGGTGGTCATAGTAATTACCTATTTCGATAAATAGGTTTCCTGTTGGTGCTACCCGACCATCTTCCCATTCTTCTAAGTTATTATAATAAGGTCTTACGTATCCTCGAGAAGGTAATGCTTCATACATAATACTATGAAGTAACCTCATATCGGCTTGAGTATTAGATACCAGGTGAATATCTAGAGTTATATCCTTTGTTTCATAGGAGAATTCAGATGCTTGGTAATTCCCACCTTCTAGCTTATCACCAATGATATATTTGTTAACACCTATATCACCATTATAGAATCCTTGCAGTTCAATGGTAATTCTAGGGCATGTCTTTGCACCCTTAACCTGATTATTACCTATACCAAATATAGGAATGAATTTAGGCATAGCATCTTTATCTGCCTGGAATCTCTTTTCATTCTCCTGTGATAAAGGTAAGTAATCTTCGGGGTTAAGAGTTAAACCTTTCTTAAGTGCTGTTTGTAATAGGCAAATATAAAAGGTTCTTTCTACGATTTCTTCTGTATTTACCATATTATATAAGTTGAATCATTAGCAGGGTATTCATAGTATAAGTACCACCATCACTAAATACGCATTCCCAATTTATGGATGTAGCATTGAAAAAGATACCTGCATCTTTCCTCATATGACAGGTAGCACTAAAACTACCCTGGTAAGTATTAGCTATACTACCATAGTTACTAAACCATGTATAGGTATTAATACCACTACCACCATTGTTTGAACTTTTAGTTTCACCAATTGAAGGTATTTTAAATCCCATAAGCTCCTCTGAAACTTGGGTTCCTTCGATTAGCTTAGCTCTATAACCAGTCATGGTAAAACCTGCTGAACCTTCCCAAGCATTAGGACCTTGGCCTTTAGGTACACTCAGATTAATATTGGGAGGGTCTACACGATATCTATAAGATATTTCTCCAGCTGTCTGAGTTACCGTTACAGTTTTAGTTAAACCACCCACTTGCTTGATAGTTAGAGTTCCACTAAGAAGTTGTTCAGTAGTATTCTTAGAAGTAATGGATACCTCTAGAGTCTTTTCTTCATTATCTGTAAATCTTAGTCCAGCAGTAAATGGTGGTTCTTCTAGGAATTCTGCCGTAACCTCTACATTTTCCCAATCTCCTTGGGGTGTACCATTAATCATTTCTCTACGTTGAGAAGTGATTGCCAAAGTATCAGAGCCACCCTTACCCAATATGTTTATGGCTTCCTTATCTACTTCTAACTTGTATTCGTAGTTAAGGCTGCCTTTCTTTTGAATAAGATTTACAGTCTTAGGTACTCCATTAACTGTAATGGTAAGGATGGCTTTTTTATCTGCTTCTGTATCATTCACTTTTAACGGATGTACCATTACGAGTGCAGGACCAGTACCAGATGTTTTATCTGCTTCAAAATCTGCCATTACTTTGTATATTTTCTAAGTTCTTTTCTTAATTGATTTCGTATCTCTTTCTCTAAAACTACGTTTCCACCTGCTGCCTCGAAAGCAGGTTTCCATAAAGGACGTGGTGGAAGATTACCATCTCTACTACCATATTCCAACATGATAGCAATTTGATTAAGTGTTTTTCGAGAAGTTCTACCAGAGTATGTTATCTTCCTTAATCCTGGAGGAAGACCAACAAAGGTTCTATCTTTCTGAGTTACCATTGTAACTGACCTTACATATTGACCAGTAAGGTTTAATAAAGTATGTGCTCCATACTTCTTAAGTGTAGCAGTAGCATGAGGAGGCCAAGAAACTTTGGAACCCGGTGGAGGTAGACCATTATTTAAACTACGCCTTACTATACGAAGAAGTTGATTGCCAAACTTTCTAGTACCTAACTCGTATCCGAGCTTCATGATACTTGGAGTCTTGGCAATCAACCTCTCAGCCTGACGTTGTTTAACTGGGTCTACATAAATCTGAATATCACATAGATTATTCGAGAGGTTTATGTTAACCTTTTTGCTTGGCATCTTTATTCTTATTTAATCCCAACTCACTGGCAATCTTCATAAGAATATCTTGTTGCATGGATAACTTCTCTGCTACCTCAGTTTTAAAAGCCTCGAACTCTTCTTGCTTATAAGCCTGAGCTGGTTGTTGTTGAGGAGTTAGCATACCCTCGATTGTATGGTAGATGTTATCACATTCGGTAACTATTGCCTCATATTTATCTCGATTGTTGAGAATATTTACAGCATTAGTTCTTTGGATATTTACTTCGTTTACGATATTGCGTAAGTCGGTAGTGTAATAAATATTATTATGAATACCTTCTGCAGCATCTGTAGGAAGGTATATTGTCAAAGAGGATACAGAATCTTGAATAACGATTTCTGTATTTGCGGCAAAGCTTCCATCTGGGCCAGTGGCTCTAGGTTTGCTTTCACCTACTTTTAATACTTGGGCCTTATCAAAGATTGGATACCCAGAACGTCTGTCTCTCTCTAAGGTGTATATAGTATCACCTTTCTGCAATTTAGAAAAAATCAAATCTTCCATGTTCATCTTTTATTAATTAAGTTTAAACCAAATGATACTGCACCTGGATTCCTTTGCATAAAGTCTACCAGGTTTAAGAATTGATAGTATCCCAATTGGTCAATGAGTGACTGTGCTTTGTTTGCTACTTCCTTTGCTATCTCTGCATTGGGAGCAGGCAATGTAAGTTGAATAGTAAAATCTTTTAGTTGATTTCCATTAGTTGGTTCTTTCTTAATCTCTTCACTTTCCATATCGTATTATCAAGGATTAAGTGAAATATCTATGATATACACCACAAATAATGATTGGTAACTTAGTCGGATCTTTAGGAGTTAAAGTTAAAGTACCAATTTGGGTTAAAATAGGAAAAACAGTAGTATTCTTTTTTATTATATCTAAACGAATACCATTATCATTATCCCCATCACTTGATAACATACTGATATTTACTGTAAAACCAGCAGGAACACCAGCAGAAGGATATAATTCCCAGTGATATTCGTAATCAGTAGTTTGATTTGGGTCATTACTAATGGTTACAGGCCTACCGCTTTTACTAAACTTTAAGTTACTTAATTCTACTTGTTGAGTATAAGTACTACTATCTGTACCTGCTACAGATACATTAACTTCAATAGTAATGGCATCTTGAGCTAAAGTACCTAAGCCATAGAAATTACCTGACCGTATATCAGTATTACCAACCCAATTTTCATCTTTTATGGTATTTAATCTAATTGTTCTAGGCCCGTTATTATTTACTCTTCCCCCTAAATAACCTTCATTCATTGGGTCTTGGCTAACATAAGCATATAAAGATTGATTACCGTTACCGGGTTGTTCAAACCTAACTTGCTGGTTTCTTGCAGAATCTCCTTCGTTATTGGTTAATGCCCTGAAAGCCCAGTTATAGGAGTTATCTGAGTTCTGTCCATTATCAATAACCTGCAACCAATCTTCAGAAGGTGGTATGAATGTAGGTTTGACGTACTTCTTGGTAAACTCTACGTTATTCCTTCGTAGACTTACATAAGATATAATATCCCTACTACCTGCACTACTACCATAGATATCACCCTCTAGAGTAATATTAGTAATGGTACTTCCTTCTTGTTTCCAACTAAATTCAAAAATTCTAGTATAAGGTATGGGGTTTACTAGTAGGGTAATAGTGGGTACTGTCCCTACCTCTTTACCGTTAATTACAACTTTAGGGTTATATAAAGTTATGGTATGAGTACGAGGGTATTCGGCTAAGTTCTGTACAGAATTAGTAATACCTATAAAAGCATTTTCAGAATCCGATTGTAGAGTAGCAGATACCTGACCACTGGGTGAAGCTATTGCCGAGTTGTTTTCAGCTATGGCTCTAGAATCCCAAGAAGTAGGAGTACCCTCTACTCCATTGATAGAAGTATATTCTAGTATGTGTAAATCCATCCTTACAGAATTTTCCATACCCGTAGTACCTTCTAATTCAACTTCTGTTACGTTTTCTTCTACTGTACCATTACTATAGTTTGCAGTCCAAGATATTTCATACCGTGTAGAGATTGTTGCAGCATCTTGGGTAAATGCCCAACCATTTTCTACTTCAGCAGTACCATTATAAAACATTACACTACCAGATCGAGTTTGATTAGTAGTATTTTCTTTTACAGAAACCTCAAAATCATATTCGTAATTGGTAGGATTACCACCAATTAAATCTACAGAAGCCCAATCGGTAACGGTAGAATCCAAATCAAAATCAGGTTGAACAGCAACTTTACTCGTTACTTTACCATTAATTAAGGTTTCCCTATAAGATTGAAGTGTAACAGTTATACTCTGAGCTAAAGCCGAAAACATTCCATCTGGAATTGGTTCTACATAATCGATATAATCTCTAGTAGTAATACTTGCAGCTAATTGATTAAGGTTCAAAGTAAGCTGTTTACCAGAACCTCCCTGTTGTAATACTACTGTACCTCTTCGTATACTAGCTTCAGTATTTTCATATACTGGTATAGTAACATCATAATCTGCTCCTGAACCAGTAGTACTTGATACCTTAGCAGATAAGGTACCAGTCCAATTAGGTTTACTTATTACTGAAGTTTCTACCAAATTATAGGAAGACTCTTCTACCCCATTCACAACTTTATGTCTTCTAGATTTAATTACTGCCTTAGGAGTTGCTCCTGCAGCAGCTACAGAAGGAAAGTCCGTAGTTACTCCAAAGTAATAATTATAACTAACACTAGCACCTGCTTGAGTAGTTGCCATATCTACTTCCTTGCTACCATAGATTAAAGTAAGACTTGCTCTACGAGAAGATTCAGAAGTATTTTCAGACAGAGTAATTCCTATATTATAACCATCTCCAGAAGCTTTGGTAATTTCTACATCGGTAATGTATGAAGATTTGGATTTTAGAGTTGGTGTAACATTATGCCAAGTAGAATCCTTACCATTAATTACATCATAATATCCCGACTTAACCAAACCAAAAATACTTCCTCCTACAGCAGGTGAATCACCAAAATTATCTACTACCTCTAATACATCTCGAGTAGATATCGTACCTGCAGCCTGATTACAAGTGATACGAATCACTTTATTAGAACCATTCTGTTCGTATGATACTTGGCCACTCCTTGTAGAAGTAGTTTGGTTCTCTCGCATCCTAATACTTGTTCCTAGTACAATTCCAATATGTTTAGTACTTGTTGCATGTATATAACTTACATTTTCTCTAGAACCCTCTACCAAAGAACCATTAATATACTTTTCACGATAACTAGTAATAGTAATAGACTTAGCAGTACCCAAAGCATCAAAGCTTAAAGTAATTGGAAAAGCAGTAAATGTATATTCCCATTCTACCAAATATGCACTTTGAGTTACCGTAACTTCTTTATAGACGGTATCCATAGTTGCCCTTACTACTACGCTTCTTTGATTTGCAGTTTTATTTTCTGCTACCGTCAAAGTAGTACCAGATAAACTGAAACCCGTACTAGCTGTAGGTATACTAAGTGTAGGAGTACCTGTAGCATCTGAAGCTGCACTAGTTGCCCCTGAAGACCAATGGTTAGTTCTACTTGCCCTTGCACTTGCAGAAATTTGTGATGTACCACCTTGCTCAGTAAATGTACTTGGGTTTGCCGAAATAGAAACTACCCATGCACCCTGAGTTACATTGGTTATCTTATTCTCTGCTTGGTATACATCGATTGAGGCACTACCAGATTTACCGTTAAGAGTAACGGTTAATGTACGGCTTCCCAATTTAGTTCTTGCCTTTGTAGTTGTACCAAGATTAGAACCTGAGATATTCTCAGACCATACTACTGAAGCTCCAGAACTTATAGTACCACCATCATTGGTTTTACCATTCCATCCCCAAAGTTGAGAATAGGTATAAGTAGGGGTAGCTGCAGTTCCTCCTGATGCAGGGATATCTGCAATGCTTCCTAAATATACAGTAGGTGTACCATAGGTTTTTACTCCTGCTGCTTGAGTAAAGGTTACTGTTACTTTTTTACCAGATTCATTCTGAGTACTGGTAAATACTTGAGAACGAGAGTTTTCTGATTTATTCTCTAAAGCAGTATAGTGATTCTCGTCATCCATAAATATCCAAGATGGTAAGGCAGGAGATGAAAAACCTACATATACCTGAGTACCTACTGGTTTACCATTTATATACCTTTGCTTAAAGGTACTATACCCTGCTATTTCGGGAGTTGCAGAACCTCCTAAAGCTGTATAATTTAGATTTGGATTCTGAACTGAAAAGGTATACTCCCAAGTTTCAACCCCTGCATCCTGAGTAAATTGAACTGTTATCTGTTTACCTGACTCCTTCTGAGTAAAGGTTAAACTTGCAGAACGTTGATTTAGAGTTGTATTTTCTGAGGCTTTATAACCTTCATCATAAACAATCCAGTCCGGATAAGCAGATTGGGTATAACCCACAGAAATAGTATCTCCGATAGCTACTCCATCTATCTGTTTTTGTTTAGTAGTACCTAAACCAAACCACCGAGGAGTAGGATACCCTCCCAAAGCTGGGAAGTTTAAAACTGTGTCTACTACAGTAAAAGCATATCTATAGGTTACCTTATGAATATCAGAAAGTTGTACGGTTTCATTGTTTCCATAGGAACTGGCATTGGATATTTCCAAGCCAACGTAATTTTCTCCCGTTCCTGTAGGAGAGAGTGCCAACAATTCAGCCTTGGTAGGGCATTCGTTTGAATCCTTACCAAGGCCTACTTTAGTTTTGACAGCACTCCATGTTGCTATCTCACCCATATTAATCTAAGTTTGTGAACAAAAGTTTTTCTCTTAATTCATCAATCTCGGCTTTCAGAAGTTTAATACCTTCGATTGCCAATACTGACATCTTAGAATAATCTACCTCTTTAACCAGGATATAGGTTTCTCCATCCTTTTCTACCTTTTCAAAGGCTTCAGGATTAGGAACTGTTTCGGGTTTAACCGCATTCTCAGAAACTAATTCTGGGAAATGTTTTTCGATTGTCTGAGCAATTGTACCTATATCATGATTACCTCGAATCATAAATGAATCCGTAGGTATAGAGCAGATTTCATCGAGAGTATGTTCCAATGGTTTAATGAAAGTCTTAAGTCTTTCGTCAGATTCTTTCCATAAACCAGAAGGAGCAGATACCTTCTTAAAGATAATCTCAGCAGTAGTACCCAATCCCAACTGGTCTCTTGTTACTCCATGAGGATTACTCATGTTCTGCATGTGAGTAGTAAGATTGGTTTGAGCATTGGTACCTGCAGCTTTAGCATCTGCAATTGCCGTAGCCTGGGCAGTAGATACAGGTTTATCTGCATCCGATGTATTGTTAACATTAGCCAATCCTACTTGAGCTTTGGTTACTCCATGAGGATTAGATTTGTTAGCAATATGCAAATCTACCTTTTCATTTACATCAATATCTGCCTGAGCTCTAGTTGCAGCTTCATCAGTGATTAACTTCTCTATTCGAGTAATTTCTCCCTTGCGGTCATTAACCTCTTTAGTGATATTACCCTGAAGAGTTGCATCTGCTGTTTCCAGTTCTGTTTTAGCATCTGCAATTGCCTTTTCCAGAGTAGTCTTCAGAGTAGCATCTGCATTGGTACGGTCTGTAACTTCCTTAGTGATACTTGCCTGAAGTGCATCCTTAGCAACCTTGATAGCAGCATTTCTATCCAATACCTCTTGAGCAATATCATCGGCCAATTCTCCTCTGATTGCCTCATCGGCAGCAGTTCTTGCAGCAACCTCATCTGAGATTTGTTTTGGTAAGGTAGTATCAAGTTTTACCTTATCTGCTGCAGACATAACTCCGGCTCTCGAAGTAGTGGCCTTTGGGAACTGAATCGACTTAGGTTCACTTACAGGATTTTCTTCATATTGTAAACCCTCTTCTAAGGTAGATTGTTTTTTACGGTAATAAGGTAACTTAAATAAAAATATTTCTGGTCCAGACTCGGTAATTATACCATCAAGAGAGATAAGTTTATTTGGTAAACTCTCTATAGCTTCTCGGTTAGCTTTACCCTTAGCTCCATCATAAGCAGTACCAGTTATTTCACCAATGATTAAACCTCCGGAAACAATCTGTACCCAAGTAGTACCTGACCAACGGAATTGATATCCAGGATGGTCTGGAGTAATATCATTATAAGATTTTCCTCCCTCTCCAACTACTGCAGTAGTAGGGTCTTCATCGGTATACAGTTTGATGTTAGTTACCTCATTTGTAGCTGATACATCATAGGTAGCATATACATCGATTACATCATCTACATAGGATGGCAATTGATTTGCAGGTACCTTCCCATTCTCATCCAAAGATGCTAAACCATTAGCCTGAGACTTAGTTGCCTTGAAAGCATTCAGTGCAGCAAGTACATCATTGATATCTTCAGTGAGTTCTGTTTTCAGTGCAGTATCATCTGCAGTTCTATCGGATATCTCCTTATCAATCTTGGTGTTTAAGGTATTATCGGCTGTTGTACGGTCCGATACCTCTTTATTGATGGCTGCTGTGAGTTCTTCTTTCAGAGCAGTGTCTGCAGCTTTACGGTCCGATACCTCTTTATTGATTGCCGTAGTAAGCTTGGTATCCAATGCCTCATCTGCTGCAATACGAGCGGCTTCTTCTGCATCAATATTACCTTGAAGCTCGGATTTAGCAGTATTGATATTACCGTTAAGTTCATTCTTTAATGCTGTATCATCTGCAGTTCTATCCTGAACTTCTTTATCTACTTTAGCTTCAATACGAGCTAACTCAGCACCATCATCATCCGAAGAAGACTTAATCTGATTATCCAACGCTTTAACTGCCGATATAAGGTTCTCTGAACCAGCCAGGTAATTGGTATCATCAAGTCCAGGTAATCCCAAGCTGTCTGTAAGACCAACAGCAGTTTTTACTTTGTTAATCTTAGTATCAGTTTCGGACTTATCTACATTGATACGTTTTTGAACTTTACCGAAAGCCTGAGAGGTAGTATCTGTAGCCTTGATTGCCAAGTCTGCAACGGTAGTACCTTCATTTTCAGAATAACCGTCCAATTTAATATCGGTACCATTAAGTACTGGGTTTGAATCCAAACGATGAGTATTAATGGTATGTGCATTGGTTGCATCGATATTATCTTGCAAGGTTTTATCGGCAGCTTTACGAGCAGTCTCCTCAGCCGTGATGTTCGTTTGTAACTGAGTATCAGCAGCTTCCCTTGCATCTTCCTCATCGTCAATACGAGTACCAAGAGCATTGTCTGCATTAGTACGGTCTTGGATTTCTTTATCTATCCTTACACCCAATGCAGTATCGGCTTCTGTACGGGCAGTTTCCTCTGCATCGATATTATCCTGCAAAGTTTTATCGGCAGCTTTTCTTTCGGCAATTTCAGTATCAATACGAACTCCCAGTGCAGCATCAGCAGCAGTTCTTGCAGCTTCTTCTGCATCCAAAGCATCTTGAAGAGCCTTATCAGCAGCTTTTCTTTCTTCCCTTTCTGTTCCCAAGTCTGCAGTATTCTGGTCAATTTTACCTTCCAACCGAATATCTTCTGCCTTACGAGCAGCAATCTCGGTTTCGAGTAAGGCCTTAACTTCCAAGTAAGAACCAGAAATATTATTCTGAATACCCTGAATCAATTCCAGATTTCTTTGGATATTAGCCGCATTCTGAGTGATAAGAGCATCTTGGTTATTTGCTCTTGCCAACAATTCAGTACGAGTTTCAGTAACATAAGTTCTTAAATCCTCTACTGTCTTAGTCAGAGTTGTACTCAGAGTGGTAAGCTTAGTATCTAAAGCAGCATCACCTTCAATTCGCTTTTCGGTTTCTGTCTCAATCTTCGTAGTTAACTCATTTAACTTCTGAGTCATAGTTGTTGCGAAGTTGGGGTCATCACCAAGAGCTTTGGCAATTTCCTCAAGTGTATCCAATACACCAGGAGCAGAACCAATGATTTTCTGGATTGCAGCTTCTACCTCAGCCTCTGTTTGGAATCCTGAATCATTCAGAAGTTCAGAAACTTTAGTAATATAGTTAGCATGTTCTTCAATACCGTTCAATTTGTTCAGAAGAACATCAGTAAAGTCATTTGAAGAAAGTACCTTGCCATCTACTTTATCTACCTTCTTAGATTCAAGACCTTGGATAGCAGTTGTACGGTCTGAGATTTCCTGAGCAATCTTATTATCTAATAAGGTATCAGCATTGGTACGGTCTGCAACTTCTTTATCAATATTTACCTGAAGAGCAGTATCTCCGGCTAAACGAGTATTAGCTTCATCTGAAATATCTTTAGATAAACCGTTTACTTCGTCTTTATGATTTGCTATTGCAGTATCCAAATTGGCCTGTATAGCATTCTCTCTAGCGGTTGCTCGGTCTTTCTCGGTATTGATTGCTACCGTATTAGCCTCTACCTTTGTTTTAAGTTCATCTACCTTTTCATTAGATTCCTTCTTTAGGGAATTAATCTTCTCTTCTAATAAAGTATCAGCACCTCTCCTTTCATCTATCTCTCCATTAATCTTATTAGTAAGGATACCTAATTGCCCACAAACTTCAGCCGTTAAAGTTTGAATCTTGCCATCTATAGCAGTTTCCAATGCAGTATCTGCAGACTTACGGTCTCCAATTTCCTTATCCAGGTTTACTTGAAGGATTTGGTCTGCTGCCTTACGTTCAGCTGTTTCTGTACCCAAAGCAATGTTAGTAGTATCAATACGAGAACTCAGATTACTGTCGCCATTAGTACGGTCCACAATTTCCTCATTAACCATGTCCTTAACTTCTTTGTAGTTATCGGCAATGGTTTTATTCATGGCAGTGATTGCCTCAGAATTCTTTGTGATATTTGCTTGGTTAGTAGCAATAGCCGTGGTATTAGCATTTACCTGAGCAGTCAATTCGTTCTTAACCGTATTTATAGCATCCTGGATTGATAAAGCCAAATCCGAAACTCGCTGAGTAAGAGCAGCAATGTTATCGGTATGGGTTTTATCGGCATCCTTTCTGTCTGATGCTTCTTTATCAATATTTGCTTGCAGGGTAGCATCGGCATCCTTTCTGTCTTGGATTTCTTTTGCCAAGTTATCCTTAACTACCTGAAGAGCCGTGTTTCCAGTTTCAGAAGAATTATCTACATACTCCTTAAGTTCTTCCTTAAGAGCAGCATCAGCTTCCTTACGTTCTACAACTTCTTTATCAATATTTACCTGTAATGCAGCATCAGCAGCTGTACGGTCTTCGATTTCTTGGTTTACCTTTTCGGTAATTGCTGCCAACTTCTTAGTGATAGTTGAAGCAAAATTAGGGTCATCCCCTAATGCTTTAGCAATCTCTTCCAGAGTATCAAGTACTTCTGGTGCAGAACCAATAATCTTTTCAATAGCTGCCTCTACTTCAGCTTCTGTTTGATAACCAGCATCGTTTGCCAATTGGGATACAAGAGTAATGTAGTTAGCATGTTCCTCGATTCCATTCAATTTGGCAAGCAAGAGATCTGTAAAGTCATTCTTAGTTAAAGAATAACCTTCTCTTTTATCTACCTTCTTGGAATTAAGGTCAGCATCTGCAGCAATACGAGCTTCCTTCTCTGCTTCAATTGCAGCAAGTACATCAGACTTATCACCATCAGTCTTTTCACTTAGGGCAGTTATCTTCTGGTCAAGGATTTGGTCCTGAGCAGTACGAGTTGCAGCTTCAGAATTAATATTAGTCTGAAGAACCTGGTCTGCAGATGTACGAGCTTGAGCCTCTTTATCAATGTTTACCTGGAGGGTATTATCTGCATTGGTACGGTCAGCTATTTCTTTGGTAATCGAATTCTGAAGAGTTTCTTCGGCAGCCTTACGATTGGTTATCTCATCAGAGATTTTGCTTTCTAAGGCAGCATCTCCAGTTTGACGATTAGTGGTTTCTTCCGTAAGTTTCAACTGAATGTTTGCATCTGCATTTGCTCTTAACTGGGCTTCTGCAGCAACATCTTGTTTAAGTTCTGCCTTGTCATTAATATGCAAGGTATTCAGTTGATGGATACTTTCGGATAAAGCATCATCGGCTGTTTTACGAAGCTCAGCTTCTTTATCTACCAAGTCTTTGGCATAAGCCTTAGCTTCTGCCAATGAACCCGTAGTTTCATTTCTGAGGTCTGCAATGTCAGCAGTATTCTTATCGACTTTTGCTTCTATCTTATCTATCTTATTGATAAGGTTAGTAACTGCAGTGTCGATTTTATCATTAAGTAAATCCACTGCCTTAATGAAATTAGAGTTAACCTCACTAATTTGGGTACTCAGTTTCCCTTCCTCCTCCTTAGCTCGGTTAACTTCATCTGTCAGTGCATTACGTAAATCCGTTAATTTGTTGGTAATTGTAGTAGCAAAGTTGGGGTCATTTCCCAATGCTTCTGCCAATTCCTTTAATGTATCAAGTGCATCATCGGCACCATCAATCAAATCACTGATAGCTTGTCTTACCTGTTCTTCAGTTTGGAACTTAGTATCATTCTCCAACTGAGAAAGCTTAGTGATGTAGTTTGCTCTTTCTTCAATGCCTTCCAGTTTCTCTTTGAGTTTATCCGTGAAGTCATTTTTAGATAAGTCGTATCCTTCTCTCTTATCTACCTTATTGGCAATAGAAAGAACGAATGCCCAGAACTCATTAATAGTTCCAGCAAACCCAGCCTTTACGAAGTCATCAAAATAACCTTGTAAAAGTCTTTGGTCAATTTCTTCATTTGTGTAATACTTACTTACGTACATATTGTTATTATTTTAAGGATTGATTACTTGCTTACCACAGAAGAAGTCAGAATTCTTATCTCTGAATGGTTCTCCTTCTTTTCCACAGAAGGCATTCATTGGAATATCTGGATGTTCTGGGTCTGGGTCTCCCCCGTCTTCAATATCACCTCTGATTATTGCATAATCTGGAAGTTGATTGATACGGAATTTTATCACCTGGCCAATACCCGGATGAGGTATTATCTTATCCCAAACTTCTCCAAAGTAATCTTGAAAGCAAGTAACGAACTTACCTCCGGTCATAGACTGGAATGTAGTAACGTCTAAATTACTCTTTTTACTTTCAATATGTACTCCAGAGGTACCATTCAAGACAATCAGGTTACTATCAAACCAAATACCGTTTCCGGTATTAACTGGTTTCCATCGTAACATTAACATCTTTGCCATATACTTTTCAATTTTGTTCTACGAATTGTATTTTGGTATCTCGGTCCCTTTTTAGGATAACCATGAAGACTAATGCTTCATCCTTGGCTTGGGCAACTTGTGTATCTCCCGAAGGTTTATAAGTGATACCATTAATTACAAATCTATCTTCAGACCAGTTAAAATCCCAATAGCCTTCTGGAGTTAAATATCCCAGTTGTTCTATATATGATTTAGTAACCAGTATTGATAAATTCTCATCATCGAGTTCTCCAGTTACTGTTGCCTTATTAATGGGCCAGTTTCTGAAGGCATTGTAATAACATAATGCCTCGATTGGTATATTATAATATTTAGGGATTTCATCTTCTCCATGACTTAGGAGTTGATTTACATTCTTTGCCCAAGTTATAGTTTGCCTACCAGCATCTATATCCAAGAAATCATTTATAATCTTCTTGTATCTATCCCAAGACCGGTTCTTAACCAATCTATGAGGAGTCTTGGTCATCGTTTTCTAATTAAGGTTCTACCATTACGTTTTACTGGAGAGCTGGGGTTTGGCCCATCTATTAATCCAGGTCTTCTTCTGTCTACTACTCTTGGAACTACTACATGACTTGCTTGGTCACAGAATGGTAAGTAGATTTCCAATCGTCCAGCTAACATACAAAGGTTTTTTCTTAACTCGTCTATGATACCACCAGGTTGCATTGCTTGAGAAAATGTTTTCCATAGGGAAGATGTTGCATCGGCAAGTGTATCATAGTACTGTACTTCAGTAGGCCCAGTTGTGATTTGTTTGATTCTATCACCTCGAGCTTGTTCCGGTTTAGAAGAACCATCACCAACTTGTTCTTTGGTTGAAGTAAGTTGACTTAGGTATTCTCCTGTACTTGTTAATAAATTAAGAAGCTTAACATTGAGATAATCCCATGCTGCCAATTCCATAATTAGTTGGTTTTCTAGAGCTTCATACATTAACTCATCATTATATTTATCCAGTGGGATAATATGATTTACTAGCGGTTGGATATATAACTGCCATTTAGTTATGTACATTGCTTTCTCTTCTGATGACATACCATCTGAGATTTCTGAAGGAATGTAATAATTAATTAGGTTATATATACTATCGGTTAATGTAGTTTTGGACTCTGTATTTACAATTACGATTTTGGTTGCATTTAAGTTAAGTCCTTCGGAGTTCGTTATGTTCAACGCTACTGTATAGAATCCGGACTTTTCATAAGTATAAGTAGGTTGTTTAACATCATAAACGGACCCCTTATCATCACCAAAGTCCCAGTCAAAAATGGCCTTGGCTGGGACTTTGGTTAATACTCTAAATGAAACTTCCAGACCATTCGCAATAGCTACAAAGTCTAGATTGTCCATGGTATCTTATTTTTTAGATTCTTCGAACTCTTCCAACAGAACCTGAATCAGAGTTTCAACTGTATCACCTTTGTCGGCAACAATTTCGTGACGAGCAGCGATAAGGGTTGCTTCTTCGAGAGTATAGGCTTTGGCAATCTTTTTGATTTCCATGCCTTTTTCGAACTGAGCATTCAGTTTCTTTTCCAACTTATCGATGTCATCATTGGAGTATTTGTCGGTAGCTTTCTTATCAAGAACCAAACGCAGGTGACCTGAATTCAAAGCCATCTGAATCTTTTTAGTTCTGTACTGTCGAGCACTCAATTCTTTTTCTTCTCCTCTACAAATTGTAATACCTGTAGATTGGTCATGGAAGCTGTAAGCTTTAGCACCTACAGTTACTTTATATTTATCCATAATTTTACTAAGTTTTTAGATGTTTAAAATTAGGGGTAGGTCCTCGCAAAACCTACCCCATCAAGAAATGGAATTATTTGTAAAATAAACCAGGTGTAGTATTACTCAAGGTTAACCAAGAGATATGGGTCAATGTTCATGAATTCAGGGAATCCGAACTCGGTGAACTTCTTCTCTGCAGACAGAATCAATGCAGCATCCTGATACATCTTAGAGAAGCCTGTAGTCAGAGTAGCATAGATTGCCTGAGTTTGATTTGATACGATTCTTTCTGATTCAAGCATCAACTGTTTTGCAGTCAGCTTAATCAAGGCAGCAGTTGTATCAATCAACAGCAAGCCTTGGTCGGGTGTACCCGGGTGAATGTAAAAGTTAGCATTCTTAGGTACAGGAGACTTCACATTCAGTGTAGCTTCAGTTGTACCAGAATGACGTTCTTTGAATTCCGGCAAGTTCAGCATTTCAATTGCTTGGTCTTCACCACCAATCATAGTAGTAAAGTTACGTCCCATACGAGCAGCTCTTACCCAGATATGCAGCAAATCTTTGTAAGTGATACCATTCGTAGTTTCGTATACACCGATAACCGGAGCAGATTCTGAACCATCTGGTTTGTTACCATTGATAACAACATCCATGGCCAGAGTATCCATTGCATAACCAAGCTGAACACCGAAGTCACGAAGGTAGATTGCCAATACATCCAGAGATACGTAGTTACGAACTTCATCAGTAAGTTTGAATCCCTTACCAATTTTGAAGAGACTTACTGATTTCTGTCCAAAGCTTACATCTCCCAATGGGATAGTTTCTGCTTCATTAACCTTTGCAGGAGCAGCATCGGACATGTTAATCATCGGCATGATTGCGCTAAGACCACTGATTGACTGGTCAGAAGCAATAATCTCCGGATAGAACGGAGCCTGGCGCATACCAAGAGTGATGGCAGAACGAATGATTTCCGGAACAATCCAACGAACATCTTGCTGAGGCATTGTGAAGATGTTTTCCATTGTGTCGATTTTCGGATTGATATCCAACTTCTCGAACAATTCATCTTGGGTAATACCCCATTTACCAGTGGTAAGTTCACCTAATGTGATGTCCACAGGTTTCTTGTTCTGTGAACCTTGACGGTAAGCATCCAACTGCTGTACCATTTGAGGAAGTTCTTTTGCGAAGTCTTCTCTCTTCAATTTTGAAATATCAACTTTTTCCATGTTTCTTCTTCTCTTATTTAATAAGTACTTGAATTACCTCGTTTGCCTCATCTGCAGGTATGATGGCAATGAAAGGTGTAGCATCTGTTGACTGATTTGCTTTTACAAATCTGTCGTTCAGCAAGTCACCAGAGGGAACTACATATCCTGCTTTTAAGTCAGCAGCATTAGATACCCAGTTACAAATCATGTAACCTTCTACAGCAACAGTTACCTCTACTGGGAATTTGTTCTGTGCCTGGTAAGCAGGATTTACATTGTCGGTTACTGCCACTCCGATATATACCTGAGTAGATTCAGTGTAAGGTTCAATTAAACCGTCTTCTCCAAGAGCTACCGGCATACCTTGCAAAATTGTTTCACCATCTTTTACACAGAAAGCTTGGTGCAATTTGTGTGATTCACTTTTGTAAATCACCGCTCTTGGGGTCTTTTCCCCAAACAGCGTCATTGGCTGGTCTTTGTTTACGATTTTAGTCATAACAGTGATATTTATCGATTATTACTTGAATTTCTTCTTGTACAAGTCTTCAAGGGTTTCCGAAGTAGACTTGGCTTCTGCATTTGAAGTAGTTGCAGGTTTTTCAGTTTTACCCTCATTTTCATTCTCTGCAACAGAAGAAGCACGGCTTACATCGTGAGAACCACAGCTTGCACATACCATTGGGAATTTTTCTTCCAGACGACTCTGATAATCCTTAGTCAAGGAGATAAGAGTAACGATGCCAGTAGTTTCGGCATTCAACATTGTAACAATAGTTTCATCGGCTTTGTCACCCATCAGCTTCTTGTAAGTAGCAACGGCACTTTCACGGAGAGAAGCAATATGATTCTTTCCTACAGTTGCCATTTCCTTCAAGTTTGCAACTTCTGCATTCAGGTTGGTAATCTGTTCTGTAAGAGAAGATTTCTCTGTAGTAAGATTATCTACCGTTGTCTGAAGACTGTTTTTGGATGATACCAAGCTTTGAATACAAGAAATAACTTCTTCCTGAGTCATTTCTTTGCCCTCTGCCAGAGATAACATGTTATCTCCGAAAAGCTTTTCTAAAAATTCTTGCAATTCTTTGTTCATATTTTCTTTATTAGGATTATGATTTTCTTGGGTACCATTATCATTAAAAGAATCTGGAGTATTGTCCTTTTCTTGGAATGAGTTGAAATCCGTTTTGTAGTCAGTAAAGAAGTACTGTTTGGACTTGTCATCCCGATATTCCTCATAAGAAGACCAGGTTCTTTTTGCAAAGGTTGGATTAATGATTTTACCATCTTCACCAATCTTTTGAGCAAATGAATCAGCTCCATGAGATACCAGGGATGTTTCCATATATCGAACTACCTCAGTAACTATTCTACGAACCATTTCACCTTTAGAGTCATAAGTACCAAGTTTTTGATAGAATTCACCATCTTCCATTCCTGGGTGTGATTTATCCCACTTAAACTGTACTGTTACCGAGTTACTATGAATTGAAGGAGGTTCCATAAGAATACCTCTAGCAATTCTTGGGTTAGCTTTACCATCAATCTTCAAAATACCGTTGATACCTGCAGGTATAGTAAAGCTTCCATCCTTATAAGACTCCTGCCACATTACTTGAGATACAGCTCCAATTGCATTACCAATATTTGTTTCATGGTCGCAATTTACTGTTTGTCCAAGTAACATTCTCATAGAAGCCTTAAGTACTCCATTCTGACCAAAGTCAGTAGGATTCCAGTTCTTAGATACAATCGTTTCAGAAAGTAACCTAAACATTGGTTCTATGAACTCTTCGTCCTTCGGAGTAAGTTCCGATTTATCAAGGTTTGGATAATAGGTATTATAATCTATATCTCCTCCCCAAAATCCAAATTGAGCAATGGTATCCGGTGTCGGAGTCTTCCATTTGTAATAATTCTCTGAGAAAGCCTGGGCTCCAACTGATTCTGGGATATACCCAGCCATAATGGTATGACCCTGGCCAATCACCATTGAATCAAGATGCTCTTTGTTTTTCTTAGTAAATTTACTCATCTTGCTTTTGTATTTTGGTCTCCACGAGATGGAGCCGGATTAGTTTTATCTCTTGACCTACGAGCAGATTGATTTTTATCATCTTGCCTTTGCTTCTTCTTAGTTCCTTCTTGAGGGTCTGAATTACCCTTAGCAAATTGGTCCTCAAGTGAAACTCTTGGTTCATTCTCATCAGGAGAATCATAACCCATTGCCCAAGCATATTGGTCTTGGCTAATGATACCAGCCTTATATAATAAATCCAGGTTTTGGATTTTATACTGAAGACCTTGTTGAACCTTAACTTCATCAGAGATAGTTGAAGTTCCCCATGATATCTTTATTCCCTTATTATCAAAGCCTGCCAGACGCAGTTCTAGAGAATAAAGAAAATCTAATACATAAGTTACAAGCATTTGGATATTTTTTAACTGGCTAATTAACTTAGACAGCATTATACCCGTTGCTCCTTCTCCCGTTGTTGAACTAACTCCGATAAGGTTTCCATTAACTCCCAAACCATTTGCAACTGATTGCTGATTCATGTTCCAAGGTTTCTCAATATTACCAAGTTCCTTGGTAGTTGAATTGAGTTTAAACTCATGGTCATCAATGTAACCAGTTACTATACCATCTTTCATACCATTACGAAGATTTCTTTTCAAATCTTTTAATGTACGTTCAAGACGGGATTGATAAGCTTGTAAGCTTTCATTTGGATTCTGGTCTGGTTTAGTCATCTTAGCTTCCAAGAATCCTACCATACCAACCATTTCCATGATGTGTTTGAAGTTAACCTTCATATCATGTTGGCCTTTTAATGAATCCAATGCTGCCATAAATGGTGGAATCCCATAAGGTTCATCGGTATCATTAAACATACCAGCATACACATAAGTTTCTGGGTTTAGTTTGATATAATCTTGGTGCTTTACGAAGTAATTCTTATTCCTCTGGTAAGGAGAATATACTCCATTGTTCTCTCTTTTGAAAACAATGTTCTCGGGTCTAAGGAATAAGACTGTGTCCAAACCATCCAACATATCATTGGGAACTCCTTCAACAGATATAGCTCCACTAACAAGGCATTGTACAATCATCTTATTAACTAGACCATCTATACCAGCAGTATACCTGGACCATTTCTTAGTAGCTTCAGTAAGATGTTTTCTCATCTTATCTGCCTCGGCATCTGAATTATTTGGGAATGTTACCGTATGACCTGTGTTTGCCAACTTAAACATATCCTGCAAAGCAATGCCCATATCCGGATTTACCTTATATAAATCACGAATCAAAGGGATTACTTCAACACGAAAAGAAGGATCTACCATTACGGTCATCCCTTTCAGAGTACTGAGTAAAGAGTTATCTTCATCCACTGATACTCTACCAGGAGATATAGCAGCAGCTTTTGGCTTGCTTGGCTCCTTGTTTGATTCAGGAGGTGGGTCTTTCTTTCTACCCCAACTCCAATTAAAATTGAGCTTTTTCATTTCGGTTGTACTATTACGTTAGTTTTTCCTTTTCTTATGTGATTACAGATTGCTTTACCGAATATAGAGTCATCTGCATATACATCCCCCTCTAGGTCTACATCTACTGTAGAATTATTAGCTCTATGCTTACCCATTGCAACTGGCCTACCTAAACCATCATATATGAAGGTATATGCTTCTTGAACAAAGAAAGGGTCTTTAACAGTAATATTATCTTCTCGAATATCCTGTTCAAGTCCCTCTACAATAACAGAACGGTTCTTTTGTGTAGTTAACCATCCTGGAGATTTATCTACCTCAGGTCTAGATTTACCTTTCTTCTTAAGCATTTTCTGATAGTAATACAGTTTAGGATAACCTTCAGTTTGAAGAGCAGAAGTTACTGCCAATCCAACATCGTTAGATTCCGGAGCAATAGTGGCAAAGTTAAATAAATGCCCGGTATCTCCAAGCAATCTTGCATACTTATCTACTGAAAGTCTACCTTTGAATACTGCTTGTTCTTCTCCTTGTTTATCCATGCAAGTAAATGCAGAGTAGTCAGAAGACCTACCAGTTGAAACGTCAGCACCAATGAAATATTCCTTATCTGGTGCTGGTTCTAAGAATTGCCGATATTGACCATTGAATCTTTTCTTAATAACCGGATAATCACTAAGACAGTCTTCGATAGCTTTTATGTCAGCTAAGTCGAAGACCGTATTTCCAGATGATAAGAAGTCACCATCAATTTCTTGTGCAGTTCTTTTGGTTCCCAAAGCAGAAGACATTTCATTATACCAATTAATGTCTCGTTCTGGGTGCATTTGCCAATACAATCGTAGTGGGTTAAATGGGTTTCCACCTGCAATAGCATCAACCCAAGTTGAGTGGTAGAAGTTACCAACTCCATAAGGAGTGGAATTGATGATAGCAGCTCCACCAGTGGAAAGAGTAGGGAAAGCGGCTGCCCAAATCTGGGCTGCCCATCTAACTACTGCTGCTTCATCAATTACCAGTAAGGATAGAGATTCTGAACGACCGGCTTCTGAAGACGTTGGGATAGATTCTATAAATGAGCCATTATCGAACTCTATCATTGATGCAGAACCATATTCTCCCGAACGACCATTGATAATCGGTGTCTGTAAATACCATGGCAGGTTTTTGTACATGAACTTAATCTTCTTTAGTACCTTCTTTGCTGTTGTGTCCTTGATTGAGATAATGTTAATCTTCTTGTTAGGATGATACATTGCCAACCATAGGCAGTACATAGAAATGAGCTCCGTAATACCTGCCTGCCTGAACTTAAGCAGAATATTGAAACGTTCTTTTACGAAATTATACAGAACCGATTTTTGATATGGGTAAAGTTCGAATCTTACCTTTCCCCTCATAGGGTGTATCACATAAGTGAAAAGGCTAAAGTAAAAAACATCATTACTAACCTTAGCAAGTGTTGCTAGTTCTTCCCTTGTGAGAGCAGATGTGTTAGTTTCTATGTTAATCTTCTTTGCCATAATCAAAAGTTATATGTTACTGAAAACTCTAAGTCAGCTTTTATTCCCGAAAAGAACTTCGGATAATGAAAAGCATTTATACCGAGTTTATAATTGAAATTAGTAGTCTTGATTGAAAGGCCTGTCCCTATGTCTAACATTTGATTAAAGACCCTATATTTACCATAAACGTATGGACTTAGAGTTAGTTTTCTAATTCTTTTTTGAGTTAATTGACCTTCATACCAATTGTACTTATACTTACCTAAGTCCATGTTAAACATTCTCGTTGAATAGGAGTTTGTTTCCTTGTTGAATAAACTTAGGTTCAATTGGTTTTTATCCAAGGTAAATTGGACCAGAGAATCTTCTCTACTAATCCTATTCGAAGTAACCGCTGTTGAATCAGAAGCTTGGGGTTTAGTCGAATTGCTACTGTTTCGATAGAAGTCGTAGAGAAGAATTCTCTGGGGCTGAACCAATTGTGTATATGGTGATTGGGGCTTGAAGTTCTCTTTTAGTTTGATTGTATCAGGAATGCCAATGATCGATGAATCAGGAAGTTGTCTGATATATGAATTCAGTTTGTAATTCCTGAAGCAAAGGTAAATAGTAAATCCTAGTAGCAAAAGGAACACTACGTCTTTAAGTGTCTTCTTCATCTCGTAACTTCAGATAACTATCTTTGGCGATGAACTTATCAATGCAAAGATGGATTAATACTTTCATACTCGAACTCAAATCAAGAGTCGGTATTCTTAACTTAATCTCCAAACCCTTAGAATCTTCGGTAATGGAAACTTTAATTCTTCCTCGATGATTCTTAACGAGTCGATTATATAAGGCAGCAACCATGTTAAAGATTGCTTTCAGATTCTTCGGTGTAATTTCTGAACGATGTAAAATTTTCTTGGTCATATCACTGTAATTTTTAGGTTCATACGAATATAGTCAACTAGCTCTAAATCAGGTACTTGGCATCAATTTGCCAAGTCTTGGTACTACCTAATTCATTCAAAATCAATCAGTTAGGTTTGTGGCTTGTTTCCCTTTCCCTTAACAATCCCTATCCTTTCAGATTGTATTTTGGAATTATTCCTTTCCTTCCTTCTTACCTTCTTACCTGGCTAATAGCCATTATATATATAGGGGGAGGTCACTGAAATTATGGTACCTTTTTAAGGCATCTCTTGAACCATACAGAAATTTCATAAACCGACCCTTTAGCTATGGTATACCTTGCCTTGTTAAGCCAGTAAAGATAATTACCTTCATCCATGAAAATCTTGTAGGCTTTAGGAAATCCCATAATTGCCTTGAAATCTAAAATGCCAAGAGGATAACCATCAGGTCGGAATTGTCTATCAGCAGGTCTTAAAGTTAGAGGAGCTTTATCTAACTCTAATCGATATACTCCTGGGAGAGTACTCATCTTAGCAGTCTTTATGGGCCATTTCTTTTCATTCTTAAAGTCACTATTCCACAATAACTGAATCTTTCTAACGGTTAGATTCTTCTTTGCAGGAAGCTTTCGATAATCATACATCGCCAAAGTCTTTTCAATTGGAATGTTATAATTTAATGGATTCTGGTAATCGTTAAGTAGATTTCTAGTAATTGTTGGAGTTTTTACTTGGAATACTTCATTAAAAGCATTCAAGTATTTCTTACCAGTTTTCTTATGCACTCCAATGATAACTAAACGTTTCCTTGATACTTGGGAGTTCCCATAGTCAGAAACGCTTCTTTCGTGAAAAATAAGTTTATAGTCCTTAAAGGTTTCCTCAAAGAAATCCTTGGGAAGCAGAGATAGCAAACGAGGAAGATTTTCAATAAGAAAAATCTTAGGCTTATACTCTAATATTGCAGCAGTTACTAGATTTAAACTCCGGTTATCCTTGGGATTACCCAATTCCTTTACTTTAGATAACCTCATTACTGAAGATGCTCCGCAATCCGGGCTTGATATAATGATATCCACTTTCTCATCAAATTCTTGTAAACAGAACCCTTTATAGAAAGGTATATTACCAAAATTAGCTTTCCATTGCTCTTCACCTGGAGTATGGAATACTCCTCTTACTTCTATATTCCCAATCAGATGTTTCCTGAAAGGGAATAGCAGGGCACCTTGCCCTGCACATACTCCCAATACATTCATTTCTTGTAGCTTCTAAGTTTTACATACTTAACCCAGGAATAATGTTTACGTTTCCTGATATATTCCAGGTCGTGGTCATTGTTATGGGCTTCTTCCTCAAAGCTTACATCATGATATCTTTCGCTTTGTTTGTTCCACTTAGCAAAGAACCCGATGATTAAGTACTCGATTGCATACCATAAGTAGTAGAATACCCATAGCATCTCTTGCATTTGCTTGAGATGAATATGCTCATGGTTGTAATCATGGGTATCAAACTTAGTACCTTTTCTTACAAAGACAATTCCGAACAGGTTTATTGCCTTATATCCCTTGAATGGGATGAATTTGTTATAAATTACCTTCATTATATCTTGTCTTTAAAGTTTTCGTAAGCGTTTCTTAACTTCTGGTCATAGGCATTTTCAGCATAACCAGGACCATTATACTTCCGAGCAAAGCCTGCCCAGTCATGTTCCTTCAAGTTCTTCAAACAACTGGTATTATTCATGTAATAATACATCAATTTCAGCTGAGAAGCATGAGATTCTTCCATCTTTTTGACGAAATCAAAGACATTTTTACACCCACAATAGGCAAAATTGAAGCCCATAATCTGAAACATTCCCCAAGAAGCTGACTTTAGAGCACATTCTTCATCAATTTTCTTGGCAATTTCGAGTCTTTTGTACTCATGAGCTCCACCAAGATACTTAGATTTGTCCCATTTCGGGAAACAAATGGTAGGATAACTCTTTTGAGCAGCAACTGCCTTGTCCAAACCGAATTTGTTCTTGATTTCCTTGTACATAATGTGACCTTCGAACAGAATTTGAGGTCTACCATCTACTAAAAATCCATCTCTGCCTGCTGCTTCTACCAGTTGTACTGATTTAAGCAAGGCTGGTTCTAGTCCCAAATCATTGGCTAGAGCCACAATCATTTCATTAGTTAACTTATCCATAACGTTATATTTTAAAGTTCATTAAAGATTAGAAAGTATTGCTGAATACCCTGCTTGGGATGGTTCTTTAGGTTCTATTATCCTATATAATTTAATAATGTAGAAATATGGAAACTGAAAAATATCACCTATGCAATGAACCTATCGACTTGCATCAGTACGAATTATCTAGGGCAATCCCTAAAATAATGGAAGCCAAACAACTTTGCTTTCATTGTGCTTTCTGGCATAACATTAAGAAAGAAGATGATAAGATAAGAGAAGATTTCTCGATGGAAATCCTCCCATTAATCACTCCGGATTATCGTCATTACACTATCCATCTTAATTCCTTATGGATAGAAGTTGGTACTTTCAGAAGAGAACGTATTAAAACTTCAGAAAATTACATTGCTATGCTCACCGGAGATAATTCCATGATTATTAACTCATATAACAATTGGGGATTCCAGGGCATAATTCCAGAACACTCTAGAGGACTTTTTACTCCAAATGGATTAATCCTTACTCCTGTAGAACTTATAGAACTCTTAAGTCGCAAATCCTTTACCTCAGAGGATTTAAAATTTATGATTCAAAATTATACAGATAATAAATAATTTCGTATATTTGCATAAACATTTAAAAATAGACGTTATGAAAAAGAACAAAAAAGAAACCAAAAAGCTAAAGGAGGGTGAAGAAGTAATTTTCTCTGATGGCAAAACCTTAATGGAGAAGGTAATCGTAGAATCTATCGATAAGAAAGGTGGATTTGCAGTACTGAGCAATAAAGTAAAAGTATCAAGAACTATTGGACCAGATGGGTTCTATACAAGGTTAGATGGTAAATCATCTATGGTATTACCTTTAACGGATAAATCCGAATTGGATTACCAAGCCTTCAAAGCTTACTTCTCTATTAAGAGAAACTTGGAATTTATAGAAGCCAAGATAAAAGATATGAAGGACAAAGAGTTCAGTGAACTAATCGTAGAATTAGATAAGAAGATATCCAAAATCGTAAATAAGTACTTTGAACAATGATAACCTGGATAATCTTAGGCATTATATATGCCATATGTTTTATACCTGCATGGTTTATGACCAGAGTAATTACCTCATCCCACCCAATGAAAAGGGTGGGGTTCTTTTTCCTAACTATCTGGTTAATCATGCCTCTATTTCCGATATATTTACTAATCACATATTTTAATAACTATGAACAGAGAAATAACGACGAAGAAGGTAGGTAGGCAAAAGAAGCTTACCAACCCATGCCCAGTAATTAAGGGAGAAGTACAGATAATGGTAGGAAGCCCAAAGTGTATTACCTGCCAATGGTTTGAAAGAAAATTCGAGAAAGATGGAAGAGCCTACGTTCACTGCAATCGATTATAATTCCAAAGAGAATAAGGTAATCGAAGAAAGGATAAGAAATTACTATCTTCCAGTAAAGAATACATTTGAAGCAGTCCTATATGGAAGGCTTAATATACCCGATTCTCCAAGAGGATTATGTGCTGACCTAATTGATGTAAGCAGAACTATCAGTAGAGAATTTGCATTAGTCGAAGAAGTTTTCCTATGGAGACATGTAATTAAACCATGGTTCACCCCACAAAGGTTTAATATCGAGATAGTATACTTTGGTTATTATAACCCTACCATCATAAAATTGCAAGGAGAAGGATTAAGAATTGAAGGTAGGATATGGTATAGAATGCCATTAGAAAACCTAGAAGGACATGAATACCTTCTAGGAACAGCATTCTGGTTCCCAGTATCTAAAGATTATAATGCTGAACGTATTAAAATACTAGAGTGTGCCCTGGAAGATTTAGAGAGAATTAAAAAGGAGGGAGAACCAAAGCTCCCTCCTATTACCGAAGATGAACCTATAATGTATTGAGTATGGAAGATTTAGCAAAGCTTACCAAAGAGGAAGAGGAAATCCTTATGCTTACCGAAGAGATTTGGAATAGGTTTTTGGCATTACCTATCAATCATCCGATGGAGGCAAATGAGATAGCGATGAAGATACATGATATCCAGAGGATGATTATATCTAGGCCTGGATTTAGGATGAACCAAGAAATGTTTAGGCAATATGGTGAAGGTTGATACAGTATATGAGGATGAATTTAAGAGAATCCTAAGGTGTTCTGAAGGTAATAGAATTTGGTATCAGATTTGGATTACCGATTTGGATATGAATTGTATTGAAAGATACTTTAAAGGTTATAATGAAGTTAAGAGATGGTGGTTACCTAATCTTCAAATGTGGTATGTTTTCTTTTATCGAAAGAATGGTGGTAAGATTAAGGGAGTATTAGGTAGGGAAAGGACCAATAACTTATTACATAGTATTTTATGATAAGTTGCCAGGGATATTAGGTCTCTGGCTTCTTTGTGTGTGCATGTGTGGTTGTGGTGTCTTGGTATGCCTTTATCACGAAAGCCTAAAATTTCCTGGTACTAAAAGGGCCGAACGGTTACGTTAAATTTAACATTCAAAAATAAAAAGTAAGGGACAAACATTTTTATTTGCTTTCCCTTACTTTTTATTTAGTTTATAAGTTCTTTAAAAAATCTTTTGTATCTTTGATAATCTGAATTAATACCCAAATTACACCAACAAATAAAAATACATTTAATAGCATATCATTTAATTACTTGAAATTTTTGACTATTTGCAAACCTTTTGTTAGAACTTCTTTTTTTGTGTCCTTTGTATTTTCGCTTGCAATACTTGCAAATGAAAAATCGTTTATTTTGTAGACTTGCTTATAAAACTCTGTAAATGCAGAAACAAGTGTTTTTAGTTCATTTTGTTTCTTTTCTTCTTTTGCTTTGCAAATCGAATCAAGCAAAGAAAAAGTTGTATTTCTTAATTTTTTTCGATACGCTTTCTTTTGTTTTTCATTTAGTTCTGAAAACAAAGATTCAATATAAATTTCTGTTTTCTTTCCTAAAGAAGTTTTTAAAAGTCCGTTTGTTTTTTCGTTTAGATTTTTAAAAATCGAATCAACTGATAGTTTAATAGTGTTATTTGCTTTTGCTTGTGCTTTTGCTTTTTTTGCACTAACTTTGTTTACTTTGTTGTTAGAAACTTCTTTTTCTACTACTACATTTTTTAATTCTTCCATAATAAAATACTTTTAGTTTTTATGTTTATTTTATTATATCCTTTTCTCTATAAAACTAAAAGATTTATAAGAAAAAGAGAAAAGGAATAAATTAATTTTATATTGTTTCAATATGTCAAACATCGCTTTTTGATTACATTACAAAGATACAACTTATATTTTAATCTACAAAATTTTTAGAGAATTTTTTCTTTAAAAATAGTTAATCAAAATTTTAAATATCTCTTTGCTTTTTCAACAATACAAAGATAAAAAATATATTTTAATCTGCAAAACATTTATAGAAAAATTTTCGAGAAATATTTTAAAAATAATTTTTAATAATTTCGTATGAAAAATTTGCAAGTAGGTTTTAGGGGTTTGAAAGGTGGGCATGGTTGTGAGCATTAGATATAGGTATATTGATGGATATAGGGAAGGGGTTGGTATAGGTACCACTTTAGAAATTTGGAGGCCCCATACAGTCCGGTAGATATTATCTGTATATTATTATACCAATAGGCCATTAGGTGACTAGCAGGCTTTTATACCAATGCCATGGGCCATTCATGGAGACATAAAGAACTAAGGCCCCTAATTAGGACATGGGTAAGCCTTAGCAAGTCCCATGATGGCCTAGAGTTAGGTTACATAAGAAAAGCCCAGTACCTAAGATAGGCTAGGCTTATAGAGTGTACCTAAGTTAGCGATTAGGCTTCTGCAATAATGGTAATGTATAATGAACCCAGATAAGCGGTATAGGCAGGCTTAGGTTGAGAACCATCATCGAATAGTAAAGGACATTCTGCAAGTATAGAGTTTATTTGGGCTCCTGTAAGAGTTCTATTAGAAAGTACATAATAGAAATTATGTACTATACGACCGGGAGCTAGTTCTGAGCAATTATATGCCTTGAATGTAAATTCTGGGATGTGTAGATATCCTTCGTCTATTAGGAAGGAAAGATACTCAAGAACTCCTTTCTCATCTACCTGAGAATCAATGTTTAGGATTGCCTGGTTTTTAGTGAACCAAGTTTTAACTAAGTTGGGTTTAATACTACGCATAGGATATAGGATTTAAAAATTAATATTCTTGTTTATTATCACATTGCAAATATAAGAATAATATTTAATATAGCAAAATCCTAATCAATTTTTATAAATCCTACTGAGGCCTTTAATGGATAATGTATTAGAGCTCTAATACTAATATTACGTATCTCTCTATCAGTACTCTCTCAAAAGAAGTATCTCTTCTAGCAATCTAAAATTTCTTTTTAACTAACTACAAGGGCCATTAATAACATAGTTACTAGTTTTTAGGTACCTTGAATGGCCTAAAATTACCTCGGATTTATTAAATTTAGGGGCCCCAATCCGACAAAAAAGATACCTAATTTTATATAAAAGGTACCCCAAATTATTGCCTAATCCTACAAATCCGATTGCCTTTTTATATACATTTATTATATAATAAGCGGCCATTAGGGGTCTAGGATTTATCGGATTTAGGTACCCCAAAAGGCCATTATTAGGTGCCTTTTAGGCAATTGGTTATATAGCCTTAGGACCTTGAGACATATGTGTTAGATAGCTATAGAGTAGTGGTGTTGTATAGTGAGAGGTAGGCTAGGCCTAGAAGTTTGCCTTAATCCCAACACCCCCGGAAGGCCTTCAATATTGTATTAGTTATATGTATATTGATTATATGATTGGTGATATTAGGTATTATGTAACATAGTTAGGCCCAGTATGATTTTGTTTATTGTTCATACTGGGCTTTAGTATTTATTTTGATATTTGTTTTGGTTTGGTGGGGTTAGTGGTATTGGATTATGTGTAGGATTATGTAATAGGCTATTAGGTTTAGTATCCATAGGATTTGTTCTAATATGAATATGTATTTTCTTCTTTTGGTTGGGTGGTGGGATTCTTTATATTTGGTGTACCTCTTTTCGTTCTGTATCAGTTGGTAGGTAATGTATATTGCCCCTATTGCCTTGAGTATGTGATATATGGTAATCATTTCCTTTTCTCTTTTAATTTGTTTTGGGTACGAAGTAACTTGTTGTATTGGGAGTTAGGTTCACAGAACATGTGTCCGAAGTTACTGGGTCTTAGTTTGCCTGGAGTAGGGAAATGTTCTGACCATTTATCCTGGCCTGGTATGTATACTGGGTTCTTAGGTTTCTTTTTCATAATTCGTTACAGATTAGACGTATGTCGGTTAAGTGATTCATGTATTCCTCTTCTGAGGATATGTCAAGGCATTTGCATGCTATGTAGTGACCGTACATGGATATACCTGATTCATAGCCTTGGTCATCATTCATGAAGTGGGCTAAGCCTTTCCTATTGATTTCGATTACTGGATAAGGAGGTTCTCCATTAGTTGCTTCTTTATCGAAGGTAGCAAAGTCATAAGTATCAGTGTTATCGGTCATGGTAGAGAATATTTCTATAAGCCAAGTAAAGTCCTCTAGAGGTACCGATTTTAACCAGGACCATCCTATTGGGTATCCGTTGATAGTTAGTATTTCGTTCATTTTCCGTAATGTTTTAGTTCTTGGTTATACTCTGGGTATTTGTTCTCGTAGTAGTCATAGAGATATTGGTATTCGTCATCTCCTGACCAGCAATCAAGGAAGTAATCATATTGGTCCTCGGTTGCCTGTGATGGATGTATATGCAATGTATATTTGCAATAGTGTTCCCATACCGTTTTAGGTTGGAATTTATTGGTAGGGAAAGCCATGACTACTAGAGCCATGGCAATGATTGATAATATGATTAGTTTGGTTCTCATTTGATTAGGGTTTTAAGAAAGTTAATGGTTTTTTCGGTGAAAGTGTAAAGAGTTTCTGGTTTTTCGAGGAAGTTAATGTAGTAATCAATGATTTCGGCATGTTCTTCCTCATCGAAGTTATCCTTGTAATGTTGGAATTTTTGCATGATAAGAGGTTTGTATTTTTCCTGTTCCTGGATAATGGTTGCACCGTAAAGTACCATGTCTACTTCGTCTACGTTATAATCGAAGTATTGGTCATCGCAGCCTCTGAGCAAATCCATTTGATTGAGGATTTCCATTAGGTCAAGTTCCAGGGATTCCTTATCGGCATAGGTATATACTCAGAGCATTTCGAGTGAATAATCCGATATCTCCTCGTAATGTGGGTCATCCTCGGCAATTTCGAAGTCATATGTATTTTCGGCATGTGACATAGGCATTTGTCCCTGAATAGAGATAATGTGATAAGGATTTTGTGCAATGATTGATGCAAGGATTGAAGTAGATTTTAATGTTGTCATGATGTTATAAGTTTTATTGGTTAATGTTAATTGTTAGCGATTTGATTGTTGAATGTTGTTTGGTCATCGGCATCAGGCCAACCCATGGATTCCTCCATGTATTCGGTAGTATAATCGATAATGGTTGCAGCATCGTCTTTGTTAATTGTAGCAACCTCGGCTTCGATTTCCCGTTGGATTTGGTCGTAATGATAAGCAAATGACCTCCGTATGCGTGCAGCAATTCCGGGGTATTTTTTAAATAATTCGATTAATTTACTTTCTTCATTCATAACGTCTATTTTTAAATGTTTATGCAAA
>ENA-OZVB01000078-OZVB01000078.1-human-gut-metagenome-genome-assembly--contig:-NODE-78-length-27188-cov-7.117753_pt1 | contig 27188 bp, 10 predicted proteins | sample MGYA00243444_ERZ654043 | MGnify/ENA primary metagenome ERZ654043 (study PRJEB26926, sample SAMN06164885) | human gut metagenome | biome: ENVO:00009003; feature: ENVO:2100002; material: ENVO:00002003...
ATATATACCCTAATAATGGGATTATCAGTATGTGTCATATTTTCATGCAATGATGATTTAGACATGTTTCCGGAGTCAAGCATAACTCCTGAAAATTATTTATGGGAAGAGTCGCAGTTAGCAGCATACACCATAAACCGTTATGAATCTTTCCCCATATCAACAGATAAAGGCCTTTTTGCATCCGATGATGCAACTGACCTGCAGGCTGGGAAAAATATACCTGATGAATTTGTGAGTAACCAGTACAAGGTAGGTTTAAAGGATGGTTCGTGGGAATTTAAGGAAATATACAATATCAACTATTTCCTAAATACCGTCATGCCGAGATATAAAAATGGAGAATTGAGAGGTAATGAAGACATGATTAGACACTATATAGGAGAAATGTATTTCTTCCGTGCTTTGCAATATTCATTTAAATTAAAAGAACTAGGTGATTATCCAATTATAAAAACCACTCTACCTGATGATAAAGCTATTTTAACTGAAGCCAGCAAACGTATGCCTCGCACAGAAGTAGCACGTTTCATTATCTCCGATCTCGATTCTGCTATTGTCATGATGAAACCCAAAGCTCCTGATGGTGGTAAAAATCGATTAAGCCGTCCAGTTGCCCAATTGTTGAAATCAAGAGTAGCCTTATTCGAGGGCACTTGGCTGAAGTATTTTAAAGGAACTGCATTTGTACCCAACGGTCCTGGATGGCCCGGAGCAGAAAAAGAATATAATAAAGGTTATCAATTCCAAGCAGGCAGCATTGACGAAGAAATGAACTGGTTCTTTGAACAAGCTATCGAAGCATCCGATGCAATAGCTTCTTCTATCGGGCTGACTCATAACACTGGCATTTTGCCACAAGGTCCGGGAGAATCAAATCCCTATGTAGAAATGTATGGCGCTATCGATATGTCTGGTTATGATGAAGTTTTGTTATGGAAAGCTTTCGATAAAGGTTTGGGAGTTACCAATAATTTTCCGGTGAATGCTTCTTCCGCCAATTTGGCTATTGGAATTACCCGTGGAATGGTCAATAGTTTTCTAATGAAAGACGGTCTTCCTTATTATGCCAGTACAAATTATGAAGGTGATGAGTCCATCGGTATAATCCGTAAAAACAGAGATCAAAGATGCATGCTGTTCATGAAAGAGCCAGGCCAAATAAACATGTGGATTAATACAGATCAAGGTAGTCACGGAGTAATTATAGAACCTAAATTACCCAATATAACCAGCGGGTCCGATCAATTCCGTTACAATACCGGATATACATCAAGAAAAGGAGTTAATCCCGATAAAGCACTTTGCGACAACTGGGGTGGCTATAATGGCTATATAGTTTACCGTACTGCAGAAGCTTATTTAAATTATATAGAAGCTTATTATGAAAGATATAACAAACTGGATAATAAGGCCATAAATTATTGGAAAGCCCTTCGCAAACGCGCCGGAGTAGATGAAGATATCCAAAGGGGTATCGAAGCCACCGATATGAGTATTGAGGCACAATTTAATTGGTCTGCTTATTCAGCCGGAAAATTAGTAGACAAAACACTGTACAACATTCGCCGAGAAAGAGCCTGCGAATTCTTTGGCGAAGGTTTCCGCAAATACGATTTAAAAAGGTGGCGCGCAATGGACCAACTGATATCAAAACCTTTCCACATTGAAGGATTCAAAATATGGGGTGATTATTATAAAGCCCAGTATGAAGAAGCAGCAAAAACCGACAAAACTTACGAATTAATTTATGGAGCAGACAACAAAGAAGCCAATGTATCATCACCCGAATTAAGTAACTATCTGCGTCCTTATGAAATAGTTCATACATTGGCCTATAATGGTTTCACCTGGCATATGGCCCACTATTTGAATCCCATTGCTATCCAGCATTTCAAGATAACCTCCTCAGGAACTGACGGGTATACAGATTCACCGATTTACCAAAATCCATTTTGGCCGGTTGAAGCTAATGAACCAGCATTGAAATAAAATAAATATAGTGTGATTTTTTAAGGGGCTGTTTTTGAGCTTATGTCAGGACAGCCCTTTTTTAAAACTTGAAATAATTGCCATGAAATATATCCTTTTCATTCTATTGTATAGCTATGCCTCCTTGGTATTGGCGCAATCACCTCGCGAACGCATATCACTCAACAAGGACTGGCGTTTCGCCAAAGGACATCCCGAACCACAGAAAGATTTCAACTATGGACGGGCTTTGTCATTTACCAAAATAGCTTTTATACAGGAATCCACCATGCTGGAAGCTGATCAAGAATCAAGCTTGACCGTACCTCATACACAAAGTTTCGATGACAGCAAGTGGGAAAAAATATCTTTACCACACGATTGGGGAATGAAAGCAGAGTATGCTGAAAACCAATTTAAGGTAAAAGGATACCGGAAATTAGGAGGTCGCACGCCTGAAAACAGTATCGGATGGTACAGGAAAACATTCAAAATGAGCCCTATAAAAGGTTACCGTTATCAATTGGAATTTGAAGGCATTTTTCGTGATTCTCAAGTATGGATGAACGGTATATTCTTAGGCAGACATGTCAGTGGGTATACACCCGTAGAATTTGACGTAACAGAATGCGTAAATTACGGAACGGATGCTGAAAATGTAATAACAGTCCGAGTAGATGCTACTCAGTCCGAACTGTGGTCGTATGAAGGAGCCGGCATCTACCGTAATGTGTGGCTGACAAAAACCAGTCCGGTCTATATTCCTCAAGGAGGTACCTTTGTCACTACAACGATTGCCGACAATGGAAAGGAAGCCAATGTGAATGCTGAAGTTGAAATAAAGAATGAAACTACTGAATGCACCGACATAGAACTACACCAACGTATTACAGATAATAAAGGTAAGGTAGTGGCAGTTACAAAAGACAAGTTCCGTATCAATAATCTGGAAACGCGGTCAATTCATACCTGTCTCACAATTTCCGAAGTTCGCCTTTGGTCATTGGAAGACCCGCATCTTTACCATCTTTACACAGAAATATGGAGGAATGGCAAACAAATAGATAGCTATGAAACTCGTTTTGGAGTTCGTACTATTCGTTTCGATGCTGACAAAGGTTTCTTCCTGAATGGAAAACGTGTACAATTACAAGGGGTATGTTGCCATCAGGACCATGCAGGAGTAGGAGCCGCTGTACCCGACCGTCTGAATTTTTGGCGTATAGAACGTCTGAAAGAATATGGAGTAAACGCTTACCGTGCTTCACATAATCCACCCACTGTAGCCGTATTGGAAGCATGTGACAGTTTAGGCATGCTGGTAATGGATGAAATGCGTGTACTTAGTAGTAGCAATGAGGGATTGGATGAGATGAAAACAGTTATTCGTCGCGACCGTAACCATCCTTCTATCATCCTTTGGTGCATGGGCAACGAAGAACCTGCTATTCAAGGAAATGACAAAGGCCGGATGATCTTGCGTCGTATGAAAGAGATCCAGCACAAAATGGATCCTACTCGTCTTTGTACCGCTGCCATGAACGGCAGTTGGGGAGAAGGCTTTACCTATGAAGCAGATGTACAAGGGGCAAACTACTACCACATTGGCAATATAGACGAAGTGCACAAAAACTTCCCCGATTTACCTTGCATCTTCACTGAAGAAGCAAGCACGGTTACGACTCGTGGTATTTACGAAACATCGGCATCCAAAGGTTTTCATCAAGCATATGATCACGATCGTCCAGGGTGGGGAGCAACAGCACAGGAGTGGATGAGATATGTTGACGCACGTAAATTTGTAGCAGGTGCTTTCGTTTGGACAGGTTTTGATTATGGAGGTGAATCAACCATCCATTACTGGCCCGGAGTTGTGTCTCATTTCGGTATTTTGGATTATTGCGGATTCCCGAAAGATGCCTTTTGGTACTACAAAGCGTGGTGGACGAATGAACCCGTGATGCATGTATTACCTCATTGGAATGGTATAGGTCGTGATACGATAAATGTACAGGCATACACCAATATGGAAGAAGTAGAACTGTTCCTGAATGGTCGCAGTTTAGGTAAACAAACCGTAAACAAGTTCGACATACCTTCATGGACAGTGAAATATCAACCAGGAAAATTAATCCTCCGAGGCAAGAAAGGAGGAAAACGCTTCAGTAAAATAGTGGAAACAACCGACTCACCGGCAAGCCTTTTGATGGAAAGTGAAACTGGAAACACACTAAAAAAAGATGATAAAGATATAGCTGTTATCACTGTGAAAGTTATAGACCGAAAAGGACGTCTGGTGCCGGATGCATCGGACAGGATTGATTTTAAAATAGAAAACGGAACCATACTTGGCGTAGGCAATGGACACCCATCTAGCCATGAGCCTGATCAATTTGACACTCCGACGCAGGCGTACCGAAATGCATTTGGAGGTTTAGCGCAAATCATCATCAAACCCGATGCTTCGGGAAAAAACGTTAGATTGACTGCTATATCGGGAGCTTTGAAAGGAACAGATCTAGAATTAAAGGTAATAGAATAATGGATTCATTAAAAAATGTTTTATGCTTGTATGCCTGACCAGCGGTATGACACTATCTGTTCAGGTACAACATGCCGAAAAATATTTCGTTTTAAATAATAAATAATCATGAAACACCAATTAATTTTTCTTTTACTAGGAATAAATTTATCAATTGCAGTTTGTGCCCAGCCGACACCTGCTCCCTTTGACAAACAAAAGATTACTGTGTATGCCGACTGGCTTAAAGACCCTATAAAAGCCCGTGCAGACATATACAAAACAAACGAAGGTCATCTTGTTTTCACCAACGGACTCGTGAGCCGCACGTTCACCCTTACTCCTAACGTAGCATCTGTTGGATTGGAAGAGTTACCAAGCAACACATCCTATCTGCGTTCTATCCGCCCCGAAGCCGAAATCACCATCGACGGACAATGCTTTGAGATAGGAGGACTCGTAGGACAACCCGTTCACAACTACCTGCTGAAAGAATGGATACCTGCTTTAAAAGCCAACCCAGCCGCCTTTCGGATGACAGACTATCGGATTGAACCGGTAAAAGAACGTTTCGCATGGCAAAAGCATCCAAAGTGGATGCCTAAAGATATGCCCTGGCCTATTCCTGGTAAAGAGTTAATTTTTACTTATCGTCTTGATGAGGAAGCCCTTCGCCTTCTTGCAGAACAAAGTAACCGCGATGACCAGCGCCCTACCATAGTTACAGATGACTTTAAAAAGTTATCGTCCGCATGGACATTGTTTCAATCGAAAGCTCATGACCGCAACTCTTTTGTCAATGAAGGGAAAGTAGGTGAAATCATGGCATTAACTAATACGGCAGTTTATGCAGAACGAGATTTCGATGCAAAAGCGAAAGTCGTTTTAGTCCGTATCACACCGGGTACAGACCGATCCAACAGTTGGGGGGCAGGTCTGGGATTAGTTCTGGATGATCGTACCGTCAAGGTTAATGTGCGTGGCGGAGAGCGTAAAGTAGGCTTTTTTGACGGACAAAACGAACACATCGGTTTCAACTTCGGCGAAGCACAGAGCATTTGGTTGCGCTGGGAGTTGAAGGAAGGAAGCCTTGAAGCAACTGCATCTGTAGATGGAACAAGCTGGCAACTGATAGGCCATTGTTCACTGAAACCGGGAGAACTTCCCCACAAGATACGTCTTGGAAAAATGGATGCGCAGGGAGGAAATGAAGACCATGCAGAATTAGGGAACGCAGGCCGGGGACGTGTAGACAATTTCCGCATGTTGGGCAGTTTACCCAGCCAGTCATCGCAATTATCGATAAACCGTCTTGCCTATCTGAAGCAGATTGACGTAAATGTACACTATGAACTTTATGACAATATGCCGGTCTTCTGTAAATGGATTACTATAGACAACCATTCAGACAAACCCATCACCGTCAACAGCTTTAAGAGCGAAATCCTAGCTGCCACGGAACCCGAAAGTGCTGTAGATATGCGACGCCAATGGCTATATCCCAACATTACCCTCGACACAGATTATAACTTCGGAGGAATGAGCGAGGAATACATCTATTCATCCAGTGTAGAATGGAAAGAAGACCCTTTGTATAAAACTCAGGTAAACTTTGAGTGTACCACTCCCTGCTTGCTTGAAGTCGCCCCCAAGATAGGTCCTGAACAAGTCATAGCTACAGGAGCACAATTCAGCAGTTTCCGCGTATGGGAATTATTGAACGACAGTTGGGACCGCGAACGCAAATCACTTGCCTATCGCCGCATGATGCGTTCCATCGCACCTTGGGTAACCGAAAATCCTATCCTGATGCACGTCCGCAGTTCCGATACCGAATCGGTTAAAAAAGCTATAGACCAATGCGCTGAAGTAGGATTTGAGATGGTCATTATGACCTTTTGGAGCGGATTTGAAGCAGAAGACGACTCTCCTGAAAATCTAGCCCGCATGACCGAATTAGCCAACTATGCCCGCAACAAAGGCATTGCCATTGGAGGATATTCATTGCTTGCCAGCCGCAGTATAGATAAGGAGAATGATGTACTGCTGCCTGAAGGCACACATGCCCGCTTCGGCAATTCACCGTGTGTGGAAAGTGCGTGGGGACAGGATTATTTTCGAAAACTCTATCAACTATTTGGTAGCACAGGACTCAATGTATTTGAGCATGACGGCTCTTATCCGGGAGACCTGTGTTATTCAGAGAAGCATCCCGGACATAAAGGTGTGAAGGATTCTCAATGGAACCAGTTCAAACGAGTGACGGATTTCTACAAATGGTGTCGCGCACGCGGCATCTATCTCAATGTGCCTGATCTCTATTTCCTCAACGGCAGTAACAAAGTAGGCATGGGTTATCGTGAGGGAAACTGGTCGCTTCCACGCGAACAGCAAGAAATTGTCGAACGGCAAAATATCTTTGACGGCACATGGAGCAAAACCCCTTCAATGGGCTGGATGTTCGTTCCTTTGGTAGAATATCAAGGAGGAGGCGAAGCTGCCACCATCGAGCCACTCAAAGACCATCTCGACCATTATGGACAACGCATGGCCAATCTTTTTGGTGCCGGCGTGCAAGCCTGCTATCGCGGGCCACAACTCTACGACAGTCCAAAGACTAAAGAACTAGTGATGAACTGGGTAAATTTCTACAAACGGCATCGCGATGTGTTGGACAGTGACATTATTCACATCCGCCGTCCTGACGGACGGGATTATGATGCTATTTTGCATGTCAACCCCCATGGTACGGAAAAAGGGCTACTCATGGTTTATAATCCCTTGAATGAACCTATCAAACGTGAAATTCGCGTCAATCTCTATTACACCGGAATTAAAGGAATGGCACAAGTATCGGAACAAGACGGCAACATTCGCCAGATGAAAGTAGCCCCCAACGGCGAACTGCTGTTGCCAATAGAAATTCCGGCCAAAAGCCAAACATGGTTCGTTTTTAAATAAGAATGACTATAACAATATGAAAAAGAAAATAATTTTACTAATAGCTTGCTGCTGTTGTTTACACGGCACTATAAAAGGACAGCATTCGGATGATTATCCTTTCCGCAATCCGGACCTGCCATTGGAACAGCGGGTAAACGATCTGATTTCCCGGCTCACACTGGAAGAGAAGGTACAGTTGATGAAGCATCAGTCACCTGCCATTGACCGTCTGGGCATTCCGGCATATAACTGGTGGAACGAAGCCTTGCACGGAGTGGCGCGCACACAAGAAAAAGTGACTGTCTTTCCACAGGCTATAGGGATGGCCGCCACCTTTGACACTGAAGCTTTGCAACGTATGGGTGACATTACTTCTACCGAAGGACGCGCACTGTTCAACGAAGATATAAAGGCTGGAAAAACGGGGACACAATACCGGGGTCTGACTTACTGGACACCTAATATAAATATCTTTCGCGATCCTCGCTGGGGACGCGGACAAGAAACTTATGGGGAAGATCCTTACTTGACGGCTCAAATGGGATCGGCCATTGTCCGTGGGTTGGAAGGTAACGATCCCTATTATTTAAAAGCCGTAGCTTGTGCCAAACATTATGCCGTACACAGCGGTCCGGAGTACAATCGCCATTCATTTGACGCCCGTCCTTCTTTCTATGATTTATGGGACACTTATCTACCTGCTTTCCGCACGCTTGTCACAAAAGCGAAAGTACATGGAGTGATGTGCGCTTATAACCGTTTGGATGGTCGTCCCTGTTGCGGAAACGATGACTTATTAAACAATATTCTGCGCAACCAATGGAAATTCGATGGTTATGTCACTTCAGACTGTTGGGCGGTAAGTGATTTTAAATCATTCCATAAAACCCATTCGAATGATGTTATTGCCGCTAGCGATGCCATGCTTGCCGGCACCGATCTGGAATGTGGTAACCTTTATCAACTTTTGGAACAAGGCGTAAAAAAAGGACTTCATTCCGAACGGGATATCAATGCATCCCTCACCCGGCTCTTTACTATATTATTCCGTATCGGTATGTTCGACCCTCAGGACCGGGTACCTTATTCCGATATTAGTCGCGAAGTCATCGAATGTGATGCTCACAAAGCTCATGCATTGCGTATGGCTCAAGAATCGATGGTATTACTGAAAAACGAACGTCATGTTCTTCCGCTGAAAATCTCGAAGCTAAAACGTATTGCCCTTATAGGCCCTAATGCTGATAATGAGCACACGCAATTAGCTAATTATTATGGTACTCCGAGTGAAATAGTAACTCCGTACAAAAGCCTGTTGCGTCGGTTCGGGGACCGGATAAAAATAGATTATATTCCCGGGGTCGGTCTGGTTGATAAATTAAAGAACGCCCCTTCCTTTACTGAAATTACTGCACAGGCACGCAAGGCAGATGTGATTATCTTTGTCGGTGGCATCAGTGCCGACTACGAAGGTGAAGCGGGAGATGCAGGCGCGGGTGGCTACGCCGGGTTTGCGAGTGGTGACCGCACTACCATGGCTCTTCCCTCGGTACAAACAGAGCTGATGAAAGAATTGAAGAAAACCGGTCGTCCGTTAATCTTGGTCAATATGTCCGGATCTGTGATGAATTTTGAGTGGGAAAGCAATCATGTTGATGCCATCCTTCAGGCATGGTATGGTGGTCAAGCTGCTGGAGATGCGATTGTTGATGTTCTGTCAGGTGAATATAATCCCGCCGGACGCATGCCACTTACTACCTATAAAAAGGATTCGGATTTACCACCTTTTGAAGATTATTCAATGGCAAACCGCACCTACCGTTACTTCCGCGGTGATGTCCGCTATCCTTTTGGATATGGGTTAAGCTATACCACATTCTCTTATTCACCAATACAATGCGATTCATTGATACAGACCGGCACAAACATCCAAGTTCGTGTCACAATAACTAATACCGGTAAATATGACGGAGATGAAGTGGCCCAGCTTTATATTACTCATCCACAAAATGGGCAACAACCTATCCCTCTGTGTGCATTGAAAGGATTCCGGCGAATATTTCTTCAGGCAGGTGAGTCAAAGGAAGTGACATTCACCCTTACTCCCGAAGAATTGGCATTAACCGATATGCAGGGAAATGTGATCCAAAAACCCGGGGTAATGGAAATATTTGTGGGTGGAGGACAACCTAAACATGCTATTGGCAGCCACTTGCAAGTAAAGCAGAAAGGTGATGAGTACCAAATCTATTAAAAAAGAATGGGCGGCGTTTTTCTAATAAATTCGTCGTCCTTTCTTTTTATTGTCAGTCTTTTCCTTGAGAATCCAATTCATAAAACCATATTCCATTTTTAGAATAATGAAATCACTCCTTAGTTTCCAAATAAACCAGCTGCGTCTGTAAATACTCTTCCAGCCCATGTTTACCATCCGCGCCGCCGATACCAGATTTACGCCATCCAGCATGGAATCCCTGCATCGCCTCAAAATTCTCACGATTCACATAAGTTTCACCAAATTTCAACGCACGAATCAATTTGAATGTCATATCCAGATTCTGGGTATAAATAGAAGAAGTCAGCCCATATTCACAATCATTAGCCCAGGCAATGGCATCTTCCACCTCTGTAAACTCAACAACCGGAAGTACCGGTCCAAAAGTTTCTTCCTGAATAATATCCATCTTTTGGGTACAATTAGTCAAAATCGTCGGTTCAAAGAAATATCCTTTAGTACCGATACGATGACCACCGCATAGCAACTCGGCTCCCTGCTCAATAGCTTTTTTCACTTTCTCTTCTACTGATTTCAGTGCATTGGCATCAATCAACGGACCCATATCGAGGTCTGTATACTGATTCGGATCACCCACTTTCACCTGCTTGAATCCTGCCAACAGTTTTTCAAGAAAAGCCTCTTTTATACTAGAATGTACATACACGCGCTCACAGCAATTACATACCTGTCCTGTATTAATAACACGCGAAGCAATAATGGATTTTACAGCTAAATCCAAATCTGCATCCGGCATTACAATACCGGGAGCCTTCCCTCCCAATTCCAAAGAAACCTTTGTCACATTGGTAGAAGCGGCTGCCATAGTCTGTATTCCAGCCTCCACACTTCCAGTCAGACTAACCATACCTACTTTGGGGTTAGCAGCCAATTCATGTCCAATCACCGAACCACGACCGTTCACCAGATTGAATACACCTTTAGGCAACCCAACTTCATCTACAATCTGTGCGAAAACATACGCGTTTTCCGGTGTCAGCTGACTCGGCTTTACCACAATTGTATTCCCCGTCAACAGAGCAGGAGCGGCCTTACGGGCAATCAAGAAAAAAGGAAAATTCCAAGGCAGGATGCCTGTTGTCACCCCAATAGGTTTCTTAAAGACAAATATATTTTCGTGAGGACGGTCACTAGGAATGATTTCCCCTTCATAGCGACGGGCCCATCCGGCCATATAATCAAGGTAATCAGCCGTAAATAACACCTCTACATTAGCTAATCCTCTTGTTTTTCCACCCTCCCGGATAATAATATCAGTCAATTCCTGTTCCCGCTTGCGGATACCTTGTGCAATCCGAGTTAAATAGCCGGCACGTTCAATAGAGGTAAGACTCTCCCAAGAAAGCTGTGCCTTCACGGCAGCATTTATAGCAGCACGTGCATCTTCCGGTGTGCCATCAGGCATTTTAGATATCACTTCTTCCGTAGAAGGGTTCAATACATCAATCCACTTATCGGATTGGTTTTCGATGAATCGCCCATCGATGTACATCTTTAGTTCTTTCATGGTCTTAAATGTAAAATGAGTACCTTATTTCTTTCAATCTGAAATATTCAAGCAGCATTTTACAAATATATCGTTATTTATAAAGCCCCAAAATGTATTTTTGTTCATTAACATGGAAATTTATACACTTTAAGCCTTTTAAGAAACGAACTGATATTTACCGCCCGATTATACAATAAAGGTTTCCCACTCTATATTTCTTTCTCTTTTCCACGCAGATAAACAGAAGGAGACACGCCATAGTGTGTTTTGAAACAACGGCTAAAATAAAGCGGATCACTGATACCTACTTTATAAGATACTTCGCTCACATTATAATTACCTTCCAACAATAATTCCGCCGCTTTCTTCAGACGAATAATACGGAAATATTCATTAGGAGTATGCCCTGTCAAACCACGAACTTTTTTAGAGAATACAGTACGCCCCAATTTCATCCGGGCAGCAAAGTTTTCCATCGTAAATTCCGGATTCCCCAACTCCTGCTCTATAATAGCCTGCAATTTATCAAGGAACTGTTTATCTTTATCAGAAGTATAAATAGTCGGTCGCTCTATACTGGGATCATTCACATATTTCTCACGTAACTTTTCGCGCTGGTCAATCAATTGAACCATCCGTGCCAAAAGCAATTTTAAACTGAACGGTTTGGTTACATACGCATCCGCCCCACTTTCCACCCCTTCCAATTTATTTTCGGTAGTTCCCATAGCTGTCAGCAGAATGATCGGAATATGACTGGTACTGAATTCATTTTTTAACTTACGGGTTACTTCATACCCATTCATTCCCGGCATCAGGACATCACATATTATCAGATCAGCATCATAAGTTCGTGCACGTTCAAAACCCGCCACACCATCAGCCTCGGCTACCACCTCAAAATAAACAGATATTTCTTTCTTCAAAAATTCACGAATGTCAGTATCGTCTTCAATGATCAATATCTTTTTCTTGTTTAAAGGAGCCACCATCTGTTCTTCTTTTACGAAACGGCACGGAATGCCTTCGTCTGTATGATCCGTTTCTTCCATTAAGGCTGTAGAGATCAAAAAATCTTTTGACTCATATACAGAACTATCCAATGGCAAAGTAACTGTAAAAACAGAACCCTGTCCTTCATTCTCCGCATATTCAATGCTTCCTTTATGCACATTTACAAGTTCGTGAGTCAAATGCAACCCGATTCCCATACTATCACCAGAGAAACTACTTTGCATAAATCGAGAAAAAAGTTGCCCGCGTTTCTCCAAAGGAATACCAATACCAGTGTCTGACACGGAAATAATCATTTTTTTTGTTTCCTCTTCCACATCTACCGAACAAACTATTTTCCCGCCCTCTGGTGTGTACTTAAATGCATTGGACAGAAGATTATAGACTATCTTATCCAGTTTACCCTTATCAACAAACATAGGATAAGAACTGACAGAAGGAATAAATTTAAATTCCATTTCTTTAGATTCCGCCGTTTCCCTAAAACTCAGAAAGATATCATAAAGGAAAACGATGACATCTGTTTCTTCTAATGAAAGAACCAGTTTATTATTCTGCATTTTTCTGAATTCCAGCAATTGATTGATTAATCTGAGCATTCGCTGCGTACTTCTATCCATCACTTTTATAGGATAAGCCAATTCCTTAGAAACCCTGCCCATAGCCTCTATTTTTTCCAAGGCTCCCTGGATCAACGTCAACGGGGTACGAAACTCATGAGAGATATTGGTAAAAAAGACCAATTTATATTCTGTCAACTGTTTTTCCAGTTGAATACGATTCCGCAAGATAGCAAACTTATGGATTAATCTGAATGTCATATACATTGCCATACAAATCAACATTATATAAATGGCAAAGGCCCAACCTGTTTTCCAAAAAGGCGGAGTAATAACAATCTGCAATACGGTTTCATCTTCCCCCCATACGCCTGAAGCACCGGATGCTTTTACATGTAACTGATAAGTACCCGGCAACAAATTTTTATAAGCTGCAAAATTCAAGGAGGAAGGAACTCCCCAATCTTTATCGTATGGAATTAACTTATAAATATACTTGGCATCATTTGCCATAGAATAGTCAAAAGTAGAGAAATCTATACTGAATGAATTCTGATAATATTTCAATTCTACTCTATTTGTATAACTTAATGCCTCTGTCAAAGGAGAATCAATATCACCGGGACGAACAGAAATTCCATTTATTTTTAAATCAGTGAGAACCACCGGAGAAACAACATGCTGTGGCATGACTTTTTCAGGATCGATCACCACCAAGCCATGATTCGTTCCAAACAGTAAATGTCCGTTTTTCATAATGCAAGCACTACTCTCCAAATATACATTGCCGGGCATTGCGGCTGAGAAAAAGAAATTATCAAACGTCTTCGCATCTGGATCAAATCGGGACATCCCATATTCGGTACCCAACCAGATTTTTCCATCTCTATCTTCTACTATAGATTGGACCACATTATTTACCAACCCGTCATCTTCATCATAGTGCATGAATTCCAAGTGGTCATAGTTTTGTCCTGATTGGCAGACAGAAAAGCCCCTACCGGTAGTTCCAATCCACATACGTCCTTTGCTGTCACAAAAAATGTTACGAATTTCATTGCTACGTATTTTCCCATTATCCAAGTTATAAACGTAATATTGCCGCGAATCATTCAACAAAGAATCCGGATGGAATACATAAATACCATTATTGGTTCCTACCCACATCCAATGATTCCGATCAGCAGTAATAGTACGAACCTCTTGCTCTCCAAAACTCCCCTTCAAAAAATGATGAAACACGAAATCGTTTTTCTGATAAACAGCCAAATCGAGTCCTCCCCCGAACGTTCCAATCCACATTCTATCCCGGTAGTCCCTATAGATATCATAAATATGATTATGTGCAAGTGAATTCACATCATCAGCCCGATGCACATACCATCTATCGCCTATACACAATCCATCCCCACGGGTTCCCATCCATACTTGCCCTTTGTCATCCTCTTCAAGAGCAAAAACACTAAGATGATAATAATTTCTTTGCAATAAATCCAAGTGACAGTCATAAGCAAACAATCCCCCCCGACGATTTCCTACCCGCACGTCTCCATTCTCCATACACGTAACCATACGGATGGTATTGGAACGATCCACCAATTTCTCATTTTCAGGATAAATATAAGTTGCCCCATCATTTAGCACTGACAATAAAGCGATGCCGGAATATTCTGATCCCAACCAGATATTACCGGTTCTGTCACCCATAGCATATAAAAGAAAATCAGAATTCACCCGATTGAACTCATCCACATGATAAGAGTAATGAGTCATCTCCTCCTTTTGAGAATCATAAACAAACAAACCATTACCATAAGTGGATATCCATATCAGTCCACGTGGAACATCCTGTATGATATGATAACGTTCATCCCCTATCAACTTAACTTTTTCATCAGACATTAATCTAAAAGTCCGGACGGCACGTGTCCGGACATCAATATAATGCACAAGACCGGTCCCATTGGAAATCCACAGATTATTCAAATTATCCTTCTCACATTTTCCTAAACGGATATCAAGCGATGAATCATGAATCAGTCTTTTCTCAGACATACTAAACACCTCTCCACCCTCAGGAGTAAAAAACACCCAATCGTTCTGTAAACGACAGAATTCATAGGTATTAAAATCAGAAAGTTTCCACGGCAACCGGGCTGTCAAAAACAAATTCTTACCTGAAGACTTTTCATAAATACCTCCATCAGAGGTTACAAAAAAAATCTTGTGACGAAAAGACATCGCCCCCACAAAAGACAAACTATCTTGAATAGCTCGGGTCTGTCCCTCTTCTGTCACCTGAAACAACCCTAGCTGAGTACAAATCCAAATCACTCCCTGTTCATCCTCATAAACGGAATTCACTGCATTAGTTGATAATTTCCCATTCTCTTTTGTATAAGATACAGAAGAATGAATCCCATCTTTACAGATTATTTTACGACATCCGCTCTGATGATGCCACAGCCAAATATCCCCGCCAGCTGTTTCCAATATTTTATTGTAAGGCTGTCTATATTCCCCACATCCCGTAAAATCAACAAAACAATCATGTTTCAAATCGTAACAACTCATTAATTCCGGAGCAGTGATAAACCATAAGAAACCATTTCGATCTTCTTGTATCTTCTTTACATGATGATTTGCCAAAGAAATTTTATCGCCTGATTCCGGACGGAATGTCACAAATGAATGGCCATCATAGCGGCTCAGCCCATCTAATGTACCCATCCAAATAAACCCTTTACTGTCTTGAAACAGATAACGTACCGAATTATTCGCCAATCCGTCACTAGTTGTGATAAAAGCAGGATGTACATCTACCGATGCATGCATTTCCCAACCTATACACAAAAAAACAACCCATAACAGACAAATATATGTTTTCATACAATTTCAATCAGATTCATACCAGGCATTAAAATATATGACGTACATCACTTTCCCGACATACGCCATATTAGCAAAGATACAAAAAATAAACGGATGTGCCCTATCAACAAAAGAAAAATCATCTATTCATAGTCTTCCAGTTTCCATTCATCTTTCCACTCTATCATCGGTATGCCATCCTTCACCACAATTGGCAGAAATACATAAGTAGCTTTATATACATCTTGATTAGGATTAACAAGCGTATAAAATCTGTCAGCCACTTTGGGAGTTGCAAAATCTTTAGGATAAGGACGATGATCCTTGTACCGAGTCAAAAAAGACTGCCAGTCTTTCTTTGGTATATCCGTTTTATTAGTATGCGGTAGCCAACGATCGGCCATAGCTACATAAAGATCCTTTCCCGGAATCTTTATTACACTTGTAATCTGCGAGCAAAAAGAATGTGCATACTCATCACCTATGTGTGGATTCCCTAACACCCTATATTCACCATGATAATCATCGAATATCGCTACTTCCGAAGGATTGGGAGTATAACTAGTTGTCCCTGATGTATAAATATAATGTTTACCATCCATTACAAAATGTGCTGCCGCCTCACGTGTAAACGGTGGAACCTTTCCAACAAAATGTTCTGAATACCGACCATTTACATTTGTATAATCATCAGAAAGTTCAGCACATATCTGCTCCCAATGAGGGCGCTCAAACCAAACATAACCTTTTCCTGTATCTGAATCAGCATACATGTCAAAATCCCCCACAGCAAAGCCATTAGGTTTCAGGTTGCGGACAAAATGATAAGGTCCCATAAAATGTTCAGCTTCTAGAATAACAAAATGCCCATCATTACTTTGTGATTTCAGCCAACATACATACCTGCCTGTTTTGGCACAATAAAGAATATGCGGGCGTTCCAATTTCTGACTATGATGCAAAGGTGAATGTGGATCAGCAGCAGGTTCAATGATCCTTCCTTCATCTTTCCAATTGTAAAAATCGGTAGATGAGTAACAACGTACTCCGCCAAACATCCGATTGGTACCAAACAGAGTATGAGTTTTATCCTCACCATACCAATAGTATTTGCCTTCACGAAAAGTCACTTGAAACCCATGGGCCTGAATAGGCTTTCCTTCGGTATCAAGCCACACTTCACCAGGACGAATGGACTGATAATTAACTGGGGCAAGAGGATATGTCTGCACATTTAAATAACGACATTCTCCTCCCGTTTTTTCTATCCTCACCGGACTGCCTGTAGTTACATTGCTGAACCCAAAGAAAGAGGCATAGTCACAATTATCAATACGCATTACTGTATCACAACTCTCTATCCTTACATCCTTCATTGAGAATTTTGTGGCATCGCATATTTTACCAATCCGATCACAATGTGCTTTGACATTACCGAAAAAAAAGTTCTTCACCGGTTTCTCCGGTAATGCAGCCACATCCACCAATGTGCTACATCCGGTAATCTCCACATCGTGAATGGAAATATTAGCAAACCACGGCGTAAGCGGAGTTATCTCACGGGCCGGATAACGCTGTGCCAACTCACCTACCCAACGGGCAGAACCAAGCATATCGCAATACAAAGCCTGTCTTTTCACATTCGCCCGCACCCGTTCCACATATATATTCTCCACAAAACCTCCTCGTGGACGACGGGTCTTAAAACGAAAAGCCTGGTCTGTTCCCTCAAAAACACAATCGTGCATATATACATTTCTCACTCCACCGGCAATCTCAGTACCACACACAATACCGCCTGCTCCCCTCAGTGCTATACTTTTACGTATAACGACATTACTAGTGGGACGATTCACTTTCAATCCGTCCTCACCCCGCCCGGACTTCATGGTATAGCAATCGTCCTGGCAATCGAGCGAACAGTATTCTATCAGTACATCATTACTTGAATCAATATCAATACCATCCGTACGTCCATGCCCGAAACTGTTCACTGTAATCCCCCGGATCACAATGTGTTCACAATATTGTGGTACAATATTCCAATACAGTCCCCGTTCAAATGTAACACCTTCTACAAAGACATTCTTACAATTAATAGGGGCAAATGTCTTAGGTAAAAAGACTCCTTCACCATTCTTTCCATCATAAATACGGTCGGCAAGCGGTTTCCTTATCCCCTTGTCACTAGACATACTCTCATTACGTTTATATATCTCACAACTGGTAGGCGGTCCAACCACTTTTCCCTTTCCGGTCAATGCAATATTCTCCTGCCCATCAGCATACAGACAAGCTCCAAGAGAGTAAAGCTCCACCCCCTCATCCCGTGTAAAAACAGCCGGAAGATAATCTATTATATTACCACTGAAATGTAATTCCGCTCCTTCCGAAAGATGCAGATTTACATGACTCTTCAAGATAAGACGTCCTGTCCGCCATACACCGGGAGGAACTACCACCGTTCCACCCCCCCGGCAACTCATACTATCAATAGCTTCCTGAATCGGTTTAGTGGACATACCTTCCTGTTCCATTCTTACCAATATGGTAGATTCGGGAAAAACAGGCCGTTCAAACAAAGGCATAACAAACGGTGATTCAACAGGTTCTATGGTATCGGGCATGTTCTGAGGCCCAACTTCACCTATGGTCAGCAACGCTATGCCACAAATAATACTTGTTAATGACATAAACTTAATTATTTAATTAATAATTTATTCGATACATCTAATTCTTGTCTAATTGAAATTTTCTTTTAATATATTCCAAGCCCTCATATATCAACTATCCCTTTCGCAATGCTTTATCAACCCCGACATCTATTCCTTTCCATGCTTTCTTATTAGTCCATTCCATATAAGTTTCTGTCCAAAACGAGTCCTCTGCCGGAAGTCCCAATGCTAAAAATATAGTAGCACACATATATAAACTACCCGTATTTATATATGACTCTGACATATTTATCTGGCTTCCGGATAAGCCTATTTTTAACCATCCGTCTTTATCAAAGTTATCAGGAGTTGCAAATTGTCTATGCAAAACAGCAGTTAGCGCACAACGCACTTGTGCTTCGGGAAGCTTTTCCGAGAGTTTTCTCATTAAACTTATTTGAGAAAGAGCGTGAAAAATACCAAAACGATATACAATAGAACGCCCTACGACAGGATAGGTTCCTTCCGGTGAGATCAATCTTTCTAGTTGCTCCGACAACCGTTGTTGACGGGTTACCTGCTTCTCAAAGTTTTTCCCTTCTTCCAGATTATGCTTTTTCATTATAGCGAGGATATCTGTCAACATGGGATGGATAACAATGCTATTATAAAAATCCAAGTGAAATTCCTGACCATCACCATACCAAGCATCTCCTTTATACCAGCCATCTGCCCAAAAACGGTGAATTCCATAATTCAACCTATAGGTATCACACTCGCCTGTAAATTCCAACAAAGCAGCCTCCACCATAGATGCAAAAAGCAACCAGTTACTTTCCTTGGGTTTAATGCCCCGAGTTCTTTTCAGTTCCTTAATCAAACGAACCTGCGTTTCTTTATCCAAATTCCCCCAAATTTGTTTAGGAGCTCTTAAAATTCCCTGTACAAGATGAGCTGCATCTACCAATGGCTGAAAATGCCGATTATCAAACATTAAATAATCCGGTGAGTCTGGATTAACTGCATTCTCAAGACCTTTCAATGTCATTTGTATATACTTAGCTCGCAATTTGCCTTCTTCTGTCTGATCCGGTCCTAATTCCAACCAAGGAGCAATTCCACAAATTGTTCTCCCTACAGCCTCCAAATACGAAACCTCTCTTCTCAACGGTTCAGTTGACAAAGATTCAAAGGGCATATTCTTTTTCAGTGTTCCTTGACTAAGATTATCCAATACCGGATTGGCTATTTTTATCATAGTATTCACCCAATACCATCTGTCTTCACTTCCTGTCGGTTGGGCATAAGATTGTAAACAGAAAAGAAGAAGACTAAAAGCTACCCATATTCCTATTCTATTTTTCATTTTGAATTTTCCTTAAACGTAATAAAGCTTCCACATAATAATAATCTGCATAACTCAAAGGTACATCCACTTCCGAATTCTTATTCAAATTTCCTACACTATGTTTCAAAATAAAACCTCCATTAGTCCCAGGCTCCGCCAAGTAATCCGATGAGGACAATGAACGAATCTGCGCTTCCGCCAAATCAAACCATGCTGAAGCCTCTTCACTTTTATCCAACTGACTCAATTCAATCAATGCAGAAGCCATGACTGCCGCCGCTGATGCATCACGAGGTGCATTTGGAATATCCGGTGCATCGAAATCCCAATACGGTACTTTGTCTGAAGGCAAGTTGGGATGATTCTTAATAAATCCCGCCACTTTACGAGCCTGTTCCAAATACTCCGGTTTTCCTGTTTCTCTATACATCATTGTATAACCATACAATGCCCATGCCTGGCCCCTGGCCCATGCAGACTCATCCGCATAGCCTTGATGTGTATTTTTAGCATGGGGCAACCCTGTAATCGTATCATAAGAAACGACATGAAAACAACTGTTATCCGGTCGGAAATGATGTTTCAAAGTAGTTTGTGCATGAGCGTTAATCATATCCATATATGACTCCTTTCCCGTTTTTTTAGCTACAAATGACAACATCTCAAGATTCATCATATTATCTATAATTACCGGATATTGCCATTTACCTCTAGGTCCCCAAGAATTTATAGCACCGATTTTACTGTCAAAACGTGTTGCCAATGATTTTGAACCGGTTTTCAACACTTCCAAATAAGTAGAATCATGTGTCAATCTATACCCATTACCAAAACTACAATACAACATAAATCCCAAATCGTGCGTAGAAGTCATATTCTTGGCCGGTTCCACACGTGAAGTATATAGTTCGGCATATCTCTTTAATTCTTCCGTTGGATCGTTTTCATACAAATACCATAACACTCCAGGGAAAAAACCTGAAACCCATGATTTATAATCAACAGTCTTCAATTCATTATTTTCATACGTTCTAGGTAATTTCATTTTCTGATTTTCCAATTCTTCTGCCAAAAACATAGTTTGTTGGCTGGAAACATTCAATCCTCTTTCCACCACTTCTGATAATGTTTCTTTCTTATCGCAAGCGGAAAAAGCCACTCCCATACAAAGAGCAATATTCACTAATAACAATTTCATAATACTATATAAATTCTCATTTTTTCAACTTATCATCAATCAGTAATATTATTCTGTAGCAAGATTATAGATTTCTGCTGCCGCCAACAAAAAACATCCAATGCCAAAATCCTCAAAGTCCGGGACACAGTTCTTAAGAGTAGGTTGCCCATGTTCAGGCTGAGATCCTGCTCCTTGTACATATCCCAACAAACCATCTTCCTGACGTACAGCTATCTTAGTCAGAGAATTCCAAGCTTTAATAACAGCAGGCAAATAAACTTCTTTCTCTAGTATTCCCTTTTTAACGCCATACGCCATTCCCGCTATAAATAAAGCTGTACCTGAAACTTCCGGTCCAGGAGACCGAACGTCACCCGTATTAAAAGGAGCGGCCAAACTTACACTCCAGAAACCATCAGGACGCTGGCATTTAAGTAATGCTTTGGACATTAATACAAAATCATCAATATATTGTGCTGTATAAGATATATCATCTGGCAAATAATGAAGGACTCGAGCTAAAGCAACATACGCCCATCCATTTCCCCTCGACCAATAACAGGGCTTATCATTCTGAATCATATCTGTATACGGAGGATCATAACGATAATCCCTATACCATAAGCCATCTTGTTCATTAAATAAAGGCTTACCTCCACAACGTTTTTCTCCTCCCTGTTTATTCCGAGTATACATATACATTTCATACATCCGATCAAAATAACGGGTGTCTTTTTCAATCGTTCCAAGTTGCGCAAATATAGGCATAGCCATCTGTAACGCATCCACCCAATGCCAATCATCAATTTTATCAGTAGCCAACATTTCATCAATCATCTCTTTCACGTGGACCTTACGATACACTTTTGTAGTATCCAACATATATAAGTCAAGATAAGCCTGTCCACAACACTGATAATCAGCATGTCGGGCTGCTTTTCCCTCACCAATTTTCCAATGGTGAAAATTAGCCCAATCCACAGCATATTTTAGCCATTCAGGTTTCGGGCTTTGTACATACATAGCAAGTAATCCCTCATAATAAACCCCTCGTGTCCAAATTTTACTATCTCTTTTACGATTCCCTACATTAGAATAGGCTCCAACATCCGGATATTTTTTCATAAAATAGTCATTAACTAATGTTGCATACGCCAATACTTCTTTTTTCCTCAGAGGTTCCAGCAATTCTTCTTGTGATAAAGGGATATACTTCTTCTCTACATTTACCATATTTACTCGTCCTTCTTCAGTAAGAGAAGTTGCCCCCAAATAATGAGGAACAAATAATAGTACAAATATCAATGTTCTAACTTTCATACAAGTTAATTTTAAATAATACTCAAAGATTATTCTTTCACCAATCTTTTTACCAACACAATCTCATCAATGATTCCAGAAGGTACTAATTTGTCTTTTGCAGCCACTATTTCCGGGAAAGCATAAGTATAACGCTTATCCTGTGAAAGGACCACATCTCCAATCATACGATTCATCAGCGAATTAACAACCTCTATTTCCAACGTATTTTCCCCTTCCTTTATATAAGGCGTCAAATCCGATTCCCATGGAGAGCACCAAACAGTATTTATTTCATGACCATTTAAACGAATCCGAGCCATAGAGCCCAAATGAGGAAAACGTAATAGCCATTGTTCTCCAGAAGCAGGAGTGGACAAGTTCAAAGTCTTACGATAAACAGCCGTTCCTGAATAATAACGAATACCTTGATTTGCATGCTTTGTCCAGTCTGTCAATTCTGTAAATCTAATCTCACCAGGCCCTCCCCATTTGGGATCAAAATAAACATTCCATTCACCAGTGATAGGTTCTACTATATCTTTATCTGTAACCGGCTTTGATGCCAGTCCATTAAAATTACAATCAGTAGCAACAATAAAACCCGATTCACCAGGGATTAATGATAAAAAAACATTCAATCCTTTTGCTGTTTGTTCTGCAGATAATGTATATCGCTTTCCATCAATCGGATCCCAGAAATATGCTTTACCTAACATCGTACGAAGACATACTCTATCTTTAAAAGTTCGTTTACTATGGTTATTAATGAAATAGATATCAGCATCCCTCAAGCGCCTATGAGCAAAATAGACCTTATCTGTCGGAGTATTCCCGCTTACAATACCCATATCCGGACGAATACCAGCTTGATGCAAAGCCTCCGCCAATGGCATCCCCCAATACAACGTTCCTTTTCCTACAGACCGTTTACCCGAAACAACGTCTTCCTTCCCCCACAATTGATCCACAATCTTTTTATACTCAACAGAGTCTACCTTATCTTTAAGAGAAGCAGAGCTATCGGGACGGGGAGCATAAACCACTCCTCCTTGTTCAATTAACTGAGCAATATGACGCAACACGTGTAAAGGCATATCATTATTACGCTGCACAACCAACATTTTATAGCACATGCCATCAGGTAATGCAATCTCGCTTCCATGAGCAGACATACGAGTTGTCAAAGCTTCTGATGTGCACACATCCCAATCATAACCTTCCGGTATTTCGGGAAGGCGATAAGTCAGCAATTTCACCGGTGGATTTTGTCCTACATAAATACAAAGATCCACCACAGGCATTCCTTTCCGCATCAATCCGGCACAACGCGCCTGATAATCCCAAAAGGGACGGCTATACTCCCAATAAGTATTATTCCGATTCAGACAATAATGGCGTCCTCCTCCTGTACTGCCAGGATATTTATCCAACCAAGGCTGATAAGCAGAAGCACACACTACAAATTCATTAACCTGAGCCGCATAAGCAAAATCAGCAAGATTCTTTAATTCTGCCAAAGACTGGCTGAACTTAGCATCAGTATATGCCTCAGCCGAAGCAATACGTTTTCCATAAATATGCGCTGCCGAAGAAGCCTCCTTTATATCATAACTGCCATGTATATGCTTTGCCCAAAATTCTCCTTGCGGTTTCTGAACACGTCCTTTCGCTTGCAGATTATCAGCTACAAGACTTAGCCCGTTACCAGTTGCCTGTGCTGTAAAATCCACATCAGCCTTATTACATAAGGTCTGGAGAGTTCCAAAATAATTATCAGAAATGACATCAGCAACAGTACGACGTAAATCATAAAGGAAAGCATCAGTCTCAGCAACCGAGCCCACAATATATCCCATCATGGCAGGTAAATATGAAAAAAGATCATACCCCTTACGACGCAGGAATTCTTGTTCAAATCCCGGAGTCCAATTCTGAGCCCCCGCTTCATGGCTATCCATAATTACTCCATCAGGCTTCAAATTGATAGTGGAAAGCGTATCAATCATCCTCGCAGCATAATTATTCCATTGTGTAGTCACTGCTTCCACAGACATTTTATCACACTCCAAGCCTTTCAAGTTCGCACGACCATGCTTAGACGGTCCGCCTGTTGACTCATGTGCAAAGCGCATAATCACCCAATCACCTTCAGGAACATCCCATTCCAATCTTCCATCCGTTCCCATCTTTGAAGTTAAGTCAACAATAGTTTTCGAATCAATAATCTCCTCATCCGTATAAGCCGGAGTCAGGTTTTTCAAAATATATTCGGAGTAAAAGCCCGCACGCTCTTCCCACTGGTCTATACGGGCACGAGACGATAATGTGACATTGCCCAAAGCCATTTCAGGACGTTGATCTCCGGCAAGACACCAATCATGTAAATTCAAACGAAAGTACCGTCCGGTCACTGCCGGAAAAGAAACTGTTTTCTGATCCCATCGAGAAGCAGCAGCTTGATAAATGGGTTTTAAATCGCACACCTTACTGTAATTTATGCCATCATCCGAAACCTCTAACTGCCCCAAAGGTGGCTGTTTTACATAACTCGATCCATAAAATTCATCAGCAGGAGCTCCCGGAACATTCATGGCACCGGTAGATGCCTTGCTCCGCTTACTTACCCGATAAGTAATAGAACGAGCTGTGAAAGAAGTTTCAAAATCCAGATTTATATAAACAGACTTACCAGACTGCTGGGGAGGTATAGTCGTCAATCTGCTTTTTTTACGAAAGAAATCTTCAGCAGAAACTCCCGGCAAATTACATGTAACCTTTGGACGCTGACTATTATTTGTCATCCATTGATTTTGAGAGACAGGAAACGCCAATACTGCAATATCCCAAAACTCATCATCCCCCGGTGCTGGTAATACCGCTGCAAACTGTTGTTTTCCTCTAATAATAGTATCACTCGCTGTCAGACGTTGCATACTTAAAGCTTTTGTAATCCAAGGTCCTCCCGCCACATATCCATTCGAAAGATTTATTTCAAAAGAAAGTCCGACACGCTTTGCCTCAGATGCTGCAAACTTCAACATTTCCCACCATTCAGCAGAAAAAGCAGGTAATGCATGCTCGCCTTTTCCATGCACCTGATCGTAATAAACCACTCCTCCTACACCAGCACGCTTATATGCCTCCAAATCTGCAGTAATTCCTTCACGAGTAGTCTCTGTCTCACCATGAAACCACCAAACCTTAGTACGTGCAGAATCCGACGGATTGGAAAATTCATTCCACGCTTCTTTGATGGTTGTTGAATCTGTTACATCCGGATGAGATGGAGAACATGCAGAATATCCTAGTGTAAGGATACTACCCATTACAATCCTCCTTAATACTTTTATAGATTGTCTTTTATTCATTGTTTCTATTTTTATTTATTTTCACAAATTAATTCACAACAATTTCTTACCTCCCCCAAATAGGGAAACAAAAGACAAAAAATCTATTTATATGCTTCATTCTGAATATATAATCCATCTTTCACTTTCATTTGTGCCTCAGGTATAGGATATATATACATATTATCCTGCACATTCTGCACTAAAGCCAAAATATCAGGGTTTACTAAGCCTGTTTCTTCATCTGTTGCATAACGAATATACATATCACGTATAGCCTGCAAATTATTATGACGGACTAAATCATGCCAACGTATACCTTCAAAAGCAAGTTCAAGCCTACGCTCCCTATCTACATATTTTTGGAACTCATCATCGGAACAAGAAGGAATCGGATCCATACCGGCTCTTGTACGAATTCTATTTACCATATCCAGTCCTTCTGTAGTAGGACCCACAATTTCAGCGTACATCAACATCACATCTTCCAAACGAATTATAGGATGATTTATAGGCCAGTCATTATAATCCACTATAGAATTATCAATATCACTATACCCTAATTGATTCCTTTTCATTTTATGCTCCAAGAACTTGACATAAAAGTCATCACCTGTATATTTTATAGGTGTCGCTCCATCTGTATTTACAAACTTTGTGGTATCAATGGTAGCCAGACAACGTGCATCCATTTCGCCATTATATGTTTTTTGAAACTCCTTGCTCAATTGACGTTCACAATAAAGGTGATTACCAAAGATTCTCACAATAGTATAGGCTGAATAGAGTCCGGGACAAGATTCAAAGACCATCCGATTGCCTAAACCCAAGCCTCCATTTTGATATTGTATTTCAAATATATGATATTTATTATCATTATCACTAATCCATATACGTTTCCATTCTTCACTCGTCTTCGCCCAATACTTATTATTAGCTTCAGCATAATCTATCACCTCTTTTAATAAAGACTTTGCTAAATCTTTCTTCGAAACATCATTTAACGGGAAGCCGGCCATCGTCAAATAAACCCGTCCTAATAAGGCTTTAGCAGCAATCTGGGTAGCATGTCCTTCCACGTTCTTTCCAAGATAATTTTTCGGAGTATTATTCAAATTAACACAAGCAAACTCCAAATCAGGGATAATGACTTGTTCATAAACATCCACCGCTTCGGATTGAAGCAAACTGAGCGCCTCTGCCTGAGATATAGTTTTAGTAACAATAGGAATACGTCCAAAATAACGGACCAAATCAAAATAAGCCAAGGCCCGGAGGAAATGAGCCTCGCCTATATATTGTTTTTTAATATCCCCGTTGGCAAATTCTATATTTTCTACCTTTTCCAAAAAAGTATTAGCATGAGAAACCAGTTTATAATAATCATTCCAAGCATTACTCAATATGGATAAATTCGCAATATTCTTTTCAAATTTACCAATAGAAGAAAAATCACGTTGTGCCCCATCATTCTCTTTATACGTATTATCAGAACGAACTTCAGACAACATCAAAGAATACAAAGACATAGGAAGAAGGTCATGATACAAACCTGTCAAAGCCTGATCAGCCTGACCTTCTGTCTTATAAAAAGTATCCGTAGTTTGTGTATTTCTAGAATCGACATCCAAAAAATCACTACAGGAAGCAAACAACAAAGTTGCTACCAATGAAAGCCCTAATATATATTTA
>ENA-OZVB01000148-OZVB01000148.1-human-gut-metagenome-genome-assembly--contig:-NODE-148-length-18490-cov-7.140819_pt1 | contig 18490 bp, 10 predicted proteins | sample MGYA00243444_ERZ654043 | MGnify/ENA primary metagenome ERZ654043 (study PRJEB26926, sample SAMN06164885) | human gut metagenome | biome: ENVO:00009003; feature: ENVO:2100002; material: ENVO:00002003...
TTAACTCCCAAGCTTATGGAGATAACTCCAAAGGCTATGGAGTTAACTCCGCAAGCTTGGGAGATAGAACATAAAAGGAAGAAAACGCTTAATGGTTAAAAAGAAAGATTTTAATAATAAGAAAAAAGGATTGCATTTCATTCCAAGTCTTCAATAATCTTCTCCACATCCACAGGTTGCAGTCGGTCATAGACTTTCTATCATTATTACAGGGAGCAATCCATAGGCGCCTACACACCACAGACAGTCCGGAAAGAACTTGCTATCGGGAGTTGTTTCTCCTGCTTCTATTCCCAATATCCGTTTAAATTCTTCCGGTAGTTTTTCGGAGCCGCGTACACGGCAGACCGTTCCCATGCATACGGAGATGGGATGTTTTCCTTTGGGGATCATGGCAAAGAACGTATAGTAAGTAACCATGCCATACATTTTCTATACGGGCATGTTCAGTTTGCGGGCGATGATACGTTACATCTCTTCAGGCTGGTTCCCATGCTTGTTGCCAATCTTTCCGCTTTCTTCATGATTGCTTGTAATTTACAGGTGGGGCGTATTTTCATGGGCATAAGAATTAGTGTGTTGCAAAGATCGGAAAATGTCCGGGTTGATAAAGGAAGAGTGGAAAATATGAAAAAAAAGAAGCCCGGTCCGTTTGGTGGTGAACGGACCGGGCTTTACAATCAATTTGTCAACCATTTATAGCCAATGGGAACTGCTGTGCCTCCATCGGACCTTTAGAATTGTGCGACAGGGCGTGTGGCGTAGTTGCTGGCTTTACTGTTGGCAACTATCGCACCACTTACAAAATTCAGATGCCAGGCGGATTCTGCCGAGTGTTCGGAAGAAGACCAGTACGCTTTGCGTGCGAAATCATTGAAACAATCTTGTTTGTCTTTGCAAATGATTCCGGCTTTTTGAAGTTCCCACAACAAAGTCAACTCGCCTGCCGACGGTAAATACCATTCACCTGCCGATTTGCCGCTGGTACTGTATTGGTAGCAGTAGCCTCCTGCCGGGTAGCTGGAAGAACTTTTACCGAGGTAGGCGGTGTGAGCCTTTCCATTGAAGTCGCTGATGGCTCCTTCTGACACCCAGGTGGCAGGTTGTCCGGTTTCAACATGAATGGTTGCCCCCTTGATGCGTTCCTCGTCCTTATCGGAGAAGAAAGAATCGGCGGTTCCGTTATAATAAGGGAGGACACCGCTTGTCAATGTGCCGTCGGCGGTGGTATAGTTTTCGATGCCTTCTATATCTTCTGCTTTGCTGATCCATTTGGTACTGGACTGGTTGTCGCCTAATGCCACGATGCGTCCGAATGGAGAAGTGGACAGGGTGGGCGAGAGATTGCCGTCCGCATCATCCAGGGCATAGACAATACCGATGCAGGTTTTATTCTCATTCTTCTCGCTGGAGAAAGTAGCGTCGCTATAGTAATAATCGCCTACCTTGGCAGAAGGTAAAAGAGTGCAAGTGAGTGCCGGAGCTTCGTATACTTTGCCTTTCTCCAATTTGATGGTTGTCGAAGTAGCTGCCTCATACACTTCACCGGTGGTGGTAACAAGAGTGAAATGCAACTGTGCTTCGGAAGGGAAGAAGGAGATGTAGGTGGTTCCGGAAATACCGGCTTTGTTTTTAATAGTGATATTTCCTGTTTGGGTACTGCTGAACTCTCCGTTTTTTAGTTTCATAACGGCACTGGAGTAGAGGGTTCCGGCAGTGGCGGTTATGGTAATTCTTGTGATGTTGTTCAAAGGACTGCCACCGTTGACGGTGAACTGGAATTTACCGATAGTGACCAAACTGGTCATTTCGCAGGCGGAAGAGCCTGTGGTTTCGTTCATGCCGGCTTTACATTGTGCCCATAAGTAATCATAATTTGTTATACCTGCCAGTGTTCCGTCCTGTCCGCTCAGGTTGAGGGTTTGGGTCAGGGTGTCACTGCTGTTCGCGGTGATGGCTGCCGCCGGGTAAAATACGGCAATTTCATTCTCATTCTTTACCAGTGTCGAAAGATTGCCCGTAAAGGTGTCAGAATAGTCGGTTTTTCTTGTGAGAATGCTTTTGGGAACGCCGCTGGAACCGGTCTTTATTACGGCCAGTTGGCTGTTGGCGTCCCAGTTGCCTTGCAGGATGCCTGTATCCTCTGCATCTGAAGAACGGGGAGACAGAGATGCTGTGAGAGAAAAAGGAACGGTGGAGGTTGTCGTAACTTGATCGTCGTCATCGCTACACCCCAACATGCATAGAGCGATGCCCAAACAGAGAATAGTTGTTGTCTTTTTCATCATCGTTTTCGTTTTGCTGTTTTATGATTAAAACTTGAATGGTATTTATTATTTAATTTTAGACAGCAAAGGTAAATGTTCTCGGCCGATTTTTCTAATCTATTCGGCGAAAGCTGATTTTTTTTCGATAAATTAGGGGAATAAGGGGAAATTTGAGGAGATGGCAGGGGGGGTCATTGTCTCCCTGTTTAAATTCTCATTGAAAATCATAGTTTTTTGTTGTTTTGAATGAAGGGAATTGTATGAATGAAAATTTAAACAGGGATTTTTATGGAAACTTTTTAGTTTTCTTTGCCTTTTTGATCGGGATATAGTGACTGGTAATAATTGATTCGTTCTGTCCATGGACGGTATTCAAAAGGATAAACGTGTTGTTGCTCTGCCCATCGTGTCCATTTGTTTTCTAATTCTTTTGCTTTTAAAGGAAATTGTTCGGAAAGATCTTGTGTCTCAAAAGGATCGGTGGTGAGGTGAATCAATTCCCAAGGCTGTCTGCCGTTGGCACGTACTAGTTTCCAACCGTCAGACAGGATGGCGCATGAGGTCTGATGTTCAAAGAAAAGATCGCGCGGCTGTATTTTCTGTTTTCGTATAGCCGGCAGGAGACTGGTTCCGGCCAATTTCACTTTTTGATTGTGAAACGTGTCGGGGTAATGTGCGGAAGCAATATCCAGGCAGGTGGGAAAAATATCAATGATATGACTGGGTTCCCGACAGATACTGCCTTTTTCTGTCTGGCTTTTGCTTCTTCCGTCTGTAAGGATGAGAGGGGAACTGGTTCCTCCTTGGAATACCCATTGTTTGTAACTGCGATAGGGGGTATTGCTTAAATCAGCCATCAGCTGTTTGATGAATCCCCCTTCACTGGTAGAGCCGTTGTCGCTCATAAACAGAAACAGGGTATGTTCATACATTCCTTTGTCTTTTAAGGTCTGTATTACCTTTCCTATGCCGCTGTCCATGATTTCGATCATGGCGGCATAGGTAGCCATATCGGTTATCCATTTTTCTTGCTGCTGTGGAGTAAGTTCGGTCCAGGCGGGTCGTTTACCGTCCGGAAATTCTTTTTGGAAGACTGGAAGAACCATTTCCGGCGTTATCAGCCCTAAGGCTTTTTGACGTTCGAAACGTTGTTGGCGTAGAACATCGTAGCCGGCTTTATAGCGCTCACGGCAAGCATCTATCTTGTCTTGGGGGGCTTGTAGGGGCAAGTGAGGTGCATAATGTGCTATGTACATGAACATGGGAGTCTGCGTGGGATGTTGTTTGATAAAACTAACGGCAGAGTCTGTGATAGCGGTGGTATAGTAATAATCATCCGGAAACTCGGTAATCCGTTGCAGGTTATGATAAACGGGATCTGGTTTGTAATAGCTTCCCCCTCCATGCAGGCAGCCGTAGTATTTGTCGAATCCCCGTTGAACTGGATAACTTCCATTGGGGGTTTCAAAGGCCGCATCTAAGGTAACATGCCATTTGCCACTCATGTAAGTGGCATAGCCTTGGTCGCGCAGTACTTCGGCAAGGGTGGGCAGGTGATCCGAAATCTGTCCCCGATACCCCGGACGATGTTCGTCTACCGCGGTCATCCATCCCATTCCCGCTTCGTGCTGATAATGTCCGGTGAGTAAGGCGGCACGGCTGGGGCAGCTTCGTCCTGTGTTTTTAAATTGGCTGAAACGTATGCCTTGTTCGGCCAGATAATCTATATTAGGAGTATGTATTTCTCCTCCGTAGCAGGATAAATCAGAGAATCCCATATCATCGCATAAAATCAATACGATATGGGGATGTTCCGTGTCTGGTTTGGCGTGAGTGGCTGCTACAGTGGAGGTTATGGCAGTTAGTGCTAGGGTTGTAACGGTTAACTTATATGTCATGGGTGATTTGTATTTTAGTTTTTTCATTTTGTTCCATCCCTTGTGGGGATGGAGTAGAAGAGGCTTTGAATTGCTTTTCTCTTTCTGCCTCTTCCCCACACCGGATGGAAAGGTTTACTTCTTTTCACCGAAATCAGCTTGCTGTTTTTCCACTTCTTTCAGCTTTTGTGCATTCCGTTCTTTCAGCAAACGTTCCTGTTCCAGTTCGGAAGCCGATTTGGCGGCTGATTGCCCGAAAGGTGAGTCGCTGTTCATGGAAATCAGCGCAGCTTCACTTTCGGTGTAGATGAGAGGATGAGCCGCCGGCTTGCTTTCTAATTCCAACACTGCGCTGGCAGGCATTTGCGAGCCTTCGAACAATACGCTGGCAGTGATTTTGATTTTACCCGGCTTCAAGGTGGATTGTATCAGCACGGGGGCTGTTCCCCATTTTACCGGAGCCGGATTGGCCAGTATATTCGCTCCGCCCAAAATACGTCCTTCGCCTTCTACATGGAATTTCACATAATAGTTGTTCAGACGTTTGATGTTCCCGTTTTTATCGGCTATGGCGGCTACTACGGTTACAAAGTCGGAGCCATCAGCTTTTAAGTCGGTGTTTTCATTGTCAACCCAAAGTAGCACTTTCTCGGGACGCCGGGCCGGTCGTACTTCGTGCGTGGCAACTACTTTTCCATCTATGATGCCTTCGGCCAGTAGGAACACCTCGTCCTGTTTCTTCTTTCTCATAGACATGTTTTTGTCTATCATGAAGTCGTATATATCTTTGAATGTAATAACGGGTGAGGGCATTCCTTCTTTTGTTGCCGGCTTGGTGTAAGTCCATGTCTTGCCACCTTTATTATAAGTAAGCCGCACCTCGTCACAATTGGAGTACACAGTAACGTCTTTGGGTGAGAAGGGAGTCATTTCATGGGCGATGTACACCATCGGTCCTGTTTCGAAAAGACGGTCTTGTTTTTCGGGCGAGCGCTGGGCTTTGAACATATAATAAGCATATTTGGGTTGACGGAATACGTCCATCACACCACCATAGAAGGGATCGGGATGATAGCCGCGCTGGTGGTCGAACGAGTGCCACAAACAGCCGCCGACGTGTTGGCGCGGAGTACGGCAGAGTACATCGTAGCAGGTGAAAGGATAACGGGGGGCGGCATAATGCTGTGCCTGGATGAGCATAGCCTGTTCCCCCCAGTTGCGTGCCACACGGCTGGGGGAGTTGTGCGAGTTCCAGTCGTCTACATTATCTCCCCACTCGCGGGTGAAATAGGTTATTTTAGGGTCGAGGCTTTTGATGGCCCAGTCCTTGTCCGCATTGGCCGGATGAGTGAAGAGTACCGGATATACCTCATGTCCCCGTGCTTCGCTGTCGCAACCGGAATAGCAATACGGATAAGGGTATTCTTGATTGACAATATCGAGGGTATTTTTGGCGAAGTCTGCCGGATACCAGGTTTCATTCAGGATAGGTTCCCATAACCATACACAAGGGTGATTGCGGTCACGCCGTACCAGGTTGCGGATATCGCTATAAACCCGTTGTGCAAATTCAGGAGCGTCATTCCAGAATTGCCATCCCGGTGTGTTTACAATGACGAACAGCCCCAGTTCGTCACATGCATCCATAAAGGCGGGGTCTTGAGGGCAGTGAGCATTCCGGATGACTTTCATACCTGTGTCGCGTAGCTTTTTAGCGTCGCGCCAATGAATGCTGTTGGCAACGGCATTGCCTACTACGGCAAAATCCTGATGGCGGTTGGCGCCAATCAGCGGGCTTGGATAAGGTTTGCCGTTCAGCCAGAATCCGTCCTTTCCTTTGAATTCTATGCTGCGGATACCGATACGGCGGCGGTAGCCGTCCACTACATTTCCTTCATTGTCGCGGATACGGACAATCAGGTTATATAACGTAGGCGTTTCAGGGCTCCAAAGCAGAGGAGACTTCAACGTTATTTTATCTTTTGAAGTGACTGCCTTGCCCGGACGTACTTGAATGACATCGTTCAGAAATGCGGCTTGTGTGCCGTCGGGTTGCTGAAGTTCATATTCTACTACTCCTTTGAAGTTCTTTTTACTGTCATTACGTATATGGGCTTTCAGGATTATTTCTGCGGAAGTGTCGGAAACTTTGTCGTATGCCACGAAAAGCCCGCCGCCTGCCATTTCGTTTTCGAAATTGGGATCGGTGATGAAAACCGGACGATGGGCTATTAGCCAGCAGTCACGATAGATGCCGCCAAAATAAGTATAATCCAGTACATCCTGTGCTTTGCCGGGAGGATAACTGGGGTCATTGCTGTTGTCTGCCCATACAGCTATCACATTGTCTGTCCCCCAATTCAGTGCATCGGTGACATCAATGACTACAGGCAGGTAGCCGCCAAAGTGTTCGGTCAATAAATTGCCGTTTACAAAAACTTTGCTTTTTCCCATGATAGCTTCGAAATGCAGGAAAAGTTTTTTGCCTTTCAATTCATTTGCCGGAGTGAAATGTTTGCGGTACCATACCTCACCTTGATAGTTGATACATCCACTGGCCTCAGTCGGTACATATTCAATTCCGTCGGGCAGGGAAACCACTTTCCAGTCCTGGTCATTAAAGTCGGTGGTTTCCGCACCTGTAGCGGTTCCTTTGTGGAATCGCCATGCCGGATTCATGGAATATACTTCACGTCCGGAGTTTGCCAGTTCATAGAAACCGGCAGTAGAAAACTCAGGCTGGTAGGCTGCTTGCATCTCATAGAGAGGAAATAGCAGCAGGGCGATGAGATAAGATAAAAAATGTTGTTTCATAAAGTAGTGTTGTATTATAAGGTTCATATTATTTTTTATATTAAAGTTTCATTCGTTGTTTCTTATGGAATGTTTTTCTGTCGGGCGGTCTGAGAGTTCATCCATGTTCTTGTCTTCCTTATCATTGGAATTTCATAATAATACCACCAGTCGCTGTTGTTGGTTTTGGCGGCAAGATGGTTGTGGTGGTTTTGGTCAGCAATGTAACCGTCAGGTTGTTCCATAAAACGGGTCTGTGAATAGGTCTCTTCCAATTGTTTTCTCATGGTCTGAAAGTCATTGCACACTTCATTTATTTGTTGCAATGCTGTCTGTTTGTCTTGTTCATGTATAGTGATATCATAGTTGTGCAAGGCTAGAATCAGACGGACAGGGAAGTTGAACAAGTGGTTTGTCTGTTCGTATACCTCTAATGTATAGCGGTTGCGTAAAGCATGTTGTTTAGCCTCTTTTATGCCTTGACATATTTTTTCATATCGTTTTTGTTCCACCTTTGCTTGGGCTATTTTTTGTTGGTAGGTACGGCTCCATGCTCCCGGTGCGTCTGGATCCGGTAGGCTGATTAAAGTAAAATCAGTAGTTCCCCATGCCGGATTGCGCCTTCCCGAATTGACCAGGGCATCATCAAAGAAAAATGCTTCTTGTTCCAGTTCATCCAGAAAAGCCATATGGTTGTCATTTGGATGAAAGCCAAATTCTCGTTGGGCATGTGCGGCTTTGAAGGCTTCGACTGTCCGTGCTGTTGGGTTCCAGCCATATTCTCCCTGTGCGATGTATCCACGCCACACCGTTTCAGAGTGTGGGGAACCATCATCCCATGCTGTGGCCAAAATTCCTTCCAGTTGATTTTGAGCAACTAATTTGCTGAATCCTTTGATATAGCCGGCCAGTGAATTTTCACGCGGTATAAATGGAGAACTGCCACACGAAGCAGCGGTAGCTCCCATTACTTTCAGTCCTTTGTCATGATACCATTGTAAAATGCGTTGATGCCCCGGTTGGGTGGCATCTTTGTAGTTCCATCGCATATAAACACATTCTTTGGGGAATAATTTGATGCTTTCATTCAATTTTTTATCGTTCCATTTTGCTGCTATTTCATCCTGGGTTTCATTACTGTTGACCAAATCCCATACACCGCCGTATTTTAATGGCATATCATCCCAGAAAATAGGAATGCGGTTGTGAGCTGTTGCGAAATCGCATACTTTTTTCAACCAGATCATTTGTAGTTCAAATGGAGTTTTTCCGGTGGCTTTACAGCGTTGGTCTATGCCTATGGCGGTAATTTCATCTCCTCCTATATGTAAGTATTTGCTGTAAGGCATGGCTTCGATAGCATCCCGGTAAAGGTCGAATTGCAAATCATAGGTACGAGGGTCAGATGGGCAAAACTCCCAGTCGCTGTCGGGGTTTTCACGTAGTTCCCAATGATGTTTTAAAATAAAACCGGCATGTCCCAAACCTTGGACCAAGGGGGTTATTTCAATATTCCGTTCTTTGGCATAGCGGCATAAGGCTTGCATTTCCTGCTTGCTGATGGCATTGGGGGCACCTATTTCGGGGCGTCGGGTATAACGCAGTTTATCTTCCAGCTCCCAAATAACTGCGTTTATTTTGTATCGGGCCAGTTTGTCTATTTCCTGATAATAATACTCCATGCGGTCTAAATGATGTTTTACATCAAAGTGCACGGCCCGATAGGGAATGGCCGGATAATCGATGATTAGCATGGCTGGAATAAGTATGTTGAAATCCCGGCTGTCTTCCATTAATTGTTCTAAAGTTTGGCAACCGTAGAAGATACCTGTCATGGTTCTGGCTGATATACAGGCTCCTTTGTCATTAATTTCCATCATGTATCCTTCCGGAGAAGCAGGAACATGCTGGCTGGTGAGTTGGAGCCGGATGGGTTTCCCTTTTCGTGGGCAACGGGGAAGTTTGTTGATCATATCTCCCAATATGGGGATGGAAGTTGTGTCTGATGACAGAATATAGGATAACTCCCAATAATTGATTCCTTTTCCAGAAGTCAGTTCTATGGATTGTGGTTGTGGAAGCAACTGGAATGTCTTGTCTAATTCTCGAGAAGCAACCTCTTCTATGAATAAGCATAAACAGAGTAATAAAAGAATTTTTTTCATATCACTTCGATGATTAATTTTTTTTCTACTAATTTTGTTCCTTGTACAGTCAGGGTTCCTTTTCCTTTTTCTTCGTCAGATTGTAATAATACTACACATTTTCCCCGAAAGCAACGGCAGTGGGGCTGTTGGTATGGAAACATATCTGTAGGGTTTCCGTTGTCTACCCCTAATAGCCGGAGTGGTCCACTTACGTGGAAACTGAGTTCATTGGAGGCATAAGGACAAGGAATTCCGTTTTTATCTGTTATGTCGATCTCTATGCGTATGACTTCATCCGAACCGGCTTTTACAGAATACTTGTTACTGGCAAGGGCGACAGAATGAGGTGCTTCTGCACTTTGATAACAGTCTGTTGCCACGATTTTTCCTTTTTTTATGCCTCGGGCTTCTATTTTTCCGGGCGAATAAGGAACTAACCATATCAGTTGCTCCCCTGTATAAGGTTTACTGCCCAAAGATACATTATTTATAAATAACTCTACTGCATCACAGTTGGTATAAATGACTACGGGAATTGTTTTTCCTTCTTTTCCCGGATGCGTCCAATGCGGAAGAAGGTGTACCATTGGTTTGTCGGTCCATAAACTTTGGTAGAGGAAATAGGCGTCTTTCGGAATGGCAGCTATGTCGATAATACCGAAATTGCCACATCGTTGAGGCCATTCGGCTTCACCTAAATAGTCAAAACTGCCCCATCGGAATTCTCCCATTAACCAAGGGAAAGAACAGGTGCGTTGCCATGATTTACGGGCGCTGATACGTACGGAAGCATTGTCGTAGGACGATTGATAATAGGGATAATCGGATTCTTCGGGGAAGCATTCTTTTTCCGTCAGGTCAGGTATAGGAAAGACCCGATGTTTAAATTGTTCCCAGTTTATGTTTCCTTTTTCCCAAGGAGCGGGGAAATCCCGTCTTCTCCATTGTGTCTGGCTTCGGTATACGCCACGGGTTTGATAAGTGTGGGGTACCTCTGTAGCAATGGCACAAAGTGTTGGGTAGTTTTTGTGGAAGTGTTCTAGTTCTCCTATTTCTTCTCCATTTCCATTGAAGCCGATAATGTCTAGATAGTTGTTTTTTTTTTGATAATCGGTCTTCATACCTCTAGTAGGATCAGTTCCTCCTTGAGTGACAGGGCGGTCAGGGTCCAGTTGGTGAAATAGGCTGACCAGGTTGTGTTGGATTTCGGGGGTAGCTCCCGTTACTTCGTTGCCGATACTCCACATAATGATAGAGGGATGGTTACGGTCTCGTTTTATGAAATCAGTCATATCTTTTTGCCACCATTCATCAAAGTAATTTCCATAGTCATCGGCGGCTTTAGGTTGATTCCATCCGTCCAATCCTTCGTTTAGTACCATGATTCCCATCGTATCGCATAAATTATAGAAAGCAGGAGAGAAGGGATTATGACTGGTGCGTATCGCATTACATCCCATATCTTTCAATAATTTGAGACGATAATGAAGTAGGTCGTCGGGTACGGCGGCTCCTACAGCACCGGCTGTATGATGATCGCATACTCCTTTTATTTTTAGTGATTTGCCATTGAGCAGGAATCCGCTGACCGGGTTGAATTCTAATTGACGGAAGCCTACAGGTAATCTACATTCATCTAGTATCTTGTTATCTCTTGTCAGTTGGCATATAAGTGTATAGACGTTAGGAGAATCAGGTGACCATAATAATGGTTTCCTGATGCTCCCTGACAGGAAGCAAAGAGAATCTGCAGATGGGACAAATATTTTTTCAGAAGTATCGGCTATGCTACCGTTGGGAGCTTGTAGATATGTTTTTACTTTGATTGGCTTTTTCTCCTGTGTTTCAATTTCTATAGATAGGGTGTAGGTGGCAGATTGCTTATTTTGTAGCTTGGATCTGAAATGGATTCCGGAATAAGGAATGTGGGTGGGGTTACTGACCAGCAGGTATACAGGACGATATATTCCTGATCCTGTATACCAACGTCCGGTTAATGCTTTGCTGTGATCTACTTTTACAGCGATTTGGTTCTTGCCTTCTTGCAAATATGGAGTTAAATCATATACAAAGCTGATATACCCATTAGGACGTTTGCCCAGCCAATGACCGTTTATCCATACTTCGCTGTTCAGATATACGCCCTCAAATAGGATTTGTACTTTTTTATTTTTCCATTTGGAAGGAATGGTAAAAGTTTTTCGATACCAGCTTATTCCGGCAGGCAGGAAGCCGCTTTGCCAGTCGGTTCCGTTTTCAAATTGTTTATAAGTGCCTTCTATGCTCCAGTCATGAGGAATATTCAATATGCGCCATTGAGAATCGTTATATGAGGAAGAAGAGGCTCCTTTGCCTGCATCTCCTAGATGGAATTTCCAGCCTTTACAGAAATTTATGGTTTCTCCGGCAAAAGATGCCAATAAGAAAAATTGTATGCAAACAAATAAAAGGATACGTTTCATGGTTAGTGTGAAGAGAAAGAGAGGCTGAATGTTGCTTGAAGAACAATCAGCCCCAGAACTAATTTACTGATGTTATATATAAGCTAATACCTGTTGATTTACCATCCTTCACTAGGCGTACAAAGTGGATTGGTGTCAAGTTCTTTGGCTGGTATCGGGAAGTAGTTGAACTTATTGATATTACCGGATTTGCCAGTCTGATAGTTTTTATAGCGGGTATCATCACAAGTTTTTAATGTCTGCTCTAACAATCCCCATCTGCGTAAATCGTAGAAACGTTCGCCTTCCACAAAGAATTCAATGGCGCGTTGGTGTACCAGATCTTCAAAAACCCCTTCTTTGGTTATTGGGCCGCTATAGTCATTCAGGTTGGCGCGTCGGCGGATTTGATTAATATATCCGATAGATGTGTCTAAAGCCCCTTTGTTCATATAGGCTTCTGCCAGCATCAATAATACATCGGCATAGCGGATGGCTCTTTCATTGATGAATGACTTGGGAGGTGCCGGTTCATCTTTTTGAGTCTTCCAGTTCTGATATTTCAAAATCCAGTATGTTTTCCACTTGTCTTGTGCAAAAATTTCCCGGAAAGGTCTTTGGTAGTAAGTGCATCCCTCATAGTCCCATGCCACAGAACAGCGGGCACGATAATCAAAATTGCCGTCTTTGTCTTTTTCCTTCCAGAAGATATCCATAATTTGCTGGGTAGGATTTGCTTCATACCATCCTCCGACTTCAGCAGCGGCATATTCTTTAGGGCGGGTATTGGATTGGGTGGAATTGATATTTTCTCCATCTCCCCAAAGATCTGTTCCACCCACATCTTCTATCAATAACTCGAAAATACTTTCGGCATTGTTTTCATGAGTGTCATCAAAATTCCAATTAAAGTCCTCTACTAGTTTGTAGGTGTAAGGATTCTGCGTCAGAGGCTCGAGGACGTTTATCGCTTCTTGCCAATTTTCTTCATAGACATATATTTTACCCAAAGCGGCATAAGCGGCTCCTTGTGTAGGCTTTCCTATTTTATTCGTTATGGGCAATAGGGAAGCAGCGGTTTTTAAATCTTCTTTGGCTTGTGCCCATATATCAGCTTGTGATGATTTTGCTAAAGGGAAAGTCGAGGGAGATTGGGAGGCTGTCAGGCGGAGAGGGGCGTCTTTAAACTCTTTGGCTAACTGGAATAAATAGAAGCCACGTATGAAAAGACATTCTCCTTTTACCGAATTTTGAAAATCGGTAGAGAATTGTTCTTTCTTTTCTTCCAGTTTTTGCATAATGGAGTTGGTACGGTACAAGGCATTGTAAAATTGATAGAACATGCCTTGTGTCAGTGAGTTTGTATTACTATTAGTAAAACGGTTTACTGTATATACATCCGAAATATCGTTGCGGAAGTCGACTTCATCGGCTCGGGCTATTCTCAGCATTACACCGCGAGTTCCATAATAACCGCCGTTTAGGGCATTCTTCAGTGGAGTATAGCAAGAGGTCAAGGCCAGATTGAAATCGGTTTCATCTTTCCAAAAAGTATCTTCTGTTGCTTGGTTGGGATTGGCCTGGTTTAATTGATCTTCGCAGGAACTGAATAGCATGCCTGAAATCAATATGGTCAATGTCGTTTTAATATATGTTTTCATAAGATGTTTATTTTTAGAATGTTACATTTAGTCCTAACATGAAAGTACGGTTAGTCGGGTAAATAAAATTATCAAATCCCCGATAATTGGCATTGTCTGCATTGACATCCGGTGAATATCCGCTGTAACTGGTGATAGTAAATAAGTTTTCAGCGTTAATATACACACGGGCATGCTGTATGGCACCTTTAAACCATGTCTGAGGAAATGTATAACCTAATTGAACACTGCGGAGACGCAAATAAGAACCATTTTCAAGATAACGGTCGGATTCTGCACGGGTATTACGGTTAGGATCATCCCATGTCAGACGTGGATGGGAGGCATTTTTGTTTTCAGGAGTCCAATAATCCAGGCAACTTGCCAGAAAATTGGAACCTTTGGTTACATCTTCTAATGTCTGACGGGTTGCATTATAAATTTTATTTCCTAACACTCCTTGCAGTCCGATTGATAAGTCGAAATTTTTGTATCTCATATTACCATTCAGCGCGAAAGTAAAATCGGGAAAAGGACTGCCTTGAAATACACGGTCGTCGTCATTGATAACGCCATCGTTGTTGGCATCTACAAATTTTATATCACCCGGTTCGGCGGCTGGTTGTATTTTTTTACCGTCTTTGGCATATGCGTCTACTTCTTCCTGACTATTGAAATATCCGGCTGTAGAGATAAGCCAATAACCTCCAATAGGATATCCGGCTTTGGTTTCACTGGTAGTGATGTTTTGGTTGGTAGAACCGCCTTTGATAGATCCGCTTTCACTTCCCATGGCTATTACTTTGTTTTTATTGAAAGACCCAATTAAGTTGATGCCATACGAAATATCCGGATTGGGTTGGTCCATCCATCCTAAATTGAATTCAAAGCCATTGTTACGTATCTTGCCCGCATTGCGTATAGGGTCATTGGCACCACCGGAAGAGATAGGAATAGGAACGGTCAGCAATATATCTTTTGTATTTTTCACATAATAGTCTGCTGTTAAGCTTAGTCGGTTATTAAAAGCCATAAAATCAATGCCGACATTAGTCATAGCGGTTTCTTCCCATTTTATATCCGGATTGGCAAAATTTTTAGGAAATGCTCCTTGAAGCAGACCACCGTTGCCATCGGGATAATTGATGCCGGTAGTGATGGTGGAGGAATATTGATAGTTATCGATTTCTTGATTTCCTAAAACGCCATATCCGCCACGAAGCTTTAGCTGATCAAGCCAATGCACGTTTTCCATGAACTTTTCTTCGGCCACATTCCATCCTAATGAAAAAGAGGGGAAGTAACCATATCGATTGTTCTTACCGAATTTGGAGGAACCGTCCCGGCGGATAGTGGCGGTGAATAAGTATTTATTTTGGTAGGAATAGAATACGCGTCCGAGAATAGAGGTAAGGACACTTCTCCATGAATTGCCTTCGTTGCTGCGATTGGTTGTGGCTGCATCTATTTCTTCTAATCCCTGGGGTAATCCTTCACCATAGGCTTGTATGTGGCGGAATCTGCTGTCTTGATAGGTATAACCTGCCAATGCTGAAATTTTATGCTCTCCGAACGTACGGTCGAAAGTTAATAAATTTTCAACAAGTATATTACGTCTCCTTCTTTGTCTTTCTGTTAATTGGGTGATGCTGTTGGTCGCTAATCCAAAATCATATTTATTGAGATAATTCTTATATCTTTCGAAAGAAAAGTCTGGAGTTAAATTCAGTTTGTATTTTAGTCCTTTAAAAAGTTCAATTTGTGCATACAAGTTAGCGAATATTTTTACATTTTCGTTATAACGGTCCATGATGTTGTCATCAATAATGGCCAATGGGTGAGGAATGTTTACCACATCACCATATGTGCCACCATATCCACCTTCACGAGTGTCATCATATTTTTCCAAAGTAGGAACACTTTGCAGAATGGTGCCAATCATGCCGCCTCGAAGTTCCTGGTGAAGGGGCTTGTCATGACTGAATGAAATAATGAGATTTGTTCCAGCAGAGAATATCCCTCTTTTATAATCATTCTTGGATTGGATATTATACCGTTGGTAATTGGTACCTTTTACAATACCGTCTTGGTTGAAATAACCTAAGCCGGTGTAATAAGTGGAATATTTTCCACCACCTTTTACAGACAAATTGTAGTTTTGCATCAGTGCGGGGCGAAACATGATGTCTTGCCAGTCATTGTCTGGTTTGTTAGCCAGATCGGTAGCCATGTCTAATGCCGGTTTGCCGATAGCTTGACGGGCTATAGTGGTAACTTCTGCCCATCCTTTGGCATCTAGCATATCAAGAAATTTGCTGGCAGTTGATATACCTAAGTTGACAGATAAATCAATGATAGGTTTTCCTTCTGTGTTACTTCCTTCTTTGGTAGTGACAATGATAACACCGTTGGCTGCACGGGAACCGTAGATAGCTGCGGATGAGGCATCTTTCAATACGTCAATGCTGGCAATATCATTGGGGTTGATATGATCAATACTGTTCATATACATGCCATCGACAATGTAAAGAGGGGAGGCGTTGTTTAGCGTACCAATACCGCGGACCATGATACGGGTTCCCGAACCTGGGGCACCACCTTGAGATACGATGTCTACCCCTGCAATTTTGCCTTGCAGCGCCTGGCCGATGTTGGCGTTACTTTGTGTATTTAGTTTTTCTGTGTTAATGTTTGCAACAGATCCTGTCAAGTCTGCTTTTTTCTGTACACCGTATCCAATGACTACCACTTCATCAAGAGTTTTTGTATCTTCTTTTAATAGAAAACGGATACTTTTTTGGTTGTTGATAACCGTTTCTTGTGTGAGGTAACCAATGTAGGAAACTTCGATAACAGATTGTGGTTCGGCTTCAATACTGAAGTTGCCATCTATATCTGTGATTGTACCTGTTGTGGTTCCCTTTATACGGATGTTGGCTCCGATAATGGGTTCTCCGCTGACATCTGTTACCGTTCCCGTTACTGTTTTAGCTTGTTGTTGAGCATGCAAGTCTTTAATAGCTTCTGTAGTTAAAATAATGTGTGTACCTTCCAGTTCATAGTTGATACCGGTCCCTGACAGAATTTTGTCCAGTACTTGTGCTACGGCTTCATTTTTGACCTTTACGGAAGTAATTTTGTTAATATCTACTTGGTTATTGTAGATAAAAAGATAATCAGTTTGGTTTTCAATTTCATTCAGGATCTTATCCAGTTTAACATTATTCATACGTATGCTGACTTTTGCATTTTGAGAATGGACATTCCCAGCATACGAACAGAACACACAGACCATCAATAGGAAAGTGGAAATTCTCATAATTCTAAAGATTTGTTTAAATCGGGGATTTTTGAAGCAATATCTCCCCGACAAAGTGTTATTTTTCATACCTTTGCGTTGATTTAAATAGATTTTTTTACTTGAAAAATTGTTTTGAGTCTATGCCGGTAAGTGCGGCAACACTTATCGGCATTTTTCTTTTTAAGGTTAACTTGAGCTTTTCTTCATAGGCTTGTTGTTTTTAGGTTAGTATTGTCTGGTCAATTGATGTAAATAATTTCTTCATCGTTGGCTCTTTCATATTTAAAATGGATATCCCTTTGCAGCACTCTTAATGCATAATCAATACCGTCTGCTTGACGGAACTTGCCATTATAGGAATATTTCAATACCTTTTTGTTATTGATGATGATCCGGATACCATAATATTTTTCAAAATCTTCCATGATGGTCTGGAAAGGTTCATCTTTAAAACAGATCAAACCTTCTTTCCAGCGGTAAGGAGTGAAATCGTTTACTTTGGTAACTGCCAACTGCCCGTCTTTTACATATGCTTTATGATGAGGCTTCAAGGTTATTGTCTGTTCGGGAAAGTGCTGTGAGGTAACTTTTACACTACCTTTCATTAAAGTTGTTTCAAATGCCGTTTGGTCAGGATAAGCATCTACATCAAACTGTGTACCCAAAACTTCAATGTCATATTTGTCTGTCCGTACAATAAAAGGAGTTTTTTTCTTCTTGGTTACATCAAAATAAGCTTCTCCTTTTAAAAAAACTGTTCGTTGCTTTTGGCTGAAAGTGACCGGATATTGTAAAGTGGTACGGGCATTCAGCCATACATTAGTTCCATCTGGTAAAGTAATATTGGTACGTTGTCCTGCCGGAACAGATACTGTATTCATGGCAATGACTTCATTTTCCGATTTATATTCCTGATATAAATAGTTAATGGTAAGCGTCAGTATGATGACGGAAGCTATTTTCAGCCATTGACGAATAATTTTGGGAATTCGTTTGGTGGAAATGCAGTTATTTGTAGTTTGGTCATCATGCACCATGAGGGCATCGAACAATTTACGCTCTTTGTAAAAAATGCGCTTGTTCTCTTCGGATGCTTCCATCCATGCTCTTATGTCCATGCCTTCTTGTATAGAAGTAGTTCCGGCAAAAAAACGATGTAGTTTCTCTTTTTCCATTTTATTGCATTCTTTTGTGCTTCTATATAAACAGCACTTCAGAATGGAAAATTCCTAGTGGCATTTCATAAAAAAATAGAGAAAGAGTGGAAAATAATCTTTTAAGTTAGTCTGAAGCATCTTTAATGCCTTGTTTATATGGAAATCTACTCCTTTGGGGGTGATATTCATGAGAACTGCAATTTCCTTATAGGATTTGTTTTCGTATCGGCTCAACATGAAGATAGTACGGGTTTTTTCGGGCATGTCGGTGAGGGTTTGTTGGACGAGTTCTTGAATTTCGGAAATAAAAAGCTCATAAGGTTCGCATGCTTGTAAAGTGGCGATCCGGGTATTCAGTTCCCATTCATAGTAATCTTTTATTTTATCCGAGTATTCTTCATGAATTTGCTGATGACGCAGATAATTCAGGCATTTGTTTTTTATAATTGTTAAGATATAGGCTGGAATATTGGAATCTTCGCTTAAGGATTGCCTGTTTTCCCAATAATACATCATCGCCTCAATAGTAATATCTTCTGCTGTGGTTAAATCTCTGACATAAGTATTGGCGAAGCGTACAAAACGTCTTTGAAACTCCTTGTAGAGTTGGTTAAAAGAGGTAATGTCTTCTTTATAGTGCTTTATCTGGATGGGGTCGGTCATCTTATGCGTTGTTTGATTCATGATTAGTACAAAAATACATTTTTTTTATTAGTACTACAATTTTTCGAATGTGAAACGTATGAATCACCTGTAAAAATATGGAGAGTGTAGGGGGATATGGGGTCAATGTAAAAAGCTGAGGGGTAAATTTATAAATTGTTATCTTTGTTTCCAAATTCATAGCTTATGGAGTTAAACGGTTAT
>ENA-OZVB01000189-OZVB01000189.1-human-gut-metagenome-genome-assembly--contig:-NODE-189-length-15773-cov-5.816262_pt1 | contig 15773 bp, 6 predicted proteins | sample MGYA00243444_ERZ654043 | MGnify/ENA primary metagenome ERZ654043 (study PRJEB26926, sample SAMN06164885) | human gut metagenome | biome: ENVO:00009003; feature: ENVO:2100002; material: ENVO:00002003...
ACGAGATGTCTTAGGGTCTCGTGGGCTCGGAGATGTGTATAAGAGACAGTTATTACTTTGTTTGCTCTGTCTAATTCATCGTTTTTAAAGCTTTTCAAGTAGGTTTCGGTCACCTTTGTGGAGGAGTGCCCCAGGGCATCACAAATCAATTGTTCCGAAAAGTGACAGTATTTAGCCAAAGTGGCCCAAGTGTGGCGGCTGGTGTAGGAACTGACGTTGAGTTTGATTCCGCAGTATACCGCCAGTTGTTTCAGGTCATAGTTCAGTTTCCGCAAGGCATGTTGGTATTCTGCATACTCTTCTTCGCTTTTCCGGTTTCCACTGAGAATGGGAAGCAGGTAGGGGGAGGCGGAGTCTGTATTTTGATACCGTTTGATAAGGTTCATGGCAGCGGGAGGAATCTCGACAGTGAGCAGGGCTCCTGTTTTGTGGCGGCGGTAGGAGATAACGGAATCTTGCAGGTCTGTTTTGCGCAAGTGTGCCAGATCCACAAAGGGCATCCCGCGTAACAGGAACATCAGGGTAATCCATGCCCGGCTCTTTTTCATGCTTTGCGGCAGGGGGCGTGGAAGGGAGGCACTTAATAATTTGCTCATGTCTTTGGCATCGAGGGCACGTTTGGTGTTGGCTTTTACGCCAGTATATACGTGACGGAAAAGACGGGGCTTTTCTTCCGCCAGACCATCGTCCACGGCTTTGTTGTAGATGCTTCGCAAGGTACGCATATAAGTGGAGACAGTGTTCCAGGTACATCCCTTGTTGCGCAGGTGGTTCTCAAATTGTTTCAGGCGTGAACGTTCCATCTGGTTGAACCGGATGGCATCGGTCTTGCAGAAGAGCATGAAGGCGTTCAGGGTGCTTTGGTAGATGTGGGCGGTACTGAAACGCTCTTCTTCTTTTAGCGACCGGATAAGTTGTTTCATAAATAGGGTCAGGTTAGATTTCTTTTTCATTGTTTTTTCCGTTTTTAATGTTAGGTAATTCTGTTCCACAATACATTTCCTTTTAAAAGTTGGGTTTGCCCCCGTTTGTTCATCAGCTTTTTTCCTTTTTGTGATAGCTTGTGCTTTTTCTTCTCTTTTTGACGATTGGCGGAGGTCTTGTGAGTACGTCTTGTTGTTTTTTTCGTCTAACTGTAAATAATTTATATGAAAAGAATGAAAAATATCAGGCTAGGAACACTTGTCGCATGTATGTGCGTGTTATGGGGGTGCGAGAAACCCAATGTGAATATTGTGATGCCGCAGGAGGCGTCGAACCGGGTGCTGTTTGCAGGAGAACATTTGAAGAAAGCGCTGGAAGATGCGGGGTATTCGTCTGTTATGTTGTCGGATACTGCCGGTATGGATAAAGATGAGGTATGCATCCGTCTGGAACAGGCTGCTGATACAGCCGGACTGAAAAAGGAGGGGTTTACCATTTCTACCCGTGGAAACATGACTACGGTGACAGGAAACGACGGAAGCGGTGTGATTTACGGCTGTCGGGAATTGATAGATCATGTAGGGCAATACAAGGATTTGAAGTTTCCGGCACAGCTGACGGATGCTCCGGAAATGGTGCTTCGCGGAGGTTGTGTAGGGATTCAGAAAATGGAATACCTGCCCGGAAGAGGGGTGTATGAGTATCCTTATACGCCGGAGAGCTTCCCTTGGTTTTATGACAAGGAGCAATGGATAAAGTATCTGGATATGCTGGTGGAGAACCGCATGAACTCCTTGTATCTGTGGAACGGGCATCCGTTTGCTTCCTTGGTGAAGCTGGAAGAGTATCCTTTTGCCGTAGAGGTGGATGAGGAAACTTTCAAGAAAAATGAGGAAATGTTCTCGTTCCTGACTGCTGAAGCGGACAAACGCGGTATCTTTGTGATCCAGATGTTTTATAATATATTGTTAAGCAAGCCTTTTGCCGAGCATTACGGGTTGAAAACACAGGATCGTAACCGTCCCATTACTCCGCTGATCAGTGATTATACGCGTAAGTCGGTGGCCGCGTTTATAGAAAAGTATCCCAATGTAGGTCTGCTGGTGTGCTTGGGGGAAGCGATGGATACCTACGAGGATGATGTGGAATGGTTCACCAAAACCATTATTCCGGGAGTGAAGGACGGACTGAACGCATTGGGGCGTACGGACGAACCGCCCATTTTGCTGCGTGCGCACGATACGGACTGCAAGATGGTGATGGATGCGGCACTGCCGTTATACAAGAACCTCTATACCATGCATAAATACAATGGTGAGTCACTGACTACTTACGAACCGCGCGGTCCTTGGTCCAAGATACATTCGGACTTGAGTGCCTTGGGAAGTATTCATATCAGTAATGTGCATATTCTGGCAAACTTGGAACCGTGGCGTTGGGGATCTCCCGACTTTGTACAGAAGGCGGTGAATGCCATGCACAATGTACATGGAGCCAATGCCCTGCATCTGTATCCGCAGGCTTCTTATTGGGACTGGCCGTACACGGCGGACAAACTGGCGGATGGCAAACGGGAGTATCAGCTGGACCGTGACTGGATATGGTACAAAACCTGGGGACGCTATGCATGGAACTGTCATCGGGACCGTTCATCCGAAGTGGAATATTGGGACAAGCAGTTGGGCGATTATTATGGTACGACTCCTGCCGAAGCCGGAGATATTCTGGAGGCATACGAGCAGAGTGGAGAGATTGCTCCGAAGTTGCTCCGCCGTTTCGGCATCACGGAAGGGAACCGGCAGACTTTGTTGCTGGGTATGTTTATGAGTCAGTTGGTGAATCCTTATAAATATACCATTTATCCGGGATTTTATGAGAGTTGCGGGCCGGAGGGCGAGAAGCTGATAGAATATGTGGAGAAGGAATGGAAAAAACAGCCGCATGTGGGCGAATTGCCGCTGGATATTGTGGCGCAGGTGGTGGAACACGGTGACAAGGCGGTGGCGGCCATTGACAAGGCTGCCGCAGCGGTGACTCGTAATAAAGAGGAGTTCGGACGTTTGCGGAATGACATGCATTGCTATCGTGAATTTGCTTATGCCTTTAACCTGAAAGTGAAAGCTGCTCAGCGTGTCTTGAACTACCAGTGGGGAAAGGAACTGAATGAACTGGATGCCGCTATTCCATTGATGGAACAAAGTCTGGATCATTACCGCAAGCTGGTGGCATTGACGGATAGTACTTATTATTATGCCAACAGTATGCAGACCGCGCAACGCCGTATTCCTATCGGTGGTGACGGTGGCAAGAACAAGACCTGGAAAGAGATGCTGGTGCATTATGAAAATGAGCTGGCTAATTTCAAGGCGAACTTGCAGTTGCTGAAAGATAGGGCGGCAGGTAAGGTGACGGAAAGTGCAGCTGAGATAAAACCTTTGTCCGCCGCAAATGTGAAGATCCTGAACGGACTGGCTCCGGTGAAACTGGCGACGGGGGCAAGCCTGTTCTCCAATGTACCGGGCAAGGTGGATGCACTGGCCGCCGAGCTGGAAGGGCTGACTGCTTATAGAATGAACGGGGATGTGCAGCGCAAGGAAGGTACGACAATAGAGTTTGAAGCGGCTGCTCCGGTGAGTTTGTTGGTAGGTTATTTCCGTGATGACCAGAAGAAGTATGCGAAAGCCCCGAAACTGGAAACGGACGCTTCTGCCAATGATTACGGTCAGGCGGAACCGAAACTGACCAATGCCATACGCATAGCGGGTATGCCGCTGGCGAATGTACACGCTTATCATTTTGAGGCCGGAAAGCATACCTTGTTGCTGCCGAAAGGATATACGATGGTGCTGGGATTTACGGACGCGCAGGTGACTCCGCGTAATGCGGGACTGGCAGGTGCGGAGGAGACGATGGACTGGATGTTCTATTAAAAAGATTATAGGGATAGGGTAGCCACTTTGTCTATGATAAAGCTTTTTATCCTATCCCAATCTATTGCAACAAGCATTTCGGGCATGAATTGTTCTTCAGCATCTTCAAAATAAGTTAAACTCATCAAAGCGCGGAATTGGGAATTATCGGGATATTTATCAGCATAGAATTTTAGAATGTTTTCCAGTGAATAGTGTTGCAGTAGGAAATAAATATCTATAAAGTCTTTTTTGGTTCCCCGTCCCTCTATTGCATTTATTTTCATTGCTGCAATATCTCTGGGGGAGGCTAGTCTTATACCATTTTCTTCAATAGCAGGATCCAGCCAATTATATCTGTAATTGAAAAATCTATTTTAATATCATCAAGTATGTATATCTTGATGTTTTTAGACTCTTTGATAACAGATAATTTCCCTATGTTGATCAGTACTTCTTTTATAGTTTCATTATCTTCCTCTATATTCCCGAAAAAATCTAAATCAATTGAAATACGATGGCCGTATTGAAGTGCTAAAGCTGTTCCACCTACTAATCTGGCTTTTGAAAGAAATTCTTCATTGGTCAGCTTTTTTAGCAATTCCAAAGTGTGGGAGTTGACTGTTTGATATGATAACATCTGTATTGTTCTTTAGAGGTGTTTGAAATACAGCAAATATAAGACAATGCTTTTTTGTCCAATGTGCGTAATGATTGGCAAATAGAAACGATTCTATCCAATCCATAATATGATAATATAAGTTGCCAGTCTTTTAAATTGCCATATTCCAGTACACGTTGGATAATTTGTGCCGGGCAGGTATCTAAATTAACTTTATTTACGTCCATATCCCAAAATAAATGTCGGGATAATAGAGAAATATATTCTTTTTGTGACATTACATTCATAATAACTTTAATTTTTTGTTGGTTTCTTGCTCTAATATTTCATAACCAATTTCTTTTTGACAAAAATAGCTGTTTTGCTTCGGAATATCAAATATTACGGCTTAATTTTGTATGCTCAATCCTAGTACATTTTACTTTCTTATCCGTCTTGCTTGTATATAAAAGGTGATTATGAAAAAGATCTTAATATTAGCATTTTCTTTGTTCACGTTGGGAACATACGCCCAACGTGAAGTTCCGCAATCGCGCATGGAGCAGATTTATGAGGAAGCCAAGACTCCTTATAAATATGGGCTGGCTGTAGCTCCTGCCGACAACAAGCATAAAATAGACTGCCCTACCGTGTTCCGCGAAGGGGATAAGTGGTATATGACCTACGTGGTTTATAATGGTAAGAGCGGACTGGACGGGCGTGGATACGAGACATGGATAGCCGAAAGTGATAATCTGTTGGAATGGCGTACATTGGGACGTGTCTTGTCTTATCGTGACGGATTCTGGGATTGCAACCAGCGTGGTGGTTTCCCTGCATTGCCGGATATGGAGTGGGGAGGAAGCTATGCCCTGCAGACGTATAAAGGCAAGCATTGGATGACTTATCTGGGTGGGGAAGGGACCGGATATGAATCGGTGAACAAGCCGCTGTATATCGGTTTGGCCTGGACAGACCGGTCTTTGGGTTCCGCCCATGAGTGGCAGGCACAGGACAAGCCTGTGATGAGTATCCATGATAAAGACGCGCAATGGTGGGAAAAGCTGACCCAGTACAAAAGTGTGGTCTATTGGGATAAGGAGAAAACACTGGGCGCTCCTTTCGTCATGTTCTATAACGCGGCAGGACGGCATCCGGAAACGGATTTGAAAGCGGAACGGGTGGGTATCGCCTTGTCAAAGGATATGAAGAAGTGGAAACGATATCCGGGCAATCCGGTCTTTGCACACGAAGCGGACGGAACCATCACGGGGGATGCGCATATCCAGAAAATGGGCGATGTGTATGTCATGTTCTACTTCTCGGCTTTTGAACCGAGCCGCAAATACAAGGCATTCAATACATTTGCTGCCAGTTATGACCTGGTGCACTGGACCGATTGGAAAGGAGCGGATTTGATTATCCCTTCCAAAGACTATGATGAATTGTTCGCTCATAAAAGTTATGTGGTGAAACACAATGGGGTGGTGTATCATTTTTATTGTGCCGTGAATGACGCGGAACAACGTGGTATAGCCATTGCTACCAGCAAGCCGATGGGACGTTCGCAAGTGCATTTCCCGGAACGGGAGATGAAGAACCGCCGGATGGTGATGGAACTGGATAAAGGATGGAAAACATGGCTTTGTGATAAAAGTGCATACGGGCAGGCGGACAATGCCCCTACAGTGGTGGATATCCCTCATAACTGGGACGATTACTATGGTTACCGCCAACTGACTCATGGCAATCTTCACGGTACTGCCATGTACGAAAAGATATTCACACTGGATAATTCTCTATTTCCAATTTCCGATTCTTCATTCGGAAAACGTTATTTCCTTCGTTTTGAGGGAGTGGGAACGTATGCCACTGTTACATTGAATGGAAAGGATTTCGGCCGTCATCCCGTGGGGCGTACTACGTTGACGCTGGATATAACCGAAGCCTTGAAGCCGGGAGAGAACAGGCTGGTGGTGAAAGCGGAGCATCCTGAAATGATAGCCGATATGCCTTGGGTATGCGGTGGTTGTTCTTCGGAATGGGGATTCAGTGAAGGTTCCCAGCCTTTGGGCATTTTCCGTCCCGTGGTGCTGGAGGCTACGGATGAAATACGCATCGAACCTTTCGGAGTGCATATCTGGAATGATGATAAGGCGGGAACTGTCTTTGTAGAAACGGAGGTGAAAAATTACGGGAAGACTGCCGAAACGGTGGAAGTGGTTAATAAATTCAGTAATGCGGATGGCAAGCAGGTGTTCCGCCTGACGGAGAAGGTGACTTTGCAGCCGGGTGAAAGGAAAGTGGTGAAGCAACAATCGCCGGTGCAGAATCCTGTCTTATGGAGTACGGAGAATCCTTATTTGTATAAACTGGCCAGTATGATAAAGCGTGGCAAGAGTACGACGGATGAGATTAGTACGCCCTTTGGTATCCGTACCGTCAGTTGGCCGGTGAAACGGAAGGACGGTGACGGACGGTTCTATCTGAACGGACAGCCTGTCTTTATCAATGGGGTATGTGAATATGAACACCAGTTCGGACAAAGCCATGCTTTCAGCCGTGAGCAGGTGGCAGCCCGTGTGAAACAGATCCGTGCGGCGGGCTTCAACGCTTTCCGTGACGCTCACCAGCCCCATCAACTGGATTATCAGAAATATTGGGATAAGGAAGGTATGTTGTGGTGGACTCAGTTCTCGGCCCACGTGTGGTATGATACTCCGGAATTTCGTGAGAATTTCAAAAACTTACTTCGCCAATGGGTGAAGGAACGCCGCAACTCGCCCAGTATGGTGATGTGGGGATTGCAGAACGAAAGCACGCTGCCTAAGGAGTTTGCCGAGGAGTGTAGTGAGATTATCCGTGAAATGGATCCTACGGCGCGTACCATGCGTGTGATTACTACGTGTAACGGTGGTGATGGAACAGATTGGAATGTTATTCAGAACTGGAGTGGAACCTATGGTGGTGATGTGAATAAGTATGGCCGTGAATTGTCACAGAAGAATCAGTTGTTGAATGGTGAATATGGGGCATGGCGCAGTATCGGACTGCATACGGAACCGGCAGCTTTTGATGCGAACGGCGTATGGAGCGAGGAACGTATGTGCCGGCTGATGGAAACCAAGATCCGATTGGCGGAACAGGCAAAGGACAGTGTGTGCGGACAATTCCAATGGATATTCAGCAGTCATGATAATCCGGGACGCCGCCAGCCGGATGAAGCGTATCGCCGGATAGATAAGGTGGGACCGTTTAATTATAAAGGACTGGTTACTCCGTGGGAAGAACCGCTGGATGTATATTATATGTATCGTGCCAACTATGTGCCGGCTTCCGAAGATCCGATGGTCTATCTGGCATCCCACACGTGGGAAGACCGTTTTGCAACAGGCCGCAGACGGGCTACCATTGAGGCGTACAGCAATTGTGACAGTGTGTTGCTGTACAATGATGCGGTGGATGCTGAATACTTGGGACGGAAACTGAATCATGGGGTAGGTACTCATTTTATGTGGGAGAACCGTGATATCCGTTACAATGTGCTTCGTGCCGTGGGATACTTTAAAGGAAAACCGGCAGCGGAAGATGTGCTGGTGCTGGACGGTTTGGAGAAAGCACCTCATTTTGAGGCTCTTTACCGTGGTTCTGTTATAGTGCCTGTTGCTGCCGACCGGTTGAACGGAACTGATTTGTTGAAAGGAGCTGAGGGATATACGTATCTTTATCGTTTGAATTGCGGGGGAGATACTTATACGGATACGTATGGTCAGGTCTGGGCGCAGGATAACAGCCGTTATTCTCATTCGTGGGCGGAATCGTTTATCCATCCGTCGGATAGTGTGCAGTTATTGAGCCCTTATCAGGCGAGCCAGCGTACCACGAATGATCCCATTCATGGCACTAGGGATTGGGAGCTGTTCCAGACTTTCCGTTTCGGACGCCATAAACTGAATTTCCGCTTTCCCGTTCCGGATGGCGAGTATCGTGTGGAACTTTATTTTACAGAGCCCTGGCATGGTACGGGAGGCGGCGTACAGACGGATTGTGAAGGCTTGCGTATTTTTGATGTAGCGGTAAATGATAAAGTGCTTCTGAATGACTTGGATGTATGGGCTGAAGCGGGGCATGACGGTGCTTGCAAAAAGGTGGTGAATGCTGTTGTGAAAGGTGGGGTCTTGAAGATTGATTTTCCGGAGGTGAAAGCGGGGCAAGCTCTGATTTGTGGCATTGCGATAGCTTCGGCCGCTTCTGTGGAGCCTGTTGCTAATCAAGGGGCTGATGACCGGAATGTAAGTTTCAGCTGGGCTGCCCAAGACAAGGATGTGATGGAAAAGACTCCCAAAGAATTATTGCCTGAAGATAAAAATGCCCGTGCCAATGTGACTTATCAAGCCGAGGACGCTATGTTGAAAGGCAAGTTTATAAAGAAAGAGGTCAAGAAACAAACCGGTGTCTTCTTTGGTAAAGGTGAGAAAAACAGTATTACCTGGAATATCTCTACCGGTCTGGCACAGGTCTATGCCCTTCGTTTTAAATACATGAACGCTACGGGGAAGCCTATGAAGGTGCGTATGCAGTTCATCGACTCCAAAGGGGTGGTACTGAAGGAGGATCATCTGACTTTTGCCGAAACTCCCGGAAAGTGGCGTATGCTGAGTACAACGACGGGTACGTATATCAATGCAGGCTATTATAAGGTGGTGCTTTCCGCTCCGGATATGGAGGGGCTGGCACTGGATGCGCTGGATGTGCAATAGGAGGAATGGTTTCTGCAAATAGTAAGGGGAAAGTTTCAGCATTTGGCATTTTTACATATCTTTGTGCTCTGAAACTAACCTCTTAAAAATATGTTAATTGATTTACTGCATTCTTCTTATTTCTCGCTCTTCCTTATTGTAGCGTTGGGTTTTATGCTAGGGAGGATTAAGATAAAGGGTTTGTCGCTGGATGTGTCGGCCGTTATCTTCATTGCCTTGCTTTTCGGACATTTCGGTGTGATCATTCCTAAAGAATTGGGGAACTTCGGTCTGGTGCTTTTTATCTTTACCATCGGTATTCAGGCCGGTCCCGGATTTTTCGATTCTTTCAGAAGTAAAGGAAAGACACTGATTCTTATCACTATGCTTATTATTTGCTCTGCCTGTCTGACGGCGGTAGGACTGAAGTATGCTTTTGACATTGATACGCCCAGTGTGGTGGGATTGATAGCAGGGGCATTGACCAGTACGCCCGGTCTGGCGGTAGCTATAGACAGTACAAATTCACCGTTGGCTTCCATTGCATACGGTATTGCTTACCCGTTTGGAGTGATAGGGGTGATTTTGTTTGTGAAGCTGTTACCCAAGATTATGCGGGTGGATCTGGATAAAGAAGCGCGCAGGTTGGAACTGGAACGGCGCAGCGGTTTTCCGGAACTGACAACTTGCATTTTCAGAGTGACCAATCAAGCGGTATTCGGACGTACTTTGGCGCAAATAAATGCGCGTGCCATGACGGGGGCCGTCATTTCACGGGTAAAGCATGAGGATTCTATATTGATGCCTAAAGCGAATACCATGTTGCTGGAAGGGGACTATGTGCAGGCGGTGGGAAGTGAGGAAGCGCTGAATCAGTTTGCCGTATTGGTTGGAGAACGGGAGGAAGGTGAATTGCCTCTGGATCAGACACAGGAGATTGAATCTTTATTGCTGACAAAGAAAGATATGATAAACAAGCAATTGGGGGATCTGAATTTACAACGTAACTTTGGTTGTACGGTAACCCGTATCCGTCGAAGCGGCATAGACTTGTCACCTTCTCCGGATTTGGCCTTGAAATTCGGTGATAAGCTGATGGTGGTCGGTGAACGGGAAGGACTCAGAGGCGTTGCCCGTTTGTTGGGGAATAATGCCAAACAGTTGTCTGATACTGATTTCTTCCCGATAGCTATGGGGATTGTATTAGGTGTATTGTTCGGCAAAATAAATATTTCATTTTCAGACAGCGTTTCCTTTTCACCCGGATTGACCGGAGGAGTGCTGATGGTGGCATTGCTGCTGAGTGCCGTGGGAAAGACAGGACCTATATTGTGGTCTATGTCCGGTCCTGCCAATCAGTTGTTACGTCAGTTGGGCTTATTGCTGTTTTTGGCTGAGGTCGGTACTTCTGCCGGTAAGAATCTGGTGGCTACTTTTCAGGAGAGCGGATTGTTATTGTTCGGAGTGGGGGCGGCCATTACTGTCGTGCCTATGCTGGTTGCCGTTGTGGTTGGCAGGTTGGTCTTTAAAATCAGTTTGTTGGATTTGCTGGGCACCATCACCGGTGGTATGACCAGTACGCCCGGTCTTGCGGCAGCCGATTCCATGGTAGATAGTAATATTCCGAGTGTTGCATATGCTACGGTGTATCCGATTGCAATGGTGTTCCTTATTTTGTTTATACAAGTGATCGCTTCGGCGGTTTATTGATATATCAAACAGCCAGGTGGGTATGTGCCAAAGGTAGTAAATACTTTTGGCACATTTTTTATTTGGATGAATGTTGTATTTTTATTTATCGATATGAGGAGAAAAAAATATTCATTTTGTTTCTTTTATAGATTTTAATTTATATATTTGTCACAGCCTTAATATAATACGGAGAAAGATTAGGCTTATTCAGTGACAGAATGACGATTGGAATATGGTATGAATAAGCTGAACTCATATATGGTATTTATAAATATACTCAATTTTATGAGGAATAAAGACACACACTCTCGAAGTACAGACAAATGCAGATGTTTGTTTGTAGTTGCCTATTCGGCAATGTCTATTACAGGATTGAGCTCCGTGCTCGCAGTGGAAAACCATGCACTATCTTCTCCGGTTTCAGATCGTGTGGAAAGCGTACAGCAGAAAAAACATGTTTCAGGTAATGTGCAGGATGCTAACGGAATGCCTTTAATCGGGGCGTCCGTAATCATCAAGGGAACCAATACCGGTATGATTACCGATATTGAAGGTAATTTCGCTCTTGATGCTAAACAGGGTGATATTATCGTAATCAGTTACATCGGTATGAAATCGGCGGAGGTGAAAGTGCCTGCTAACGGGCAAATAAGAGTGATGCTGAAAGAGGATTCGCAGTTGATGGATGAAGTGGTAGTGACCGGTTATGGTGATTTTAAGAAGGCTACTTATACGGGGTCTGCTTCTGTTTTGAATACGGATAAGTTGGAGTCATTGCCTGTTGTGTCTGTAGCACAGATGATGGAGGCTAATATTCCGGGGTTAAGTTCAGTAGCCAGTTCTTCCCAGCCGGGTTCTAAAGCTACAGTGCGGGTGCGTGGAATTGCTTCTATGAATGCTTCTACAGAACCTCTTTATGTATTGGACGGCGTGCCGGTAGCGTCTAGGGATATGAGTGGTCTAAGTGCCAATGCCAGTGCGGGAGGACTTGGTTTGATCGAGACATTAAATCCTGCGGATATTGAAAGTATAACCGTATTGAAAGATGCCGCTTCTGCTTCATTATATGGAGCAAAAGGATCTAACGGTGTAATCCTTATTACTACTAAAAAAGGGAAGGAAGGTAAAATGAGGGTGAGTATGCAGGCTACTTACGGTATTACGGATATTGCTTACAATTATCGTCCGATAATGGGGGGTGAAGAGCGTAGGGAGTTGATTTATGAAGGATTTGTTAATTATCGTTTGAATCAGGGGGATTCGGAAGCCGAGGCAAAGGCTTATGCGGATGGACAAATTGACAATTATGCTGCACGCCCGGCCAACGGATATGCTGATTGGGAAGATGCTTTATTGAAAAAAGGACATCAGCAGGACTATAGTTTGTCTGTAAGCGGAGGTAATGAAAAATCGAATTTTATTGGTACGTTAGGATATACCAATCAGACAGGTATAAGCATAAATTCAGGAATGGAACGTTTTACCGGTCGTATTGATGCAAACAGTAAATGGAATAAATTTGAGTATGGAATGAATGCTACCTTTTCATGGACTCGTAATAAACATACGCCGGAGGGACAGTATTATGCCAGTGCGCTTTATTCTTCAAAATATCAATTGACCCCTTCCATACCTATTTATAATGAGGATGGCAGTTATCATACGGGTTTCCAGAATAATGGAGGTATTAACCCGCTGTATGAGAATTCTGTAGATTCAAATTATGCACGTCTGGCACGTACAATGGCATCCGCCAAGGCTGCCTATCATATCTTGGACGGGTTGAAGTTATCTACTATCTTTACAGTAGACTATTCTTTAAATAAAGACTTTTTCTTTTACTCGCCTGACGGTAAGGATGGGGAAGCTACACAGGGATCCGGACAGATGATGATGATTGAGAGAATGAGTTATACTTCACAAACGAATCTGGCATATAATAAAACGTTTGGCAAACATAACATTAATGCGGTCTTAGCGTATGAGGTTATGAAATACGATTATGAGGATATGTATGGTGAGAAACAGGTTTACGGGCAAACACTTAATCCGTCGTTGGATAATGGCGCCAAACCTGCTGATCTTACTAATACGAGGCAGGAAGATGCTATGGTGTCGTATGTGGGAAGCTTGAATTATGGATATAATGATAAATATTATGCAGGTTTCAGTTTCCGTCGTGATGGCTCTTCCCGATTGGCGCCTGATACCCGTTGGGGGAACTTTTGGGCTGTTTCCGCTTCATGGAGACTCTCTCAGGAAAACTTCATGAAACCGTGGGAGAATGTGGTGTCGGATATGAAATTAAGAGCATCGTATGGTGTGAACGGTAATCTGCCGACCGGTTATTATGGTTATCATGGAACTTATACTACCGGAGCATTTTATAATGGAAAACCTGCTCCGTGGGAAGATGCTATTGCTAATCCTGATTTGACTTGGGAAAAGAACTATGCATTGAATCTGGGGGTTGATTTAAGTCTGTTCAGACGGGTTAATTTGACTTTCGATTGGTATACCAGAACGACTAAGGATTTATTGATGAGTAAGCAATTGAATTCTATCAGTGGTTTTGGCAGTATTCTTACGAATGTGGGTGAAATGAAGAATACCGGTTTTGAAATAGAGGTACGCTCAAGTAATATTCAAACCAAAGATTTTAGTTGGACAACTTCTTTAAACTTGTCACATAATAAAAATAAGATTGTAAAACTGGCGGATCTTCCGGAATTTATAGATGGAAATTATATCAGAAAGGAAGGCTGTTCGTATGCGACAATTTATTTGAGAGAGTATGCCGGAGTGGATCCTAATGACGGACGTCCGATGTATTATGACAATAAAGAAGACGAAAATGGCAATAGAAGCAGGAATATTGTGTATGACCCCAATGATGCCGACCGTGTGGAGTTGAAAGATATATATCCTAAATTGACCGGTGGATTGATGAATACGTTTAATTATAAGTTTATTGATTTATCTTTTAATTTGTCGTTTCATTTAGGTGGATATTCTTACGATGGTGCCATGTATGCTTTGCAGGATGACGGTTATACGGCACAATACAATAAGAGTACAGAGTTACGCCGCCGTTGGAAACAGCCGGGAGATATAACAGATGTTCCCCGATATGTGTATGGACAAGAGTATGGTGGCTGGTGGAACTCGTCACGTGGTGTTCATAGCACAGATCATTTGCGCTTGAAAAGTTTGATTGTTGGCGTTTCTGCTCCTCAGTCTTGGTTGAGAACCATAGGTATTAATTCTGCCCGTATTTATTTTTCGGGTACCAACTTGTTGACGTGGGCTGCATACGATCAATATGATCCGGAGTTGAATGGAATTGTAAGTTATTTTACTCCTCCTCTTAAAACATTCGCATTTGGACTTGAACTTAAATTCTAATCAATTAACACCGAACTGTTTATGAAAAAAAATATAATTATATTAGGCTTGATTTCTTTATTGGCCGTATCGTGCGGGGATGATTTTTTAACTACTCATCCTGGTGATAGCGTTTCTACGGATTTGGCACTGAGTACAGAGCAGGATATAGATAATGCTGTGAATGGATTGTATGATTTGATGTCCAGCTATGGCTATTATGGCGGAACCATGTTTTTTTATGGGGATATGAAAGGGGATGATATGCAGAGTTCTTATAATAGCGGGAGAACTTGTAACCGGTGTTACTTATATGATCATCGCTCTACAAGCTTAAATGCCGGATATTTATGGGGACGTCCTTTTTATATTATCCGTAATGCATGGAATGTGATCAATGCGATTGATGATGGAAAAGTGCAAGGTTCAGAGCAAAGATTAAAGGAATTGAAAGGTGAGGCGATGACTATCATGGCACTTTGCCAGTTTGACTTGACCCGTTGTTTCGGTTATCCTTATACTAAGGATAAAGGGGCCGGTTGGGGAGCTCCAATTGTAGATCATGCAATTACATTAGATGAAAATCCGCCACGCAGCACTGTTGCAAAGGATTATGAGTTCATAATCAGTACATTGGAGGAGGCTATACCTTTAATGAGTACTTCTAAAAATAACAGCCGGATGAATGCGTATGCTGCAAGAGCATTGCTGTCTCGTATTTATCTGTATCATGATGATAACGAGAAAGCGTTTCAAATGGCAAGCAACTTGATTGAAGAAGTGGAAGGAAATGGAATGTACCGTCTTTATACACGTGATGAATATGTTCCGGCATGGGATTTGAAAAATACGTTTGGTACGGAATCATTATTTGAAATTGCTAATAGTACAGATGATAATGGAGGACGAAGTTCATTGGCATATCTGATGCATTGGAATGGGTATCGTGAGATTTTTGCCACTCAGAAATTTGTGGATGAGTTATTGAGTGACCCGGAGGATATTCGCTGTCTGTTGCTGGAAAAGAATGTTTATAATAAAAATGATGTATGGTGGTTGAAGAAATGGCCGGGAACAGATGCTACGACTCCATCTTTTGAAAATAATTATGTTATTTTCCGTTTGTCTGAAGTCTATTTGAATGCGGCGGAAGCCGGAGTGAAAATAGGTGGGGCATCTGCCGTAAAGGGCTTGAATTATCTGAATGCAATTGTGCAGCGTGCTAATCCTGCAAAGGAAGTAACGGCGGCTGAATATACATTGGATAGGGTGTTGGAAGAAAGAAGTAAAGAATTGATAGGTGAGGGGCATCGTTTCTTTGATATGTTGAGAAATGGAAAGACCATTGTTCGTAAGGGAGGATATCATTTACCGGGTATCGTGGAGGAAATAGACTGGGATTATTATAAATGTGTTTTACCGATTCCAACAGACCAGTTTACATTTAGTCCTGATATGGAGCAGAATCCGGGATCTGTCTCTTATACACATCTCCGAGCCCACGAGACCCTAAGACATCTCGTA
>ENA-OZVB01000192-OZVB01000192.1-human-gut-metagenome-genome-assembly--contig:-NODE-192-length-15710-cov-6.281124_pt1 | contig 15710 bp, 10 predicted proteins | sample MGYA00243444_ERZ654043 | MGnify/ENA primary metagenome ERZ654043 (study PRJEB26926, sample SAMN06164885) | human gut metagenome | biome: ENVO:00009003; feature: ENVO:2100002; material: ENVO:00002003...
CCGACGAGTTTTTTAGAGAAAAAATAATGCGTGACACAGTTTATTTTATAGTGCCGCTATCGGGGATTCATCCATCCTATTTTCCACAAATTAATTCTGTTCGGCTTTTAGTTTGAAGTACCTTTATTACATACATATGTGTGGTCCGATATATATATGTATGTAATAAAGGTATTTTCCCTTTTTCTAGTATCGGTTGATAACTTTTTTTGCTTTGTTTACGGCAGTGGTAGGAGCAATCTTATCCATGCTTGATTCATCAAACATTTTCAAGGTTTTGTCTATATTCTTAATAGCTCCTTTATTGCCTTTTTCTTCAAATTCTTCTTTCAGAATGCGTACTTTCTCAAAAAAATGTATTCCTTCTGTCAGGCGTTCCAACCGGATGGATGAACGGGCGCCCGGATAAATCATATACGTGTCTCCGGCAGCCCAAGCTGTGAAACGGCTGTCTTGTAGGGGATTTTTCACCCAGCTGTTTAAAGCCCAACGAAGATATCCGTCCAGATTTTCTTTCGCACTATGCCATGCCAGCCATTCAGCTTCGGCAGGTTCGCTGAAAGTGAAAGTGTTGGGGCGGGGCTCTGTGCAGCAGGTATAATAAGTAGTTACTTTGCCTGCCTTCCGGCGCGCTTCAATCTCTTCGGGAGTAAATTTCTCGGCAATGGTGATACAATAATCATTCAGATCATCCAATAGTTCTTTGTGATAAGTTCCTGCCAAAGAAACTTTAAAGTCTTTATCAGCCTTACGGATCACTTTCAGTGTTTCCTGCATGTCCTTCATCGGGCGTTCGTCCATCGCAATGTGAGTGATATCGAACCAGCCTTTTGCTTTCAGATGCTTTGAGAAATCTTGCAGCATATTCATCCAAAATTCTTCATAAGCAACTTCACCCGGTTTGGCGTCCAGAAATTTAAAAGAGTTGCTGGCCTGATCAAAATATTGGAAAGAAAGGCGCCAGGGAACCATAGAATAGCAACTGATTTGTTTTTTGACACCAAGATCCATCATAAATTCCACCCACTTGTCGAATACGGTATAGTCAAAATACCAGGTTCCATCCGCTTTTTTCAACCAAGTGACCATGCTTTCAAAAGCGTCATAGGTCTGTCCGTTCCAAGGCTTGTGCATAATGGAGGCTGTGATTACCTTACCACCTGCATCGGCATACAGTTTCATCAATGGGCGCATCAAATCGAAATGTTTTTTGCTGAACGGTTCCACATTGTAGTAACGGGATACTGCATAAGGGTTCTGCCATAAATCCAGATGGAAAGCCCATTCGGAAGGAGGAGGCAGAGTACGGTTCTTCACTTGGAGGTTCAGTTTTAATTCAGACAAGGTGATACCGTCGGCTTTCACTGTGACGGTTCCTGTGTATTTCCCGGCTTTAGTGCCCTGAGGGATGTTTACGCTGATCCATCCCCCTTGGGTGGAGTTGGCGGGAAGGGTTAGAGTAGGAGTGATATGGTCTATTACATCTGCTACTAAAGTTGAGTCAAAATCAGCACTGTTTCGATAGCCACATGCGCCCAAACCGTCTTTGTTCAGTTCATCGGTTATAACGTAACGGACAAAGCCTGTTCGGATATTCTCTTTACTGATGGTTGCACTGCCTGAGGTTAAATCGCTGACCATGAAAGTCAAGTCATTTAGCGCTTTGGGAGTCCATACTACCAGTTGGGCTGAAATTTTCTCACCTTTCCATGCAGTAAGATTCATACTTTTCTGCGCACTATGGATGGGAGCCGGTTCCTCTTTCTTATAGCGGATGTCTGTGCTTCCCCAGCTGATTTGTGGAGCTGTAACTTTCGCCCATAAAGCGGGGTTGGTGGCAATAGGATTGGCTGCTTCCTGATAATATTCGGAAGTTTGGGCGTTCATACATACTGTTGACAACAGGAGAGCGCCTAGAAATAGGAGTTTTTTCATAGGTTATATAATAGTTAGTTGAAGTTACAAAGGTAACTCAGGGAGAGTTAATTTCCAAATAGGAACGGTGGAGTTTGCATAATTGCATAGGAATATTTATTTTTGACGAGTTATAATAATAAGGAAGATAGAGATGAAAAGAATGGTAAATGTGCTTTTTGCTGGTGTACTGGCTATGACTGTACTGTCCTGTGGCGAAGAGAAAAAAGGATATACTCTGAATGGAGAAATATCGGATGTTAAAGATGGAATGGTGTATCTGAAAAAATATCAGGATAAATCGTTCATAGCTGTGGATTCGGCTGTGATTACTGACGGTACTTTCAAATTTGAAGGTGTTTGTACTGAGCCATTGGCTTATGGGCTGACTACGTTCAGGGATAGCAAACGTCCGTTGGTATTCTTTTTAGATAACGAAAAGATGCAGTTGAAGATGAATGAATCAGAAAAGATACTGACAGTGACAGGTTCTGCCATTAATGATCTGTATGCACAAAATGCTCCTTTGACTCGTCAGGATGGATATAGCATAGATAGTCTGGTTGCTGTTCACCCGGCATCTGCTGTTACCCCTTATTTCATAGTGAAGGATTTCGCTTATAAGTTGAATTTGGAAGAAATGAAGGCATTGCGTGCCAAACTGGATGCTTCATTGGATGAAACCATGTATGTCAGTCAAATAGATGGCTTTATCAAGCGGATGGAAGATATTCAGGTCGGTGCTGTGGCTCCGGATTTTACATTGCCCGATGTAGACGGTAATCCTGTCACATTATCCGGTTTGAGAGGAAAATATGTACTGATTGATTTTTGGGCTTCCTGGTGTCCTGATTGTCGCAAGGAAAATCCGAATATTGTTGCTGCCTGGAATAAATACAAGGATAAGAATTTTACTATTTTAGGAGTTTCTTTGGATCGTAAGAAAGAACCTTGGTTGGCCGCTATTGAGAAAGATCAATTGGCATGGACTCATGTTTCAGACTTGAAGGACTGGAAATCGGATGCAGCCGTGCAGTATGCTATTCGTTGGATTCCTATGAATTTCTTGTTGGACCCCAATGGGGTGATCTTGGCTGTAGGATTGGAAGGGGAGGCTTTGCAACAAAAGCTGGATGAGGTTTTGAAATAACAAGTTTGCTGTAAGATTATGAAAATAAATGTACCAAAAGCCAGGGGTTACTGTTGGTTCTCCATTGGCTTTTGATACATTTTGTTGTCTTTGTTCACATCATTGTTCTTTCTCTTTAGTCATTATCACGTCCGAAGGAACAGAAAATCCTATCAGTTCTGTATATTCATCCGGTTCTTCAAGGGCTAATCCTAATTTTTCATCCAGATGCCAACGAATTTTATCGGAAGAAAGCAGAAGTATTTTTCCGCCTAATATCCCTTTTCCGCCGAAGTGCTTCTTCCGTTGGTCGTAAAATAAAACTCCGACTCGATTAGGATCAATGTAGTCCAAACTGGTAGCATTGTTTGAAGCCCAGATAGAAAAATCTTGAGTTCCCTTTTTTTTGTCCAAGTGCCAAATAGTATCTCTGATACTAAAATAGTTTTCTACAATTATTCCCTTCACTGATAGAAAATATCCTCCCATAAGACCATTTATAATCATGTGTTGATCCTCTGCATATCCTTTTTTAAGAACTATTTTAAAAATCGTATCATTTGACTGATACATCCAAGTCCCGATATAAGCATCCAAGTTTTTTGTTGGAGCAATTTCCTTTTGGGCAAAACTAACTGTGCTGATAAAAAACAAACACAAAACAAATTCTATTCTTTTCATGACTTTTCTTTTTATTGGTTACATTCCATATTTACAGATTTCCCATTAGAAGCTAGTTCCTGAGCATTCCAAGTCGGATTGCTTTCATCAATATTCGAACTAAACATCACTGACAGACCGGAGTTATTGCGATCTAAAAATTTAAGCAACTGACCTATACATTCATCAACTCCCCCTCCGCTTGCACCAACTATATAAGCGTTCCAACTTTCGGAAAGTTCACCATTTCGAACTTTGGTAGCGAAAGTATTAAAATCTGTGGGAGAAGTTATCATAATACTCATACATCCGAACTCTGAAACTACTCCATAAGTAAAATTCTCTGATTTCACATATCCCTGTTGGTATCGTATAGCTAAAGCCTTTAAATCTGCCCATGAAGTAATCATAGAGCCTGTAGGGTGGGAATGGTACCATTCCATGATTTCTTTTCCTGCTATTTGATCATTTGTGAATTTGGCACTTCCTGATTCTTGTACGTTCGGGAAAATAGTTTGCCCGTCTGAAGTCTGTATAAAGCCTTGCTCCACAGTATTGCCTGCGGAAAATGTTTTTCTATACACATCTTTTATACGCGATTTAAATGCTGCGTCCTGCGACAATGTTTTAGCACGTTTACAAGGAGTAGGAGGTGTTTCAGGAGGATTTGAAGGAGGATTATATCCACCACCTCCGCCATCCATTTCGTCATCATCCAATGAAACGCAAACTTCATGATACTCAGGATGTAAATACTTGTCGCAAATTACATCGATGCCGGGCAGCCCCAGTTCATGATCCCAAACGATATCATTATGACAATTCCGCTTTTCCATCCAGTCTATTTCCGTATTACATACGGATTGTCCTCTTCCTCTTTGCAAACTCATACGGTATCCTTCCTCTGTTCCCGGAGAAATGGAGGCTGTTATTTTCCCTGATTCATATTTCCAACCATTTACCAATCCATAATTGAAATTGTAGAATAAAACTTTTCCATCAAAATCAGCTTCACGATGTAAATAAGAATTGTTTTCAAAAGAGGTGGTATGCATCAAATAATCATAAGTACCTATGAATACCATGATGAAGTTGTAAATCTCACCTGTTTCTAGATTCTTCAATATTACCATGCGTGCTACATTATATATTTTATCCAAATCATCTTGTAGTTCATATTTTTCTTTTGTCTCGTTATCCATAAAAAATGTACTACCGCTTGTCATTAGAGTTGTTTCGACTACCTCTAAATCTCCTTTTCTACTTTCTTTAGCCTTGTTCCAATTAGGCTTTGCTGGAATTCGCCCGTCAGCACTTAAGGATCTAACTGTAGTAGCTGAGGGATTGGTGGCATTATATCATTGTTCTGCTTTAGCAATGGTCAATTCTTTATTGCTGTCAAAAATAACTTCATCAGTTACATTGGAGGACCATTCATCTTGCCAACATGAATAAACTATCATACTGACAAAAACTAAAATGCCAACAATAGAAATTTTTCTTTTAAGTGTTTTTCGTTTCATAGTATCTATTTTTGATTTGTGGTTAGTATGGGTTGAGAATATTTGCAATAATATCAAAAAAAGTAACTTTACAAAACCCTTAAGTAAAAAGATAGTTATTAGAGAGCCTTTATTTAAAAGCCTTCGGCTTCGAAGCTATCTTTTTTTCGAAAGTATCTGTAATAAGCGTTAGTGCCCCATCTCCGGTAATATTACAAGCTGTTCCGAAACTGTCCTGTAATGCAAAAATCGTAAGTAGTAATGCCGTTCCGGCTTCATTAAAGTGAAGAACAGAGATGATTAGCCCTAAAGAGGCAAGTACTGTTCCCCCCGGTACTCCCGGTGCACCGATGGCGAATAATCCTAATAACAGGATGAATAAAGTAATTTGTAATATACTGGGCATACTTCCATAAAGCATTTGGGATACAGTGAGTACAAATACGGTTTCTGTCAGGATAGAGCCGCATAGGTGTATATTGGCGAATAAAGGTATCGTCACATCACTGATTTCTTTTCGAAGGATAGGGCTTTTGCGGGCACATTCCAACGCCACTCCCAGCGTAGCTGCTGAAGACATTGTACCTAATGCTGTGAGGTAAGCAGGACCATAGTATTTCAATACCTGCCAACTATTTTTTCTTGAGTAAACAGCTGCAATGAAATAAAGCAATGACAGCCAGATGAAATGACAAACAATAACAACTATCAATACGGAGAGGAATACCGGTAACTGCTTCGTAACAGCTCCCTGATAGCTAAGAATGCAGAAGTTAGCGGCAATAAATACGGGAAGTACGGGAAGCAGTACTCTTTTCACCAATTCAAGTACCATCTTTTGAAAAGTATCCAGTAGTTTTGATATTTCATCCGATTTAACCCAAGCAGTAGCAAGTCCTATCAAAGCTGCCAGTACAAGGGCCGTCATAACATTCATGACCGGTGGAATATCTATTTTTAGTAAATTTTCCGGCAATGCTTTCAGTGTATTGGCATCATCGGCTATATGCAGAAAAGGAATCACATTGTAACCTACGGCTGCTCCGAAAAAAGAGGCTCCGATAGATGATAGGTAGGCTATGCCGAAAGCGAATAAAAGCATCTTTGATGCATTGCTGCGCAAATGGGCAATAGAGGGGGCTATGAATCCCAGAATAATAAGGGGAACCAGGAAAAATATAATCTGTCCCGTGATGTGCTTTATACAGATAACGACTTCCAGCACTGCGTCATTAACAACAAAGCCTGCCAACAGTCCGATAATTACGGCAATAAGCAGTTGTACGATAGTATTACTTAGAAACTTTTTCATATATTTTTTTCAGTTAAACGATGAATATCCGGAAAAAGTTTGCTGTATAGGTATGTTATTTCATAGCTTGAACAAAGATAGAAAAATAAAATAGAATGCCGTATGAAAAACAGAAAAAGACGGGAAACATCACGCTCCCCGTCTTATGAAATCTTTTTGCCTTATGCTAATACCTTGATTAAGTGAAACATTTAAAAATCTCTCTTATAAATAATAGTTGTTACTGAAATATGAATTAAAAGTTGTTTTTACCTGTGTCCCACCATAGCCGTGTACCGCCATTGTCTGCACCACCAAGAGCCGTACACAGATTTTTATACTGCTCAGGATCTTTTTTGGCATCATCTTGTGAGAAGGGGAGGCGGCGAATCATGATGTCTGTATCAATTGTACCATTGCTGTTGTTGGTTTGTACTTTGAATAATTTCGGATATCCGGTACGGCGCTGTTCTGCCCATGCTTCCATGCCTTCTGGCCAGCAAGCAATCCATTTTTGAGTGATAATTTTTTCAAGTTGTTCTTCTTGATTAGCTGCATCGTCAAAATTGGGAGTGGTGGTTATTAATGCTTTCATGTCTTTTCCGGGGCCTGCTGCGTAATTAATGTAATCTGTCGGTTTACCTTTACTTGTCAGATATAGGCTTGCATCTCCGGCACCCCATTGGCTGAATGAAGTTTGGACACCGGTTTCATAACATTGCTTTGCGCTTTCGTTTTTCGGATTGATACCTCGTAAAGATGCTTCGGCACGTAAGAACCAAGTTTCTGCTGCTGTCAGAAGAACGGCGGGTGTGGATGCTGTGATTGTTTGGGTGTTGATAAAGGAATAGCTTTGGTAATAATTGGGGTCACCGTCCTTGGCATATACTCCTTGAGGTACTCCTAGATATTCCTCTGTATGCTCTGCCAATGTCGCCGGATTATAATATATACTGATGCGTGGATCTTTATAACCGTTTAGGACAGAAGCTATTGTTGCTCCCATATAGGTTTCTCCCCAACCGGCAACACCTGCTAACGGGTTTTGATACCCCTTACCGGAGATTTGTATGTTTTCATCAGAAGATTCTATGACACCATAAGAGTTTTCTAATGCTTTTTGGGCTTCACTGGTAGCAAGTGTCTTATCTACATTAGATACGCGCATAGCTAGACGAAGACGTAATGAATTGGCAAATTTTATCCATCTGCTGGCTGTAGGACAATTGCACATATTAATGCTTTTCACGCCATCTTCTTTGCCGCCTTCTTTCAAATAAGTATCCAATGCGTCTACAGCTTTATCCAGATCATCAAAGAATGCTTTATAAGCTTCTTCCTGGGTATCAACAGAGTTTGTTTCGTTTTTTCCGAATTTAGAATAGACAATAGGGCCATAAGTATCAGTTATACGGTGCATGGCTTCTACTTTTAAAATAAGGGTTGCACCATAAAAATGTTTGTATTTGGCTTCATCTTGTGTAATCAATGTTGATTTATGGGCTACTGGAAATATATAATTATAAGTATAATTCCACGCACTGGCTGTCCATCCGGCCTCTAATGCATATACTGTATTTTTATCGCTGAATTTGGAGGCAAAATCATGAAAATATCCTGAGAACATATCATGATTCAAGTTTTGGAATGTCTGCCAAGGCCAAGTGGTGCCTTCTCCCCAGTCGTAGTTAAAATAAATACCTTTTTGAATTGTCTCAAAGTTAGTAGTGTATTTTTGGAAATCATATTCTTTTACAGTATCATCAAAACTACCGTTGATTTTATTGTCAGATTCGAATCCGTCTGTGCATGAGGCTAAACTCAGAAGGCTTCCCACGCATAAAATTGAAATATATTTTGAACTTTTCATAATGTCTTTGTTTTAAAATTAGAATGTAAATTTAACGTTGAAACCAATATTACGTGTAGTCGGCATGCCGAAAACATCAACGCCCTGCAGAGTATTACCTACTGATAAAGTTGCATCCGGGTCAAATGGAGCATCTTTGTACAAAAAGAATAAGTTACGTGCAACCAATGTGAGATCTAATCCTTTGATGAATTTGGTTTTGGCAAGGAGGGTTTCCGGGAATGAATAGCCTAGTGTCAATTCTCGTAAGCGTACATTCGTTGCATCATACATATAGTATTCTGAGATGCCGTTACGTCCTCCGACTGTACCATAGAAGTTAGGAACATCTTTGAATTGGATGCCTTCATATTCCACATAACCGCGATCACGGGATTTTCCGGATTCTTTGCTGACTCCCATTGCGTCAAGATGTGCTTGTGTCAATGACATGACATCTCCTCCGATACGTGCATCAATCAAGAAATACAAAGTAAATCCTTTGTAAGTAAAGGTATTGCTCCATCCTAATAAAGCATCAGGATTAGCATTGCCTAGTAAAGTATTGTTACCTGTAACTTTGATTGGATTTCCTGTCTCGTTTAATTTAATCTTACCATTTTCATCTCTTTCGAATCCGTTTCCATAAATATCTCCCAGTTTCCCACCTTCTTTTACCCACATGTCATAAGCCATGGAGAATCCTTCAGAACCGTAGCGGAATGATTTATAATCCTTGTGTAAGGAAACAACTTTGTTTCTGTTCATGGACATGTTTACAGCGGTTTTCCAACGGAAATTTTCATTCATCAAAGGAGTACCCTCTAGTGTCAATTCGATACCAGTGTTACGAATTTTACCTGCATTGATATAACGGAACGCATAAAGTGAACCAGCCGGATTGGCTACTCTTAACAGTTGGTTTTTTGTATCTGTACGATACCATGTAAAGTCAATTCCGAAGCGATTATTGAAAAACTTCCATTCTGTACCGAATTCAATGGAAGTACTGATTTCCGGTTTCAAATCACCACGTTGTTCTATATCGTTTGTTTGGATACTTCCACCACATTGAATGATGTCAGCTAAATTGGTGATGCCGATGGGAAGGTCATTGCCGACCTGTGCAAATGAACCACGGAATTTTGAAAAATTGATCCATTCCGGTAGTTTGATGCTGTTGCTCATAATCCAAGTCAAACCTACTGACGGATAGAAAAATCCATTTTTCATACTTTCTGTGTTTGCCAGGGTGGAAGACCAGTCATTACGTGCTGTAATATCTAAATAAATAGCATCTTTCCAACCCACTTGTGCTGTACCAAATAAAGATTGTATAGTACGTTTCGCATCAATTGTTTGGTTGATATATCCCTTTGAAGAGAATATAATATTGGAAACGGTAAATACATTAGGACGATATAAAGATGCTGTTTTGGAGTCGATCATTAAAGAATTGGCTTTGCTGACGTTAATGCTGGTTCCTAATGCGGCATTGATGGAAAAATCACTAAAGGTTTTGTTGAACATGGCCATGAAATCACCATATACTTGGAAGTTTTGTTCATCCGACCATACATAGCGTCCGTTAGGTAACCCTGTTTCATCATTTTTTCCGGCAATGTTTGCTGCTGTTGATGCATACATCTTGTTGTCAAACTTATCACTTACATAGTCTACATTCCCGCGTGCTTGGATACTTAACCAGTCAGTTGCTTTTATATTTGCACTGATAGAAGCTAATGCACGGTAACGTTTACTCTTGTTGGTCACACGATTTTTTATCCAGTACGGATTCTGATCCCATTCGCTGAATGAGCCGTCTTCATTTTTTGTATACCAATTCTGTAAGTTCATATTGCGGTCAGTATCGAAAACTTCAAAGTTTTCAGCGTAGGGAGCCAGATCGGCACCACGGGGAAAAGAATACAAGCCAACCAGCGGATTCAGATAATAACCACCTCCGGCAGGAGTATTACGGATAGTTTGTGTCATCAAACTGGCATTTCCGTCCAATTTTAAACGATCATTAAAGAAACTGGCTGTTTCACGGAAAGTAATATTGTGCTTTTGAAGCTTATTTGAGTCCACGATACCTGTTCCCCGGGTATTGGCATAAGAAAAGTAAGTTTGCATTTTGTCATTACCTGTTTGGAAGGTTAAAGAGTTGATGGCTGTAATACCATTGCCAAACCAATTACCTACGTTATCATAGTCTGTCAGATTTCCTTTGTCGCCCCAACTGCTGGTACCATCGGCAGTTTGTCCATAATTGTTTTGAAATTCCGGCAGGCTGACAGCATGGTCTACTGTCAGGTTAGAGGAGAATGTGACTCTTGACATACCGGCTTTCCCTGATTTTGTAGTAATTAAAATAACACCGTTGGCAGCTTGGGAGCCATAGAGAGCAGCGGCAGATGCACCTTTTAATATACTCATACTTTCAATATCATCAGGGTTCAAGTTGGAAACACCGTCACCAGAGTCATGGTTGACCCCGTCATTTTCACCTCCCATAACGGTGGCTGTTGATTCTGTTGTGATATTCAGCATAGGAACGCCATCTATGACATATAACGGTTGGTTGTTACCACTGGCGAATGCTGAACGTGCACCACGGATAGATACTTTTGCCGAACCTCCCAGACCGGATGAACTCTTTGTTATTTGCACACCGGCAGATTTACCGGCTAATGAATTGATCATATTAGCGTCCTTTACTTTATTCAGTTCGTCACCATTCAGTTGCTGAGTGGAATAAGTTAAAGAGGCTTCTTTCTTTTTAATACCCATAGCGGTTACTACAACAGTTTCCAGTTTCAATGCATCATCTTCCATTTTAATGGTAAAATTAGTCTTTCCGTTTACTGGAATTATGACTTTTTTATAACCGATATAAGATATAACCAGTTGTGCATCAGCCGGAACTTCTAACGTAAAGTTACCGTCAATATCGGTAATTGTACCGTTAGTAGTACCTTGTTGAATAATGTTTGCACCGATAATTGCTTCACCTTGCATATCAGTTATAGCACCTTTAACAGTAATTGTATTTTGCTGTTTTACTTCCTCACGGGCTATATTGCTTTCTTTTGTCAAAACAATGTTTTTACCTTCCATAACATAAGTGATACCAGTTCCGGAAAAAACTTCATCTAGAATTTCGGATACGGCTTTATTTTTTGCGTTGATTTTTACCTTGCGGCTTAGATCTACATTTTTCTTACTATAGACAAACAGGTAATTAGTTTGTGATTCGATGGCAGAAATCAATTGGGCTACCTTCATGATGTTGGTATCCAGACTGACTTTGGCGTTCTGAGAGTGTACATCCATACTGAATGCGCTGAATGCTGTGGTTAACAGAAGAATTAAGGTGATCTTCATAGTTCGTAATATTTGTTTAAAAGCTAAACTTTTTGGGCATAAGTACCCTTCCAAAGAAATTTTTCTCATATCTTTGTAATGTGTTAAGTTAATAAATTTGATTAAGGTCAATTGTTAGCTGTCGAATCGGGGAGTATGGGGGTACTTTCCGATTCTTTTTTCAAAGGTTTTTATGTAATCATAACAGTTCATTTTTTAAGGTTAAACTTCTATTGTGATTTTATTCTATGGTTATCTTGTTATGTTCGTTATCAATATTGTATTTAAACGGATGGTCTTTTTGTATAACTTTTAGTATATGCTCTATGCCGTCCAAATCTTTGAATTTACCAGTGCAGCGGTAGTTCTCTAAGATTTTAGGATTCTTCACTGTTATCTTATAATTATAATATAGAGCAATCTTGTCCAGTAACTCTTTAAACGGAACATCATCGAAATAATAAATGCCTTGCATCCATGCCAAAGCATTGTTACTGCTCATTTCGCCCGTTTTGTATTTGCCGTTTTCCATTGAGAAATACTTTCCTTTTGTCAGGCTGGTAATTGGCTTTTCTTCTTTTGCATTGTTGGTAAGCAAGTTGATGGAACCTTCTATCAGTCTGGCTATAAAGCTGTTTGAACCTTTATAGGAGCATACATCGAATTTTGTTCCGGTGACTTGCACCTTTATGTTTTCTGTCTGCACATAAAAAGGAATCTCCTTATTGTGTGCCACCTCGAAATAGGCTTCTCCGTCTAACGTGACTTTACGGTCTTTTTTACCGAAGTTTTCATCATAAGTTAGTGTGGTTTGGGAATTCAACCATACTACAGAACCGTCAGGAAGATCCATCTGTGCACGTTGACCTGCTGGAATACGGATGGTTTGTGACAATTGTTGTTTAGGTTTATGCATATGTGGCAAATCCATTACAAAAACAATAGCCAGCATGGCGGCAATGGCAATCAGTGGGTACAGGTACAGATGCCCTTTCGGTTTCCGTTGTATGTTCGAACCGTCAGAAAAAAGGGTTACATCAAACAGCATTCGCTCTTTTAGAAAGTGTTCCTTGTTTTCTACACAGCTTTCTACCCATTCCACAATCTGGTTTTCCTCTTTTTCGGTGGTTTCTCCTCTGAAATATTTATGTAGCAATTCGGTTTTCATTCTTTTTGCATTTTGTATATAGAACAGGATAGCTGGAAACAACCCTAGTGGAAAAATGATTTTTTTTTCGATTTTCTCAAAAAAAGTGCTTTTTATCCTCTTTTTTCATTTCAAGTAAAATTATTACCCCCCTGACACACTGCTAATAAAAAATATTAGTAACTTTGCAACACCCAAAATAAGCGAGATTGTATTTATACACTATAAACAAAAATAAGAGATTATGATGACAATTGACAAATTCAACTTTGCCGGTAAAAAGGCAATTGTCCGTGTGGACTTCAATGTACCTTTGGACGAAAATGGTAAAATTACTGATGATACTCGTATCCGTGGTGCTCTTCCTACACTGAAAAAAGTGTTGGCTGATGGTGGCAGCTTGATTATCATGTCACACATGGGTAAACCCAAAGGTAAGGTAAATGCTAAATATTCATTGAGCCAGATTGTCGATGCTGTTTCTGAAAAATTAGGTGTACCTGTTCAATTTGCTCCTGATTGTGCGAAAGCCGGTGATGCTGCAGCTGCTTTGAAACCGGGTGAAGTCCTGTTGTTGGAAAATTTGCGTTTCTATCCTGAAGAAGAAGGAAAGCCTGTTGGCATTGACAAAGAAGATCCTGCATACGAAGATGCCAAGAAAGCGATGAAGGCTTCTCAGAAAGAATTTGCCAAGACTTTGGCTTCTTATGCTGATTGCTATATCAATGACGCATTCGGTACTGCTCACCGTAAACATGCTTCTACAGCCGTTATCGCTGACTATTTCGATGCGGACAACAAGATGTTGGGGTATTTGATGGAAAAAGAAGTTCAAGCTGTTGATAATATCCTGAAAGATATCAAGCGCCCGTTCACTGCTATTATGGGTGGTTCCAAGGTGTCTACTAAGATTGGTATCATTGAAAACCTGATGGATAAAGTGGATAACTTGATTCTTTGCGGTGGTATGACTTATACTTTTGCAAAAGCTCAAGGTGGAAAAATTGGTAATTCTATCGTAGAAGATGACAAATTGGATTTGGCTCTTGATATCATTGCTAAGGCTAAAGCTAAAGGTGTGAATTTGGTATTGGGCTCTGATTGTGTGGCTGCTGATGCATTCTCTAACGATGCTCATACTCAGTTTGTTCCTGCAAATAATATTCCTGACGGATGGGAAGGTTTGGATGCAGGTCCTGAAACTCAGAAAGCATTTGCTGCTGCTATTGAAGATGCCAAGACTATTCTGTGGAACGGTCCTGCCGGTGTTTTTGAATTCGATAACTTTACTGCCGGTTCACGTGCTATCGCTGAAGCTATCGCAAAAGCAACTAAAAACGGTGCATTCTCATTGATCGGTGGTGGTGACTCTGTAGCTTGTATCAACAAGTTCGGCATGGCTGACCAGGTTTCTTATATCTCTACCGGTGGCGGTGCTTTGTTGGAAGCAATTGAAGGAAAAATTCTTCCGGGTGTTGCAGCTATCAAAGGTGAATAATTAATTTTCTGCTATATATAAAAAAGGCAGCCTTTTCGAAAGCTGCCTTTTTTATATTCTTTATTTTGTACTTTTCAGAACATGAACAAAACTGTTGCTACCAGTCTGTTGTTTGAAACAGAATGAGTATCAATAATCTTTCCGTTAGAACTTTTCATGGAACCATACCATGCGGAAGTAAGATTGTATTCAACTCCCAATTTCCAGTGAGGCACATTATAGGTTAGTTCTGCGCTGGTGCTTACCAATTGGTCTACATTGGTTCCTGTACCATACATTTTACTTATTTCGTCACTCGTTCCTAAATTTTTCATATAACCTAAAAAAACAGCCGGTTTCCATTTCTTACCGTATGCAATATTCAGCCATGAACTAGAATTCCGGTTGGGGGAATACTCTTGTTCTCCCGTACGGGCATCAGTGGATTTTACACCGTATCCGCCCAGCATGGATACTTGTGTAAGATTGGAACCCAAAATACTTTTTGCTGCCACATACCATAGGGGAGAAGTATATTTCATGTGAACTTCGTAAGACAGGGCAGTGACACGTTCATCCACTTTGTAAACTTCATCTTCTACTACCGATTGAGTACGAGGTTTTAATGAAATCATTTCAATGCCTGCTCCCACTAGCCAGTTGCTTCTTTTGTAATCTGCACCAATATAGATTTCGGGTATACAACTTTCTTTTATGTATTTCTGGCTTTTCCCATCAGGACCTTGAGACAGGTATTGGGATTGCCAAATAGCCGCGCCTGTCAGTTGTATATCACCAGCTTTGTAGCGGAATCGTATTTGTGGGGCACGGCTGAACGGTTGGAAAGGAGCTCCCATATTCAGATTCAGAATTTGTGGAGCAACGTCACCATATAACGGATGCCAGGTTTGTCCCAACAGTAAAGACGGTTTTCCCCAATCAAGGTTTAAATAGGCATGGCGCAGACGTACAGTGGAGAAGGTTGTTCCTGATCCGCGGAAGTCCATTTCTACTTTTGCGGAGGTTTTTGCTCTTCCCAACTTGGGACCTTGCACATCTATTCCCAAACGGGTATATAAAGTATAAAAGCTTCCATTAGCTGTCGCATTCAGGTCTTTACCTGTTGCATCGTACACTTTATCTTTAGGATACATATAGAAGAGCCCGTCAACAGTTTCTTCATTGGCACGACTATTGTAATAGAAGTCGGTGCGGATTTGTCCGTAGAACTTGTAATTGAAATCTTTGTCTTGAGCAAAACTTTTTGCCGATAGCAGTAAAAATGTGAATAAAAATAAATATTTTCTCATATTTTAAAGGGTTATTACTGTCTCTTATACACATCTCCGAGCCCACGAGACCCTAAGACATCTCG
>ENA-OZVB01000231-OZVB01000231.1-human-gut-metagenome-genome-assembly--contig:-NODE-231-length-14619-cov-3.950838_pt1 | contig 14619 bp, 6 predicted proteins | sample MGYA00243444_ERZ654043 | MGnify/ENA primary metagenome ERZ654043 (study PRJEB26926, sample SAMN06164885) | human gut metagenome | biome: ENVO:00009003; feature: ENVO:2100002; material: ENVO:00002003...
CGATGAGTTTTCTAGAGATAAATAATGCGTGACACAGTTTATTTTACACTACCCATACCAACTAACCCAAATGTTTTTTCCTGTATTCCGTAGGAGTCACCCCATAAATCTGCTTGAAGCATTTGCTGAAATGCTGCGAATCTTTGAAGCCGACCTTATAAGCCACTTGGGTAAAGTTATCCGACCCCTCTTCTATCAGCTCTGCCGCTTTCTTCAAACGTATGTTTTTGATGAGCTCCATCGGTGAGATGCCTATGAGCGTCTTTATCTTTTTAAATAGGGCGGAGCGGCTGATTCCTGCTTCTTCAACAAGCGTATCTACGCTCAAGTCCGGATGATCCAGATGTTTGTTGATGAAACAGACAATCCCGTCCAGCAAGTCTTTATCGGCTTGCGGAAGTGAGCGAAGCTCTTCTTTCTCTTCGGAATCGATATTGCTTTCTTCTTTATTTTGTATGAGTTCTGAATAATACAGTGCCTGAATCCGCTTTCTTTGTCTGATGATATTCCATATCTTGGCTATCAGATAACTCGCACTGAAGGGCTTGGTTATGTAATCATCCACGCCCAATTCCAAACCTTCATTTTGATTTTCCACATCTGCCTTACTACTCAGTAAAACAATCGGTATGTGGCAGGTATAAGTATTGGCTTGTAGCTTCTTGACCATTTCGATCCCTGTCATTTCCGGCATTACAACATCGCTGACAATCATATTCGGCAGGTACTTGATTGCCTTTTCCAATCCCTCTTTTCCATTGGAAGCCGTGATCACACGAAACTCTTCGGAAAGAATCGTATGTAAGAAGAAAAGAAGCTCCTGATTATCATCCACCACTAAAATGGAACTCTTGCCGCAGTCCTTACAAGCCTCTTCTTCTGCTTCGTAATCGTCTCTCAGAAAGAGAGTATCATTCTGGGACAGCTGAGGCCGTTCATCATAATCTGATAGAATGAACTCCGTTTCAGGTGCAAAATGCTCTTTTCCTTTACGGAAGTAGATGGTGAAAGTGGAACCCTCGTTTATTTTGCTCTGTAAAGTGATTTTGCCTTTGTGTAACTCTACCAGTTCCTTGACTAAAGACAACCCTATGCCTGTACTTTGTTTCTTGAAGATGTCGGAACTCACGTAATTCTCGAACCGGTTAAAGATACTTTTTTGTTTTTCCTGACTGATGCCATATCCCTGGTCGGATATTTGCAGAATGATATTGGTATCAGTTTCCTGAACAGACAGATGTATGACTGTTCCTTTGGGTGAATATTTAAAAGCATTCGTGATCAGGTTGAAGAGAATGCTTTCCAATTTATCCGGATCTGCCCATAAAAATAGAGGCGATTCTTTAGATTCAAAGGTGATTTCACTTTCTCGTTGGATGGCAATTGACTGGAAATTATTTATAATATGTTCGATGAATGGGGCTATTTCTATTCTTTGTACTGTAAGTTTGGATTCATTCTGTATCTTCTGCAAATCGAGTACCTGATTGATGATTTTCAGTGTATGTTTGGTGTTTCGTTTTACCAGAGCCAGGTCTTGCTGAATGACAGGACTCAAGTCCTTTTGTGAGAGCATGTGGTCTATGGGGGCTACGATCAGTGTGAAAGGGGTACGTAGTTCATGAATCATATCTGTGAAGAACTTGGTTTTTATATCTAAGATATGCTTCTCTATTGCAACCCGGTTTCTGAGTTTATAGATAACAAACAGAATATAGGTTGAAATGGCGACAATGAGGATAAATATAATGAAATACAATATGGTACCGTAAATGGATTCCCAGAATGAAGGCAATATGGTGATGGAAATCTCCTTTATCTTATTACTCCATACTCCGTCACTGTTGGTTGATTTAACTTGGAAACAATAGTTCCCTTTAGGAATGTTTGTATAGACTGCCATACGGTTGTTTTTTACATAGTTCCAGTTGTCAAAGCCTTTCAGACGGTAGGCGTACTCTATCTTATTGGGGAATTTCATGTCCAGCGTCTCATAATTGATGCTGAATGAGTTCTCCTTGTGGCTGAGGGTTATGCCGGTAGACCGGTAGGAGGGTTCCTTTTTTTCTCCGTTTATGTGGATATCTGTAATGATAAGGTTGGAGGTATAGCTGTTCCTCTTCATTTGCTGGGGGATTATTGATAATAATCCTCTGTCTGTTCCAAACAGCATTTCATTGTTTGAGAGGCGACAAGCCCTGCTGTCCGTCAGTAGGAGCCCTTCGGGTAGAAATCTGTTATCATATATTTCAGTTGAATCATTCTCCAGAAATAGACGGTACAGTCCGTTTTCCGATGGAATCCACAGATTACCTTCATTATCTTCCGCCAGCGTCAGCGGAACGTTGGAGATCATCTGTGGAGATGAATAGTTTTTGAATATCCCGTTGCCTTGCTCGTCAAAGCCCGTAAGCTTGTCGAGGCCTCCACCGAAGGTTGCTACATAGATTTCATGTTTGCTACTTTCGAAAATATCATAAACATTGTCGCAGCTGAGGCTATTCTTTGCATTACCGTTGCGCACGATGGGGGTATAGGTCAACTTGTCTTTGCTCCATCTGCAAAGCAATATACCTGATGTGGTTGCCAGCCAGATGTTATCCAGATGATCTATGCAGATATTCTTGATTCTTGAAAAACGGGACGGATAGTCTGATAGTTTATTGCCCGAATGGATAAAGCGCTCATTTCCGTTTGCATCTTTAGTTATCTGGTTAAGTCCGCCACCCAATGTACCTACCCAGATTCTGCCCTGCTTATCCTCTTTCAGGGAAAAGATGAAGTTACAGTTCAGACTGAATATGTCAGCCGGATTTGCTTTATAGTATTTGAGTTGAAAGTTCAGTTTGCCTTGAGGTACTAATTTTATAATTCCTTCATTGCGTGTTCCCATCCATATATTTCCTTCTTTATCTTGCAGCAAAGCATATATGGCACCAAGATACTCTGCCTGATGAGACAACTTTCCGGTGGAATTTAAGAAGCCAAGGAAGTTTTTATCCTTGTCATATACTTGAATATCCCCATTCTTGCCTCCGACCCAAATGTTGTGGTCAGCATCTTCCATTATACTTCTCAATTCGTTCGTGGACGGATATCCTTTGACGTCAGGCACCGAGAGAGTGAAAAGATCATTCTTGAAAGATACCTTTATAAGTCCTTTCGGCTGTCTGGCAATCCACAGGTTGTTTTGGTTGTCGAAGTAGATCTTCTTTATTCTGGGTTGCCTTGATTCCTGGCTGTTTCTGCTGATCGAGAATAAAAGGAACTCATCCGCCTTTTCATCATAATAGTTCAGGGCTTCATTCTTGGAGAATACCCACAGTCTTCCGTTGCGGTCTTGTGACAGGGAACGTTGCGAGTTGTTATATTCTTGTGTTTTTAGCTGATAATGCTTATAGTACGTGCTGAATGGTTTGATGCGGGTAATCATTGCCGTGTTTTTGTAGGCCACCCATATATGTTTCTGATTATTATCTTCGTATAATGCATTAATCTGGTTGCTTAACAGTTGATTCGAGGTGGTATAGTGGGTACCCTCTCCCTGATACCCTTCCGTCAGAAAGAAGCCGTCATTTTCTGCTATGACAAGGAAATGCTTGGAATCATAAGCTTTGATTCTTATTAGGGGGCTGGTGGTATTGAACTTCAGTATGGAATGCGTATCTTTTTTAGGGTCGTAGATGTAGAGTTGCCCGTTGTCTGATCCCAGAATAAACATACCTTCCCACTTTCTGAAACTATAAAAGCGGTTGGGGGAAGATAAGATAGGCGTGAGTTTGCCGTCTTCTTTCGAGAATTTGTAAATCCCCCTGTCAGCGATAATCCAAATGATATCTTGATTTTGAACAAGACTTATAATACTACGGACTTGGGATGAACTATCAAGAATTTGCAGACAATCCATCGTTTCTTCATTGGGTCTGATTCTTAACAGGCGTCCGTCAGTCTGGAATACCCAGGTATCTCCATCGGAAAGGGTGAATATATTTTGGACAGGAGCCGTTTGCGAAGCAAAATGATCGAACTTGCTGTTCTCCGGAGAAAAACGGTAAAGCGAGTTCTCATCATCTAATAGCCACAGCTGATTATGAGCGTCTATCTTTATATCATCAATCCGGTTGGTAGCTAAATCATTCGAATCTCCGGGCAGTACTCTGTAAGTTACAAATGAATGTCCGTCGAAACGACAGATTCCATTCCAGGTGGTGAACCACATATATCCGTTTCTATCTTTCGTGATGCCGGTTATGGTTTGTTGCGGTAGTCCGTCTTCAATGCTGTAGCGGGTAATAACATGCTGTGGCTGCCCGAAAACCGGCGGACAGAACCAAAAAGTGAGTATGAGTATTGACAGGTATAATTTCATTTTGTATTTATTGATTTTTTAATCGGAAAAACTGATATGCCGTTATGTAATAGACGGACAAACACAATTCTTGTACGCTTATACAAAGTTAAAAAACATTCGTTAGGTAGTTTTGCAACAAACAACCTTTAATTATTAATTAATTTAGAATTGATGAAAACATCTATTAATCTGAAAAACATGCGAATATTGCTTAGTATGCTATTCGTTTTCCTGAGTGTCAATGCCGTCGCACAGAACATTACGGGAACTGTAAAGGACAATCTGGGAGAACCCGCCATTGGTGCTTCCGTAGTTGAGAAAGGGACAAGCAATGGAACGATTACCGATGTAGACGGTAAGTTTACTTTGAAAGTCTCAGGAAAGTATCCTATTGAAGTTTCATACATAGGATATATGACGCAGGTGATAAATCTGAAAGGCAAAACTTCTTTGAACATTATTCTGCAAGAAGATACGAAAACACTGGATGAGGTGGTTGTGGTCGGTTACGGTACAGTGAAGAAAGCTGACCTTAGCGGTTCTGTCGTATCTATAAATAAGGAGGATATCAAAGGTACTCCGACAAGCAATGTGATGGAGGCCCTTCAAGGTAAGATTGCAGGTGCCGATATTATGATGGGGTCCGGTGCAGTAGGCGAGGATGTGGACATCTTGCTGCGTGGTTCCCGTTCTATAAACGGCAGCAATGAACCTCTGTTTATCATTGATGGTGTGCAGGGAGCCAGTTACAATCAACTGAACCCGAGTGACATTGAACAAATTGATGTATTGAAAGATGCATCGTCAACTGCCATTTATGGTTCGGCGGGTGCCAACGGTGTTATTATTATCACTACAAAACGCGGTGCCGCCGGAAAGGTGACTGTGAATCTGGATACAAAGTACAGTATCTCGGGCGGAGCTAACTTTGTGCATGGTATGATAGGTGATGAGTGGTATCAGTATCAGAGGGAATATTACCGTACTAAGAATGGTGATTATCCGGAAAATTTCTTTCAGATGTATAACTCTGAAGCCATACAACAGGCTTATGAGAACAACCAATGGATAGACTGGATTGATGAGGCTACACAAGGAAATGCTTCTCAGAAAGATGTGAACTTATCCATACGGGGCGGAAGTGATAAGATCAAGGTCTATTCTTCTTTTAGCTATAACAATACGGAAGGTTTGCTTTCTAATGAAAATCAGACGCGTTACGGAATGAGGTTTAATGTGGACTATGACATTCGCAAATGGCTGAAGATAGGTACCAGTTCAGCGCTTACTTATACAATCAAGAATTCGCGAGGCAAGAATATCTTCACTAAATCGTTGACTGCATTTCCTCTGGGTAAGCCCTATGATGATAACGGCAATATCAATGTTGAATTTATCGAAGGAGAAACCTCGCCATTCGGAGATGAAATAGAGAATCAGTATGCCAATGAAACCCGCACGATTTATGCCAATGTCAATGGGTATCTGGAAATTATTCCATTAAAAGGACTTTCATTCCGTTCGCAGATCAGTACCACGCTGAGTAGTTCACGTAACGGACAGTATATTGGCGAACATTCTTTGCAAGGAGTTGAAAACGGGTATTCGTCACCTTATGCATACATCAATAACAATTATGGGTATAGCTACTTATGGGATAATATCCTGACCTATAACTTTGACTTCCTCAAAGATCATAAAGTGACGTTGACCGGTGTGACTTCATGGAGCCATGGACAGAGTGATTACAACAATATGCGAGCTTCCGGACAACCACTTGATTCGTATTTGTTTCATAATATGGCTTCGGGGATTACGAAACATGGTGTACAATCCTATTACTCCCAGAATCAGAAGATGTCTTATGCTTTGCGCTTCAATTACGTATACAAGGATAAATACATTGCTTCATTCACCACACGCTGGGATGGTGCATCCCATCTGGCTGATGGACATAAGTGGGAGTCATTCCCTGCTGGTGCACTGGCATGGCGTATCTCACAAGAGCCTTTTATGCAGAGTACGGAAAAATGGCTGAGTAACTTAAAACTCAGATTGAGCTATGGTGTTACCGGTAACTCCGGAGGTATGGGAGCCTATTCTTCACAGACCGGAGCAGCGACTTATTCGGCTGTTTCCATCGACGGTGTGTTGAGTTCTATGAGCCAACTTGTCTCTCCTTATGGAAACCCGTCTATTGGTTGGGAAAAGACATACCAATGGAATTATGGTGTGGACTTGGGGCTGTTTAATAATCGCATCAATCTGAGTGTAGACTTTTATGATTCAAAGACAAAAGACCTTTTATTCAGCCGTACATTACCTATAACTTCTGCTATTACGGCCTGGGGATCTCCCATGACTACTTGGCAAAACATTGGTGAAACCAGCAATAAGGGGTATGAAATACAGTTGTCCACTGTGAATATACGGAACAAGAACTTCGAGTGGTCTTCATCCATATCCTATACTCACAACGATGAAAAGATTGTAAGTCTGCCTGACGGTGACCTTATTGCCAAGAAATTGTTTGAAGGACATCCTATCAAGACATTCTATGACTATAAATATGCCGGAATATGGGGAACTGCCGAAGAGGAAGAAGCCGCAAAATACGGGTGTCAACCGGGTTATGTGAAAATAGAGACAGTGGAACAATTCACTACAGATGAGAATGGAAACCTTGTGGGAGACGGTGGAGTACATACTTACAGTAATACACGTGACCTTCAGATATTAGGTTCTAATGTGCCTGATGGTATCTTAGGCGTAAACAATACATTTAAGTATAGAAATTTTGATCTGAGTGCTTTTGTTATGCTAAGATATGGACAAATGATAGATAGTAAAACTATCGGATGGTACTCTACTAAAAACAATAACCAACCCAAAGGTACTGACTACTGGACTCCTGAGAATCAAACCGCTTATTTCCCCCGGCCGGGTATTGCCAGTACTACGGGAATAGAGTCTTTAAGGTATATTGATGGTTCTTATGCCAAGATAAAGAACATAACCTTAGGGTATACTTTCCCGAACAAGCTGTGTAAGCGCCTGGGAATTGAAAAGTGTAGAATTTATGGAACTGCATATAATGTATTTGTCCTGCCGTTTAAGAGCGAATTGAAGCATACAGACCCTGAAAACAACGGTTCTGATACCTTCCCGCTTTACAAAACTTATCTCTTGGGACTTAATGTATCTTTTTAACTAATAATTCAATAAGAATAGATATGACTACGAAAATAAAAAACTGGCTGACTGTAACAGTAATGGCAGTGACGATAAGCAATGCTTCTTGTACACTTGATGAATATAATCCTTCGGGATACACTATGGATGCGTTGTCCGTTTCGGTAGAGGGCTATCAAACCATACTTAATAATGTTTATTTCGGTATGGAAAGAGCACTGTATGGGTATGGGCAGTTTATGCTCATGACTGAAGGGGGAACAGATATCTGGACTTCACAGAAAAATGGTGATAACCTCTACCTGAAATATGGTATGGGTTCTGACTTTGCTAATAACATGATGGCTAACACGTTGAACTGTTGTTATGATGGTATCTGTTATTGCAATCAGGCAATTGTGAAGGCTGATAAAGTTCCTTTCACTACCGATGAGGAAAGAAACAAAAAGGTTGCGGAAGCTCATTTTATGAGAGCGGTATATTACTATAATCTGGTGGAACAACTGGGGGGGGTGAAATTGCAAATGGCTCCAGTAGAAAATGTAGATTTACATCCCGGTAAAGATACTCCGCTGGATATCTATGAGAAGTGTATTATTCCGGACTTAGAGTTTGCGGCACAATGGTTACCGGTGGAAGAAAGGACTACCCGTCCTTCTAAAAAATCGGCAATGGGTATGCTGGCCAGAGCCTGTCTGCAATCCATAGAATATGATTCTTCTAAAAAGTATGCACAACGGGCTTTAGAGGTAGCCAAAGAAATGATGGAAGACTGCAAAGCGGGAGGAGCGACCCTGGGAGTATCTATGTATGATAATATAGAGGAAGTTTTCGCTGAAAGCAACAATTTTGAGAATAAGGAAGCCCTATGGAAACACCGTTATGTGGTGGGAGGTGTAAGCAACCAGGCTTGGATCATGAACCAGAATGATGAGCAGTTCTATTGTCCGCTTACAGCTTTCTCAGCCATTCAGTTTAAGACGGATTTACATTCCGGTAATGAATATGATGGTTTGTCCGATTATCAGATATGGGGCAGACGTGCAGGCGGAAGTTTTATGCCTTCAAAATATCTGTTGGACTTGTATGTACAGGAAGATGGCACTTTGGACCCCAGATATCATGAGTATTTTCAAACTTCCTGGACAGGGAATAAAGACAAAGGTCAGGCATGGAGCGAATCACAAGTGAAGCAGTTTGATAAGAATCTGGATTCTCCTGAAATATCAGCAATGGTACCTGATCCGATAACCGGTGAGTTGGTACGTCAGTATACCAAAATTCTGTTTGGTGAAGCGGCGCTCGAATTTATCCGTCCGGGAGATGACGGATATGCGGAAAAGGCAGCGGTAAAGAAGGACTCAAAAATCCTGTATGTTGACTACAAGGATTTGTATGCTGAGGACAACACGGTGATTATGGATTATCACAGAGATTATGATAATACGGATGTAGTCAGCCCTTGGCTCAGTTTCTATCCGTCGTTGATGAAGCATAACAGCAGCAATTATTACGTTAATAACTTGAGCAAGAAGCGTCTCGGAAATCTGAATGCTACCTTTATGATGCGTACTCCTGAGGTTTTCTTAATAGCTGCTGAGGCCGATATCTACGTAAATGGCGGAGCAAATGCGATGCAATACATAAATCAGGTTCGTGAGCGTGCCGGTGCCAAGGCTCTGTCCGGTGCGGCAACAGTAGAAACAGTATTGGATGAACGTGCCAGAGAATTGTGTGGGGAGTATGTACGGTTCTATGATTTGAAGCGTACAGGGAAGTTGACCAGCACCTATCTGAAGTCTACAAATCCTGATGTCGGTCAATACTTTGTAGATGGCAAACATGAGGTAAGACCATTCCCGCAGTCATTCCTGGAGAATCTGGAAGAGGGTGGTGGTTATTACCAGAATCCGGGGTATTAATATATTAAATTCAAAAATAGATAAGAACGTTGAATTGGATGTTCAAGGATTTCATCTGCCTGTGAAGGTAGATGAAATCTTGTGTTATAGCTATATATCGGACGTGTTGCATCTATATATCGGATGTACAGCATCTATATATGGGTGGTGCTGGATATATAGATACTGCATGTCCGATATATAAATACTAAAAAGAGCAGGCTGAAAGCAGGACATTCTATTTTTTCAGTATGATCACCGTAACCGCCGAAATAATCAATCCGATGCCTAAGGCGATGCTTTGAGTGAAAGGTTCTCCAAAGATGAGAATGCCTACACAGACGGCAGTCACAGGCTCCATGGCTCCCAATACAGAGGTGAGTGTGGAGCCTATGTTTTTAATGGCGCGTACCAGTGCCAGATTAGATATTACGGTCGGTACCAATGCCAGCATCACCAGGTTTCCCAGGGTTATCCGGTCCGGGATGGCCTGTACTCCGACTCCTGTCACTGTCATTCCGGTGAAAAGAAGGATTCCGCCAAAAAGGAAAACATAGAATGTCATTTTCAGCCCCTTCATTTCAAGGGATTTCAGTTGACTGACGGTGACCAGATAGAGCGCGTAGCCCAAAGCAGAGAGCAGAACGATAAAAATACCCAGTAAAGTAACAGTCCCTGTCGTATCTCCATGCGAAAGGAAGAAAACTCCGCTTACCGCTAAAGCGATTGCTGCTATACGCCAAGGGGATTTCTTTTCGCGGAAGAAAATCATCATAATAAGCGTAGTCAGCACCGGATACATGAAATGAATGGTAGTAGCTACTCCGCTTGACATGAACTTATATCCCCAGAACAGAAAAACAGCGGAACAGTCATACAGGAATGCCAGCAGGAGAAGTGGAAGTATCTCTTTCCGGCGGATGCGGAAAGACTGCTTGTCGAGCAACAGTATACAGGCCAGTGCCAGCATGGCAAAGAGGAAACGGTAGAGCAGTATAGACCAGAACTGCATGCCCTGATGCATGGCAGGAATGGTGAACAGCGGAATAAGTCCGAAGCTCGCCGAAGAGAGAAGGCCATATAAGAATCCGTTTACTTTGTTCACGTTAATAAGTGATTAGTGGTTAGTGATGAGTAATTAGCAGTTGCACTAATCACTCATCACTAACCACTAATCACTATTAATCATTTCTTCTTAGGTGCCCGTCTTGCCCAGCCTTCTTCGCTGAAATCGGGCTCTTTATCACGAAACTCCTTGTTGTCACCTTGAAAGAACTGTCTCCAATCGTCTTTCTTGCCGCGGGCGTCGGTATAGCCACGCTCTTCGCGGCTTGGTTTGCTTTTCTTTTTGTCAGCCGGAGCACTTTCAGATTTACTTCTACTTTTTCTGGGGGCATCGCTACGTTTTCCAGATGCATCACTACGCTTTTCGTCTTTGAAGCTGCGTTTCTTGCCTTCAAATTCCTTCTTGCCGTAGTTGTTGCCCTCACTCTTACGTCTGCCTTTGGGAGCTTCCTTGCCTTCTTCGCCGGCAATTTCTACAGATACCTTTCGGCCGTTCCAGTTCGCACGGTTCAGGGCTTTCACTACATTACCTGCCTCTTTCTCATCTACTTCGAAGAATGAGAAGTTCTTCATCAGGTCAATGCGTCCCAGTTCCACGCGTCCGCGGGTATTACCGTTCAGTAGGCCTATCAGCTCATTTGGGAAGAAATTATCCATCTTACCCAGATTGATGAACAGTCGGGTGAATCCCGGATCTGCTTTGCGGCTGCTGCGATCACCGGTGCGTTCGCTGCCGCCTCTGCTGTTGCGTTCACCACGGCTGTCGGTAGGCATTTCTATTTCTTCGCGATTGCGGTAATATTCTGAGAAGCGGTTGAATTCATGAGAAACCATACGCTTGATCAGGTCTTCTTTGCTCAACCAGTCCAGTTTACGGTATATTTCAGGCATGAAATCAGCCATATCTTCCTCATTCACCTTCACCTTTTCCAGGTCATCGATTACTTTCAGCAGCTGTTTCTCGCAAATCTGTTTACCGGTAGGCATTTCACCAACAATAAACTTCTTGCTGATAATCCGTTCGATTTCACGCATTTTACCTTTCTCGCGCAGGTTGATGATGGCGATGGAAGTACCTGTCTTTCCGGCACGTCCTGTACGTCCGCTACGGTGAGTGTAGCTTTCGGTATCATCCGGCAAGCCATAATTGATGACGTGGGTCAGATCGTCCACATCCAGTCCGCGGGCGGCAACGTCCGTGGCAACCAGGATTTGCAGGTTGCGGATACGGAATTTCTGCATGACGGTATCACGTTGTGCCTGGCTTAATTCTCCGTGCAGTGAGTCAGCGTTATAACCGTCCTGCATCAGCTTGTCGGCAATCTCCTGCGTTTCTTTTCGTGTACGGCAGAAAATGATACCATATATTTGCGGGTAATAGTCTACGATGCGTTTCAGGGCAGCGTATTTATCTTTGGCATGAACGGTGAAAACCACATGCTTCACATTGCTTGTGCTTTCATTTTTCCGTCCGATGGTGATTTCTTTGGCGTCACGCAGATACTTCTTTGAAATGCGTGCAATTTCCGGGCTCATAGTGGCGGAGAATAACAGGGTGTTACGCTCTTGCGGTACATCGGCAAGAATGGCGTTGATGCTGTCCGTGAATCCCATGTTCAGCATTTCGTCCGCCTCGTCCATCACTACGTTCTGGATGGTGGTGAGGGATACCGTTTTGCGCTCCATCAGGTCGAGCAAGCGTCCCGGGGTGGCGACAATGATATGTACACCCTGTTTCAGGGCGCGTATCTGGCTGTCTATGGATGAACCACCATATACAGGCAATACCCTCAATCCGGTGATGTATTTGGAATAATCATTCAGATCACCTGCAATCTGCAAGCAAAGTTCGCGTGTAGGGCAAAGTATAAGGGATTGTGGAATCCGGTTCTTTACATTAATTTTCTGGATAAGTGGTAAGCCGAATGCGGCGGTTTTCCCCGTTCCTGTTTGTGCAAGTGCTACAACATCATTATTTTCTCCTAAAAGGTAAGGAATCACTTCCTCTTGTACCGGCATGGGACACTCATATCCCATTTCTTCAATGGCGCGGCGTATCTCCGGCGACAGACCGAGCTCTTCAAAATTCTTCATTAAATCTTTGTATATCTTTATATTCGGGCACAAAGATAGAACAAATTTAGTGATTAGTGATTAGTTATCAGCGATAAAATTGAATAACAGTGCTATTTTTTTATTACTAATCGTTTTTCACCAGCAGAATGCTTTGCAGCTTCTTTATTTCTTCTTTGGTGAGTCCGATAGCTCTTTGCAGATACGTGTCTACATCACCGTACCGACGCTCTATTTCCTCCTTGGCGGCGTTCAGGAAATCTTCCCTTGCCGAATAGATGGTCGTAATGGCTTCTTGCGAGCGTGTGGGCAGGTTGTAGGCATAACTGGAAGCGCTGGGAATGTTGAAGTAATCGTTGCTTAGGCGGTAGTCTTCCATAATGATGTCGCTGTTCACGCCGAGGGAGGCGAGGATCAGTGCCGAAGCAATGCCGGTACGTCCTTTGCCGGAGGAGCAATGGATAACGACAGGGTAATTGGTACTGTTCAGCAAGATATCAAATATCTGGCGATACTCTTTATGATAGTGCATTACCAATTCGCGGTTCATCCGCTCCACCATCCGGTAGACGGTGTCGCTTTTTATTTTCTGTTCCTGAATGCCTTTCAGAATATCTTCCATATCTCCCGTTTTTATAGGGACATGTATTACATTAAATCCTTGTTGCAGTGGGGTGTGACCTTTTAATTCCGATTCTGAGCGCAGATCGATGATGGTCTTGATGCCTATATTCTTCAGTTCCCTGCGTGAGTAGCATTCCAGACTGTCTATCTGTGCAGAACGATAGAGCATGCCCCAACGCACCCTCTTTTTGGTAGGGTATGACGGATACCCACCCATATCACGGAAGTTTTGTATGCCGGGGATATTGACATTGCGGGTAGCAATCTTTACGCGATATTTATCATTGAATACGAGGGTGTAGTAATAACGTTTGGTAGGGTCTGTGGTGACAATCGTCATTCGCTGATCGGAAATGTTTGCTATGGCTACCGGAGAATCCTCGGGGATATTATTCGGATCAGTCGAAGCATATACCTTTACGTTCCCTTTGATGAGAGGGGCTATTTCCCATTTGACGATACTGTTCCCAACGTTATTTTCTTCGCAAACAATGGAAATATGAGGAGCTGTGCCGCTACAAGCCGGTAGCAGCAATACACATGTTAGCAAGTTCAACAGATTTCTATACATAGTTTTTTTGTCTGAGCATATATATGCAAAGATAATGCAAACCGAGAGCAGAATAAAATGAACTTGTTCATTTCTTATGCCGAGGTGCAGCTTATCTTCGCTTTGTTGCAAAGATATGTATTCTGATGACTTTTGTTATTCCAGGGCACAGAGTTTCACAGAGTTTTTTCTCCTTTAACGGGGATTTAGTTAACGGGAGGCAACTGCTTGGCAAATTCCGGTGATATAGAGTTGTTGAAACTCCGGCATACATCTGCCGCAAACTCGATGCCGCAACGGATAATCTTGTCCCAGGTGTCCTCGCTTATCTGTCCTAAATCACAGTAACGCACGTCGTACTTCAATAAGCCATAAATAATACCGGCATTAAAGTTATCGCCTGCGCCAATAGTGCTGACTGCTTCCAATGGGGGAATAGGATACTCTTTGGTGATGCTATTCGTGCGTAGTGAGATTTCTTTGGCTCCGGCAGTACAAAGGAAGTTAGGGCAATAAAAACGAATTTTGTCTTTATATACCTTGTCCACTTCTCTTTGATTGTACATATAGAAAAAGTCTTCTATAGATCCGCGCACAATGTCGGCATATTCCAAATTTTCGATGATGGTGGACGTCAGCTTGATAGCCTCGCTTTTGTGCGACGACCGGAAGTTGGGGTCATAGTACACGATTGCTTTCTTCTCGCGTGCCTGTTCCAGCAAATCCAGAACCTTTTCGCGCAGCACCGGATTCAGGGCAAAATAGGAGCCGAAAACCACGATGTCGTCTTCTTCCAGTTTTGGGAAAACCACGTCCAGCCGTTGCTTGGGATAATCTTTGTAGAAGATGTATTCCGCATCACC
>ENA-OZVB01000265-OZVB01000265.1-human-gut-metagenome-genome-assembly--contig:-NODE-265-length-13237-cov-5.456987_pt1 | contig 13237 bp, 10 predicted proteins | sample MGYA00243444_ERZ654043 | MGnify/ENA primary metagenome ERZ654043 (study PRJEB26926, sample SAMN06164885) | human gut metagenome | biome: ENVO:00009003; feature: ENVO:2100002; material: ENVO:00002003...
ATTAATGGACAAAGATAGATAAAAAAATGGTAAGGTGTATGAGTTATTCGTTACTTTTGCATCCGGATTAGAAAATGAAAAGTAAGAAAGATGAATTATCTTGAGATAGCGGGCGCTTTAATCGGTCTGCTTTATTTATGGTTTGAATATAGGGCGAGCATTTGGTTGTGGTCGGTCAGTGTCATTATGCCTGCCATTTATATAGTTGTTTATTATCAAGTGGGTCTGTATGCCGATTCTGTTATCAGTATCTATTATTTGTTGGCTGGAATTTATGGTTGGTGGATGTGGTTGCGCCATACGCCGGATAAAGGGGAGAAGCCTGTTTCCGGCACACCGTCTAAGCTGCTGTTGCCTATGTTTGTTGTGCTGCTTGTGGTGTTTGTGCTGATAGGGATTATTCTCGAAACTTGTACAGATAGTACGGTGCCCTGGTGGGATAGTTTTACAACAGCACTTAGTATTATTGCCATGTGGATGCTTGCACATAAATATGTGGAACAATGGTTGGCATGGCTGGTTGTTGATGCTGTTTCTTGTGGTATCTATATTTACAAAGATTTATATTTCACTTCTTTTTTGTATGGACTTTATGCGGTAATCGCTTGTTTCGGTTATTTGAAGTGGAAACAATTAATGAATTTATCTTATGAAAGAGTATAAATTACCGATAGGATGTGACGTGCCGGAAACAATTATTCTGGCTGATGGTGATTTCCCTTCCCATCCGTTGGCACTGGAGTGGTTGAGGCAGTGTCCTTATGTGGTTTGTTGTGACGGGGCAGCAAATACTTATATTCGTTCAGGTAGAATGCCGGAAGCCATTGTTGGCGATGGCGATTCTTTATTGCCGGATATTAAAGAGCGATATGCTTCGTTGATTCATAGTGAGGCAGAGCAGGAAACAAATGATTTGAGTAAGGCATTTCGCTTCTGCCTGTCACAGGAGAGGAAGCGTATTACTATCATGGGGGCTACAGGAAAAAGAGAAGATCATACAATAGGGAATGTCAGCTTGCTGGCGGATTATATGGAGCAGGCGGAGGTTAGTATGATGACTGATTATGGTATCTTTGTTCCCATAAGGGAGGACAGTATGTTTGAATCTTATATCGGTCAGCAGATTTCTGTTTTTAATATGAATAGTACGGCTTTATCTGCCGAAGGGTTGGCTTATCCTTTGTCTGTGTTTACCAATTGGTGGCAAGGGACTTTGAATGAGGCATTGGCCAGGCATTTTATAATCCGGACTGAAGGTAAGGTCTTAGTGTTCAGGGTATTCTAAAAGAAAAGACTCTTCAAGGAATGAAGAGTCTTTCAATTTTTTTATTTTGTAACTGATTATGCTTCTACAGCCGGAACAACAGAAACAGATCTTCTGTCATTGCGACCTACTTTGAAACATACTGTACCATCTACTAAAGCGAAAAGAGTATGGTCACGTCCCATACCGATGTTTTCACCCGGATGGAATTCTGTACCTCTCTGACGAACAATGATGTTACCTGCTTTACAAGCCTGTCCACCAAATATCTTAACGCCTAATCTCTTACTTGCTGATTCACGGCCGTTCTTAGAACTACCTACACCTTTTTTATGTGCCATTTCTTCTTAAATTTTAAATGATTAAGCAATAACTTGTTTAATAGTTAACTCTGTAAACTGCTGGCGGTGACCGTTCAGTTTTCTATAACCTTTTCTTCTCTTTTTGTGGAATACAAGTACTTTGTCGCCTTTTACCAGCGGAGATACTACTTCACAAACTACCTTGGCACCTTCTACAGTAGGAGCACCTACAGTTACTGTTCCATTGTTGTCTACCAACAATACTTTTTCAAATTCAACAGTTGCGCCGTTTTCTGCGTTCTGAATGTGGTGTACAAACAGTTTTTTGCCTTCTTCAGCTTTGAACTGCTGACCGTTAATTTCTACAATTACGTACATCTTTTTATAATATTAAACGGTTTTCTCCGTAAGGTGGAATGCATCACTGCCTTCACTTTTCTACCTCATCGGACTAAATCGGGCACAAAATTACTATATTTATTTATATCTGCAAAGAAAAACCATCTTCTTTTTTCTTGTACTCAATGTTTTTATTCATATTGCATTTTGTGGATGCGCGATTGTATAAATAAGGTTTGTGTGATTGTACTTTTATTTACCCCATTGTATAATATAGGCTATCAATACAATGATGCCTATAATGATAGAACAGACTAGCAACAGTCCCAAAAAGCAATACCAAAACATGATTATTGTACGGCAGAAGCTTTTCCACCAGGAAAGTCCGAACAGTTGGCGGTAATCCCAGACAAATAATATAAAGATTGCTTTGTAACTTAAATCAAAAATATCATTCAAATGTGCTGTTCCGGTAAATGGCAGGATCAGTAAAGAAATCCATAAGATTTGGCAGGCTATATAAACTTGTGCAAAAAAGTTTTCCGTCAGATTTAGTCTACGTCCGATAGAGGTCCGGCAGAAGCTTAACCGGGTGCTTATTGTAAAAAGAGGGAGCAGAGCAAGGATGCTGAAGGCTTTGTTGCCATGTATCCAACTTTTCATCAGGTTACCGACTGCAGAGAGAAAGCTATTTTCTGTGAAATAATTGTTAGTCATTTCGTTAAAGACATTTTTCATTTCACTTCCGGCTTCGCTCAAATCATTCCAGATATCTTGATCTTCATAGGGATTATCTTGTTGGGCCATGTTTGCCAATATGTTTTTTCTTATTTCCGATATGGTTGAGTCTTGTTTGTTGGCTTCTCTTCCTAAAGTGGCCATCCGTAAGCTATCTTGTCTTGCCAAAGTCGTACCAATTTCTTTCATCAGACCTCTCCAGTCATCAATCTCGCCGTTTTTTGCTTTTATTTTTTGTTTAAGCTCCTTTTTTATTTGTTTGCTTATTTCTTTTTTTAGCTCATTGGGGTCTTGATTGCTGAATTTTGCATCGATTTGTGCTTGTATTGATTCTGATAAACTGTGAGTTTGGGCCCACTGTGCACTGTCTGCATAAGTAATACTTTGTCCTAGATAATATTTGGTACAACTGTCTGATGTCTGTTCCTGTTGGTACTTGATGTCGTCCATCAGGCTGGCGATAGTAGGCTCTTCTTCCATTTCCTTTTCCGATAGTTTTATCGCTGCCGGGTCAATGAGTTGTACGCCCATGATGTATAGAGCAGCCAGAACGAACAAGGTTTGAAATGGTTTATAGTAATGTACACGTTTTCCCTTCAGATAATCCCGTATCATGTATCCTGGTCGGTAGAGTAGTTCTATCAGGTTACGGCTGAAACCATGGTCTATGTTAAAGAACCCACTTAAAATATTCTGAAAGGCATTTCGTATGGTAAAACGTGGCGTGTGGCGGTTTTGTCCGCAATGGGGACAATAATTTCCTTGAAACGTGTTTCCGCAGTTCTTACAGACGCAACATGTCGGATTCTCTTTTATTTCATGTTTCCCTCTTATTTGTTTTTGATGGAGCAGTTTGTAGAAGGCTACTATTTTTTTGGGAAAGCAGGAAGAATAAAAGAACTTTTCCGGAAAATGTTTGTCTGGTTCGTAAGGGGTGAATTTATGAATTAATGGAAGTAACGAAAGATTGTCTAGTATTTGCCGGTGTGGGTAGACCATCAGTTCTTCACGGGTTGTCATGCCATTGAGCACACCTACGAAGTCTACTTTGGCTGCTTGGGCGGTTTCTGCGTCCACTGTGCTGTCACCGATGTAGAGTGTTTCGCTTTTCCGGCGATGCAGCCGGCGTAGTGCTTTTTTTATACCTTGGGGATCTGGCTTGGCTTGCTTTACATCCTCTCCTCCGATAATAATGTCAAAAAAATCTTTCGGAAAATGTTGGTCTACCATTTCGCGGATACGAAAACGGAATTTAGTGGAAATGATACCTATTTGGGCACCTTGGCTTTTCAGTGTTTTCAGTACGGTAACCGTTTCAGGAAAAAAGAAAGTGTTGACAGTCATGTATGTATCTGCTTCCTTTACATATTCTTTTTTATATTCGGCTAATGTTTCGGGAGTAGTGATTCCGCTCAAAATACTGAATGAATCTTCCAGTGTTTTTCCAATGGTGCGTTTTATGGCTTCATTACTGATGCCCGTATGCCCATGGCGTTCCAGTACATTACGAAAGCAGATAACGATGCCGCGTGAAGAATCGGCTAGTGTGTAATCAAAATCAAAAAGGTATGTTGTGTATTTCATTCTTTCAAATTAAATTCATTTTAGTGTAATGAATATATTGTTCGCAAGGATCTTGTCAAGGACGGCCTCCACTTAACCAGTGTTTACGGTAATAATCTTCATTCAGGCTGCTGATTATGACTCCCCGGCTGGTACTGGCATGGATGAACTTATTATCTTTCAAATAAATACCTACATGACTGGCAATCCGTTTTTTTCTGCCGTTATGGAAGAATACCAAATCTCCTTCGCGCAAGTTTCTCTTACTTACTTTATGGCAATCTTGGGTACGTTGGTCATCCGAGTTACGCTTCAATTTTTTGTGGTATACCTTTTTATATAAATGTGAAGTCAGTCCGGAACAGTCCACTCCCCGTTTGCTGTTACCACCGCCACGGTAGGGGACTCCCAGCCATGCTGCTGATTCTACGTACAGTTGGTGATTGTCTTTCATGTCAATATCCATATTCAGACGGATGGAGGCACGCGCCAGTTCTTTGTAGTTATAACGTGGGGCAGAGGTACCGCATGAAACCAACAACATGGCCAGTGTACCTAATACCAGCAAATGGGATAGTAGTTTTTTCATTCTGTTACATTAAAATAGTCCTCTAATTCCTTTTCGGCGGAATTCCCTTTATTGTCAATATCTCGGATAATCTTTCCGTTTTCCAACAGAGCGATGCGTGGGCATATATCTACTGTGTGGTTCAGATTATGGCTGGATACCAGTATGGTGGCTCCGGTTTCTTCATTATAAGCTTTCAGTAAATGCTTGATAATGGACTGCGAACTAGGGTCCAGAAAGTTGAACGGTTCATCTAGAACCAGTACCTGCGGTTGGTGCAGCATAGCCGAAATGATACCTATTTTCTGTTTGTTGCCTGCCGAATAGTTACGAATCAGTTTTTTTTGTCCGATGACTTCGCCATTCATAAAACGTTCAAACCTAGCGACACGTTTATCTACTTCTTCTTTTGTTAACCCGTACATTTTTCCTACAAAGTAGAAATATTCTTCGGGGGTAAGATAATCTATCAGGAAACCTTCGTCAATGAAAGCTCCCGTTATATTTTTCCATTCCTCACTCCGGCTCACATCGATGTTTCCGATATGTACACTGCCTCCGTCGGCTTTCAGCAAGTCCAGCATCAGGCGGAACAGGGTCGTTTTTCCTGCTCCGTTATTGCCCACCAGTCCCAACATGTTACCGCTTTGAATGGAGTAATTTTCTATGTCTACAGCCACTTTCGGGCCAAAGTTCTTTTGTAATTGGTTTATTATGATATTCATACGCAATTCGTTTTAACGTGAGTCACGGAAGCCTTCCATATTCTCATAACGGCGCTTCATGAAACGGTTATAGATATTTTTTATCCAAATATTGTGGGTTGCAATCAGTAACAACCCTATAATCATCATGATGATGCAGGCTGTATCCTGTTCAAAGAAAGCTGTCAGAGCTTTGTTGATAATCAAGGGCAGGAAAAAAGCACATGAGATGATAATGGTCTGGAATAAGGAACTTCCCCGATTGCTTCGCATGACATTGGCGTTTAACGGGAGTGTCTTTTTATTGTACACAGCCAGTTGCAGCATCATGGCGAATACGAATCCTGCTGTAAACAGCATATAGGATAGAGCCATGAGGAAGGGTATCTTGCCCTTAGCTACAGGGATCATCATAATCAGGAAAGGGATGAACACGATGATGCAGTTCAGGTAATACTTGGCACGAAGCAAGTTATAGATAGATTCCTTACGGCTCATAAGACCATCCAGATAGTTGCCCTCAAAAGACATCACTTGCCCCAGGGTCATGATACTTAAAATGGCAAAATTGTATATGCAGATAAAATTTATCATTCCTGTTCCGTCATACACATCCGTGAAGGCAATCAGTGCCGAAAAAGCCAGCATGATGATAAATCCCATGCGGAATTGTGTCTTTACGGTTTTGTTACGGAAACACAGTTTTAGTTCCAGACGTAGATATTCACCTACGTCACCATAGCGGTCCAGGAATTTATATTCGGATACATGCTTCATCTTGGTGTCTTCCACTTTGGCTATTTCATTATAGATGAAGTGTAGCTGTAGCTTGCGATTTACTAGCAGAAGTAACAGAATGGCTGCTATGACACCTAGAAAGGCGAGTATGTTTCCTTCTATAAATCCTTCTCCCAAATTCATCATGAACGTGGAAACCGGGTTTCCTTCGGGAATAAATTCAGTTCCCGCTAATAATCCGTATACTCCGATCGGGAGAAGTATATAAAGCAGTTTCTCATTCAGTAAAGTTTTGCATATCAAATACCAATAACTGTTCATAACCATCAGAAGCCAAATGCCGCACAGATAGCATAGGATGCCCGTGAGTCCGTAGAAACGGATAATCGTAAGCAGAGCAAAAGGTATGATCAGGAAAAACCAGAAGAAATTGTAACTGCTGATTCCGGATTGTAGTAACAGGGTATCCACCAGCTTATTCTTTTTTACCGGCATAAGCAGATAGGGCTTGATCTCTTGCGACATGGCCGGTTGGAGCATGAAGCGTAACAGGAAATCAAGTATCAGAAGATAAATCAATCCTTGGTTCATAATATGGTAAGGTTCCATGCTGGGAAAGATATCTTCAAAAGCAAAGGACAGCATGACCCCGATAAAGATGAGGTATGCTGCCCAAAAAGCGACCATAAAGTAAATTAAAAACTTGGCGAAGCGGTTCCTGTCAAATGCAGGATTCCGCTTGGCCGCAAGTTTTTGATTCTGTCTTATAATAGATAGAAGCATAGGCTTGGATTATTTTGTTTCTTCCGAGGTCATGCTTACTTCTACACGGTTATTCTGTTCCAACAAGGCTTTGGTAAATTCTTGCAGATCTTTAGCGGTAATGCTGTTTACGGTATTTGTGTAGCCGGTGTTCATATCTGTCCCTTCCCAGAAATATTCACCCAGTATATTTACCCAATAACTGTTTTCTTTGGCATTTTCCTTGTATTTCTTCAGCATGAATTCTTTTACCTTGTTCAAATTTTCGGCAGACGGTCCTTGGTCGACAAACTGATTCAGTTCATTCAAAATGATATCCGTCATTTTGGCACGTTTGGCAGGATCGGTATCGAAATAGATTTGCAGAACCGCTTTCTCTTTTGGATATTTGGTCAGACTGCCGAATGCGCTTACTCCGTACGTACCGCCTTCTTTTTCACGCACACTTTCGGTATACATGATATTCAGTATCTGTGAAAGCATACTCATCATGATTTGGTTTTTCAGAGTATATGCACATTTACCATTGTTGATAACCAGTACAGAGGCTTTGGGCGTTTCCAGTTTTTTGCTGAAAATGTTCTTATAGTCGCCTTGGCGCATATCAATGTGATTGTCACGGAAGGTTTCCTTGCGGTTGACAGAAGGCAAAGCTCCCAGATAAGTTGCAATCAACGGCTCTACTTCTTCCGGTTTGATGTTTCCTACAAAGATGAAAGTAAAGTCGCTGGCGTCTTTGAAACGGTCTTTGTACATCTCCATAACTTTGGCATAGTCAATCTTGTCCACCATATCGGCTTTCATACGGATAGTACGCGGATGTCCCATATAGAGGGCTTTTTGCAACGTATCCTGTAAGGCAGTCATGGGGTTGGCCTCTTGATTTGCCAAAGATGCTTGCAGACGGTTCTTGAATGAGGTGAATGCATCATTGTCCATTCGTGGAGCCGTGAATGACAAATAGACTAATTGCATCAAGGTCTCAAAATCTTTGGGTGAGCAGCTTCCGCTCAGCCCCTCTGTATTGCCACCGACAGAAGCACTTACACTCGCTTTTTTACCTGCCAATACTTTCTCCAGATCAACATTGCTGAAGTTACCCAAACCGCCGATACTTGCCACATCATTCATGACATTGATATTGATAATTTCATCATTCGGGAACAAGGAACTGCCACCCGGACTGAAAGCTCTCATTCTGATTTCATCCGCTTTGAAATCGGTCGACTTTAAGATAACGCGTACTCCATTGGATAGAGTCAGGATAGTAGAACCGAACGGACCATTTTCCTGTTTTGTAATCTTTCCACCTTGGGGCTTTTCAGAAATCAAAGGTTCATCAGAAACTTTGTCTTCATAAGCAGTCAGTGTTTCAGCTTTTACCTTATTGACAGCAGCCAAAATTTCGTCCTTGGATGGAACTTTCAATCCTTCCTTTTCTGGGAAGAATACATTTACTACCAGATTGCTGTCGGTAACCAAGGCCGGGATCAGACTGTTTACCATTTCCACAGACAGGTTGGGGACGATCTGATTCATAATGGCATATTCATTTTCAATACCTGGAATCGGTTCGTTGTCAATGAAGTGGCGTACATATTCATCCACGTATGCACCGTTTTTCACTTTATTGCGTTCGTTGTATGCAGATTCCAGCATACGCAGATAATCCGCTTTGGCGCGGGCATATTCGGACGCGGTGAAACCAAATTTATGGACCCGTTCAATTTCGCGTACAATGGCGGTTATTGCACTGTCAATTCCATCTTCCTTGCTTGCTACTATTCCTGTAAAGGCATCTTTTGTTTTGGAAATCAGGAATTCTTGGTCGCTGACTTGAGCGAAGATGAAAGGAGGATTGGCTGTTTGGGTCAGTTCGTTCAGACGGGCGTTCAACATATTTTCTATCATGGATTTCATGTAGTTCACTACCAGATAATCCATGTTTCCCTTTTGTTCATTAGGAATAGCTTCATGTTTGTAGCATAAATAAGCTACTGGGTTTGCCTGTTCTTTATCTGTTTCTATTGCTACAATAGTTTCCTTATTGTCGGGAACTTGGAAGTATTCTCGTTCTGCCGGGTTGTCTGGCATTTTAATAGGAGAGAATATCTTCTTAATCTTTGCCTCAATCTTGTCTACATCTATATCGCCTACTACGACAATACCCTGTTGGTCCGGACGATACCATTTTTCATAATAATCGCGTAATGCCTGATAAGGGAAATTGTCTACTACTTCCATAATGCCGATGGGAAGCCTATAGGCATATTTACTTTCCGGATAAAGGGTAGGGAGGGCTTTTTCGTACATACGCATCATAGCGTTTGTGCTGGTACGCCATTCCTCATGAATCACACCGCGTTCGCTGTCTATTTCCTTAGGATCCAGTGTCAGGTCGTCGGCCCAGTCATGCAAAATCAGCAAACAAGAATCTACAACGCCGTCACGTATCACGGGAACATTGGAAATATTGTATACGGTTTCATCTATGCTGGTATAAGCATTCAGGTTTTCACCGAATTTCACCCCTATGCTTTCCAGATATTGGATGAGGGTTTTGTCGGGAAAGTTTTTAGTCCCGTTAAAACACATGTGTTCTAAGAAGTGTGCCAAGCCTCGCTGGTTGTCTTCTTCCAAAATGGAACCTACTTTTTGAGCGATGTAGAAATCGGCTCTTTTTTCCGGGAGTTCGTTGTGACGGATGTAATAAGTTAATCCGTTGTCCAATTTGCCGATGCGAACGTTAGGGTCCGTCGGGATGGGAGGCATTTGCTGTTGTGCAAAGCCCACCGACACGCTGCCTAGAATAATCCAGGCAGCTGCCATCTTCCTTAGAAAATGTGTCATAGTGTTTGTTGTGGGGTTAGTTTGTTTTTATTATAATAAGTCGTTGGCAGATAGGTATCTTTCTGCTTCTATGGCAGCCTTGCAGCCACTTCCGGCAGCAGTGATAGCCTGACGATAATGCGGGTCGGCCACATCACCGGCAGCGAACACACCGGGAACCTTCGTACGCGGAGTACCTGCTTCTGTTATAATGTAGCCTACTTCGTCTGTGTCCAAATAATCCTTGAAAATGTCTGAATTGGGTTTATGGCCGATAGCCAGAAAGAATCCGTCAATAGGCAAGTCATAACGTTCTTCGTTGCATTCACCCTGACGCTTTACCAAATGAACACCTTCTACGCCATTCTCTCCGTATAAGCCGACAGCGTTGTGTTCGAACAGTACCTTGATGTTAGGATGGTTCATAACACGTGCCTGCATAATCTTGGATGCGCGTAAGAACGGTTTGCGTACAATCAGGTAAACCTGTTTGGCCAGTCCTGCCAGATAGACAGCCTCCTCGCAAGCAGTGTCACCGCCACCTACTACAGCTACGGTTTTCTTGCGATAGAAGAAACCGTCGCAGGTGGCGCAGGCGCTTACACCCATTCCGGCATATTTCTGTTCGTCTTCCAAGCCTAGATATTTGGCGGTGGCACCTGTGGATATAATTACAGTTTCTGCCTCAATCACTTTTTCGTCATCAATGGTGATACGGTAAGGACGTTTGCTTAGGTCGGCGGAGGTTGCAATGCCATTGCGGATATCCGCGCCGAAGCGTTCTGCTTGTTTGCGCAAGTCCTCCATCAGTTGGGTACCGCTGATACCTTCGGGATATCCGGGGAAATTTTCCACCTCGGTAGTGATGGTCAACTGGCCTCCGGGCTGTAGACCTTCATATAAGACCGGGGCGATGTTGGCACGTCCTGTATAAATGGCGGCGGTGTAGCCGGCAGGACCTGAGCCGATGATAAGGCATTTAACTTTTTCTGTACTCATAATACTTATTTCTTTACTTAATTTAATTTGATGAATATTATATTATCTCTCTATCTTGAATTCTGCTTGTTATCGTAAGTCTATCACTTCGGCATTTGGGAATTTCTTTTTATCAAACTTGAATGTCGCATTGTCCAGCGGCTGGTTGGTTTGGTAAGAAGTGACGATAATCTCATTTGCCGATTTATTACTTTGTTCTACCTTTATATATAAAGGCTGATATGTTTGGGAAACGAACAAGGTGATGGATGTGATATCCTGTTTATTCTCCGGAGTCAGTATCACTTCAAACCCCTGTTTGCCGTTACGGCTTTTGATCCCTGTATACTTATAATTATATCCGCTTTTGTAAATGGATAACAGTGCATAAGGGTTGATGGTTTGCAACTCTTCCGGGGTAGGATTGCTCACATTCACTTCTTCGCTGCTTTCCAGATAACTCCATTGCGTTGTTCCGTCAAACCAGCTTTGTATTCCGCCACTGTTCAGATAGAACCGGTTGCCTTTTAGCAATAAGGTTCCATTTCCTGTCCCTCCAAAGGTGGCACGGATGCCTCCGGCCTGTTGCAGGGCATTGGCGGTTTTGTCCAATATCTCCCGTGCCTGTTTGTCCTTTTGTGCGGATAGGCTGACTGAAAGGAAAAGGATTAATACCAGTAAATATGTTCTTTTCATTTTTATCATAACATTATTAAACAACTTATTGTTGCAGATTGTTCAATTTCATTTCCAGGTCTGTTTCATCCATGCAGAGTACGTCACGCGCCTTGCTTCCTTGAGTGGGGCCAACAATTCCAGCTTTTTCCAGTTGGTCCATGATACGCCCCGCACGGTTATAGCCGATAGAGAACTTGCGTTGGATTAATGAGGTAGAGCCTTGCTGGTGAATCACGACCAGTCTGGCTGCATCTTCAAACATAGGGTCTAACCGGTTCATGTCTACTTCGCCAACGCTGCTTTCACTCTCTTCGCCTACATATTCGGGCAACATGAATGCGGTGGTGTATCCTTGTTGTTTACTGATGTAATTGGCTATTTTTTCCACTTCAGGAGTATCCACGAATGCACATTGCACACGTACCGGATCATTACCTTGCAAGTAAAGCATATCTCCCTTACCAATCAGTTGTTGTGCTCCCGAACGGTCCAGAATAGTACGTGAGTCCATCATGGCAGCTACACGGAAGGCAACACGTGCCGGGAAGTTAGCTTTGATAGTACCGGTAATAATGTTCGTTGTCGGACGCTGGGTCGCGATAATGGCATGTATGCCTACTGCACGTGCCAACTGGGCGATACGGCAGATAGGTAATTCCACTTCCTTACCCGCAGTCATAATCAGGTCACCGAACTCATCAATGATAATCACTATGTAAGGCATGAAGCGGTGTCCTTTTTCCGGATTCAACTGCCGGTTGATGAATTTCGCGTTATATTCCTTAATATTACGGCAACCGGCTTTACGCAGCAAGTCGTATCGGCTGTCCATCTCTATACATAGTGAGTTCAAGGTTTGTACCACTTTGGTAACATCGGTGATAATCGCGTCTTCTCCATCCGGCAGCTTGGCCAGAAAATGCTTCTCAATCGGAGCATAGATAGCGAACTCCACCTTCTTGGGGTCTACAATTACAAACTTAAGTTCTGCCGGATGCTTCTTATATAATAAAGAGGTCACGATGGCATTCAATCCTACGGACTTACCCTGTCCGGTAGCGCCGGCTACCAACATGTGGGGGGCTTTTGCCAAGTCCACCATAAAGACTTCGTTCGTAATGGTCTTGCCTAATGCCACAGGCAGCTCATAGGTGGTTTCTTGGAACTTTTTGCTGTTCAGGATGGATTTCATCGGTACAATGCGCGGATTGGCATTCGGAACCTCAATACCGATAGTGCCTTTGCCCGGTATCGGAGCAATGATGCGGATACCCAGTGCCGACAAACTTAATGCGATATCATCCTCCAAGTTCCTGATTTTAGAGATACGTACCCCCTCTGCCGGAGTAATTTCGTATAATGTGATGGTAGGACCTACACTTGCCTTGATGGAGCTGATTTCAATACCGAAGCTACGTAAAACCTTGATGATGCGGTCTTTGTTGGCGTTTTGCTCTTCCATGTCAATATTAGGACCATCATCTTCATATTCATTTAGCAAATCCAAACTAGGGAATTTGTAGTTTTCCAAATCCAGACGAGGGTTGTATGGTGGAAGTACGGGACCTTTGTACGCCTCGTCTTCTTCATTTGTTTCTTCACTGATTGAAAAATCAGGTTCATCTGTATTTTCAACTTCCTCTTCTTCGTTTGTGTAGGCAGGTTCTTCTATCACTGCCGGTTCGGTAACCTGCTTGCTCTCAAAAGGGAAGGGCACTTGTTCTTCCACTTCCTCTTCTTTCTTTGTCGGCTGTTCTAATTCGAAATCTACGAT
>ENA-OZVB01000268-OZVB01000268.1-human-gut-metagenome-genome-assembly--contig:-NODE-268-length-13065-cov-3.725058_pt1 | contig 13065 bp, 8 predicted proteins | sample MGYA00243444_ERZ654043 | MGnify/ENA primary metagenome ERZ654043 (study PRJEB26926, sample SAMN06164885) | human gut metagenome | biome: ENVO:00009003; feature: ENVO:2100002; material: ENVO:00002003...
GGGCTCGGAGATGTGTATAAGAGACAGTTACTACTTCTCTTGCGGAGAAAACCATTCAAACGCTCAACATCTTATCTGCTTTGCAAGTCTATTATCTACTTAGTTCAACAACTTGCCGTTTCAAAGTTCCTTCGTGCCCATGTAGGTGTTAAGGAAGTTTTTCAGCCGCATAATTTCTATCAAAATTATTCTGTCTCCGATAGTTCTCTTTTCAAGAGAAGTATTAGAATTGAAAAGCTTGGTTATTAATGTATTACTAAGATAAAAAGGCTAATTTGCTTAACATTTACTTCAATTCACGAAACTTTATTCCTTTCCAAGAAGATTTGTTCAAAGATTTTTTTGGGTTATTCTTAATAACTTTCACGTTTTTTTCATACCTTTGTGCGTATTAATACTTCTCTTGAAAAGAATTAGACGTTTTCTTATTATCTATATTAAAGCAGAAGGTGATTATGTACCACTTTATAGGGCATGAACGGAATACTTGATTTCATGCCAAATTTTTGTCACTTCGTACTAAGTGAAGCCGAACGGATTTCAAATGGGCTACGTTTAGCAGATAATGAGCAAATCTTCTTTTACACTCATTTAATTGCTTGTCTCCTTTATAAACAGAGGGAAAATTCTATTTCCCAAACAGATAATAAGTAATTTAACTTTATCTGTTTCCAGAGAAAGTATAACAAAGTTGGAAGGGTGTTAGTATATAGATACCTTGTTTTTATGAGTCAGGCATGATGTTGGCTCCCCAACAACAGTATTTCAAGAAAGAATGTAGTATTTGTCGCAACCGGATACTGAAAAATGTTCATGATACTTGGTCGTGCCCCAAGAAACGATAACCAAGTGGATAAAGTAGTCAGTGGCGTTGGGCCAAAATCGTTATCCGATCATTTTATATAACACTCGGTATTAAAAGACAGGGAAAACGAGATGAATGTTTATATCTCCCTGATGATTATTGGTGAGGGGCAGGCTGTCTATGACAGTTTATCATTCCGCAACGGATCGGCATACAAAAGCCTATCACATATCCTTTATCCCTTCTTTCCGGAGAAGTTCCTTGTGTCGTTCGACCAGTTCCGGAAAATTCCTTTTGATGAATTGCCGAAACGGGCAGTCATTGAATCCGAACCGCCTGGCCAACGACTTCACGCTTTCGGTTGTAGTAGCGTACAACCTTATGGCTTCGCTGTATTTCTCCATACTGCGACGGGATACCATACCGCCAGTATCCGTTCTGACCATTCCCTGCCGGGCATACAGTTCCGGCTCGTGTTCTTTCAGGTAGGAACGGAAGCCTTCCGGCTGTAACCCGAACTCGGCAGCCACCCGGGCTGTCGGCAGTCCGCTTTCTTTCAGCCGACGGATGGCTTCGGCATACTTGGCCTTTGTTGCAGGATTGTATTTCCGGACTTTAGACCAGTCCACGGGCTGTCCTTCCTCGTAGGGGATATTCTTCCGCCTGCATATCAGGTCCAGATGCCACCTTTGCAGGTGTTCGTAGAATCCCTTTCTCGACACTCCCGTCTTCTTGGCTATCTGCGCGGCTGACATGGGTGTCGTGCTATACAGGCGCACCGCCTCGGCATACTTGTCCGCCGTCTCCCGCGAGGGGGCATGAACGGTACCCCTGCCGGTGATTTCCCCTTTCCGCTGATTGCGTAGAGCCTTTTCGCGTATCTTGATACGCCGCTTTACCAGTTCCTTGTGGTAGTACAACAGGTGTTGTTCCAGGCCGGTGTAGGAAACCCCGCATGAATCGGCGGCCTCCTGCACCGTGACATACGGGCTGTGACGCAACAGTTTCACGGCTTCGGCATACTGCTCCTTACAGGCCCGGCGTGTGCCGCGCAGCAGCCCGTCACCGATCCCCAGCCATTCGCGTACCTTCTCGCGCCACTCGATTATCTCGGGATAATGCGTGCGCAGCTGCCTGCCCAGGTTCGTGCCTTCCAACCCGAATTTACGGGCAATCTGCGAGACGTTGCACTTGATATGCTCCATGCTTCCGCACGCCTCGATAGCGTCCTTGTACTTGGCACGGGTAGCGGGCAACTGTCCCCGCAGCTGTCCCAACCTGATGTGGCCGGCCTCCTCTTTGCTGCACAGGATGGCGTAACGGGCCAGCACAAGTTCGCGGTGGTACTTGGTCAGGTAACACCGGAATCCCGATTCCGTCACTTCGCAGATACGGCATATCTCACGGCCGGAAAGCTCCGTGGAAGCGTACATTTCAATCGCCCGGCGGTATTTCTCCTCCGTCTCCGGCCTGACGCCCCTGAAACGGTTGCTTTCTTTACTGTCTTTTCCGGTTGTTTTCATCGGTTTCCATTCATGAAGCGTTTTTTCCGGACAACCATTCTTCCACCTGCTTGAACGAAGCGTCCTTGAGTATCACCCGTTTTTCCGCATCGAGCAGGTAAAGGGTCGGCATCGCCTTGAGGTCGTACACCTGTTCACGGGTAAGCCGCTGCCCGTCGTCATAGCCGTCGATCCAGTTCTTGGGAAAATCCTCCTTTTCCCATGCGGGGGTCTTTCCCTCCACGCACATGGAAAGCAGCTTCAGGCGACCGGATTCCAACAGCCCGTTCACAACCGGGGACGAGGAGAGCAATTCCTTCACCCGGCGGCAGTCCTCGCAATCGGGGTCGTTGAAGTAGACCAGCACGTAATCGGCCTTTATGCCGGAAAGCTGCCTGTGCCTGCCGTCCCGGCAGGTGACGGTAAAATCCGCCGCCACGTCTCCCGGACGGTTCTTCATGGCCATTTCCAACAGGTAGCGGGGACGTATCTTGTCCGTATCGGACAGGCAGGGGTTGTCCAGCAGTGCCCGCAATACGAGGATATGCAGTTCTTCGTCATGCATGGGTGAGTTGGATTCGTAGAGGTACTTGTCACTCAGCCCGATGAAGTGGTACAGCATCTCCTGTCCGGTTGCGGCGCGGCGGAAAAGGGTGTCAACGGCAGCCGGTGCCTGATTGGTATAGGGCAGGATGCTGAGGAAATCGACAAAGGCCTGCTCGGTGATTTCAGGTCGGGAGATAAGTGATGTATCGGCAAAATCGAAGTGGTCCCAATAATGCAGGGAAAGATAGGCGGCACGGTCTTCGGGCGCCGTCAGCGTGACAGGCACGTCAGGCAGACGGAATTCCTTGGTCTTCTTCTGCTGCTGGGCATATGAACAGGATGCGATTCCTGCACAGAAGAGACACGCAAAAAAGGTAAGATTCAAAATTTTCATTGTATATCGTGTTTATGAAAAACTCCGAACGTAGAAGCGCCCGGAGTTTCCGTTTGTATCATTCAGAATATCAGTTCCCCAACGTGAGTTCCACATTTTCCTGACTGCCGAACAGCTCTGCCAGATTATTGTACGTGCGGTGGTAAACCTTGCCATCCACTTCGTAATGGAACTGTACCGGATTGGTATACCAGTCGAACGAGTACTCCTTGCGCAGGCGCAGTTCGTACCGGCCTTCGGCTGTCACGGTTACGGCACCGATACGGCTGCTGTTGCTGACACGCTCGAACGCAACGAATGCACCGGCAGGCACCGGTTTCCGACTTCCGGTTTCATCTGTATAATGGATGTTTCCGCCCATCGACCGGTTCGTTACACGGAACGTCTTGGAGTAGAACACTACCTGCTCCTCGTTGGAAGAGATGACGATGTCCCCCGCACTCACGATGCTTTTCGTGGTAAAACGCAGCGTCTTGCGTTCTCCCGACTGGTTCACGTTTGCATTAGGAGTATTGTCTTGATTGACGACTTGCGTACCCGGGAAGTAGTTCCGTTCCTTCTCACGATCCGCATCCACCTTGTAGACAAAGCGTCCCGGACTTACCTCATAGAGTTTGTTGTCCAGACCGGGATTGTTGCCCAATGCCAGCATAGGCGCGTCGATATAGATTTCGAACTCCTCGCCGAACGGATCCACGGACTTCTTGTCAAAACCGGCAAAACTGGTTATGTCGATGGCGATGTCTACCGGTTTGCCGGGTTCGTATGTCCATTCCAAAGGGGTGATAAGTTCGGGTACGTCCGCAGTCGGAGTATTGTCCGGTTCCTGCCCGGCCCATTCATTGTTGTTATACTTCAGCCTTGCCCCGAAACGGAACGGATTGTAGTTTGCCAGCTCGAAAGTGACGCTGCGGTAAGAATTGCCGCCATATCCCTGGTCGACTCCGTTGTTGTCTGCGTCCAACACAGCATCCCTGCCGGATACGTTTGAGGCAATACGGACAACCTCGGCACTTTTGGGACGGCTGGATTTCATATAGATTGAATATTTCCCAACATTCTCACCCGTCTGATCTATCACGTCAGGACGTGGCTTGAACATCAGCATACGGCCACCTTGGGGGTTGTTGGCTTGCCACCAACTGTTCGATTCATTGGGATAAAATTCACAATCAAATGCAGTCACACCTGCCTTGTCCTCTTCTCCATCCTCATAATAATCCAAAAATTGTGAATAGAGCAGGAATTCATCCTTTACTCCTGCATTGAACGGTGTTCCCTGTCCGGAAACATCTATTCCGTCTCCCTTTTTCGTGAGCAACTGCAGGTCGAATTGCACATTGGCATGTTTTTTCTGCGGAACCAGGCGGTAAAGAATCAATTCGTCTTCAGGATATCCTTCGATACCTCCTCCGCTTCCATTACAGGTATTCAGACCGGTTACCGTGATGGAGTTTCTGTTGTTCGAGTAAGTAAATACCCGTTCCATGGTTTCAAAGTGTTCCGCCTCGATATAGAGCCTTCCCTGATAGTCTTCGTCTTGAGACAGGACGTTCTCGAAATAGACACGTTGCACGCCGGGTTGTTTTACGGTGTAGATATACTTGTAATCCGGTTCCGGAGTGATGTCACCGCTGCTGTACCACTCTTTCTCTCCGTTACTAACCACTGTAAGAGCCATACCCGATTCGGGACGGATGTCGAGTCCCCCGACGGATATGTAGACCTTCATCGGGAAGAGTTCCGCCGGGCAGGTCTCGGGAACGGTAAACATCACCGTCACGTGCGAACGGTTTTTGGTGGGGTCTGTCCCGTCCATTCCTCCATAAATCTGTGTACCCACCCACGAGGGGACAAACGACTGCTCCTTCACCATGATGACCTTGATCTTACGCTGCAACCGTCCGTGCTTCACGAGCAAGGTACCCTCCAATTTTTCGTTGCCCCCCATAGGAAGCAGGGAGATGGAAATGGAACCTTCGCCTACACCGTTTTGGACTACGAAGTTGTTTGCAATCCCCTGTCGGGCCACATGGTTGTCTATCCACGTCACATCCGCCTTGTCTGAATCCGTTATCTCCTTTCTTCCTTTGCCTTTTATGGTGTATGAGAGCGTATAAAGCTCGTTGGCATATTCTGCGCCAAGGACATGGTCGGTTTGTGAGACCGTGAGAATATAGTCATTATCCTCCACCTCGTTCACCTTGTCGGAAATGGAAATCCACACGTTGTTCGTGGCTGCCGCCTCCAACGCTTCGGCAAAAGTAGCCTGACCGAAAGAGAGCCTGCCCGTAATATTCAACTGATAATCGTGGTTCCGGCGAATGAGTATCTGGTTTCCGTCTTCCTTCACCAGCATCACGCGATAATACAGTTCTTCCGTATCCCCCGCATTGCGTCCGCGCAGGATGATGCTGACGGGGTCATCCGCTCTGTTCTCGCTCTCGAAAATATATTGTCCCATATCGGTGGTCACGTCCGTAATATCGCTCAGCTTGGCATCATTGGCCGGAAGTGTAACGAAGTCGTCGGCAAGCCAGTCACTCTCGTCGAAATCAAAACCTTTTTCCGGATGGAACGGAGCCACCGTACCGAAAGCATTGGTGTTACAGACGGCAAAACCGGTTGCGGTGAACCACTGGCTACCCGGATTGGAAACGGAAACCTTGGCATGGTTCCGGAGCATCTTTATCTGGTTTCCTGCGGCGGCCATCTGGTCGGCAATGGTCTTTTTCTTCTGTTCCTCGGTGGAATTGTCACAGGCGAAGCGCGCCCAGTAAATCATGCGTCCCGACGAGCCTTCGAGCAGTGCCATCACTTCCGCTTCCGATTTGTTGCGGAACTGGTCCTGCTCAAACTCCGTCATCACCTGATTGGCGACAAAATGCACGGTCCGGGTGTTTTCGGGCACCTCGGCTTTGAACGTACCTGCGGCAACCGTTGTAGCCTTGACATCTGCCGTTACGGTCGTGATGAAAAGGCCGTAACTGTCGAAACAGAACAGCGTCATATCCTGCACGCCTCCTCCGTCGGGATCTACCGCACGGGTAGCCACTTCCTGCATGTCCGGAATGTCCGCACTGAACAGGAGCGCCACGTAGCCTTCGCGGGCTGCGGGTAATGTCTCCAGCCACTCGTCCTGTCGGCAAGCGACCAGCAGGACAGCTATCGCGGCAAGAGCCATGGTTGTATGTATCAATCTTTGCATCATATCCTGTCTTTTTCGTTATTTCTTATCAAAATTATCACGTATACAGCGGATTGAAGTTCCCGAAGAAGAGCCTTTGCTATTACGGACACGTTCACTGGCACTCCAATAATAATCGGCATTCAGCAAGTAGTCGATAGCATCGGCATCTTCATTTTTTGTTCCCTGGTATTTCATGATAATCTCCAATTCGGCAGTCGTGGGCAATCGCCAATCATCCAAGACAACCGGCTTTCCTTGTTCGTCTTTATAGACCTCCACATATTCATTACAATGCTTTCTGGCTACTTCCAATGCATACTCTTGCCCCCAAGATACCCCTCCTTCGCTAGTATTCACAAAGCCCAAACGCGATGCAATCATAAATGACGGGGAAACCAGTCGGGCATTGTCCGCTCCCGGGTCTGTATAGCCGTTGGTTATACGAGGGCGCCCCAATGTATAATCACCGGACGATGCCGTAATCCGAACATGGTACATACGGGCATTGCCAGTCTCGGCCGAACTCGTACTGGGTCTATTAGCATAATTACCATAGTAGTAGTAATCGATTTCCGAACTTCCGTCATTATTATGCCTGCTTGCTACCTTTGAACGCCAGAATCCGTTACCGCGACTTGTATGATAGCTATAATTGCCATTTCGAGAATTATAACTTACCCCAACGATACGGTCGCCTTTATATTCATAAGTAGTAGGTTTAGAATCCCCGTTTTTGAAGTCATCGCGGTACGAATACCAACTTTGGATATTGGTGATATATTCCAGCGGATACTGGATTACTTTCACCGGACGGGTTATCCCTTCGTTATTCGTTATTTCGAACTCGATGTATCGTATCGTGTTATTTTCGGGTACGGTGCTATGTACATGAATATTTCCGTTAATATTCTCATCCGGCGTGACTTTAATATCACATGTATTTTTCCAATGTGTCGTCGGCCACCAGCCTCCTGTAGTGTATTTCTCCCCGTACCGACCGGTTTCCGGATTCCGTTCCAAAATCTTTTTCTGCCCGAACTTATCGATGTAATATACCTCCTTGATATTCGAGGTAACCTCCGACGAAGATGCGAATTGCAGGGTCGCGTAATCATCTTGGGTATTATGCATCTCCATCTCGTACCTGTTCAGCGTGAGGTATGCCGGACGGTCTTCTTCACCACCGACATTTATCAGTTCTTTCTCCCAGTCGTACACCGAATATGCTATTTCTGTCAACTCAACCGGCTTTGACGGGTTGCTGCCTCCAGGTGCATTCACCGTAACCTCGACTTTGTAGCAGGTATTGCGCTTCAGTTCCTTGCTCGCGCTGACCGGAATCTGGTAATAACTGCTCTCCAAGAATTGTGCGTCTCCGGTAGGACCCGTCTCATCATGAGGGGTATAGGTCATCGGGATGTTTACGATCAGGCGCGTCTCCTTTTCCAGGGTACTTGCGTTTTCCCAAACATGGGCATAGGCATAGGCCGTCACGGTAATTACATTGGAGGTCCAATTAAAATAATTACCACTGCCTAATAGGTCGGGGGTTCTCAGTCCGGCATGGTCTTCATCCATATGCTCGGGTGGTACCACAGAGGTGGTGTAAGGCATGTTACGCAGGTAGTATCCTGCTTCATGACCTACCGGAGTGTCACCGAACTCCACGTATTTGCCCTTGTTTATTTTGACCACAATCTTGGCCGCAGCACGGCGCAGCACCACCTGCAGTTCCGTGTCGTCAGCTTCCCTTCCGTTGTTCAGCACGACCGGTGCCGCGGTTGCAGGTTCGTCCGTCCCTTTCGGGTAGGCTATACCGTCCATCAGGAATGTCTGCGGTGCACCGGTGACGTCCAGTCCGGTTACATGGATACGTTCGTCTTCCTGCATCAGTCCTTTGAGACCGGCCAGATTGAAAGTTTCGGCTTCGAAGACACCGGCATCCGCTGTACTGTTGGCTATCAGATATACCCAGTATCCCTCTCTCGCAGTGAAACCGCTTCTTTGGGCCGACAGGGTGATTTTACCGCTGCCCCCGGTACTGCCATTTACCCGTTCGTGCCATTCTTTCGTTCCGTCTTCCCTGAAAATCAGCACATCGAGATGATCGACCGCTATTTCCGAACCGGTAGCATCCACGGTTGCCTGGGTTACGGGTAACGATGTGGATGCAAGGTCGAGTATGATACTGTTACCGTCTCCCTCCGGCCCGGAAACGGGCAGGGTGTCATTCTTGTCACAGGCGGTAAGACACAATAACGTCAAGCAACAGAAAACAATATGATATAATAGTTGTTTCATAGCTCGTCAATTTTGAGGTACTTCTATTTGTTTTATCACGACAGTCTCGGCAAGCTTACTTCCTTCCCATTTCAGGTCGTCGTTCCGTCCGTTAATCAGCAACAGCGAACTTGCGTCGCTCCAGGTCGGCTTATAACTGATACCAAGGCTTACGGTTTCGCCTACATTTTCGGCTGACAGCGCCTTGACCCGTATTTCATAAACATCCGGGGACGCCACCAACTTGTCGGCATCTTCAATCTTCTGCCCGTGCTGGAAAACCGATACCTCGAATTTCCCGGGATTGTCGAGCAACGTGGGAGTCCAGGTCTGTCCGGTAGGGCCTGTTATCTTGAAATGAAAAGAGTAACTTCCGAGCGGGGAATCAGGATCTGAATTGAAATAGACTGTCGGCTGGGGATATTTCCTTTCTCCGGGAAGCGGAGTGCCGTTCGCCGGTGTGATGGGATTGTCGTAAGTCGGATAGTCAAATTCAAGCGGGTATGTTACGCCTTCCCAGTCGGCTACCGTATATTCAACGGTTATCTTGCCGTCGTTGTGCATCAGGCAGCACACTGTGTAATAGTGGTCCCTCTTAATCGGGGGCAGATAGACCAACCCGGTACGTGCATCTCCTTCGCCGTATGTGTAACCAATCCGGAGAATGTTGCCCTCCTCGTCTCCTTTGACGCTCCATGCAGTGCTGCCCCACGGATTCTCAAACGGATAGAAAGGTGAGTTCTGCACGGGGGTATAGTTCGCGGGATTCTTTCTTTCGGTATCGGAAATGCCGGAAGGCAAGGTCTTGGCAACATTTCCGCTGATGACTTCAAGAGAAACGTCCCCTTTGATACCCGTTACTTTCTTTAGTGTCTCTTCGCTCTGCGGCATGAGGTAATTGCGTGTACGTATACCGGAAGCCAGCATGGTCAGCTCCGTTATCCGCAAGTCGCCGGTCTCGCCTTCGGGCTTGGCGGCAAATACGCCGAGCTTGCCCACAGGCCGTTGCATCTCGAACGTGATGTTGTAATCGAGCAATGTATGCCCGGCGTGGTTGGGGTCATTCGGGGATTCTCCCTTTACTTTTGTGAAGTCGATTGTGGCAGGCTGTTTGCAGAACATGGGAAGACCGTATGTTTCTATGTCTGAATTCAGATTGGCGAACCAGTATCCGTTCAGCTGACTTTCCGTTGTGGTCGGTGACAAAGGCGCGGGAGCACCCGGTCCTTCCGCTTCCATGGCTTTCTCGTTTGCCACGACATAGAAGTCCACTTTCTGTTCAGCGACCGAATAGAAAGTGAGATCCATGAAGAACGTGTGCGGAAGTTTTTCCACGTTTTCTACCAAGTGATGTCCCGCAGGCCGGCCACCGACGAAAGCATAGACACGAAGCGTATGGATGGCGGACTCGACATCGGCAGGTGTGCCGTCGGTTTCGCCGACAGCGCGTGTCCCTACGTTGAGCCGCACTGCCACATCGTGCCGTTCCCCAAGCGATGCGACATCTTCCTTGACGCATCCGGACGGCAACAGGCCACAGCATACTGCTGTAACTGCCCAGTATAATATTTTTCTTGTATTCAGCATATTCTTTTCGGTTCGGTCTAAAACTCAGGTTTCACTTGTTCGATGTACCATTCGGGTACGCTTACCGTGATTTCTCCCGACTTGAACTCGATGCGTATCGGGATGAGCACTTCATGTTTGGAACAGTCTATAATAGGATTGTCGGCAAGGAACCTGGCGAGGTTGACTTCTGCCAGCGGTTCCCCGTTCGGGGCGGCGCTCAGGCGGATGTTCACATTCTCGTGGTCCTTGTGACGCATTATGTTGGTACGGGCCGTGAGCAACGCTTTTCCGGCCTCGTATTCGGTTTCAAGCAAATAGTCGGTTGCCTCCCCACAGGCCCGATTCTCAAAATCGGTACAGGGCGAGACTCCGCATATCTCAAGCACAGGCAACGAGCCTGCGCGGGTTCCCGGGGCAGGAACTCCGGCCACTTCCACCGACAGATCGTAGTGAGAGCTGGCGAACTCTATGGTTTTGGTTTGGTTTGCCTCTTCATCACCGCTGTAAGGCAGTACGGTATAAGAGGTCGTAGCATAGTAAAGTGAATCGTTGCCGGTAACCTGTTTCTCGTCGAAATAATCCCCGGCGGCAAAAAGCATCCGGCCGAAATCGCCCGAGGCGATGCCATCGACCTTCGTGTGGTGGGTGTTCCCCAGGCAGACAATCCGGTAGTCTCCGGCAGCGAGCGGGGGAAGCGTGGCCGTGCGGCCCTTAACCTGTTCCTCTGGTAAGATACTCGAATTGACGCATCGATTCTCTGCATCGAATACGAACATTTCCACCCGGCAGATCTTGTCGGGGAATATCTCCGTGGTGCCGTCACCCTTGTAGCTGAGCAACAGCGTGTTCGTGCTCAGGCAGTCGTCCAAATCCTCACGGATGCAGGATGTGGCAGCTCCGGCGAGCAACGTCAGGCAGAAAACAATATTCGTCAATTTCATATATATGTGATTGAAGTGTTAAAGATAGGCACAGGGCGAAACTTTCGCCCTGCCGCCTATCGGGTTATCAATTAAAATTCAGGTGTGACAGGAACTACATCCCAGCTCATGACGTCAACAGTTACCTCCACACATTTTTGAGGATTTTCCAAGTCTGTATCGTCAAATTCAAAGTTCATAACGTAAATCTTGGCGAAATTTGCTGTAACAGCAGGGGTGAATGTATTGGTAGCCAAGTAAAGAGGAACCTTGGTGTTTTCAGCTGTTGTACCAATCAGTTTTACAAGTATCTGAGGATGGTTAGTACTGCCAATCGCATCATCTTTAGGAAAGAAGTGATATGCAGGACGTACATTCCCATCTGCGTAAGTATGCTCATACTGTGCTGTTTCATCCAATGTAACCAAAGGCAAGGTGGTTGTAGGAGTCTCTGTCTCTTTAAATACATCGCTATACCACACAGGATCGGCTTGAGCAGCTTTCTCGAAAATACCGAATACAGTAGCTTCTGTAATCGTAGAATTGTTTATTGTATTGGCTATTCCCGTCTGATTGTCTGCTTTCTCGAAATAGTTGTTCAACATGACCTGCTGAACTTCAATGCTCTTATACTTACGCTGACCTTCAGTAGGAGCCTTATACTTGAATGCACCGATTTCGATTCTGGATACACGCGGTTCAAGCTTTACATCCGCTTTGTAAAGCGGGTGTCCAAATTTGTCTTGACCGATCACAGAAGTCAATGCAACTTCTTTATAAAGGTCAAGATCATCCGGATCTTGCTGTTCGGCGATTAACAGTTCTTCTTTTAACTGTGCATAAGTAGTTGCAGTTATTTTTTCACCGTTGTTACCTACAACGATTACCTTGTTCACCTCAGCAGGTAAAAAATGGAATACCTTATCTGTACGATTGTCAAAATTGTCTTTAGTGCTGAAGTAATGCTCCGCATCAGTTCCTTCGGTTGTTTTTCCTGTATACAGGGAAGTTCCGTCTGTAAAGAATACCTGTAAATCTGCCAAAGAAACTTTTGGGTTGCCTTTTATCGCTTGGCCGGCGCCTCTGGTTACTGGAATCACATTAGACAGGTCAATACTTACACTCTTTGGGGTGTTGTCCAACTGTCCCATTTCATCGTCTTTGTTGTCACATGCAACAAACGTCATTGAAGCAGCTAAAGCTGTCAACAAAAAACTCTTGACTTTCATTTTTTTTGTTGTTTTAAAAATTAGTAAAAAGGTTTTTTATAACATCTCATTTATGGATTTTGTCTATAACTGGTCGATGACCTGCCGCACCTCTTCGAGGTTATGCCGGGCAGTCTCCGAGCCTGCCTCCGCAGCACGCCGGAACGCGTCCTCCGCCTTGTCGTATTGTCCGGCTCCGGCGTATGCCACGCCGAGCGTAGTCAGTAACTCGGCAGATTTTGCGGTGACTTCCGATTTTTCGAGCAACTCTACTGCCGCGGCATACTCCTCGCGGGAGATGGCGTTCACGGCATTCTCGTTGAGCGCGGCGGGTGAAGCGGGGAAATAGCGTACCGCGGTGGCCATCACCTTGTCGTATTCGGGCGTGCCTTTCCCGTAGGAACCGGCCACCTTGTACATTTCCGACAGGCTCAACAGGTCGGGACGCTCATCGACCATGCGGCGAGCCTCTTCGAGGTTGAAGTTGCGCACGTTGTACTCGATGCGGTACTCGTTGCGGCGCAACGCGGGGTATATCTCGGTGAGCAGCCTGTGGTAAATGGTCGGCGGCACGAGTTTCTGGAGCTGCAACTCGCAGAAGTCCCGTTCTGTCTCTTATACACATCTCCGAGCCCACGAGACCCTAAGACA
>ENA-OZVB01000297-OZVB01000297.1-human-gut-metagenome-genome-assembly--contig:-NODE-297-length-12492-cov-4.172228_pt1 | contig 12492 bp, 9 predicted proteins | sample MGYA00243444_ERZ654043 | MGnify/ENA primary metagenome ERZ654043 (study PRJEB26926, sample SAMN06164885) | human gut metagenome | biome: ENVO:00009003; feature: ENVO:2100002; material: ENVO:00002003...
GGCCCCGATACGAAGTATTGGGGCGGAACCGTGGGTTCCGGGCTGTTCGCGGAGAAAGCTATCTGCTGGCCTGCCCTATTCTGCTTCCGTCTGTTCCGGCGGCAGCTCTGCCTGCAAAAGATAGGCAAGGCCGCTGTAGCGCAGGTTCTGGCGGATGTTGCCCATCATGCGGTTCACAACGTCCCTGCGGCCCGCCACGATGCACAGCTTCCGTGCACGGGTAACGCCGGTGTAGAACAGGTTGCGGTAGCACAGCCGCGGCGGCACCTGCGCCACCGGCAGGATCACCGCCGGGAACTCGCTGCCCTGACTTTTGTGTACCGTGATGGCATAGGCGATCTCCAGCTCGCCCAGGTTCTCTGCCGGGTAGACCAGCCGCTTGTCATCCATGCGCACCACCATGGAGCGATCCCGCGTGTTGATGCTCTCCACAATGCCGATGTCGCCATTGTAGGCACCCACGCCCTGCTCCCCGCCAATACGATTCCAGATAATCTCGTAATTATTGCGCACCTGCATCACCTTATCGCCCACGCGGAACACCCGGGCGGCGCTTTGCAGCTGGGGCTTGCCCGTCTGTTCCGGGTTCAGCAGGTTCTGCAGTTCCACATTCAGTGCCTGTGTGCCGGTAGGGCCAAGCTTGGTGGGGCACAGCACCTGAATGTCCCGGATCGGATCGAAGCCGTAGCTGCGCGGCAGGCGGGTGGTGACCAGATCACACACCAACCGCTGGGCCGCATCGCCGTCCGATTCCAAAAAGAAGAAGTCGTCGGTCTTACCGCCCTTCTGCAGCGGTTCACCTGAGATGATGTGGTGGGCGTTCTCCACGATCAGGCTGCGCTTTGCCTGCCGGAAGATCTCGTTCAGGCACACGGTGGGCACCAGCCCGGAGCGGATGATCTCGCCCAGAATATTGCCGGGGCCGACGCTGGGCAGCTGGTCGGCATCACCTACCATGATAATGCGGCAGCTGTAGCGCAGCGCTGCAATCAGGGCCTGAAACAGCTTCACATCCACCATGCTCATTTCGTCCAGAATGACCACATCGCACTTGAGCAGGTTCTTGTCGTTGTGGATAAAGCTGACCACGCCGCCGGTGTAGTCCACCTCCAAAAGACGGTGGATGGTGCTGGCCTTGCGGCCGGTCAGCTCACTCAGCCGTTTAGCCGCGCGGCCGGTGGGCGCACACAGGGCCACCCGTTCCGCCTGATCTTCCAGCAGCTGCAGAATGGCGTTGACGGTGGTGGTCTTGCCGGTGCCGGGGCCGCCGGTGAGCACAAGGCAGTTCTCGGTCATGGCTTTGCGGATGGCTTCCTTCTGCAGGGGCGCATAGGCAAAGCCCTGCGTCAGTTCCAGAATTTGAATGTTTTTATCCAGCCCGTGGGCGGTATTCTTGCCCCGTTTTGTCAGCATGGCAAGCCGGGCAGCAATGTCCTCCTCGGCTTCCAGCAGGTCGGGCAGATAAATATACGGTGTGCCGTCAAACAGCTTCACCCGCAGTTCTTCGGTGCGGATGCACTCGTCCAGCGCAGCAGCCAGCTTTTCCGGCGGCTGATGGATAAAATTGGATGCCGTTTCCAGCAGCTGGGTGCGCGGCAGGCAGGTGTGGCCGTTGCCCGCGTTGTGGCGCAGGGTGCGCAGCAGGGCCGCTTCCAGCCGCTGGGCGCAGTCACCTTCCATGTGGTAATACTGGGCAATGCTGTCCGCGTGGCGGAAATCCAGCTGCAGCGGTTCGCCGCAGAGCAGATAAGGGTTTGCGGAAATGGCCTGCATGGCACCGGGGCCAAAGGTGCGGAACACCTCCATCGCGCGGCGCGGGCTGATCTCGAACTGCGCCAGATAGGCGATCAGCTCCCGCATCCCAAACATCCGCTTGAACTCCTGCTGGATGCGGTCGGCCTTGTCCGCCGAGATGCCGGGCACCTGCGTGAGCCGGGCCGGGTCGTTGGCGATCACCTCAAGCGCCTCGGCACCGAACAGGTCGATGATCTTATCCGCCGTCTTGGCCCCGATGTACGGCAGTGACCGGCTGGCAAGGAAGGCGTACACCGCTTCCAGATCCTTGGGCATGTCGGTCTCGCACTCCTGTGCGTGGAACTGGCGGCCATAGGTGGCGTGGTTCTCGTAGCGGCCGCGGCAGACCACGCTTTCGCCCGCGTGCAGTTCACCCACAATGCCGCACACCACTGTGACCACACCGCCGCCGGACACCTCGAACACCATATAGCCGTTGTCGGTGTTCTCGTAGATGATGTCCTCCACGGTGCCCTCGATCTGTTCCAGCTGCTGCTCTGCCATGCGCTCACCTCCTGCCAAATTACACAATCATAAGCAGTATAACGCTTTTGGCGGGATTTGTAAATCATCCGGGCAGACTGCAGTGCAGCCCTACCGTGGAGAAATATCCGACAAACTTCCAATTTAACAACCCATCTACGTCATAAATTCGATGTTTGTCAACTTGACAAAGTTCGGACATTTGGCAAAGTTGGAACTTTCTCAGAACAAAGCAACCTTGTCACATTGACAAAGTTGCTTTTCAATCGTCATATCGTTCAAAATCAGTAACTTTCTCAGATAACACTCCTACAGTAGCACCTGATAAAGTTCCCTGAAACCAAGGGCTGCCCTACAGCCCGAACAGCAAAAAAGCTCCCCTTTGCAGGAGAGCTTGCGAACATTCTTTAAGCGTTTGCGGTGCGGGCATCGTGTTCCTTCTCGACGTTCTTTTCCTTCTGCAGGCGTTTGCGCACCACAAAGTAGGCCGGAATGAGGAAGAAGCAGGCAAAGAACCATGCCACCGGGCTTGCGATGCAGGCCGCAAAGTAGCCCCACAGCGGCACGAACCAGAAGCCCACCATGGCGCGGGCGATCATCTCGGCCACACCGGCAAACATGGCAAGGCCGGAGAAGCCCAGACCCTGAATGGTGTAGCGGTAGATAATGAGCACCGCCAGCGGGATGTAGAATACGCTGTTCCAGAAGATAAAGCTCTGGGCATTGGCCATGATGGCGGTCTCGCTGGCATCCAGGAACAGGCCGATAAGCAGCTTATCCGTCACGCGCAGGATGAGGAAGGACGCAATGCTGTACACGCAGCCGATGCCGAGGGCGGTGTACACACCCCGGTCCACACGGTCCAGGTCCTTTGCGCCCATATTCTGGCTGGCATAGGTGGTCATCGCTGTGCCGATACTCTCCAGCGGCACGCACAGGAACTGCGCCGCCTTGCCGCCGGCGGTCTGCGCGGCCACGATGTCGCTGCCCAGACCGTTCACCGCACCCTGCAGCACCACGCTGCCAATGGCCGTAATGCTGCACTGCAGGCCCATGGGAATGCCCATACTGCACAGCTTTGCGCAGTGGGTCAGGCTGAAACAGCCCTCTTCCCTGCTCCAGCGCAGCTCCGGGTAGTGGCGCAGGATGTACAAAAGACTGCCCAGACCCGCCACAGCCTGACTGACCACAGTGGCAAATGCCGCACCGAATGCCCCCATATGGAACATGATGATGCACACCAGATCCAGCCCGATGTTCAAAAAGCTTGCCACCAGCAGGAAATACAGCGGGCGCTTGCTGTCGCCCAGTGCACGCATCAGGGCGCTGGTCACATTATAAAGCAGAGTGAAGGGGATGCCTGCAAAAATGGTGCGGATATAGATATCCGCAAGGTCGATGATGTTTTCCGGGGTGTTCGTCCACACCAGCACCGAGCGGGTCAGCGCCACAGTGACAATGGTCAGCACCACCGCAAAGAAGATGGAAAGCCACACGGTGTTGGCAGTGTAGCGGCGCATCTCCTTGTAGTCCTTTGCGCCGAAAGTCCACGAGATGGGGATGGAAAAGCCGCAGGCGATGCCGTTCACAAAGCCCAGCACCAGATAGTTCAAACCGCCCACGCTGCCCACAGCGGCCAGCGCTTCCACGCCCACAAAGCGGCCCACGATGATGGTATCGGCCAGATTGTAGAACTGCTGGAACAGGCTGCCCAGCATCAGCGGCACCGCAAACGCAAGGATCAGCTTGAGCGGACTGCCTTGGGTCATATCCTTTGTCATAGTATAAAATCCTCCTGCCACACTGGGAACCGGCTTGATGTCGTGATTTTTGCCGTGAAAAACGCCCTGCCGGAAAGGGGCAGGACGTCGTGTACATTCATGAATGATATTATAGTGGAGTGACGCAGGATTTACAAGATTTGCATTGCATCAACATTTACGAATTTTTGCCGCAAGAATTGGTGATTTTGCTTATTCCGAGTAATGCGCAAGGAACTGTTTGGTGCGCTCCTCCTGTGGGTGCTCAATGAGCTGCTTGGCAGGGCCTTCCTCCACCACCACGCCGCCATCCATGAACATGATGCGGTCGGCCACGTCACGGGCAAAGTGCATCTCGTGGGTGACGATGATCATGGTGGTCTTGCGGTCGGCAAGGTCGCGCAGGACGCGCAGCACCTCGCCGGTCAGCTCCGGGTCGAGGGCCGAGGTCGGCTCGTCGAAGCAGAGAATGTCCGGGTGCAGAGCCAGTGCGCGGGCAATGGCCACGCGCTGCTGCTGACCGCCGGAAAGCTGGTGCGGGTAGTGGCCTGCCCGGGCAGAAAGGCCCATCTGGGCCAGAAGTTCCTGTGCCTGCTGTTCCAGCTCGGCATGGATGGCCTTTTTGTTGGCCTTGTAGTCCGGGCGCTCCTTCGCCAGCAGTTCACCCGCCAGCATTACGTTCTGCAGGGCGGTGTACTGCGGGAAGAGGTTGAAGTTCTGGAATACCAGACCAAAGTGCAGCCGTTTTTTGCGGATCTCGCTTTCCCGCTGGGTGGCGGGGTCGGCAGCGTCCCACATGGTCTCGCCGTTCACCTTGATGATGCCGGTGTCCGGCCGTTCCAGAAAGTTCAGGCAGCGCAGCAGGGTGGTCTTACCGGAGCCGGACGAGCCGATGATCGCCAGCGCTTCGCCCTGTTCCAGCGTGAGTGAGATATCCTTGAGTACTTTGGTATCGCCAAAGTTTTTGCCGATGCCGGAGGCTTCAAGCAGTGCCATGATCCAATTTCCTCCCTTTCATCAGCGGAAATAATCCAGTTTCTTTTCGGCCCAGCCAAACAGCAGGGTGAGTGCACCCACGAACACCAGGAAGAAGATGGCAGTGGAGAACAGCGGCCAGATCAAGCCCTTTGCACTGTACTCCTTGGCCATCATGATGATCTCCTTGTTGGCAATGGTGTTTGCCAGCGAGGTATCCTTGACGAGGGTGATCACCTCATTGCCCATGGGGGCCAGAATGCGCTTGACCACCTGCAGCAGCGTCACCTTGAAGAAGATCTGGGTCTTGGTCATGCCCAGCACCTGACCGGCCTCGGTCTGGCCCTTGGGAACGGCTTCGATGCCGCCGCGGTAGATCTCGGAGAAGTAGCAGGCGTAATTGATGGCAAAAGCCACCACCGCCGCCACCATGCGTCCGCCGGAGCCGGAGGGCCACGGGTTATTCATGCCCAGCAGGCCGGGGCCAAGGTAGATCACGATGATTTGCAGCATCAGCGGCGTGCCGCGGATGACCCACACGAAGGTCTTTACCGCGCCGGAAAGCGGCTTGCACCGGCTCATGGAGCCGAAAGCCACCACCAGACCCAGCGGCAGCGCAAACAGCAGGGTCAGAGCGAACAGCTCACAGTTGAGCAGAAACGCGCCGGAAAGGCGACTCAGAATCACAGACACAAGAACACACCCATCAATCCGTTTTTTGAACTTCTCCCGTCACCTTCGGTGACAGCTCCCTCAATGAGGGAGCCTCACGCATATCGGCATCAAAAAGCCTCCCTCACCGAGGGAGGTGGCATCGCGCAGCGATGACGGAAGGAGTAATTACATTCTTATAGAACTCAGTCGGCCAGAGCCAGATCGTACTTGTCGGCCAGAGCCTGCATGGTGCCGTCAGCCTTCAGCTCGTCAAAGGCGGCATCCACAGCTGCGGCGGCATCGCTGCCCTTGCGGAAGGCCACGCCGTACTCTTCAGCGTTCAGCTCGTCCACGATCTTCAGGCTTGCATAGTCGGTGCCCTCACCGATCATGGCGTTGGCCAGAGTCAGATCCAGCACAGCGGCATCAGCAGTGCCTGCGGCAACCTCCATCAGGCAGTCGGTCTGCACGCTCTTGGAGACGTAATCGGCCTGTGCAAGGTTCTCGTCGCCCTCAATGGCGGCTTCACCGGCAGAGCCAGCCTCGGCAACCACGGTCTTGCCCACCAGATCCGCAGTGGAGCTGTAGTCGGTGCCGTCCTTCACGACCACGACCTGTGCGTTCTTGGCGTAGGCCTTGGTGGTTGCGGCGTTGGCCATGATGTCATCGGTCAGGGTCATACCGTTCCAGATGCAGTCGATGCTCTTGGCATCCAGCTCCACCACCTTGGTATCCCAGTTGATCTCCACGAACTCCGACTCGACTCCCAGCTTTTCGCACACGGCAGTTGCCAGCTCGGTATCAAAACCGGTAAAGTTGCCGTCGGCATCGGTGTAGTTCATCGGCTCATAGACGGTATAGCCAATGACCATCTTGCCCTTTTCCTTGATGTAGTCCAGATCGCTGGCTGCGGTCTCGGAGGCGGCTGCGCTCCCGGATGCAGAGGCAGAAGATGCCACGGTGGAAGTAGATGCGGCACCGCCGCAGGCGGCAAGGCTCAGTGCCATGGCACCAGCCAGAAAAGCAGAGACAAAACGTTTCATAAAAGGTTCCTCCCCTTTTTGTTTCCCAAATGTGTTCCCTCTCGGTTTAGCATTTTATCATGCTAAAGTGTTAAACTGTGACTATAGAATAGCGCGTTTGCAGCCATTTGGCAAGAGGAAATGCAAAAGTTAGTGTAGTTCGTCTTTTTCAAGGCTTTTCTGCGCCAATTCTTTGGTCTGGTTGCACAAAGAAAAGAGGAAAAGCTTTGCGCCTTTCCTCTTTTCTCCGCTTTACTCTTCCGCAAACGCCGCCAGCGCAGCCTTCTGCAGCTCCGTCACCGAGATGGTGCACAGTGCCGCAAGGTCGGCATCCGAACCATCGTCCGGGATGCCTGCGATCTCAGTACGGGTCTTGCCCTTCAGGTAATCGCACCAGCCCTCGCTGTGCTCGTACCATTCCTTGTCCAGACTGGATGCCCCGCGCATCCCGTAGCTGTCGCCCAGTTCCACCTTGGTTTTGACCATTTCCGGTGCCGACACCGTACCATCCGCGCCCACGGTAAGGGCAGGCTCTGCCACATCCGCCACTGCACCGGTCACACGGCCGTCAGCATCCAGCGTCAGGGCTGCCACTGTGATGTCCACCTGCGCGGTCACATCGTGGTCATCGTCGGCGGTCAGTTCCTTGGTGTCATTGCGCACTGACACGCCCAGCACAGCGCGGTCGCCGCGGGCCGAGCCGACTGCCTTTGCATTCTCGCAGGCGCGCACCACAGCATCCCGATAGCCGTCCACCGCAATGGTGCAGGTGGAGAGCAGGTCAGCATCCTTCGGCTTGCCGTCATCGTCGGTGGCAAGCTTCTTCACCTCATCCGGGGTTTTGCCGGTAAGATAATTGCCAAAGGCATCCGCCTGCTCTGCCCAGCCCTTTTTCAGCGAGGACACCGCCGCCAGCGGGTAATCGTCGCCCTTCTGGCGCTTGGTGCGATTGTCGGTGGGCATCGTCACCTTGCCGGTGCTGTCCCCCGTGACCGAGATCTCCACCTCGTCCAGCATCACATCTGCCACCCTGCCCTCGGCATCCAGCAGAACGGCAGCTGCGATGGTATCGATCTTGCCCGCGCGTTCCTGATCAGACGCTTCGGTCAGGATGCCAAGGCCGGTGCGGTATGCGGCGTTCTGGCCCGCCTGCCCCGTCTGCGATGAACTGCCGCCCATGCTCGTGCTCATGCTGCCGGAGGAACCGGAATCGCTTCGACTGCAGGCGGTCAGGGCCAGAGCTGCCGCCAGCGTGCAGCCCAGGATCATGCGAGGTATCTTTTTCATTATAATAAAACGCTCCCTTTCCTGCCCCCATCGTAAAGGGGCTTTTGGGCTAGTTTACCCGGAAAGGGAGTTTTTATCACATCAAGGGGCTCAGCAGCCGCAGCACACTGTCCAGCACCGTGCCGGGCAGGCTGGTGCGGCATTCCGTCACCTGTATCTCGCGGCACTGCGGCAGCGTGGCCCGTACATCGTCCCGCAGAACTGCCACCTGACTGTTCTTTTGCAGCAGTACACCGCACTCAAAGTGCAGGAACAGGCTGCGGTAGTCCATGTTGATGCTGCCCACTACGGCAGTTGCATCGTCGCTTACCCAGCACTTGGCATGCAGAAAGCCGGGCGTATATTCGTAAATGCGTACACCTGCCCTCAAAAGCGGCAGATAGTACGACCGGCTCAGCCGGAACACCAGCTTTTTGTCCGGGATGCCCGGCAGCACCAGCCGGATGTCCACCCCGCGCTTGGCCGCGTTTTTCAGTGCGTCCAGCATTTCCTCGCCCACGGCAAGGTAGGGCGTGTAGATATAAACATACCGCTGTGCCTGCGCAAGGATGTTCAGATACACCGTCTCGGCCATCGGTTCCTCGTCCAGCGGGCTGTCCGCGTAGGGCTGCACGATGCCGTCCGATACCGGCGGCACCAGCGGCATGGGACGAAATGCATCATAATCCGTCTCGCTGGGGCGGAAGGCGTTCCAGAAGTTGAGGAACATCATCGTAAAGTTCCACGCGGCATCGCCTTCCACACGCAGGGCTGCATCCTTCCAGTAGCCAAAGCGCTGCTCCGCATTGATATACTCATCTGCCAGATTTACGCCGCCGGTGTAGGCCACCGTACCGTCAATGACTACGATCTTGCGGTGGTCGCGGTGGTTCATCACCAGCGAGAGCAGCGGCACCACCGGGTTGAACGGGATGCAGCGGATGTGCGCCCGCTCCATGCGCACGATGAAATCGGCGGGCAGACCCAGCAGACTGCCAAAATCATCGTAGATCAGGCGCACATCCACACCCTGCGCAGCCTTGCGGCGCAGGATCTTTTCAATGCCGTTCCACATGCAGCCGTGGCTCACGATGAAAAATTCCAGAAAGATGCTCTTTTCAGCCTTTTCCAGATCGGCCAGCAGCTGCGGATACATGGCTTCGCCGCAGGCAAAATACTGCGTGTGAGTGTTCTGCCACGCCGGATAGGGGCCGTACTTTGCCACATATCGGCTCTGCCCCTGCTCGCGGGCATCCAGACCTTCCAGCACACCCGGCTCCTGTACAAGGTCTTTTTTGTGGGCATCCTCCACCGCCTGCATTTTCAGGCGCAGACGCTTGGCCGGGCGTTTGTTGCCAAAGGCCAGATACAGCGCACCGCCCAGCAGCGGCAGAATGCCGATCAGCGCGATCCAGCCCACCTTGTAGGCGCTGTTCTCATCCTTGCGCACAAGGTACAGGACGATGAGCAGGCTCAGTGCGTTGAGCAGGCCGTTCACCCACACGCGGCCCGTGCCGGTGGTGATGGCAAACGCCACCCAGCACAGCCACAGCAGCTGCAATGCCACCAACACCACCGTGATGGTGACGCGGTTCAGAATGCGGCTGAAAAAGCGCACGATCGGTGAACGAAAAAGCATGGGCCTGCCCTTCTTTCCCATTTATAATTATGTGTAAGTATAGCGCGGTTTTACAACTTTTTCAAGTTTTGCGCTGTTCAAAAAAAAGCAAGCCAGACCCGCAGGCCCGGCTTGCTTGCAATATCAAAAACTCTTTTACTCTGTTTTTCCGTCCTCATAGCCCACCATCAGGCCGCCCTGCTCAGCGTAGTAGCTGCACAGGCCGCCGCACTCGGTCACATCCACCTGCGCCCCTGCAAACACCGCGTGGATCATCAGCTTCAGGCGCTTGGCAGCTTCCGGGTTATCACAGTGGGCAATGTGCACTTTGCCATCGGTAAAGCCGTGATCCTTCAATTCCAGCACGATGCGCTCCAGTGCACCGTGCTCGCCGCGGGTCTTACACAGCACCTCCAGCTCGCCGCTCTCACTGGCCTGACCGATGACCCGGATGCCCAGCATCCGTGCCACAGCGGCAACAGCAGGCTTCACACGGCCATTGCGGGCCAGATTGGCCAGCGATTCCAACGAAAACAGCAGATGTGTGTGCTTGTGGTAAGCCAGGATCGCCTCGCAGATCTCGTCAAACTCCATCCCGATCCGGACGAGATCCCGCAGACGCTCTGCCAGCAGACGCAGCTCCGGCCCGGCGGACAGGCTGTCCAGAACAAAAACACGGGCCTCCGGGTGCGTTTCCTTGTATTCTTCCGCTGCCAGCAGTGCAGCATTGTAGCTGCCGGACAGTGTGCCCGTGATGGTGGCAACAAAGATCTGCTCCGCACCCTCATAAGCAGCCAGCCAGTCTGCCACATTGGGGCAGGAGGTGCTGGTCTTGCCCTTGTAAGTACGCAGAGACCGGGCCATGCCCACAGCATCCAGAGTACCGTCATCCAGATATTCCTGTTCATCCGTGACGATCTTCAACGGCACACAGGCAAAATCCACGCCCGGCAGGGCATACAGGCTGGACGAAGAATCCACAACGATCTTGGTTTTCATAAAATGCACGCTCCAAATCTATTTTGTGATAGCAGGTCATTTTTTTATTTTCCGTGCCTTACACGCACTTCCGCCTGCATGGTTTTTCGGTTCACTGCAGACATCATAGCAGTTTTTCAAAAACCTGTCAAGGGATTTTATAATTTCTTTTAAAAGTTTTAAAAATCCGTTGACCAGAGAACAGATTTGCGCTATAATACCGCCATAAAACCATTTTCTGTATCCCGCGCAGCCCAGCTGCGCCAACCTTAGAAAACTGCTTACGATATGAAAACTGAAACCAAATGCCGCGTTGCGGCCTGCGCCGCCGGGTTTGCCCTGCCCCGGTACGCCGATCTCCCGCAGATGGGGCTTTATCTTGACCAGACCGTGCAGTACGTCAACAGCTATTTTCGCACCTTCTGCGGCGTGGAGCTCACCTCTTCCATGGTCAGCAACTACGTTAAAAAGGGCATTTTGTCCCACCCGGTGCGCAAGAAGTACGCCCGCGATCAGATCGCATCCCTGATGTACATTGCAGTCTCCAAAACGGTGCTCTCAATGGAAAACATCGATGCCCTGTTTAAAATGCAGCGGGCGCACTGTTCCGCCGGGGCAGCTTACGACTACTTCTGCGACGAGATGGAAAACTGCCTGCCGTTTGTATTCGGCTGCACCAGGGAAATCCGCGACCTTGCCGTGGATGCCGCAGATGAAAAGCTGCTTCTGCGCAGCACGATCCTTGCAGCGGCAAACAAAATGTACTTGGACTGCTGCTTCAACGCCCTGCGGCAGGAGGAAAATCTCTGGGATACCATTCTGCCCGATCTGGCATGAAACCGCAAAACGGGAGACAGTTTTGATACTGCCTCCCGTTTTTGTTATTTTGCAATTCGGCCTTCGGCTTTACCGGACGTGATATAATGGTCGTAATATTTTACATTATCATTGCCAAATGCAGCTACAAGGTCAGGATTGTTTGCTTTATATTGGCTCAAGTTAAATTCTTTACTTCCCTGCCGACCTTCATTTGCCCCATTTAAAATGAAGTGTTCAAATAATGCTTTCTGATTCGTCCCAAACACATCTGTTAAGTCAGGGTTAAAGAGTAGATAGTCTTTATAATTATAAACCGCTTGACACTGCGCCAACATTTGATCAAAAGGCAAATTTTGCAGCGACATATTACGGTATTTTGTTCCCATAGCTGCAATCGTTTCTGTACTTCCATCCATATATGTCACAATAACTTTGTCAACTTGAATTCTGTCGATTACATTACTATACCAGCCGGTATTATCGAACCCACACCATTCCGAAAACATTGCATTTTGAATTTCATCTTCTGTTAGATAAGTATAACTACTCACATCATATTTATTTGGCTCTACAAAAAAGTTATTATAAACATCTTGATATACCGGATGCATACTATTTCCGATGGATACAAAATAGGCTGTTTCCTTATAGTATCTAAATGGGCTATCTACAGCAATAAGCCAATTCGTGTTAACTCCAGCATTTGACTCTCTCACAAGCTGAAATGGCTGAATTGGGCCAACAGCTGTCAGCTTCTTTGTTGTCAATCCCGTGTTCAAATCCGGGGTCGCATCACCAACGCGATTATACGCCGTCACATACCAATCCAGATACTTGATTGTTTTTTCTGTATTATTGCGATAATAAAGCACCGGTGCACATCTATAGTATGGATTGCTCGTATCAGATGTCGTTGTAAAATACATCAATTCCACATTAGGTTTATTTTCTGCAAACGCAGTTCCACAAAGACATGCGCACATCATTACAATCGTGCAAAACAGCGTAATTACCTTTTTCTTCATAGAGATTCCTCCTCATCATGGAATTTTCTTCAGTATACACTTCTCTTATCCTGTCTCTTATACACATCTCCGAGCCCACGAGACCCTAAGACATCTCG
>ENA-OZVB01000336-OZVB01000336.1-human-gut-metagenome-genome-assembly--contig:-NODE-336-length-11709-cov-4.062811_pt1 | contig 11709 bp, 10 predicted proteins | sample MGYA00243444_ERZ654043 | MGnify/ENA primary metagenome ERZ654043 (study PRJEB26926, sample SAMN06164885) | human gut metagenome | biome: ENVO:00009003; feature: ENVO:2100002; material: ENVO:00002003...
CGAGATGTCTTAGGGTCTCGTGGGCTCGGAGATGTGTATAAGAGACAGTGTTGTACTCGTGCGAGACAGAGCATTGAGCAAACAGTTATTATGCGCGCAAGCATTGCGCAAACTTTTGACCGGATTCAAAACTCTTTGGGGCAACAGTGGTGTAAACTGTGGATTTCGTTCTGCATAAAAACGGTACATACGCAAAAATTCGCCAAATCCAATCAGTTCTTCCAGAACCCACATTGGACAATCAACGTCATAAATACGTGTTGATAGATACGCCTGCGGACTCTGTGCCGGGAAAACAGAACATACTGCAAAATACTTTTCAATTAGTTCGCCTGTAAAGGAGGCGTCTGTTTTTCGTTCGATAGCTGCCAAAATCTCCGGGTATTGTGCAAGAAAATCACGGACGATTGCATAGCCGTCTTCACTCGGATTTTCTTCTAATTCACGCAGAAGCGAAACTTTCAAATCATGCTCTACATCAATGCACATTTGCAGAAGAAGCTCCCTTAGGTAAAAATCCAGTGTAGACAGCTCAGTCAAATATGCAAACTCAAGATGGATGTATTTTCCTGCATTTGGGCCAGCAATATGTTTGGGGTAATTTTTTCGATAAGATGCTGTGCGCAGATAATTGTTTCTCTGTGAAAAACATTCTACGGCCTGTTCTTCTGAAATGAGATGAAATTGGATACCTTTTTCATCATGGAGCATCTGAACAAGTTCTTCCGCAGTCTTTTTCGGTTTCATTTTAGAATTTTCGATTATGCTCACATCCTGTTCAATCGTTCTTTTTCAGTTGCCCCATCAATTCCTGAAAACTTTCCAGAGCACTCTGCAAATTTTCAATAATATCCGCGGCAAGTTCGTCCGGCGCAGGGAGATTGTCCAAATCGGCAAGCGACTTGTCCTTCAGCCAGAAAATATCCAGACTGGTTTTATCACGTTCCAGAATTTCATCTACCGTGAATCTGCGCCAGCGGCCTTCTGGATTTTCCGGTGACCATGTTTCTGTGCGTTCGTGGCGGTTTTCCGGATGATAGCATTGAATGAAATCCTGCAAGTCAGCGTCCGTCATGGGATGCTGACGAAGCGTAAAGTGAACATTTGTGCGAAAATCGTAGATCCAGACTTCCTTTGTCTGACGCTCTGGGCTGGCGGGACGCTTATCGAAGAAAATCACATTTGCCTTTACACCCGGCTTGTAAAAAATGCCAGTTGGCAGGCGGAGAATGGTGTGCAAGTCCGTGGTGTCCAATAGTTTTTTACGGATGATCTCGCCTGCACCACCCTCGAATAGAACGTTATCCGGTACAACAACGGCCGCCTTTCCGGTCGGCTTCAGAATTGTATTGATATGCTGGATAAAGTTGAGCTGTTTATTCGAGCTGGTCGTCCAGAAATCCTGCCGGTTATAGACCAGATCCTCTTCTTCCTGCTCCTCTTCTTCATTGGTGAAGGTGATGGAGGATTTTTTACCGAACGGCGGGTTCGTCAGTACATAGTCCACACGATAACCCGGGTCAGACAGCAGCGCATCCCCGCGCATGACGGGGACTTTGCCGTACAGGTCACCGATATTGTGCAGATACAGATTCATCAGGCAGAGTTTGAAGGTTGCGACCACAAGTTCAGTTCCATAGAACGTTTCGTTTTTCAGGAATTCTTTCTCTGTGCGGTCGAGTGCATAGTTCTTTGGGTCAGCCAAGAACGCCTGTGCAGCAAGGAAAAAGCCGCCGCTTCCACAGCAGGGGTCAGCAATCGTCTTTTTCGGTTCCGGGCGCAGACAGGCCACCATTGCTTTGATGAGCGGGCGGGGTGTAAAATACTGCCCTGCACCACTTTTTACGTCCTCGGCGTTCTTTTGCAGCAACCCTTCGTAGATCTCGCCCTTCACATCGGAGGACATGGACACCCAGTTTTCCTTGTCGATCATCTGCACCACGCGGTACAGGATGGAAACATTGCTGATTTTGTTGACGGCCCCTTTGAAGATCTGCCCTAAAATGCCGCCCTCATCGCTCAGCCGCTCCAGTATAGCGCGGTACTGATTTTCCAGCTCTGCGCCCTTAAGCGTGTTCATATCCGACCAAGTGTAACCTTTAGGGATACCGGTTTCTCGCTTATACGGCGGGCGGGAGTATTCATCGGACATTTTCAGGAAGATCAGGTAGGTAAGCTGTTCAAGATAATCGCCGTAGGATACGCCATCGTCCCGCAGCGGATTGCAAAGTCCCCAGACTTTGGAGACGATATTAGAAGGTTGTTCTGACATGAAAAACTCCTGCTAATTTAATTCTAATGTTTTACGTTGAAAGTAGTATCATTAGAATTAAGAATATTTTTATTACTTTTAAAAGGATAGCGTAGTTCTCGCGGTACAGTCAACATCTTTTCCGAATATGTAGTAGTCACGGTTAAAAACAGAAAACTTCCATATAAAAGAAACATTAAAGCGATTACTCCTATATCCGAAATAGTTAAATTTGAAAATAAAGCAAATACATCTGCAAGATTGTCGCCCTGTACCAACTTTACTATAAGTCTTTCCAATATCGGAAAAACAACGACAATAGTGAGGAAAAGCCAATATATTCTCATGATTCGCCCAATTGTAATACGCGAAAATGGATTTTCCCTCATGAAAACGCCCGAATGCTCTTTGCTTCTGAGTTTTCCACCTTTTATCTGGCAATCAATATAAATAAAGTCCCCTTCATGTATGATTTGAAGTGTAGCGCCCTGTTTTGGATCCATATAATCGAATTCTATTTCAACATTCTCTTCCGATATGTTTTCAAAATCTATACGATTGCAAGGATTGTTTTCTGCAAGGATTTGTGCATCCAAAATACGGCAATTTTCTTCCGGAAAAATCGTCAACCCATAACCATCAACTAAATCTGTACTATTGATAGTTTGATTTCCTGTATTCCAAACAGTACAGGTTGTTATCGTTATATCATTGATTTCTTTATCTCCAAAAAGTAAATGTAATTTTGGAACTTTCTTTTCTCCATTACTTATAAGTCTTTCTGATTTTACAAAAAGATAGGATAATTCTTTCTTGGCTTTTCCTTTGACTCCATAGTAAAATGCCGCTGCTAAACTAATAGCACCTATAATCCAGCCCGAAAGAGTAAACCATGGGTTCTGAACGAAATCTAAATTCATTTTTCCCTTCTTTAGGCTTCAAACGCCTGTTTCAAAATACTCTGCCGCATTGCATCCGCCTGTGCAAGCGCGGTATCAACTGTTTTTTCAATGCTATCGCAAACTGAAAGCCTGTCCGATATTTGTTTTACTAATTTTTCTTGCTCCTGCAAATCCGGCACACCAATAGGAAGATTTGCATAAGCAGTTACATTTAGGTGACCTTGTGCGGCACCTCGTTCATTTTTCTTTACAATAGCTCTACCCATCGGAGAATTGGTGTATTGTGCTAAGAATTCCGGAATAACTTTGGATATATCCGGAACGGCAATGACCACATCTATTGCATTGTATCCATTATACCGCGCAGGAACGACCGATGCCATTCCCAAATTTGCTCCGGAACGTGAGATAAGGACATCATTTGTGTGAACTTCACTTCTACAATTTTGCTGGTGACCTTCTTTTGAAATCATCACCCAGTCAGTATCGTTAATATATCCTCTACGAACATTTGCATTGCGAAAAGCCGGAACGCCATTTTCGGAAACATAATATTGAGTTGGTTTTATAACAATGCCAACCTTTATATCTAAGCAAACGTCTTTTATATGAACCGATGTTGTTGAGACAGAATCAAAAATTTCCTTTAGCACAGCCTGTCGATATACCTCTAACTGCTCTTTTGTGGTTTTGAGCGTATCAACCGCCTTATCAAGCTCTGAAAAAAGCTCTTCAATGCGGGCAACAATGCGGAATTGTTCTGTATATGAGGGTACGGGAATGGGCGTATTCATAAATGGTCCTTTGGTAATATGCACCATCCCAGACCCATGGGTCTTTAAATAGAGTTCAGCAATAACTTTTTGTAAAAAGTAATAAAGATAGAGCTTATCGATATTGTCGTTAGGAATTACTTTAAAAATATGTTGATTTAGCCAAGCGTCATTTTGGTTCCAAATATGTGCACCTAAAGAAGCTGACCAGGCAAATAAAAGGTCACCATTATGAATCTTGTATTTTTCTTCATAAGCAGCAGAACTGTAATGACATTTTGCATTTTTATCTGTCAGATTTTGAATCCGAACAATCGGCAGACCGGTTGATTCCCATTCGGAGGGTTTAAATGCTCTACCGTTTATATAGGTTGCAACAGAGCCTAGAGTTTTAAGTTCATAGTTTTTTGTCATATAAAATCCTTACGCTACCAATTCCTCATTCATTTCGTCCAAAATCTCCTGATACTTTTCTCCGAACACCCGATAGAACCCACCCAAGCCGCCTTTGCTGTCAAACGGCGTATACTCCAAGTCCTCCGGCAGAATGCTCAGCGATGTGATGATATGCTCCTTGATCAGCCGCAGCCATTCCATCTGCTCAGCGGTAAAGTGAACCGCACCGGTGTTGCGGCGGAAAGTCCACTGTTTGAAGTTGTAGTTTACCCGGTCGGCAAAAGGCGAAAGGGTATCCGTATAGCCCATCTGAAAACGGATAATAGAAATCAGATCGGTCAGCTGAGCGAGAGTGCCTTTCTTTACCTTGTCAGACTGCTTGATGGCATAACAATCCCACAGACGCTCGACCGTGATGCCCTTTGCTTTGAGTTTTTGATACAGTTCCGTCAGTTTTTTCAGTACCATCGGACGTTTTTTATACGTTTCATTGTAGATGATGCGCAGGGCAATGATCTCATCTTTATTTTCCTCGATGAAATCCTTGAATGTAGAGATCACCCGGTCTGCCGTTTCCTCCTGATTGGTATCATAACCAGCAAAGAGTACTTTGTCCAGATTAACGCTGTCGATGATCTGGTCATGGCTGCGGCGGACATTTTCAATAAAATCGCGAACTTCCGGCTTCTGGAAAGGCGCAACGGCCTGTTTGATGAGCTCTTTCTGGGTCTGTGCAAGCTGTTCCGGTGCGGGCGTAAGCACGCCGCTTTCTGCTTGCGCTTTGGCCTGAATGACATCTTCATCGAAGGCATTCAGCAGATTCTCCGCAACCTGCTCTGCGGTCTGCCCCACGGTTTCTTTGAACTGCTTGTGTTCGCTGCGTTCCATCCTGCGGCTGAGACGAATCACACGGTTTGCAAGAGAAGTCAAAGTGTCCTCATCTCGTGCACCGAGTGCAATGTTCATCATCAGTTCCTTCATGGAAACAGCTGGCTTGCGTTCCAGCGTGCGGGTCTCGGTCTTTTTGGATTTGGTTACACCCACTGCATCCACGATCACAAAGTGATCTTTGTTTTCCGTAGCAGAAGGCGTTACCTTTTGTAAATCATCCTTGCTCAGTGTGCGGGTGCCGCGGCCTTTCATCTGCTCGAAGTAATTGCTGCTGCGCACATCCCGCATGAACAGCAGGCACTCAATGGGCTTTACATCCGTACCGGTCGCAATCATATCCACAGTAACAGCTATACGCGGGTTGTAGTCATTCCGGAACGAGCTGAGAACAGCTTCCGGATTCTGTGCGCTGTAAGTGATCTTTCTGCAAAAATCGTTTCCTTCGCCGAATTCTTCCCGGACGATCTGAACAATATCGTCTGCATGGCTGTCCGTCTTGGCAAAAATCAGCGTTTTGGGGACTTCTTTCCGGTATGGGAACAACGTAGTATGGAGTGCTTCTTTGAAGGTGCGAATCACAGCACGGATCTGGCTTGGATTTACGACATCCTTATCCAACTTGGACTGTGTGTAGAACACATCCTCGTCCATCTGCTCCCAGCGTTTTGCGCGCGTCAGGCGGTTACGCCGCTCGATCAACTGCTTCAGGATGGTTGCACCATTTTTCGTCACATCGGTTTCAATCAGATAAATGTCCTCGCCAACGTTAACGCCGTCCAGAACGGCCTGCTCTCGCGTATATTCGCTGACAAAATTTTCATTGAAGTAGCCGATGGTTCGCTTATCCGGCGTAGCGGTCAGGCCGATGATAAACGCATCAAAATAGGAAAGCACTTGACTCCATACATTGTAAATAGAACGATGGCACTCATCTACAATGATACAGTCAAAGAACTCCGGCGGAATTTTGGCATTGTAGACGACCTCTTTTGGTGCTTTGCTTTCGGCGGTGACATATTCCGCAAAGGGAATCTCTTCTGCCTGTTCGTCCAGTTCTTCCCCTTTTAGAATGGAATACATCCGCTGAATCGTACTGATGCAGACCTGTACATCCCCGGAAATATAAGAATTTTTTAACCGGCGTACACCATACAATTCCGAAAAGCTGCGAGGATCGTCATTGGGCTTGTAGGCCATGAACTCGCGCTCGGCCTGTTCACCAAGGCTGCGGGTATCTACCAGAAAAAGGATGCGATTCATTCTGCCGTATTTCAACAGCCGATAGGCGGCAGTAATGGCTGTAAAGGTCTTGCCTGCGCCGGTTGCCATCTGCACAAGAGCACGCGGCCGATTTTCTGAGAACGAAGTGTCCAGACCATGAATTGCACTGATTTGACATTTGCGGAAGCCCGATTCATCCAGCTGCGGGATGCGCTTCAGATTGTTGCGCACAGTGTCCGGTTCAGCAAGCCAGCGTTTCAACGTCTCCGGGCGGTGGAACGAGAATACCTCGCGCGAACGGTATTTAAGATCTGCGTAATCGGTAAAACGCACCAATTCGCCAGTGGCTTCGTAGGCGAACCGAACCTTGTACTCCCGCTTTACCCATTTGAACTGGCTATTTGCATAGCGGCTGGACTGCGTTTCCACGTCTGTCAGCGCTTGACCTTCTTCGTCCTTCTTTGCCTCTACAACACCAACTGGCGCTCCCTCAATGAAAAGTGCATAATCCACCGGACCGGTATTGGTAGGGAACTCGCGCACTGCAACACCGGAAGCAACCGTCAGATTTAGTTGTTTCAGATCCTGAATTGTCCAGCCACTTTGCCGCAATCTGTTATCGATTTGTTCCCGCGCTCTTGCTTCCGGAGTCATAACGATGCACCTGCCTTTGCTATCTTAGAGCAAACTGTTGATACCTCTATTTTATAAGATGCAACACAATATTACAAGTGTTTCCTTTTTATAAATTTCAAGGCGATATACTTCATGAGAATTTTTCAAAGTACTTGAAAATACGTAAAATTCATGGTATAAATTATACGAAACAATTGCTGCTTAGTATCTGCTGCTCAACAATATCTAAATGGGAGGTGCCTGCCATGACCGCCGTGATCTACGCCCGCTATTCCAGCGACAATCAGCGTGAAGAATCCATCGAAGGCCAGATTCGTGAATGTACGGCTTATGCCGAAAAGAACGGCATCACGGTCATTAAGCATTACATTGATCGTGCATTCTCCGCAAAGACGGACAATCGCCCGGAGTTTCAGCAGATGATCAAGGACAGCGAGAAACGGTTGTTTGACATTGTGCTGGTCTGGAAACTTGACCGCTTTGCCCGGAACCGTTACGATTCTGCACATTATGAGTACCAGTTGGAGCGAAACCATGTCAAGCTGGTGTCCGCTACTGAACCAATTTCAGATGGTCCAGCAGGTATTATGGTCAAAAGTATGCTCACCGGCATGGCTGAATATTATTCCGCAGAACATTCTCGGTCGTGCGCGGCATGACCGAGAATGTTCTGAAGGGCAAATATAATGGTGGAAAGATTCCCATCGGCTATACAGTGGACGAGGAGAAGTTCTTTCAAATCGACCCTTTGAAAGCTCCCTTTGTGGTAGAAGCCTTTCAGCGGTATAACGATGGTGCGACCATGAAGGAACTGATGAACTGGCTGAACGACAGTGGCGTGACCACCAACCGCAACCAGAAGTTCACCTATAACAGTATTCAAACTTTGTTGACGAATCGCCGCTATATCGGAGAGAACCGTTTTAAGGACATTGTGATGCCAGACAGCATCCCGGTTATCATTGAGAAAGAACTGTTCGACAGTGTGCAGGACAAAATTGCCAAGAACCGCCGCGCTCCGGCTCGTCGCAAAGCGGAGGACGATTATTTGCTGACGACCAAGCTGTTCTGTGGAATGTGCGGTGCGATGATGTTCGGGGAGTGCGGAACGAGCCGGAATAAGAACGTCCACCACTATTATAAGTGTGCCAATGCCAAACGCACCAAGACCTGCAAGAAAAAGACCGTCCGTAAAGAGTGGCTGGAGGATTTGGTAGTCAACGAGACCATGAAGATGATTCGTGACGATGACTGTATCCGGTCTATCGTGGATGCGGTGATGATTCTTCAGGAACAGGAGAACACGGTGCTGCCTCTGCTGGAGAAGCAGATGAAAGACATTGAACGGGGCATTGAGAATCTTCTAAATGCGATTCAAGAGGGCATCCTGACCAGCTCGACCAAAGGACGCTTGGAAAAATTGGAAGCTCAGCAGAAGGAACTGGAGATCCGCATCGCGGAAGAAAAGCTGGCAAAACCGAAGGTCAGTGCAGATTTTGTAAAATTTTGGCTCACCAACTTCCGCAAGCTCGACCCGAACGTGAAAAGCCACAGGGAGACGCTTATCAATACATTCGTGAATGCTGTTTATCTCTATGATGAAAAAGTTTTGATTACGTTCAACTACAAAGACGGCACAAAAACCATCACTTTCGATGAAATTGCCGCCAAGAATGCCCCAGGGGGCAATGGTTCGGATTTGGGTTGCTTCGCTCCACCAAAAAACCTCAACGTATGAAAGTACGCTGAGGTTTTTGTTTTGCGACAGGGCTAAACTCATCGGGCGGGTGGATTCGAACAGCTGCGGCGATGTCGTTGAAGACGGCGCAAAAACAGCCCCGATGGACCGTCAGGTTCACCGGGGCTGCTGCTATACCATAATTTTGTTGACGTTAACATTTTCGTGATGCCGCGAAAACATCACATGTAGGATATCTGTTTGTGCCGCCGTTACTCTTCCGCTGCAGCTTTGGATTCGTTCACAAAGGCGGCGATCTTATCCACCTGAATTTCGGCAACGGCACGGCCGGTCTCGTAGACGCGGCGCAGCTGGACCGGATCGCGCTCCATGGAGCCGATCTCCAGCGGGATGGGCGGGCGGATGACGAACGCCTTGCCGGTCTGCTCCAGCATGGCAATGTGATCCAGCGTTTCGTTGTAGCGCTCGTGACGGTCGGCAACGGCTTCCACGAAAGCGGGGTAGCGCATGTAGCGTGCCCGGATGACGGGCAGCATCTTGTTCTTCTTTTTCACAAAGCCCTTGGGCTGGGTCAGCACAATGAGGTTGCGTTTGTAGCCGATGGACTCGAAGAACCGCACGGGGATGGAATCGGCAATGCCGCCGTCCAGCAGCTGATAATGGCCGATCTTTACGATCTTGGCCGCCAGCGGCATGGAAGCGGATGCCTGCATCCACTGGATATCCTCGGCATCGCCGGTGCGGCATTTGTGATAGATGGGGTCGCCGGTACGCACATCGGTGCACACCACAAAAAAGTCCATGGGGTTCTCTGCAAATGCCTTTGCGTCGAACACGTCCAGCTTTTCCGGCACGGTGTGGTAGCAGAACTGCTCACTGTACAGGTTGCCGGTGCGCAGCAGGTTGCCGAAGCTTGCGTAGCGCTTATCGTTGCAATACTGGGTGTTGTAGCGGATCACACGGCCGATCTGATGGGACTTGTAGTTGCAGCCGAACACCGCACCGGCCGAAACGCCAATGGCACCATCCAGCACGATGCCATGCTCCATCAAGACATCCAGAACACCGGCGGTAAACATGCCGCGCATGGCACCGCCTTCCAGCACAAGACCCGTTTTCATATATGCTCTCCCCTCCTGTGTGCCGGTGCACAGATGCCGGACACACCTTATATTAACTACAGTATACTCGAATCTGTAAAAAGTACAAGAGCGGAAAACCTATAAATTTATCAAGAAAACCTCTTGCCAAAGGAAAGAGCATCCGGTATACTAAGTGAAATAAAAAGAGAAATATGCGCTGCAAACGCATGGGCATGGAAAAGATCAGGTTGGAGGAACTGCTGCACTATGAAGATGCTGGAAGATCGTATTCGCAAAGATGGTATCGTACGCGAGGGCAATGTGCTCAAGGTGGATAGCTTTATCAACCACCAGATGGACATTCCGCTGTTCCGGGAGATGGCAAAGGAGTGGAAGCGCCTGTTTGCAGGCAAGCCCATCAACAAGGTGCTCACCATCGAGGCCAGCGGCATTGGCATTGCAGCCATCGTGGCCAGCGAGTTCAACGTGCCGGTGGTATTTGCCAAAAAGTCCATGAGCATCAATCTGGACTACAACAACTACGAGACCAAGATCCAGTCCTTCACCCACAAAAAGATCTACAATGTGATCGTCTCCAAAAAGTTCCTCACCCCGGAAGACCATGTGCTGATCATTGACGATTTCCTTGCCAACGGCTGTGCCCTGATGGGCCTGCTGGATCTGGCCCAGGAGGCCGGTGCCACAGTGGAGGGCATCGGCATTGCTGTGGAAAAGGGCTTCCAGCAGGGCGGCGAGCTGATCCGCAGCAAGGGCATCCAGCTGGAGAGCCTTGCCATTGTGGAGTCCATGAACAGCGAGACCGGCGAGATCGTCTTCCGCGAGCAGCCGCAGCAGAATTAAACAAAAAAACATTGCAGCCCCGGGAAAGTCGGAAGACCTTTCCGGGGCCGTTTTTTGCTTACGCACCGTCAAAGCTGTCACCGTCGGCGGGCAGGTCGGCAGCGGTCTGGGCGGGATCGGGATCGGTTTCCGGTTCCACGGCGCGGGGCACGCCCTTGTACACCAGCGTCTGTTCCAGCACCTCGGCGCACACCGGGGCTGAAAGGCTGCCGCCGGCAGTCGTCCAGCTGTGGGGTTCGTCCAAGCACACCAGACACAAAAACTGCGGGTCGTCGATGGGAGCCACGGCCACAAAGCTGGCAATACGGGCTTTTTCGTCGGCGCTGTCCAGCTTCTGGCTGGTGCCGCTCTTGCCGCCTACCCGGTAGCCCGCGATCTGGGCGTTCCGGCCGCCGCCGTAGAGGACGACGGCCTCCATCATCTCCCGCATGGTGCGGGAGGTCTCCTCTTTCAGCACCTGCCGCTTGCAGACAGGGGAGAGGTGGTCGATGACTTCGCCCTCCGGGCCGAGGATGTCCGAGACGACGTAGGGCTGCATCAGCCGCCCGCCGTTGACCACGGCGCAGACCGCCGACGCCATCTCGAGGTAAGAGATCTTGCTGCTCTGCCCAAAGGCGCAGGACGCCAGCTCCACCGGCCCCATCCGGTCGGCGGTGTAGTAGAGGCTCTTTTTCGGCTCGGCGGGCAGGTCGATGCCGGTGGGCGCGCGGAGGCCGAAGGCCGCAAAGTAGTCGCAGAACGCCTCTTTGCCCAGCCTTGCGCCGATTTGGATGAAGCTCTGGTTGCAGGAGTTCTCAAGGGCCTGAGTGACGGTCTGCGCCCCGTGGTGCTTGTGGTTGGCGCAGTGGAAGCGGGTGCCGGCCACCGAGATGCTCTCGCCGCAGTAGAAGCTGGAATTTTTGCTCACAGCCCCGGTGTCCAGCGCCGCCGCGCAGGTGATGAGCTTGAAGACGCTGCCCGGCTCGTAGACTGTCTCTTATACACATCTGACGCTGCC
>ENA-OZVB01000359-OZVB01000359.1-human-gut-metagenome-genome-assembly--contig:-NODE-359-length-11335-cov-3.545922_pt1 | contig 11335 bp, 6 predicted proteins | sample MGYA00243444_ERZ654043 | MGnify/ENA primary metagenome ERZ654043 (study PRJEB26926, sample SAMN06164885) | human gut metagenome | biome: ENVO:00009003; feature: ENVO:2100002; material: ENVO:00002003...
GGATGGTGATGAGGAAGGTGGAAGCGCCGCCGCCGTCCAGATGGCCGATGATGGCGATGAGGCAGGTCATCAGAGCAACGCCGACGACGTTGTTGCCGACCTTCTTCATCAGCGCACCGATGATCTTGTCGAACATACCTGCATCGGTCATGACGCCGAAGAACAGGACGGAGAAGATGAACAGGACAGCCGTACCGTGGACGCCCTTGACGCCCTCCTTGATAAAGCCAGCCATTTCATCCAGGGTGAAAGCACCGGTAGCCACCAGAATGGCTGCGGTGATGGTCGAGACGCTGACGAATGCCAGTGCAGGGACCGTGACATTGCGCAGCAACAGGACGATGACCGCAATCACCGTTGCAAAGCCGAGCAGAGCGAGGATCGTATCACTCATGGGTTTGTACTTCCTTTCCTTTTTCGTATACTGGGGATGCATTCCGTTTTATCCTCCGGAATCATTCCCGTTCGTTATGGTTCCAGTATACAGGCTCAAACTTACAGCCCAAAGCCCTTCTCGTTACGGTTTGTTAAGAAATTCCTTAATATCCTGTAAGATTCCGTATGGAAGGTTGGATACAATAGAGCGCAACGCAAAAGGCGTCCTTTCGGACGCCTTTTGCGTTGTTTATTCTTTCCGGCTGCTCCTTATCTGGGCCAGAAGCGTAGACGCCGACACAGGTTTTACCACATAGCCGTCGATGACGCCGTGGCTGCGGGCGTCCACGATCTCCCTTGTAGGGGCATTGGTCATCACGATGCGGGTCATGCCCGGGTAGCGGCCCCGGATCGCCATGCAGAAATCCACGCCGCTGCTGCTCATCAGGCTCTCGTCGATGGCGAGGACGTCGAAGGGCTGCTGCTCCAGCAGTTGGCGCAGCTCGCCCCGGCGGGAGCAGGTGGACACGCTCAGACCCAGCGCGCTGAGGTCTTTGTCCAGCAGGTCGAGGACCTTGTTGTTGTCGTCCGCCGCCAGGATGCGCAGCTTGCTGTCCACGCCCCACTGCAGCTGTTCGCGCTCCTGCTGCTGCTCCAGCACCGGCAGATAGACATAGAAGGTCGTGCCTCTGCCGATGGTGCTCTCCGCCCGGATACGGCCCCGGTGGGTGCGGATGATCTGGTCGGCCAGAGCAAGGCCGAGGCCGGTGCCTTCGCCGGTCTTCTTTGTGGTGAAGAAGGGCTCGAAGATGTGCTGCATCGTCTCCTTGTCCATGCCGCAGCCGGTGTCGGTGACGCTCAGGCAGACGTAGCTCGACCATTCCTCGGAAATTTTCTCTTCCGGGAAGAGCGCCGCCAGCTCACTGCGCGGCACGACACTGCCCCGGATGGTCAGCTTTCCGCCCTCGGCTCCGATGGCGTGGATGGCGTTGATGCTGATGTTCAGCAGCACCTGCTGCAGCTGGGTCGCATTGCCCAGAACGCATTCGCCGCTGAGCTCATTTTCTTCCTTCAGCTCCACGTTCTTCGGGCAGTTCGTCTCCACCAGTTTCCGGGTCCGATGGAGCAGTCCCTCCACCGACACGGCGTCGTAGACCGTCTCCACGTTTTTCCGGCTCATGGAGGAGATCTGTTTCACGACCTCCTGCGCCTTCTGCGCCGCCTCGCTGATCTCCATCGCGTTGTCATAGATTTCGCTGCCCGGGTCGGCGTCGGCCATGATGAGGTCGGCATAGCCGGTGATGGGGGTCAGGAAGTTATTGAACTCATGGGCGATGCCGCCGGTGAGGGTCCCCATCATCTGCAGCCGCTGGCCGTGGGCCAGCGACTCTTCGCTGCGGTGGAGCTCTTCGAGGGCCTGGTTCAGAGTCTTCAGATCGCTGATCTCGGTCGCGCTGCGGCGGTCGCGCTCCTGCAGCCGGAACATCTGGAACATGAAGAGCACCAGCACCAGCGCCACGCCGCCGAAGATGAGGGCCACCTTCACGAAGCTCTGCTGTACCGGCTCGTAGAAATCGTCGTAGTCCACCACAGCGCTGACGATCCAGAAACTGCCCCCCACGTCCAGATGACGGAAGGCGCTTATCTTATGCACCCGGGGCAGATCCGGGTCGGCCCACCAGTAGGAGTAGTAGTCCAGCGTGCCGGATTCCTCTTCCTGCTGAGCGCGCAGCAGCTCACTCAGACTGCTCATGTCCAGTTCTTTCCCCTGATAGATGCGCTGGCGGCCCTCCACGACTTTGATGCCCCACTGAACGGCTTCGGGGTGCATGACCACAAGGTCATCGTCATTCTTTATCATGATGTAGCCGTTCCTGCCGACATGGATCTCCGAGATGAGCTGCTGATACATGACCGTGGAGTCTACCACGAGGCAGGCTGTCTCATCCCCGGCCTTCTTCTTCATCACAAGATAGTGCTCGCCGCCGCTGTGGTACTGCCAGTAGGAGATGTCCTCCGTCCGGGTAATGAGGACATCGCAGACGGCGCTGATGCCGTAGCAGCTGTAGATGACCTCGCCGTTGCTGTTTTCCAGCCAGACGTCCCGGATGGTATCGCTCCGGGCCACCGTGGGGCGGAACGCTTTGCTGGCCTCCGCTTTTCCGGCGATGGAGTCCAGCCGGTCGGCGTATTCTTCCAGCAGGACGCGGATGCTGTCGGCGGTGCTCTGCACCACCAGCTCCATCTGCCTCGTCTGGCTGTCCATCATGGCGGTGCGGTAGTCCTTCCACACCATACCCACCACGACAGCCAGTGCGGCTACCGTGACGACGCCGATGGCCAGCGGCAGCCACAGGGTGCGCAGCGTCTGGAAGCGTATCTTTTTCGGGGCGTTCTCCTTCATATCGAGTCCTCCTTTGGGGCGGTCTTGCTCTTCCTGTCTAAAAATGTTATAATTTTATTTATCGCAAGTGAAACAAATTTTTCCGGTCAGAAAAGTGCAGGGAGTTATCATGTCGTATCATGTTCTTATTGTAGACGATGATCCAGCGATTTGCAAACTTTTATCGAAAGTTATGATAAGCAATGAGATGGACCCTCTCGTCGTCAACAGCGGCGCGGCGGCGCTGGACCTCATCGCGCGGCAGAGCAGCACGCTGGATATGATCCTGATGGACATCACGCTGGGCGACATGGAGGGCTTCGATGTCATCCAGACCATCCGGCGCAACGGCGTCACCACGCCGGTCATCATCATCAGCGGCCGCAACGAGGACTACGATTTCATGTACGGCCTCTCGCTGGGCGCCGACGACTATGTCACCAAGCCCTTCCGTCCCCAGATTTTGGGCGCAAAGGTCAAGGCCCTCATCCGCCGCAGCAAGAGCTTTTCGCAGGAGAACAACCAGCAGATCAGCTGCGGGCCTTTCCTCTGCGACACCACCACCATGCGCTTTTATAAAAACAATGTGGAGCTGAACCTCTCCGAGAAAGAGCGCAGCCTGCTGCTGCTCTTCGTGCGCCACCCACAGCAGGTGTTCACCAAGGACATGATCTACGAGCAGATATGGGGAAACCTCATTGCCGTGGACGACAACGCCATCATGGTCTACATCAACCGCCTGCGCAGCAAGATAGAGGACAACGCCCGCACACCCCAGCACATCATCACCATCCGGGGCGTCGGCTATCGTTTCGTGCCGTAAGAGCGTCATTTATTTTTTCATAGAAACAAAGAAGAGCAGCCAACTGCGCGCGGTGCAGTTGGCTGCTCTCTGGTTTTATGCCGGTATAAAACACAAAACCTTGAAAAAGGAGAATCGCATGAAGTTTGTGTGCATATTTAGCCGCAAAAGCGGGGGTGAGAAGAGCGAAGGAATCTCCGTGAATCCATTCCGAAGCGTGGTTGGCAAGCCACATTCCCGCTTTTATGCTATATCACTCAATCTTCGCGGAAAGAGAAAGGCTTGACTTCGTGGACGACATCCATGACGGTGCCGTCGCGGGCCTCGATGATGCCCACGATGCGGTCGCCGAACTGGACCTTCTCAGGCTCGCCGACGATGGAGTAGGCGATGTCGCGCAGCTCCTCGATGGTCTTCAGAGGCACGCAGTCAGCGGCCTTCAGAGCCTCCAGCAGGTCGGGACGGCGGGGGTTGACGGCCACGCCGTAATCGGTGACCACGATGTCAACGCTCTCGCCCGGGGTGGTCACAGTGGTGACGTCGGTGCAGATGGCGGGGATGCGGCCCTGCAGCAGAGGAGCGATGACGATGGTGCACTTTGCGCCCTGTGCGGTATCGGGATGGCCGCCCTGTGCGCCGGTGATGATGCCATCGGAACCGACGACGACGTTGCAGTTGAAGTGGGTATCAACTTCCAGAGAGGCCAGGATAACGTAATCCAGCTTATTGACGAAAGCGCCCTTGTTCATCGGGCTTGCGTACTCGCCAGCAGAGATGGGGAAATGGTTGGGGTTGGTGCGGACATTGTTGACCGCGTCGAGGTCAAAGTCCTGCGTATCCACCAGCTTGCGGGCCAGACCGCGGTCCAGCAGCTCGCACATGGGCTTGGTCAGACCGCCGACGCCCAGACCCATATGGATGTTCTTCTTCTCCATGATCTTGGACAGAGAGATGGTGGAGGCGATGGATGCGCCGCCGACACCGGTCTGATAAGAGAAGCCGTCCTTGAAGTAGGGGGTGTTTGCAACGACCTGAGTGCAGTACTCGGCCATCAGGATCTTGCGCTGGTCGGTGGTGGGCTTTGCAGCGCCGGTAGCGATCTTTTCGGGGATGCCGATCTGGTCCACGACGCAGACGTAATCCACCTTGGTCTGGTTGATCTCTGCGGGGTAGTTGGGGTAGTCCACGAGGCAATCGGTGACAGCGACGACATAGTCGGCCATCTCAGCGTCCACGTAAGCATAGCTCAGGACGCCGCAGTTGGTCTTGCCGCCCATACCGGAGCAGTTGCCGTACTCGTCACAGGAGGGTGCGCCGATGAAGGCGATGTCCACATGGGTCTCGCCGGTCTCAATGGCGCGGACACGGCCACCGTGGCTGCGCATGGTAGCCAGGCCCTTCAGCTTGCCATGAGAAATAGCATCGCCGATTTTGCCGCGGACACCGGAGGACTCGATGTTGACGATGGTGCCGTCCTCGATCATGGGGACGAGGGCGTCATGAGCCTTGCCCAGAGAGCTTGCGCTCAGGGTGATGTTCTTGAAGCCCATCTTGTGGATCTCCTCCATGACCATGCAGACCACGAGGTCGCCCTCGCGGAAGTGGTGGTGGAAGGAAACGGTCATGCCGTCGTGGGCATTGCACTTGACCAGAGCCTCGTGGATGTCCTTGACCATCTTGTCGTGGTCATTGCGCATCACGGGGGTGACCTTCGGGCTGGCCTTCTGGAAGGCCTTGCCGTCTTTATAATTGTTGCCCTGGAAGACCTCTTTGCCGGTGCGCTCGAGGATCTCTTCGGGAATTTCTCTGCCGACTGCGTTCAACATAATTACAAATCCCCCTTATACACGCCGGATGCCTTTGCCAGATCGATGGTGCGCTTTGCACCGTCGTAGAAGGCGATGTCGATCATCTTGCCGTCAACGGTGAAGACGCCGATGCCCAGTGCCTTCTTGGAGTCGATCTCCTTGACGACCTTCTCAGCGAAGATGATGTCCTTCTGGGTGGGCGTAAAGATCTCGTGGACGATGGGGATCTGACGGGGGTTGATGATGGACTTGCCGTCGAAGCCCATCAGGTGGATGTTCTCGACGTCCTTGCGGAAGCCGTCCATGTCCTTCAGGTCGGTGAAGACGGTGTCGAAGCACTGCACGCCTGCTGCGCGGGCTGCAATGATCATCTGCTGGCGGGCACCCATCAGCTCAATGCCGGTGCCGGTGATGTGGGTCTGCAGGTCCTTGGTGTAGTCGCCGCCGGACAGTGCGATGCCGAACAGGCGCTCATCGCTCTCGCAGATCTCCAGAGCGTTCATGACGCCGCGGGCAGACTCCAGAGCAGCGATGATGAGGACTTCGCCCTCGGGACGGCCATAGGTCTTCTCGTCCTCGGCGATGGCGGCAGCCACGCGGCGGACGTCCTCGGCGTGCTCGGTCTTGGGGATGCGGATGGAATCGCAGCCGCCGGCCACGCAGGCACGGATGTCTTCACGCCAGTAGGGAGTGTCCAGACCGTTGATACGGACGACCCGCTCTGCACCGCGGTAATCCACAGTCTTCAGGGCGTGATACAGGCTGAAACGGGCGACATCCTTCTGGTTCTCGGCGACAGCGTCCTCGAGGTCCAGCATCAGGGAGTCGGCCTTATAGATGTAAGGGTCCTTGATGAGGCCGGGCTTCTGCGCATTGAGGAACATCATCGTGCGGCGCAGGCGCTTCTTGTTCGGATTATTCATCGAATGGCACCTCCCCAAGGCAGATTCTCATACTGGTCAACAGAGCGGAACACCGCGCCCTCGATGCGGGCCTTCAGGGTGCAGTCCAGTGCGCCCTTGTCCACGATGGTGATGCGGACGTTGTCGATGTCCAGATTCTTCAGGGTCTCCAGTGCGACCTTGCGCAGCTGGTTGCCGTACTGGTGGATGACGGAGCTTTCGAGGGAGAAATCGATCTTACCCTCACCCGGCTCGACGGTCACCATGCAGTCGCTGGATTCCAGAGTGCCAGCCGTGGCTGCTTTCTTGATCTCCATGCTTTTTTCCTCCTTGGCAGGTGGTTTCTTCAATCGTTATACCGTACTTGCGGGGCAGCGCCTCACTGCGCCGCTCCTGATGGTTCTATCATAATCGGACAATCTTACAAAAGGCATAGCGTCCATCTTAATATTCGTTAAGAATCGCCAAAAATTTCTCTTGTACACAAGACATATTCCATTTTGGCATAGTTTCCGAACCACCACAATGCCGATCCACCGTTCCCCGGTTTCGGAGAGCAGCAGACCGACTCTGAAACTATGATACCTTAAGACCGGACGTTTGTAAAATCGTCAGATCCAATCTTGAACCATTCTCTGGGAGAATGGTTGCTTACTGGTTGTTCCGATAGTAGTTGATGAGGCAGCCGTCGGCGATGATCTGACGCTCCGGCTCGGTGAGGGCACCGGTGGAGACCGGGAAGGCGGTCACGGTGCCGTCCGGTTTGACGGCGTAAGCAGTAAAACTGGCCTTGTTCTCGAGAACTGCCTCGCGGATGCCGGGCACAAAGATGTAATCGCCCAGTTCAAACACCTCGGGGTTCTCTACGAGGAAGGGCGTCATGCCCCAGTTGATGCAGTTGGAGCGGTAACGCTTGGTGGCGTACTGCTTGGCAAAGTTAGCGGATGCACCCATAACACGCTGGCAGGAAGCAGCCTGCTCACGAGCGGAGCCGTCGCCGGGCATGTTGGCGAAGATGGTGGAGCCGATGTCGGTATTGGCGGGGTCGTTGGCGATGCCGGCCTTGGTCAGGGCCTCATAGACCTTCATGACCTCCTCGGGCAGAGCCTTGCCAGCCTCACGGTCGCGCTCGATCTGGCGCATGACCTTACTACGGGAGACGTACTGGGGATCGCGGCGGCTCAGAGCAAACTCCGACAGACGTTCGGGGTTGGAGCGATAGGAAGAAGTCTCACCGGAGGGGATCAGCTCGTCGGTGGTGGTGACAGGGTCGGTGATGTAAGATGCCACCTTCAGCAGCAGGTTATCGCCCAGCGGTGCAATTTCGGGCCAGTCCTTGATGTTGGGGCCAAGCTTGAGCAGGGCATCGTAATCGCCCTTGCCAAAGCCCTGATACACGCGGGTATCGTAGCTGGAAGGATCGTACTGATACTCCGGCACGGTGGGATCATAGTCGATATCGGTAGCCGGGGTCAGAATGCCGCCGTTGGCCGTGGTGGCCGCAATGCTGCGGGCATCCATCAGTGCCACACCGGAAAGCTGGCCGTTGCCGGGCTTGGAGCCTTCGCGGCTGGGGAAGTTGCGGGTGGTATGGCGGATAGACAGCGCGCCGTTGGCGGGCACGTCGCCTGCGCCGAAGCAGGGGCCGCAGAACGCAGTGCGGACGGTGGCACCGCTGGCCATCAGGTCGTGGATGACTCCGGTGCGCACCAGTTCCATCATGATGGGCTGGCTGCCGGGATACACGCTCAGGGCGTAGTCACCGCAGCCGCCGGTGTGGCCCTTGAGGATGGAGGCAGCTTCATAAATGCTGTCGTACAGACCGCCTGCGCAGCCTGCGATCACGCCCTGATCCACACGCAGTTTACCGTTCTCGATCTTGCTGCACAGGTCAAGGCTGACATCCTTGCGGCCGACCAGCTTCTGCACATCCTGCTCGCAGGCATGGAGAATATCCTCAAGGTTTGCGTTCAGCTCTTCAATGGTAAATGCATTGGAGGGATGCATGGGCAGTGCGATCATGGGGCGGATGGCAGAAAGGTCTACCTCTACCACACCGTCGTAATAAGCAAGGTCGGCCGGAGCCAGCTTCTTATAGTCGGCGGCACGGCCATGCACCGCGAGGAATTTTTGCGTCGTTTCGTCGGTTTCCCAGATGGAGGACAGGCAGGTGGTCTCGGTGGTCATGGCATCGATGGCGTTGCGGGTATCCTGACGCAGAGACGCAACGCCGGGGCCGACAAACTCCATCACCTTGTTTTTGACATAGCCGCTCTTGAACAGCTTACCCACCAGCGCAATGGCCACATCGTGCGGGCCGCAGCCTGCAGGCAGAGAGCCGGTGAGATAAATTGCAACAACACCCGGACGGGCCACATCGTAGGTGCGGCCCAGCAGCTGCTTTGCCAGCTCGCCGCCGCCCTCACCAATGGCCATGGTGCCCAGAGCACCGTAGCGGGTGTGGGAGTCCGAGCCAAGGATCATCTTGCCGCAGCCCGCAAACTTTTCGCGCATGTACTGGTGGATGACCGCCAGATGCGGGGGCACAAAAATGCCGCCGTATTTTTTTGCGGCGGACAGGCCGAAGCGGTGGTCGTCCTCATTGATGGTGCCGCCCACGGCGCAAAGGCTGTTGTGGCAGTTGGTGAGCACATACGGAATGGGGAATTTCTCCAGACCGGACGCACGGGCCGTCTGGATGATGCCCACAAAGGTGATGTCATGGCTGGCCATGGCATCGAACTTGATCTTCAGGTTTTCGGCATCGCCGCTGGTGTTGTGGGCCTGCAGAATGCTGTAGGCCATGGTGCCGGTCTTTGCGTTCTCGATGGCTGCGGCGTCAAAGCCCTTTGCTGCCAGTGCGGCGCTTGCTTCGCCGTCTGCAGGCACCCATTCACCGCGGGCATAGTATGCGCCGCCGGTGCTGCACTTGATCATATCCAACATCTCGATTCGCCTCTCTTTTTGTATTTCCCGCCCGCCCTATCTTGCGGGCACTGCCCCGGCAGGACGGCCAGCGGCCCCCTGCCCCATTACGATCACGGATCGTATTGTTTTTTATTATAGCATGAAACCATGGAAAGAAAAAGCACTTTTTCCGACTGAACTGTGAACGAAATGTAAGGATTGCTTCTTTCTTGTCTCTGATCAGTCCTTTTTCACATCAGTACCCATTATTTTATCCAGCGTTCCCGAGAGGATCCTTGCCTCATCACTGCCATTGGTGGCAAACCGAACCAAGGGAACCCCATACTGTGCCAAGATATCGTCTTTTATCTTATCTCGCTCCGCCTGTTTTGTGCCCTCCTTGTGGTAGCGATATCCATCTACCTCGATGGCGAGGATTGGTCGCTTGCTCACACGGTTGTAAATCAGGAAATCAAGATGTGACACCCCACTGTTGACAAACGCCTTTTCCCTGTTGTCCAACTTTGACAGATCTCGTATCAGGAGGTAAAGAGGCTGATGAAAAACAACATCTAAGGCCTGTTCTTTTCTCTGATACAGTTCGTCTCGAATCAGATGGTAAACCAAATTTTCCGAGTCAAATTCTGAGATTCGTCCTCGCTTTTACAGATAATCCAGGCGCACATCTCGATACTGCTTATACAGATAATCAAACACCGAACTAACTGCGCTGTATTGGACATCGCAGTTATGATAGCGGATATAATCGATCAGCTCCCCCATATTGCTGCCTGCAGGCTGTTCCATTTCCGATGCAACTACAACCAGCTCCTTCTTTGCTCGTGAGACCGCCACATTCAACAAGTTCGGATCATCCGAGAAGGACGTCACAATATCATCCACAGTCGATAAGACGATCACGTCCTTTTCGCGCCCTTGAAACTTATGCACTGTAGAAATGTCGATCTCCGGTCTGTTAAGCTCCTCTTTCAGCTTATAAACTTGATTCCGGTAAGGTGCGATCACGCCGATCTCTGTATCTGCAGCCACAACACCCGGCAAAACATCCTTTTTGATCACGTCGATCTGCCGCTGATTCATCCGGTCTCGTTCATGCTGCCCTGGGACTGTCAGCACCAATTTGAGTGCGTTTTCCCCATGATCCGGTGTCATGACGATCAGCTCGTTGTTATAAAATTTCTGATTGCAAAACCCAATGATCAGCGGATGACATCGGTAGTGTTCTCTCAGGATTACTCTAGGGACCCTGTTTTTCATCAGCGCAAAAAGCGATTCCAGAAAACTGTACTGCGAAAAATCGTATGCATCTTCAATGTTATACTTTTCAAAAAGTTCCTCAAGATGCTTCTTTTGGCTTGATGCTATAACATTTGGCAGCTGCTTGGTATCTCCAACGATCACTGCATTTCTTGCACAGGAAATTGCCAGACATCCGGTGGCCACATCCACCTGCGACGCCTCGTCCATCACAACATAGTCAAACCGGGCATACTTTCCCAAACTGCTTCGTGCCGTGTAGGTCGTACTCAGCACGACCGGGTATTCTTCAAGAACGTTCCCCGGCGTTTTCCAAAGAGCCTCCTTGGAGAACACAGGACGCTGGGACTGTTTGCCGTATCGTTCAGCAAGGTGTGCACGGAAACAACACAAGGACATTTCCGTAAATTCATTCATCAAAAACTCTGCATCTACACCCTCCAGCTTTTCTTCCAGTGCCTGGATCTCACGGTCCAGCTCCTGAGTCCTGTCCCTGTAGTACAGTTCGTGGAGCTTATCCAGCACATCAGCCGGTTTCTCACGCAGCAAGTCCAACACATTGACTCCATACAAGACCCTGCATTTCAACCATCTAAGAAGTCCCACTCTGTTTCCATGTTCCTGTAGGTTCATGTATTCCTGCAAGAACCTCAAAACCTGGATGGATGTCAGCTTCTTTGAGGACTTTGCCCATCCGGAAGGGCAGTCGGGACGAAGTACATCGTAGTGTTCCGCCTCCAGTTGCACTTCGCTTCTTTCTTGGTACAATTCTGCCAACCGATTTTTGTCACGAAAGATTCCCTGCAGCTTCAACGACATATTTCTTACGTTCTCAAAGAACTCCGGCGTCTCATAGTCCGGGCTGTCTCTTATACACATC
>ENA-OZVB01000365-OZVB01000365.1-human-gut-metagenome-genome-assembly--contig:-NODE-365-length-11239-cov-5.181241_pt1 | contig 11239 bp, 9 predicted proteins | sample MGYA00243444_ERZ654043 | MGnify/ENA primary metagenome ERZ654043 (study PRJEB26926, sample SAMN06164885) | human gut metagenome | biome: ENVO:00009003; feature: ENVO:2100002; material: ENVO:00002003...
GGAGTACGCCACCAAGCTGCGCGACTACACCATTGCCCTGTATAAGAAGTGTGCTGAATATGCGCTCTCCCGCGGCATCATCATTGCCGACACCAAGTTTGAGTTTGGTCTGGATGAGAACGGCAACGTGGTGCTGGGCGACGAAATGCTCACCCCGGATTCCTCCCGCTTCTGGCCGCTGGAGGGCTACGAGCCGGGCCACAGCCAGCCCTCTTTTGATAAGCAGTTCGTGCGCGACTGGCTCAAGGCCAACCCCGACAGCAACTACGATCTGCCGCAGGACGTGATCGACAAGACCATTGCCAAGTATCTGGAGGCTTACGAGCTGCTCACCGGCAAAAAGCTGTAAATTTTACGATAAAACGAATCCCGGCAGATGCTTGACAGCTCTGCCGGGATTCGCTATAATGTCTATAGAAAGGGCACTGCGACAAGCGGTTGGCCCCAGTTCAAGGTTTACAGTTTTTGAGAACCGTCACCGTGCCGGGTGGCGGTTCTTACTTTTTCACGCGAATGGTGAATGTCAATCCAAACAAGTGGAATGTCAAAGTAATTGGCATGTACTCACCTCCTTTCGGAAGTGAGGGCCGAACCGCCTGCCGTTGTTTGCAGTGCCCCGCCGCCTTTCAGCAGCAGAGATAGCATAACATAGTTTTCGGCTGATTTCAACAAAAAAATGCTTCCGTGCGCCGCACGGAAGCATTTTTTGTTTCACTTACTCAGCTCCGAACTTTCCTCAGAATAAGCTTCGGACTCCGCCGGTTTTTCGTTTTCTTCGTCCAGCAGATACTGCACCTCGGTCTGCTTTGCCATCTGCTCTGCTGTCCAGTCCAGCTGTGCGATGCCTTCCAGTTCCAGCGTGTACTGCTCCACATTCTGCAGGCTGCCGGAGGCAAGACTCTGGCCCGGGTCGTTCTCCGGCGACCATGTAATGCGCAGCTCATCCGGCTGTGCGCTGCACTGCTGCACGGCATCGGTCACGCTGCGGCAGTCCTGCGCAAAGGCCTGTACGCTGTCATAGCCGCCAAACAGCTCCACAGTCAGGCTCAGATAGCCGTTTCCGGCATTCACATCCCGCAGCGTTTTCGCCTCACTGCTGTACAGGTAGGCGTTTCCGCTGATATTCTTCACACGGATATCCGGGGCTGTTTGTTTGATCTTGTCATAGGCTTCTGTCGTATATTCCTGCCCCAGCTTCATGCTTGCCTGATTCCGCTCCGGGCCGAGTTCATCCCACACCACCGGCAGCAGCGAAAGGCCAAAGCACCCGGCCATGAGCACAAGGCAGATCAGCACCGACCAGAAATCGTATTTCCAGCGGCCCGGGCGGGCGGAAAAAAAGAGCACCTCGCCGCCCAGCAGGATCAGCCCTGCCGCCGGGGCGATCTTGAGCATCAGCTTCCAGTCAACGCCCGGCACAAAATAGGCAAGCAGAAAGAAGATGCCCGCTGCGATCAGGCATACGCCCAGCGTAAAGCTGCCCACCCGGCGCAGCGGCTGCGGTTTTGCAGGCTGCGGTGCTTCACCGGTCAGCGGCGCATCATTTCTCGTCTCGTCCATCGTCGGCATCCTCCGTCTCATCGTCCGGGGTCACGGGCTTGCCCAGCAGAGCCGAGAGCTTGGGCATGGCAAAGCCCTTTGCTTTCGGCTCCGCCTGCGCATCCTGTGCAGTATACTCGGTAAAATCTTCATCTTCGGCATCGTTCTGCGGCTTCTGCTTTCTGCCCTTGGGGCCGCGCACCAGCCACGCACCGCAGATGATCAGGGCCACGCACACCACCACCTCCGGCAGCTGATCCATCATCAGGTAGAGTGCACGGAAGAAAGGGCTGCTCTGGCCCCAGCGCCACACGATATCCCCCAGCGTGTTCATAAGGATGTTCTGGTAGGCCACCAGCGCGCCCAGCGCGATCAGGCCCCAACCCAGCAGCTTGTGGCTGTCCAGCATGAACTGTTCCATGCGCTGGTCGTGCCAGTTGATGTGCACCAGATAATCGTCCTGCGGGGCGGTGCCTGCGCCGATCTGCGCCCGGAGATTGAAGGTGTCAAAGAAGCTGTACATCCACACAATGGGCATGGCTACATACAAAACTCCCAGCAGAGTTCCCGCACCAAAGGCCACGCAGAACATGGTAATGAGTGAAAGGCCGCGCTTCATGTAGCCCTGATACATCTGGCCTGCGCCCGGGCAAAAGGCGAAGAGGAAGGTCAGGATTCCGTTTTTCATCATAATCGATCTCCTTATTTCGTTTGATCTGCAAGTGGCGAATTTTTGTATTTTTCTGCTGCAGGGCCGCCGGCTCCGAACAGCAGGTCATTGAGTGCTTTTGCCAGCGAAGCCTGCTGCTTCGGCTTGTCATCGTCCATTGGCTTTCCCAGTATTTCCGGCTGGGCGGACGGGCGGTCATCTTCCACCGGCTTGCCCAGCTGCAAAACTTCTTCGGTCTGGCTCTGGCTGGTCTCCGGTGTCCATGTGTGTAGCTCCTGCCGGAAATTCAGCAGCTGGTCTATGGTGCCGGAGCGCCACATGGTAAAGGCCAGCACCGCCGCCACACCGGCCACTGCGGCACGGCCCCATGTGTTCTGCATCAGCCGCACCCAGATGGCGGCCATCACAGCCTTGTGCGCGGAGTGCGGCGGCGTTTCCAGCGCATCTGCCGTCAGCAGGACCGTGTAACGATCCATGCATTTATCGCAGTAGGATAAATGCTCGGCGGTTTCCAGCCGGCCCAGCTCATCCAGCCCGCCTGCCTGCAGGGCCTGCAGGCCTTCGTCGGTCAGGCAGCCGTTTTTGTCAAACAGTTCCATGTACGCACTCCTTTCCATCGTTTTCACGCTGTAGTATCTGCTGTGCCAGCATCTTTTTTGCCCGGTAGATTTGTGCTTCCACCGTCTTGGGCGGGCGGCCGCACAGCTGTGCCGCCTCGGCCATGGTGTGCTGTTCCAGCAGCACCAGACGGCAAGGCGTTCTGTAGGGCTCCCGCAGGTCCAGGATCATGGCGGTGAGCTCTTCCTCGCCCAGAGCATCCAGCACCTGCTGTTCCGGCTGGGTGCCGGGCGGCGCACCTTCCAGCGCCAGCACATCGTCGCCGGGAATGTTCACCCTGCGCACCCATGCGCTGCGCAGATAGTCCTTTGCCTTGTTGGCAGCGATGCGTGCCAGCCACTGTTTTTCAAACCCGGACGGGCAGCGGTCAATGGCCCGCCATGCCGCCAGAAAGGTCTCCTGCGTCAGGTCCTGCGCATCGCCGGCATCCGGCACCAGCTGGTGGCAGACCGTATACACGAGCGACTGGTATTTTTGCACCATCGCGCTGAATTCCAAGGTCGTCAACGGCCTGCCCACCTCCTTTCAGTTTCGTCCCGGTCCGACGAAGTGCAGCCCCTGCGCTGCCCTTCTGCACATTCATACGAAACAGCTGTTCAAAATCCTGCAAAAACTTTTATTTTTATGATACAATAGAAGTAGTATAGCACAAAAGGAGGCATTCGGCCATGGCTGTCAGTACCCGTCAGGCACTTTTGCAGGCACTTTCCGCTGCCGGGGGCAGCTACGTTTCCGGCCAGCAGCTGGCCGAGACCCTCGGCGTGAGCCGCGCTGCCGTGCACAAGGCCGCTGCGGCCCTCACGGCCCAAGGGTACGCGCTGGAAGCTGCGCCCCGCCGGGGCTACCGGCTGGCAGGCGGCGACCCGTTCTGCACCGAAGCCATCGGGGACTACCCTGCACCCATCTATTTATATGACACGCTGGAAAGCTCCAACCGCACGGCAAAGCTGCTGGCGCTGGATGGTGCACCCCATGGCACGCTGGTGCTCACCGCCCACCAGAGCGCCGGACGCGGCAGGCTGGGCCGGAGATTTGAAAGCCCGGCAGGCAAGGGCGTTTACTGCTCGGTGCTGCTGCGCCCGGAAATGCCCGCCGCCAATGCCCAGACCGCTACCATCAGCGCCGCGGTGGCGGTCTGCCGTGCCGTGAAAAAGCTCTGCGGGCTGGAGCTTGCCGTCAAGTGGGTCAACGACCTGTACTATCAGGGCAGAAAGGTCTGCGGCATCCTGACCGAAGCGGGGACCGACCTCGAGAGCGGACAGCTGGAATGGCTGGTGGTCGGCATCGGGCTGAACCTTACCTCCACCGCTGCCGACTGGCCGGAGGAGCTGGCCCGCAAGGCCGGGAGCCTGTACCCCGGCGGGCCTGCCCCGGTGAGCCGGGCCGCACTGGCCGGGGCCATTGCCCGGGAGCTGCTGGCCCTCTGCCCGGCGTTTGACTGTCTGGATGAGTACCGCGCCCGGTGCTTTGTGCCCGGCCACTGGGTGACGGTGTGCGCCGAGACCGAGACCTACGCCGCAAAGGCCCTTGCCATCGACGAGGAAGGGCGGCTGGTCATCCAGAGGGAGAACGGCCGACAGGAGGCTCTGCGCTGCGGCGAGGTGACCACCCGGCCTGCTCGGACCGAATAAGACGCAAAAAAGCACCCTTTCCTGTCCGGAAAGAGTGCTTTTTATGTTCTGTACTTATGTATCCAGATCCACGGCTTCCAGCACCGTGATGTCCTCTTTTTCAAAGGCGGTGCGGATCATCCCGGCAAGGCCGGGCATTTCGGCCTTATTCTCGATGCACAGGGTGATGATGCCGTTCAGGCTGGAGGCTTCCACACCCATGGAGCCGCCATCCGGCGGGACCCAGACGTTGAAGTCTTTGGTGTACTTCTGAAGCTCCTGCGTGGCCGGCAGCAGCGGATTGCCCAGATAGCTGAGCCAGAAATCCGCCAGGACACCGCTGATGTACTCACCCATCTGGAACACCCTCTGCTTGATGCGCAGGGGCGCTTTCTGCTGGTCTACCTTGTACACCCAGCTCATTTGCTGGACCATCTGGCGCAGCTTTGCCTCCGGCTGCAGGGTGCGGAGCACCTCGGCATCCATTTCCGGCACGATGTCCGCAAGGCGGGTGTCATCGTTCAGCTTCACGCCGCTCTGGAAGGAGCACACGCAGTTGTAAAGGGCATCCGGCACGCCCGCTTCCCTGCGGGTATCTGCCGAGTAGGAATACTGGATCTCGTCTTTGCCCAGATAGTTGCGCAGCGCAAGGCTCAGCAGACCGGCCAGCGCCGTAAAGGGCTTGACGCCGTTCTCCACTGCCCTGTCCACAAGGCTCTGCTTGGTCAGCCGCACCCGGGTGCGGCGCATCCTTCCCTCGTAGGTCTGCACCACATCCCTCTGCATCGTGCTCTCAGTGGCTGTGAGGGGTGGATATTTTTCCATCATGGCCTCGATGTCATAGGCCGGGCTGCACACGATGGGCGTGTTTGCAAACGCCGTGCCATAGCGCAGGTTGCAGTACTGTTCCAGAATGCGGGTGAGGAAGGGCGACACCCCGTGGCCGTCCATGAGGAAATGATACCAGTCAAAATAGACGGTGTCCCCCTCACAGCTCACGCTGAAAAGATAGCCGTTCGTTTCCTCCGGGATATCGCGCTGTGCGCTGTCCTGATACACAAGGCAGGGGTTCGGGTTCGGCTCCAGAAAAAAGCTCCGCTTTTCCTGCACCAGCTGTACCCGATAGTACGGTGCGGCCGAAAGCGCCGCCTCCAGTGCGCGCTGCAAAAGAGCGGGTTCCACCGCATCCTGCAGCGCAAACTGGTACCGGCACAGGATCTTCTCCCGACGGAAGAAGTACATCGTTCCCTGAAAGATGTACTCCGTCGAGCGCTGCGACTCATTCATGAACTGTTACCCCGCGTTTGCCGCCAGATAATCCACCAGATCCCCTATGGTCACAAAGTTGCGCAGCTCCTTTTCAGGGATGCGCAGGCCGAAGGTCTCCTCAAGGTCTGCCACAATGGTCAGGATCTCCATTGAGGACAGATCCAGATCGTCCATCAGGACGCTGTTCTCATTCACATCTTCGGGAGAGACCTCGGCAACATCCTCCAGGATGGCCAGGATCTGGGAAATGATCTCTGCTCGTTCCATAGAAATTTTCTTCCTTTCCGTGACGGATAATAGGCACAATCTCCTATGCCTTTCCATAATAATACCCTGATTCTCTCCTGTGCGCAAGGGTTCCGGCAACAAAGCTTTGTTTTTTGTCGGAACTCCTGTTTTCAGTCTGCCGGTCTGCCGGCCCATTTATGCATCCGGGCATTCGATCGCATCCGTATCACTGGCGCAGCAGCTTGCCTGCACCGTTGCGCGGCAGCGGCTCGGTGCTGAACTCCACTGCGCTCATGCGCTTGTACAGCGGCAGGGTGCGGTTTGCCTCGGTGATAAAGTCCCGCACCTGCTGCTGTTTGTCCTCGTCGCAATAGACCACCACGCCGATCTTCTTGCCCATTTCTTTTACAACACATTCCTTCACGGCTTCGCACTTGCCCACGATGCCTTCCAGCTCTTCGGGGCTGATGTTCTCGCCGCTGTCCAGAATGATGAGGTTCTTCTTGCGGCCGGTCAGGAAGTAGTAGCCGTCCTCGTCCTTGCGGGCCAGATCGCCAGTGTGGAACCAGCCGTCCGCGTCAATGACCTCGGCGGTGGCCTCCGGGTCCTTGTAGTAGCCCAGCATGATGCTGTCGCCGTGCATGCACAGCTCGCCGTCCTCGGCGATCTTGTAATCCAGATAATCGTTGCCCTGACCCACAGCGCCGATGTGCTTTGCGTCCTGTGCGTAGTTGATGATGCCGTCGCCGCAGGTCTCGGTGCTGCCGTAGGTCTGCACCACGAACATGCCGTGTTCCGCCATATCCAGCATCACCTGCGGGTCGAACATGGCAGAGGAGCAGATGGGCACCCACAGCTTCCCCAGACGATCCTTGCGGCCGCGCATCACATCATGGTGGAGCGAGTTCATAATGACCGGCACCACCGCCATGGCCTGACTGGGCATCCGCTTTACCTCTTTATAGAAGTTGCGGATGTCGCTGCTGACGTTCAGCGCCCAGCCTGCGTGGGCCCAGGAGAACAGGCAGATGAAAGCGCCCAGATGGAACATGGGCAGCACGGTGTACTGGCTCATGACAAGGTCCGGTTCGTGCTTATACGCCATCATGTGCTCACCGATCTGGGTGTGGGCACGCATCACCGAGAAGAAATTCTTCTCGCTCAGCATCACGCCCTTGCTGCGGCCCGTGGTACCGGAGGTGAACATCAGGACCATCAGGGCTTCGTGGTCGATGCAGCGGGTCAGCTGCGCAGGCTCATAGCTTCGGAAGCCATCCATGGGGCGGAGGATATCGCCGTAGGCAGCCTTGAGCTGGTCGTTGAAGCCGTAGTCGTCGCCGTCGGTCAGGATGGCATCCGGCTCCACAAGGCCCAGCTCGTAGCTCAGCTCGTCCCAGCTCTTGCGCTGGTTCAGCAGCACCAGCACCGCACCGGCCGCCACCACGCCAAAGGTGTTCACGGCATACTCGTAGCTGTTCTTGGTGAGCAGGCAGATCTTTTTGCCCTTGATCTCCGGGATTGTGGACTGGAAGTAATTCACCGCCTTGCGGATATCCTGCACATAATCCTTATAGAGGATGGTGGTCACGGCATCGTTTGCGGTGTCGTAGAAGCGGAAGGCCACATTATCCTTGAAGCGGTCTTCCATGTTGATGGTGATAAGGTCGTAGACATTATCCAGCAATCTGATCTTACGCATTGTTCTGTTTCCTCCCGTGTTCAGCGCAGCAGTTTTCCCATGGCGTTGCGGGGCAGCGGCTGTGCGCTGAACTCCGGCACCATGCGCTTGTACAGCGGCAGGCCGCGGTTGACCCCAGTGACAAACTCCTTCACAGTTTCCTGCTTTGCAGGGTCACAGTAGATGAGGGCACAGATCTTTTTGTCCTTTTCCTTCACGATGCACTCCTGAATGTCCGCACAGGGCACCAGCAGCTTTTCCAGCTCCTCGGGGTTCACGTTCTCGCCGCTGTCCAGAATGATCACGTTCTTCTTGCGGCCGGTCAGGTACATGTAGCCGTCCTCTTCCACCCGGGCAATGTCGCCGGTATGGAACCAGCCGTCTACATCGATGACTTCTGCAGTGCCTTCCGGGTCCTTGTAGTAGCCCAGCATGATGGGGTCGCCCCGCATGCACAGCTCGCCGTCGTCCAGCTTGTATTCACAGCTGAGGTCCACATGGCCCACGCTGGTCAGGTACTTTGCCTCCTGCGAGGAGTTCCATGCACCGTCGCCGCAGGTCTCGGTCAGGCCGTACATCTGGGCCACAAAGAAGCCCTTCTCCATCATATCACTCAGAATCTTGGGGTCGAACATGGCAGCGCCGCAGGTCAGCACGCACAGACCGTTCAGGCGGTCGCGGCGGCCCTTCATCACATCGCTGTAGATGCTCTTCAGCAGCACCGGCACCACTGCCATCACCTCGCTGTGCATGGCACCCAGATCACGGTAGAAATACTTCAGGTTGTTGCACAGGTTGATGGAGTGGCCGGTGATGCTCCACGAAACAAGGCTGGTCATAGCGGAGATGTGGAACATGGGCAGGGCGGACAGGGACGAGAACTCATCGGTGTTCCAGCCCGTGTACTTCTTCACATCGTCAAAGGGGTCCAGAAAGGCCGGCATGGCGCTGAACAGGTTCTTCTGGCTCAGCATAACGCCCTTGCTGCGGCCGGTGGTGCCGGAGGTGAACATGATAAAGGCCAGAGCAGAGAGGTCCTCCACCTCGGTCACGTCCTCGGCAGGCTCATAGGCCGCAAAGACATCCATGGGCTTCAGGATGCTGCCGTAGGTCTCAGCGAGGGCAGGCTCCCGCTCCGCGAACTCGCCATCCTGCAGAATGCACACCGGCTCGGTGAGGCCCAGCTCATAGGAGATAGCATCCCAGTCCTTGCCAAGGTTCAGCGGCACAGCCACGGCTCCGGCAATGACCGTGCCGTACATGCAGATGACATACTGGTAGCTGTTGCGGGCCAGGATCGCCACACGCTTGCCGCGCACATCGCCATACTCTGCACGCAGGAACGCCACGAACCGGCGCAGATCCTGGGCATACTGTGCGTAGTGCACCTCGGCCACGCCCTGCTTTTTTTCATCATACCAGCGCAGAGCCACACGGTCTGCAATGTTGGTTTCCATATTGCAAAGTGACTGATACAGCGATGTAATCATTTTTTTCCTCCATTTTTATCATCCGATCCGGCGCTCCTGTGTAGGCCAACACAGATCCTTCCAGTCATTTCCAACTGTGCCCAGTATACAATAAGGCCCGTGTCAATGCAAGAGTTTTGCAACATTTAATTCCAAACATTGACAATAAAGCCTTGCATATCATGTCGTTTCCAGATGTAAATTCTGCCTTTCGTTGCGAAGCCGCCCTGCCTGTGCTATGCTTTTATTGCAGGCTGCAATGTGTCCCCGCCCGCCGGACCGCAATTCAAAATTGACAGTCTGTGCAAAAAGCATTATACTGGGTTCATATCCATACAAAATTTTATCTTTTTCATTCAAAATCTACGCATTGTGCGGCGTCCGGCTCTGATGGAATGTCCCGCGCAAGGAAGGAACCTCCATGGAAGGAACCAAGCCCCGCACCGCCAGCTCCATCGGCATGTTCGACATGCTCAAGGGTGCCGGTATGCTGACCATCGTTTTTGCGCATACCGCCGAGCTTTATCCCATGCAGGCGGTCAGCGGCCTGTCCCTGACCGCGTTTTTCCCGTTCATCTACCGCGAAGCGCTGATGGCCGCCTTTTTTATTGCCAGCGGCTACGGCTTCCGCAAGCGCTCCATCCACAAATGCATCGAGCAGCAGCTCAAGACCCTGCTCAAGCCTTACGTTTATACTGCGCTGGCCACCACGGTGCTCCACGCTTTCATTCACCACGCAGCTTTCGGCTCGTGGGATGCCGCCATCTCAGAATCGGCCAAGGTCTTAGGCGGTTTCCTGTTAGGTCTGCCCCACACGGCCACTTACTTCGGGCATCAGTTTTTCTCCTGCGGACCCATGTGGTACTTAGTGGCTCTGATGCTGGCGTGGGTGCTTCTGGACGTACTGCTCGAGATCTTCCCCGAGCGGTACATAACCCCCGCAGTCGTCGGCGTCACCCTGCTTGGCTGGGGCGTCACGCTGGTGTGGGAGGCTCCTTTCTGCATCGCACAGGGCATGGTGTCGCTGCCCTACCTTTACATCGGCTATCTGGCCAAGAAGCGCCGCCTTTTCGAAACTCCCCTTTCCGGCAGAGCCAAAGCCGGACTTATCGCGTCCGCGCTGGGCGTCGTCGCGGGCGTTTTGCTGACCCAGAGCACCGACTGCGTTTCGCTGGGTGAGTGGACGATGGGGCCGCTGAGCATCCTGCTGGATGGCGCAGTGGGCTACGGCATCATCCGGCTCTTTTTGAAATGGCAGCGCCGAGTGGACGGCCCCATCTCCCATGCCATCGAGTGGGTGGGCCGGCGCTCGCTCTTCATCTTCTGCATCCACACTGTGGAGCTGACGGCCATCCCGTGGTATCTGATGGCTGCAAAGTATGCTGACCATCCGGTGCAGGGGATGCTGCTGCAGTTCGTGTTCTCGCTTGTGTCCATCTTCGCCGTCACCGAACTTCTGATGCGCCGCAAAGAGCTTGGCCGGAAGCTTCGGGGCGGCAAGCCTGCGGACAAGCCCCGGCAGCGGAGCAAGACCCGCCGCTATGCGGCAAAACACTGAAATTCCTGCGCTTTGGTATCCAGCCATTTTGAGGGTAGACTATAGTTACTTTTGATGCATGGGCTTGCAGCGCGGGTTGTACGCCTTGCGATAAATTGGAGGAGGCCCCGGTAATGATGAATGAAACTCCTGAAGCGGCTCTGCGCAGCCGCATTGCGGACCTTGAACAACAGCTCAAACTTGCAGACGAAGGCACTTCGCGGCTGGCCCAGCGCTGCCTTGAGCTGGAAAAGCAGCTGCAGACCTTCTATGCTGCCCACCCCCAGAGAGAGAGGCAGACCGACTCGCCTGCTCTGGTGCAGCCGCTGCTTTACTATGATGCCGGGTTCGGCTTTTCCCAGAAAGACACCGTCAAGGCCCCGGACTACGAATACGACGAGCTGAACGGCATGGTGACAGCGACCTTCGAGCTGCCGGAGGCCGCGTTCAATCTCCGTCTCGACCCCGGTGAACTGCCTTGCTGCATCACCGATTTCGTCTTCTCGGATGACCGCATCCTCTGCCGCCCGGTGAACGGTGTGCCGCTCCACGGCGACGGCATCCTGTTCCTCAACAACGACCCTGTCTCTTATACACATCTGACGCTGCCGACGAATAGCC
>ENA-OZVB01000366-OZVB01000366.1-human-gut-metagenome-genome-assembly--contig:-NODE-366-length-11235-cov-6.542129_pt1 | contig 11235 bp, 8 predicted proteins | sample MGYA00243444_ERZ654043 | MGnify/ENA primary metagenome ERZ654043 (study PRJEB26926, sample SAMN06164885) | human gut metagenome | biome: ENVO:00009003; feature: ENVO:2100002; material: ENVO:00002003...
GATGTCTTAGGGTCTCGTGGGCTCGGAGATGTGTATAAGAGACAGATATCAGACTTTGTCGAAAGAACGTTCTACGGGTGCGTTTTCTAAAGTTTCTACTGAAAAGTTAGAGTTGAAACGTATGGATAACTTGTCTTCTATGCTTGAGGGACAAGTGGCTGGATATGTGAATGGACAGATTCGTGGTGTCACAACCATGAATGCTGTCGCGAATCCGATGGTCGTGATTGATGGATTTCCTGTAGAAAATACAACATTAGACAGAATAGGGCAGACAACAGAAAATATGCCTGATTTAAATCCGGAAGATATTGAAAGCGTAACAGTGCTGAAAGATGCTGCTGCTGCTTCTATCTACGGTGCACGAGCTGCTAATGGCGTGATTGTGATTACTACGAAAAAGGCTAAAGAAGGTAAAGCGGAAGTAAGTTTTTCTTCTACCTTTACAGTGCACCCTTATTCTTATTATAAAAAAAATCGGACTAATGCGGCTGATGTTATTGCTATGGAACGTGAATGGGCGACTATGGCATTGAGTACGCCTGAGGCTGCGGAGATGCAGGCTGCCGATTTGCGTGAAAACGGACCATATCCTAGTTTGGGAGTTAATACTTTGTTAGATATGTACACTGGGAAAATCAGTATGGCTGAGGGAGATAAAATTCTGAATCAGTTGGCTTCCTACGGTTATCAATATTATGATCAGGCAGAAAAATATGGTAAGCGTAACCCTTTTTACCAGCAGTATAATTTGAGGGTAGGTAAAACAACAGAGCGTAATTCTTTTAATTTCTCTACTACTTATTGGGATAATGATTATGAGGATATAAATCATAGTGATTGGAAATTAGGTATCAATATTACTAATTCATTACAGCTAACCAATTGGTTGCATTTTGATACAGGCGTTTATCTGAAATATGGCAAAGAGAAGAACCAATCATATGATTTGTTTGATCCGGGCTTTTCTGTCATGCCTTATGATCCGTTGGTCAATGCAGATGGAAGTTATTTTGTGGCACCTTCACAAAGTGACAAGTCACGTCGTGATTTAGTGGATCAATATGGGCTGTATTCAGAAGATCTCGTGCCGATGGATGAGTTGAATTATGCTCTTAATACAACCAAAACTTTTGAAACCCGCGCTTATGCTAAGTTGAAGTTTGATTTGACTTCTTGGTTGAATTACAATGTGATGTTCCAATATGAAACAAGTGATTCGGATTATGAATCATTGGGTGAGAAAGAGTCAAATTTTATGCGTAAGCGTATTAATGATTTTACCAGCAAATCACCGAATGGCAGTTCTTTGGTATATAATCTGCCGAATGGAGATTCGTTTCATACGTTGAAGAACAGCAAACATAGTTATAACTTCCGTCAACAGTTGAGTCTTGATAAAACATTTGATGAAAAGCATAATTTAGTATGGATATTAGGACAGGAAGTGCGCCATTCATTGATTAATTTTGATGAAAATACGGTATACGGATATGATCCGGAGCTTAAAACATGGCAAAATTATAATATGAAAGATTTGGCTTATTTTTCGGGCTTGTTAGGATCTGCTCAGTTAGATCAGAATAGTATTGCTTCATCTCGTGAATTGCTTAATCGTTTTGTTTCCTTCTATTCGAATGCATCGTATACGTATGATGATAAATATGTACTTTCTGGAAGTATTCGTTGGGATCGTTCGAACTTGTGGGGAACTAATTCGAAATACCAGAATAAACCTTTATGGTCAGTTGGGGGAAGTTGGAATATCTATAAAGAGAAATTCTTTCAAGCGGATTTTGTAGACATGTTGAAATTACGCGCTTCATACGGTATTGGTGGTAATATTGGGCGTAATACAGCTCCCTATCTGATAGCTTCCTATTATGATTCCAGCCTTGTGGATGGTATGGCAGGGTCTGTGAATACTCCTCCCAATAAGGATATCCGTTGGGAAAAGACAACGACTGTGAATGTAGGTGTAGACTTTGCTTTGTTCCGTCATCGTCTGTCGGGAACAATAGAGTATTATAATAAATACAGTGTTGATCTACTTGCCGCTATAAATGGTAGTCCTACACAAGGGTTTGGCTATACAACGTTGATGACGAATAATGGAAAAATGGTAAACCGGGGAGTGGAAATCACTTTGAGCGGAGAGATTATCCGTCAGAAGGACTTTAGTTGGAACGCTTCATTGTTATATGCATTTAATCGTAATAAAGTAAAACACATCAGTGTGCAACCAAGTTTGTGGGATAGCCGTATAAGTATGCCTACCAGTTATCCTATGGTTGGAAAACCATTATATGGTATTTATGCGTATAAGTGGGCTGGATTGAATGAGAATGGTGATCCACAGGTATATGATGCGGAAAATAATGTCACTTCAGGTCCTGCACGTGATTATCATGCATTGGTTTATTGTGGTACGACTGTTCCTATACATAATGCTTCGTTAACCAATGTATTACGTTATAAAGGTTTTGAATTTTCAGCAATGCTGATATTGGATGCAGGTCACAAGTTGCGGTCAAGCAATATTCCAAGCATTAACATGTCGAACGGACGTATTACATCTACTGCTAAGGGTATAGTGGACCGTTGGACTCAGCCTGGGGATGTAACGGACGTACCACGTCTGCTTTTCTCTAATGATACGGAGAATTTTAATACACACCGTACGGAATTATATCGTTATTCGGATTTGTTTGTGTATGATGCATCAAATATTCGTTTGAGTAATATTTCATTGGCGTACAGAGTTCCGGCCCATTGGTGCAAGAAAATTTCTCTTTCCGGCGCTCGTCTTCAGTTCAATGTAGAGAATGTAGCAACATTTGCTTTTGATAGTAAAGCGAATTACGATTTAGGCGGTAAAGTGAAACCGAATTATGTATGGGGATTGTATTTGAATTTTTAAAGGATGAATAATATGAAAAAACAAATGATAAAGATAAGCAGTCTGCTTTTTGTTATGGTGGCTATGATGCTTTCCGCTTGTGATGATTATTTGGATGATGTGCCGAAAGGGCAGAAGATTCCGAAGACATGGGAAGACTATAATGCTTTTATCCGAAATAATTTTTCCTACCATTTTCTTGATCCCGACCAGCTTGCGGTATTAGCAGGAGATATATTTAAACTTCCTTCTGCCGTAACTAGTCCGTCGTTAACACGTGCCAATTATTACGCAGATGAATCTGTAAATCGAATAGACTTAATGACTGGCAATGATAAGAACCCTTATTTTAATGCTTATGAGGGACTTTTTGCGTGGAATCTAATCGTAGAGGATGTACCGGATGCGACAGAATGTACGGAGGTTCAGCGCCGTCAGTTAATAGCTCAGGGACGTGTTCTTAGAGCCATGCATTATTTTTATTTGGCTAATTTTTATGCTGACCAGTATGATGAGGCTACTAAGGATAAACTGTCAGTTCCTTTGATAACTTCGGCTTCTGTGGAGGCTCCGTCGCCGCAGGTAACTTTGCAAACAATCTATGAGTTTATGCTTGATGATTTGAATAAGGCGGTTGAAGATCTGCCTGTACATAGTGAGTCGATTCTTCATCCTAATCGGGCACTTGGATATGGTATGTTGGCTCGAGTGTATTTGTCTATGGGGGATTATGACAATGCTTTGAAGAACGCTTCATTGGCATTGGAGCAAAATGACCAGCTTTTTAACTGGATAGATCTTTATGAGGCGGATAAGGAGCGTTATGATGATCCCAAGAATTATACATCAGGGGTAGCCGGTAATCCTGAAACAGATAATGTAGAGAATTATATTTATTGTTATGGATCTTCCACTTCAGGCTGGACTGGTTTGAATAACACAAGCTACGCTATTTCTCCTGAACGGGCGGCTCGTTTTGAAAAGGGGGATACTCGTCTGCTGACCCATTGGAAATCCAGAGTGTCATCTTCCGGTATTCCTTATTATGCGGGTATCTATGCTTTGGAAATGAATAAAGGAGGTATGCGTTCACCTGAAATGTATTATATAAAGGCCGAATGTTTGGCTCGTAAAGGGGGAGAAGCTAATATTAGAGAAGCAATGGAACTGGTGAATAAGGTGAGAAAAACACGTATTCTTCCTGAGTTTTATCAAGATTGGACTGCTGCAACAACGAAAGAAGCAGTGGAAAAAATAATAAGAGATAAAGAGAGTGAATATATCCAGACTCAGGTTATATATTGTGATTATAGACGTTTGAATAAGGACCCGGAGTATGCCCGTACTTTTCCACGCACTATTGAAGGAAAAGAGTATATTCTAAAGTCTGATTCGCATTTATGGATTATGCCTTTTCCGCGTGAAGCCGTATCTAATCCTGGAAATGGAACGATTACACAGAATGTGGAAAAGTAATAAAGCGATAATTTTGCGATAGAATTTATATTATCGATAGGAGTATTCTGAAAAGATTAAGAAATATCCGGATATCCTATAGAGAGAAACAAAAAGGGCGGAACAAAAAATCCGCCCTTTTCTCGTTTTATTATTTTTCAAATTGGATTAGTGGCAATGTCCGCATCCACAGTTGTTTTCATCACTACAACCATCACCGCATCCACCTCCGCAGTCACCACAACCACAGCCGCATCCTTCTCCACTCATCATTTTTACCATTTCCTGAATTTCTTCATTAGTGGCTGTGCGGGATTCTACTACTTCACCTTCAAAAGTGAGATCTTTACCTGCATGAGGATGGTTTAAATCTACAGTAACAGTGTCATTGGTTACTTCGCTTACGGTAGCGTAGAAGTGATGGCCTTCATTGTCCTGTAAGGGAATGACAGCCCCCGGAAAGATACGTTCTTCATCAAAAACACCATCAATGGTGAACATATCTTTAGATACAGTGCGCACACCTTCGGGCATATATTCTCCGTAGGCTTCTGCGGTAGGAATGACAAATTCAAATTTATCACCCTTCTTCAAGGCTGTTATTTCTGTTTCAAAGCGTTCCAGTGTGGTTCCTAAGCCGGATATGAACTGGAAAGGATGTTCTACAGTTGCTTCTTCTACCAATGTTTTCTGGCCGTCTTGCATTACATAAAGTTTGTATGCTACGGTGATGTACTTATTTTCCATGTTTTCTTATTATAATAATGTAATATAAACTACTTACGTAAGTTTTCCGTTGGCAAAGATACGAATTAATTCCCCTTAATCCTTTGTTATTACGTTTATATTACATAAATTTGTTATTATGATACTATAAATGCATTTTCGGTGGCGTTTAATCCTTGATGTAAATCAATTAACTGCTCGTTTTGATAGATGTTTGCTTTAATTAACAGATATATGACAACATGTTATAAAGCATGTTGTTATATTTGCAACGTAAAGAGAAAGAGATAACGAGATTGTTTTTAAAAGGTATTATTTAGTTCTTAGGTACTAGGTACTAAGTAAATTGTTTTTAGGTTTAACAAATTAAAATTTTAGGTATTATGAAACGTTTAGTATTGTTGGTTGTAGTGGCATTAGGAATGTCAGCTACAAGTTTTGCAGGAGAAAAAGTAGAAGGTAAAGATTGGAAGGTAGATGTTAACGTCGCAAAGTTGAGCAAATATTTGAATCTGGATGCACGTCAGATGGAGGAGGTTGCTAACATTTCTGATTATTTTGCTGACAAAGTGCAAAGCGCAAGCTACGCAAAAGAAGCTAAACAAGGTAAAAAATTGCGTGAAGCCGTATATGGAAACTTCAAACTGATGAAACGTACATTGACAAATGAGCAGTACAAGAAGTATGTGCAGTTGTTGAATGTCACATTGAAAAACAAAGGGTTGGATTCCTATATGGAAGATGTGGCGAATAAGTAAATTTATAAAATGAAATAAATGAATAGAAAAGAGAGTGCATTGGTTTGTATTCTCTTTTTTATTTATCCGTCGGAAGATATAGTGTATATTTGTGATAAAATGATTGTTTAAAGCCCGATTTAGTTACGAATGATAATTTATAAGAAAAAAAATCTTCATTTTATTTGTTTGTTACAAAAAACGCTTTACCTTTGCAGTCGTTAAAGAAACAAAGAAAACAGATATATGAATATTACTACTCTAAATAACCTGGCAGTCCTGCATATTATTCGCGTCGTGGTGGTCACACTGGGAGCGTGAGAAAGGTTGTGTATGTGTAGTTGTACATATAAAGAAATAATTGAAAGCCTTTCTCACATGGTGAGGAAGGCTTTTTCAATAAGTATAGGACGTTATAGATTTAGAATAAGATGAAGAATCAGTTACGCAGTTCGTTTAGCACACAGGGTCGCCGTATGGCAGGAGCGAGAGCTTTATGGGTAGCTAACGGCATGAAAAAAGAAATGATGGGCAAGCCCATTATAGCCATAGTAAATTCGTTTACACAGTTTGTTCCGGGACATACCCATCTGCATGAAATAGGTCAGCAAGTAAAAGCCGAGATCGAAAAACTGGGATGTTTTGCAGCAGAGTTCAATACAATTGCCATTGATGACGGAATAGCTATGGGACACGATGGTATGCTATATTCACTGCCCAGTCGTGATATCATTGCCGACAGCGTGGAATATATGGTGAATGCTCATAAGGCGGATGCAATGGTGTGTATCAGTAATTGTGACAAAATCACTCCGGGTATGCTGATGGCTGCCATGCGGCTGAACATACCGACTGTTTTTGTATCGGGTGGTCCTATGGAGGCAGGAGAATGGAATAACCAGCATCTTGATTTGATAGACGCCATGATTAAATCTGCTGATGCATCGGTCAGCGATGAGGATGTGGCTCAAATAGAAGATAATGCGTGTCCCGGCTGTGGCTGCTGTTCAGGTATGTTTACGGCTAATTCCATGAATTGTCTTAATGAGGCTATTGGTCTGGGACTTCCGGGTAATGGCACTATTTTGGCAACTCATGCCAACCGTACTCAGTTGTTTAAAGATGCGGCTGCTCTGATAGTGAAGAATGCTTATAAATACTATGAGGAAGGAGATGACAGCGTGTTGCCACGCAGCATTGCTACTCGTGATGCTTTTCTGAATGCCATGACATTGGATATTGCAATGGGTGGTTCCACCAATACTGTGCTCCATCTTTTAGCTATCGCCCACGAGGCGGAAGTAGATTTCAAGATGGATGATATTGATATGCTTTCACGCCATGTGCCTTGTTTGTGTAAAGTAGCTCCGAACACACAGAAATATCATATCCAGGATGTGAACCGTGCCGGCGGTATCCTTAATATATTGGGAGAATTATCCAAGGGTGGTTTGCTGAAAACCGATGTGAAACGAGTGGACGGTCTGACATTGGCGGAAGCTGTCGAAAAATATAATATATGTAAGAAGGAAGTGGATACTGAAGCAAAACGTATCTATTCAAGTGCTCCGGGAAACAAATTCAATATAAAGCTGGGTTCTCAGAATGCTGTTTATAAAGAACTGGATACAGATCGTGCCAATGGTTGTATCCGTGATTTGCAACATGCTTATAGTAAGGACGGAGGTTTGGCCGTTTTGAAAGGGAACATTGCACAGGATGGTTGCGTAGTGAAAACAGCCGGAGTGGATGAAAGTATTTGGAAATTCTCGGGACCTGCCAAGGTGTTCGATTCGCAGGATGCTGCTTGTGAAGGTATTCTAGGAGGAAAGGTAGTCAGCGGAGATGTTGTTGTTATCACTCATGAAGGTCCGAAAGGTGGTCCCGGTATGCAGGAAATGCTTTATCCTACTTCTTATATCAAATCCAAGCATTTAGGAAAAGAATGTGCTCTGATTACCGACGGACGTTTTAGTGGAGGAACCTCGGGATTAAGCATCGGGCATATTTCTCCCGAAGCTGCAGCGGGTGGTAATATCGGAAAAATAGTGGATGGTGATATAATTGAAATCGATATTCCGAACCGCAGTATCAATGTGAAACTGAGCGACGAAGAATTGGCCGCCCGACCGATGGCACCGGTGACCCGCGACCGTAAAGTTCCTAAAAGCTTGAAGGCATACGCTAGTATGGTAAGTTCTGCAGATAAAGGAGGAGTGAGAATCATTGACTAAATTAGAAATTAAAAATTGAGAATAAAAAACAGTTTCGTTGTCATCGGCCAGTTGTCCGGCATCGTATTTTTTTGAATCTCAATTCTCAACTAAACAATTATGGCAAAAGAAAAGATAACAGGAGCAGAGGCGATGATGCGTTCTTTGGAGTATCAAGGAGTAAAAACTCTTTTCGGATATCCCGGAGGTTCTATCATGCCTACTTTTGATGCTTTATATCATCATAAAGATACATTGAACCATATATTGGTCCGTCATGAACAGGGAGCTGCCCATGCAGCACAGGGATTTGCCCGCGTATCCGGGGAGGTTGGTGTCTGTTTGGTGACTAGCGGACCCGGTGCGACAAATACCATCACCGGCATTGCCGATGCTATGATTGACAGCACGCCTATTGTGGTGATTGCCGGACAGGTAGGAGCTTCTTTTTTGGGTACGGATGCTTTTCAGGAAGTAGATCTGGTGGGCATCACTCAGCCTATTACCAAATGGAGTTACCAAATTCGCCGTGCGGAAGATGTAGCTTGGGCTGTAGCCCGTGCTTTCTATATAGCCAAAAGCGGACGTCCCGGTCCTGTTGTTCTGGACTTTGCCAAGAATGCACAAGTGGAGATGGTGGATTATGAACCGATGAAGCTTGATTTTATCCGTAGTTATGATCCGGAACCTAATCCTGATAAGGAATCTCTTCAGGAGGCTGCCGAATTGATAAACAATGCCCAAAGGCCATTAGTGTTGGTAGGGCAGGGAGTAGAGTTGGGTAACGCGCAAGATGAGTTACGTGCATTCATAGAAAAAGCCGATATGCCTTGTGGCTGTACTTTGCTGGGACTTTCGGCTATACCGACTTCGCATCCTTTAAATAAAGGAATGTTAGGTATGCATGGAAATTTGGGGCCCAATGTCAAGACTAATGAATGTGATGTGTTGATTGCCGTAGGTATGCGTTTTGACGACCGTGTAACCGGAAAATTAGATACATATGCTAAACAGGCAAAGGTGATTCATTTGGATATTGACCATTCTGAAATAGACAAGAATGTAAAAGTGGATGTACCCGTATTAGGTAATTGTAAACATACGCTAGCTATGCTGACGCAACTTATCCGGGAGAATAAACATTCCGAATGGATTGATAGCTTTGCTGAATATGAAAAGACGGAATATGAACATGTTATCAGTAAAGAAATTCATCCTGTTGACGGGGCGTTGAATATGGGTGAAGTGGTGCGTGCGGTGAGTGAGGCTTCGAATAATGAGGCCGTACTGGTGACAGATGTGGGACAGAACCAAATGATGGCTGCTCGTTATTTTAAATACAGTAAGAACCGTAGCATTGTAACTTCGGGTGGATTGGGAACAATGGGATTCGGTCTTCCCGCTGCTATAGGCGCTACTTTCGGTTGCCCGGATCGTACTGTATGCGTATTTATGGGTGATGGCGGTTTGCAGATGAATATTCAAGAATTGGGAACTATCATGGAGCAAAAAGCGCCGGTAAAGATTATTTTGTTGAACAATAACTATTTGGGTAATGTTCGTCAGTGGCAAGCTATGTTTTTCGGTCATCGTTATTCATTTACTCCGATGTTGAATCCGGATTACATGAAGATTGCCGAGGCATACGAGATTCCTGCCCGTCGTGTCATGAAGCGCGAGGAATTGCAGGATGCTATCCATGAGATGCTGGCTAATGACGGGCCGTTCCTGTTGGAGGCTTGTGTGATAGAAGAGGGAAATGTATTGCCGATGACACCTCCGGGAAGCTCGGTGAATCAGATGTTACTGGAATGCTAATTTAATAATTATGGATAAGACATTATATACATTAATCGTTCATTCAGAAAATATCGCCGGTTTGCTGAACCAGATTACGGCTGTGTTTACTCGTCGCCAAATCAATATCGAAAGTCTTAATGTTTCTGCGTCTTCCATCAAGGGAGTGCATAAATATACTATTACTGTCTGGACTACTCTGGATGTGATAGAAAAGGTGGTGAAGCAGATTGAGAAGAAAATAGATGTTTTGCAGGCACATTATTTTACTGATAGTGAGATTTATCAGCATGAGATTGCTTTGTACAAGGTTTCTACTCCTGAATTTCAGGAGAATCCTATGGCATCTAAAGTTATCCGCCGTTATAGTGCCCGCATTGTAGAAGTAAATCCGGTTTTCTCTATTGTTGAAAAGAATGGAATGAGTGAGGAAATTACTGCTCTTTATGAGGAGTTGCGCGGATTGGGGTGTGTATTGCAGTTTGTACGTTCGGGACGTGTGGCGATTACTACCAGTTGTTTCGAGCGTGTGAACGAATATCTGACCCAACGCGAGGAAAAGTATCGCCAGCAAAAAACGGAATAATGATGAGTGAGAATAAAGTAGGAACATACAGATTTGTGGCAGAACCCTTTCACTGTGATTTCAGTGGAAAGTTGACTATGAGTGTGCTGGGTAACCATTTGCTGAATTGTGCCGGCTTTCATGCTGCCGACCGGGGATTTGGAATTGCTACACTCAATGAGAATCATTATACATGGGTACTTTCCCGTTTAGCTGTAGAGTTAGAGAATATGCCTTGTCAATATGAGGGATTCAGTATTCAGACATGGGTGGAGAACGTGTATCGCCTTTTTACAGACCGTAATTTTGCAATTTTGGATAAGGAAGGAAAAGCTGTCGGATACGCCCGTTCCGTATGGGCGATGATCAGTATGGAAACTCGCAAACCAGCTGACTTGCTTACGCTTCACGGAGGTAGTATCACTGATTATGTATGCGATAAGGAATGTCCTATAAGCAAGCCCGGTCGTATTAAGGTGACAGAGAAAACTCCGGTTTCTGAATACCAGACCAGATATAGCGATATTGATATCAATGGTCATGTGAACAGTATTAAGTATATAGAACATATTCTCGACCTGTTTCCTATAGAATTTTTTAAGGAGAAACGGATTAAACGTTTTGAGATGGCTTATGTAGCTGAAAGTTATTATGGTGATATATTGAGTTTCTACCGCGAGGAAGTGGGGGAGAAAGAATATGATATAGAGGTGAAGAAGAATGGCACAGATGTTGTCGTTCGCAGTAAGGTGATATTTATTTAGAATCTAATTTTTAATTTTTAATTTATAATTTAAAATGGCACAATTGAATTTTGGCGGCGTTACAGAAACTGTAGTTATC
>ENA-OZVB01000395-OZVB01000395.1-human-gut-metagenome-genome-assembly--contig:-NODE-395-length-10862-cov-4.069677_pt1 | contig 10862 bp, 20 predicted proteins | sample MGYA00243444_ERZ654043 | MGnify/ENA primary metagenome ERZ654043 (study PRJEB26926, sample SAMN06164885) | human gut metagenome | biome: ENVO:00009003; feature: ENVO:2100002; material: ENVO:00002003...
CAGCGTCAGATGTGTATAAGAGACAGTTTTTTCACTTGATACATAAAATTGCTGGATGTATCTCTTTGCTGGGATAACTCAAGCAGGATATGAGATCTGTTCTTCCGAAACAACTCCTGCGCCTCATCCAAGCACATGCGCTTGACCATATCGACTCCAGCGCTGTTTAACGATACGGCATCAATCGTCATTTCTGTTGAATAAAGTCGTGAGATCCATCCATCCACCTCGCTGTTCCGCTGCCAGAACTGCACCTTTGTCTCATATCCATATACACCAATGGCAGAAAACATATCCTTATCCAACATAAATTGACCGAGGAAGCTAAAATGCTTTTCCATCTCCTTAATCAATGAGCCATCTGAAAAATCATCCGCCAAAAAAGAGGCCGGGACAACCAGCGCCATAATTCCCATGGGTTTCATCAGCTCTGCCGCCTTTTGGCAATAGTAAAGCTGAGAAATAATCTGGTTCTCATCCACCCACCAATAAATATTGAACGGAGGATTCCCAACTACATAGTCAAACTTAATGCCAGGAGAATAACTTCTGATATCTCCATAGGTGATATTTGCTTTTGGGTATAGATACTTAGCAACTTTGTATGCCTTGATATCCAGCTCACACCCATATACATTGCTCTCTGCCGGGGCAAAATTAAAGAATCCACCCATCCCACAAGTCAGATCGGCCACAACGTCTGTGCCAGACGGATTCAAACAATCCATAATGAACTTGCAGAGTAGGGGAGGGGTGAAGAACTGTCCGTTCTCTATCTCTTTCTTGGCATTGGAATACTCATAATAGCTATCAAAGTCAGAATATTTCAGGCCGTGTAGTCCGCCGTCGCCGGTATAGGCGTTGTAGATATCCTCTTTTGTAATTCCAGATGATTCCGCAAGATCGTTGTCAATCAAATATAAAATCTTATCATTCAATTCCCGCCTGCTGTTCTGCGGAATTGCCTGATTTAAGATGCTGTACTTCATGTGTTCACCGCCTATGTATGTTTTATGGATGGAGGCTTTTACGGAGACCTCCAAGAACCGCCCTGTTATATCTACCAGGGAATAAGCTCAAAAATAAACCGAATCGATTAACTAATTCCTACAAAGGTTCATAAAGTCCTCTTTGGACTTTGCCTTAACTTCCTGCATAATATCGTGATCTGCAAGCTCATGCGTCCACACCGGCCTACCCATAATCTTTTCAATGTACTCATGGAGATCAGCAAAATCGCACATAAGCACACCAGTATATGCAGATACGATTACCTTTTCTTGCTTTGTCATATCAATATGCCTCCGTTCCGAGAAATTCTTCCGCAAACTGTCTGGCGTATGCCTCACTGGTGAACCGAATATCCACGCGGCCATTCTTAAAACACTTGATACTCTTCAGCTTTTCCATATCAAACCGCAGCTCTGTTTCCGTGGTAGTCCACGACCATCCAAGGAGACAGTTAAAAGCATACGGGATATATCCAATCTCTCCAAACTCAAAGTAGGCAAGAGCACGAATGATTTCTTTCATTCCATCTGTCAGTTTGATTTCGTATTCGCCCTTATGCCACTGTTCATGCCAGCTGTCAAAAGAGCATCCGTATCCAGTAAAGGATAGCACGGACTTTTTCTGTTCATACACCTTCTTTCCATAGTATCTGTTCCATGCAGCTTCATGGCATTTCTCTTTCATCTCATTGACCGCCTTATCATGGAAAGAGAAACCTCCCAGCTGGACAAAAATCTGGTCGAGCACCTGGTCATACGAAACATCCATGTTCTCAATCTGCTCCGTGTACTCCTTTGCGTCCTTCTCGTTGGAATAACGCGGCTCATGGGGAACAAGGTTATCAACCACAGAGCTTGAATCCAGTTCAACATGATATGCGCTGGAAAAATGGCTCACGATTTTGGAGATAAAAGTCCTATGACTTTTCCGTAAAAGCTCGTGGATACTATGGAGGCTAACACCCTCCCGCCCGTCATAGATGTAATTGCTGTAAACCTCACGATCTATGGCTCCCAAAATATCATTCTGTTCTTTGATGAAACGCTCACTGATATTCAGGATCTGTTTAAGTGCATTGCGTCCATGATTATAAGCGGCCTGCTGCACCTCGCAAAACTGCTTGTCGCTGTTGGATATCCTGGTCTCTGCCTTGATATCCACAGCAGAAAACTTATCGAGTAAGTTCATTTGATATCGCCTCCGTTCTGCACATCATTGCTGTCATCTGTTGTGATACCAATATATTTGAGGGTGACTTCTGGCGAGTTATGTTCAAATGTCTGTTGAAGCATAGAGATGTCCGAGTTCGCATTATGATTTTCAGAAATGAGTTTTCGATAGGTCGTGTACGGATTCTTTGCAGACACAATTACCTCTGAACAAAAGACACTGATACCATCATACAAAAGCTTCAGAATCATCATCAAAATCATTACAACGAGCATAGTAGAACCTCCATCAGATACTGTGTTTTGCCAGCGGCATTACGATAGCGTGGATTCCAGAAGAGATATCCCACAAACTATCCTCACTTCCAACAAGGAAGAACGGATAAGGCCGTTGCTTATTTTTGTTAAATCCGATATAACAAATCGGATGCTTTCCAACACATTCAACTGCATCACGAATCAACTCTGCGTCATATACTCCTACAATTTCAGAGCCGTCAGAACGGTTTGCCTTAAACATGACTTCGCATCTGGGATTAAAGCCAAAGGTTTTGTTTTCTTTCCCCTTTCTTTTGTGGTTTGCTATCTGTTCCTTTATGTATGACAAGTCCGGTGTATCATATTTCACATCGTCCAGATCAACTGCATAATAATCGCCGTTATTCAACTCTTCCGTGAGTATGCGGTATAGCAAATCCGCATCCGGTTTAGATGAATCATATGGCAGACCATTCAAGAATCCAGGTACAAACGCCGTAACAGCGCCATCCGTTACCGCATAACCACTATCGCTAAAACGCTGACCGCAGATGTCGAATTTACCTCCAAGCCGTGGCATGGTATTGTACTTTTTCTGGCCGCGTGAGACAATCCGCTTGAGAGCAGCCATCTGTTTGTTTGTGCAATGATATGGAGGTGCAGGGACAAGCTCATAGGCATGGGCATCTTCCGTAGAAAGCTCTATACCGTATTCGATATATCCCCATGCGCTTCCTCCAATCTCATGGGCGTACCGTTTTGTATCAAAGTTCACAATGCTGATTACCACGCCGGTAGGATAACTACCCGGCGATACTGGGCGCTGTGTGCTGTAATATCTCATGCTGATTCCTCGCTTTCTGCTTCGTCGGATTCATCTTCTTCGATCTCCGTTATACCGTTGTCATCAAAAAGCCCGATCAGAACACGCGGTTTATACTTCCTATTTGCCATATTGACTTCAACGGATTTAATCTCTCTGTCCAAGGCTTTCATACTGGATAGCAATCCAGTTGATAAAACAAGACTTGCAATTTCAAGATGGTCTTTCGCTTCTCTACGTCGAACACGGATTTCCTGGAGCTGTTTGTATAGCTTGTATCCATCCGACGCACTTACATTGCAAAATTCAATCTTGTGTAGAACATCCAATGTTTCCTGGTCACACTTTTGTACCTCAGAGCCATAGTATTTTGGAAGTGAGGCAAGCTTGTCAAAAGATGACAGAGTGGAGGAAAGAAATTGCTTCAGCTCTTCAAATTCCTGCTGCGCTGTTTCTTCCGTAAATGTATAATTGGTATTGAAAGTGCTTGTGAGATTATCCGCTGACAAGACTTCAATATCATCACCAGATGGAAGTGCAAGAGCACGTGGCGGGCAGGCCAGAAACTTTTTAGCGTTCTCTTCCGTTTTGAATTTTGTCGCCGCACTAAGACGGACAACCCATGTAGATGGATGTTTAACATATTTGTTGTTCTGTTTATTGAATATGACGTATGGCATCTTTATCACCTATCCATATTAGTTGTAGCCCAGCCGATACGCAGGATATCAATAGGGGACATAAGATACCCACGATTTTTTGCATATTTCTTCATCCAGTAAAGTTTCCCGTCGGATTTGACAAGACGGCCATCCCCTTTTAGGCCAAACCCGAACATTGACCGATGGAATGTGCCATCCATGGTGAACCTTTTTCCATCCAGACTATCCACCAGTGCGGCAGCTGATTTTTCAATCTCTTTCTCATAAACCATAGCACCGTACTGGATGTCAATTCTCAGGTTTTCCAAATCGGAAAGCTCTTTCTCCACAAGCTCCAAAAATCGAGTACAGAGATCCATGCGATGACTTAGATTTTGCCGCTTATTGAATGTCAAAGTCATGTAAGAGTAGTCATTCCCGCGTAATCCAGTACCGGAACAGGTATTAAAGAAATCATTGCACCAAAAGTATAAATCCCAACCATCACTATCGTATGGCACATCATCCGCAGAAAAGTTATATACGGAAAAGGCAGAGACTATCTTATCAATAACTCTCTCCATGTAACGGCTTCGCATCAATGCGCTGTCCTTACAAATCTCACTCCACTTTGCATTATCGCAAGATTCTGCCCGCATACGGTTTTCCTGCTTTTGCTGCTCCGTGTATTCAAAAGAGAGGCGAATAGAATGATAATCTTCCTCAGCATATCCATGACGCATCAGCTCTTTATCTGAAGCAGTGACACGAGAACGATCATAATTGATAATCATATCGGATACCTCCTTCTATTATACCTGCCGCTCCAGCTTAGAAAATCTTAACCGAAAACAAAAAAAAGACGCTGGATTTTTCCAGCGTCTTTAATCGATATCCGTGTTATTCGTAGATGAAATTTTCTTCTCCTATGTATTCTCCAGCTACATAATCCTTATCACAGTATCCAGAATACCAGGTTAATTCTCCATGCTTATCAGAGAGAGCGTCCAATGTTTCCATGCAAGCTTCTTCGCTGTCCCCTCCAACCGTTGCAATGAATCCATCTTGAAATTCTCCGCACACTCTCCAAGGCTCCAGCACACTACTTTCAATGTCGGAAACAGTATTGTTGTAAATCATGCTTTCCACACCTCTTCAATTCCAAAAGTGAAACGAATCACGCTATCCTTGATACCAGACATGAACACACTATCGGCCATTGCACACATGGCGGTGAATACCTTTAGCTCCTGCCCTCGCAGAGAGGCCAGCCGGCGTATTTCCATTGTGATAATTGCATTAGGGTGAGAGCTGGACACCGGCTCTATATCTACATCTACGACTTCCATACTGTTTGCTTTCATCCACCGAGCAGCCAGGGATACTTTCTCGTGCCGCTGCACTTTCGATAGATCAGCAACCCTTCCACTAAAAAACTCATTGTCCGTTAGAATCCTATCCAGTTCTTCATCTGAAAAGAAGTCCCGCACATCCACATCCGCTTCGCGGGACTGCTTGATTTTTTCCTGATACTCCGCCTCGGCCTTTTCCTTGGCCTGGGCAATACGAGCGGCCATCCCGCCGCTGTTCATTACATCCGACATATCAATCACCTTGCTGTTTACCATGTTGCCTCCATTATATCAAATACTTTTTTGTTTCTCAACCATCATTCTTATACCCTGGGAGATACGGCCTGCATCAGTTTGGCTCGGTTTGTGTTTTCCACGCGCCCATAAAGAGCCTCTCCATTGCTGAACCTTGCCCTCAGATACAGCTCATCAAAGCCATATTCCTTTGCCAGCTTTCTCAGAATCCGACATACCTTGTTGACCTCGCTATTATAGCGGCGAATCGCTACACTGCGATACATGTCGAAATAATAGCGGCAGTCCTCGTTGTCCATTTCCGTCGGGTCATCCGTGGTTTCCACATAGAATTGAACGCCGGAATAATACCCAGATTCCACAGAAATCTTGTGAAAAGTCAGACCGCCATTGACATCGTTTTCAAGTCTGGATTCAATATCGTCCACCAGCTCCTGGCATTCAATGCTGTCAAAGAACATCTCTTCTTCCAGTTCTTCGCCGCACTCTTCACACACATCATTCTCACAATCCTGATACAGCCCACAGGCGGGGCAGCGCTTGATTTGTGTATTAAACTCTTTCACAAAGAGCGGAAAGTTTTCCATCGTCATATAATTTGCAGTAGCCATCAGAAATACCTCCTTCTATTATATCTACCGTTTGTCACGGGAAATAATTAACCAAAATATTTATTATCCGCAGACCGCCTTTCGGCGGTTTCGTCGTTTACGACTCATCAGTGCGGCTCACCAAACTCTCCCCCAATCAGGGCGGTTAGACAGCTCGGTAAACTCTCGCCCTTTGCGATCTGCCTCGTCTACCTCGCCATCATCGGGGAAGTCAGACACATCCAGATCGTACACATCTACATCGATTCCAGCATTTGCAATGACAGATTGAACCAGGCCACCACGAACCTCCACAGCTGCCTTGACATCAAGTTCTTTCTCTTGAATTTGCCACTGTTCATATTCACACTTGCAGTCATCAGAAATTTCAGCCTGGTTTTCGTCGCAAGTCCAATGAAAATCTTCGGATGGTTCTGTGATATCGTTAATTCCCCAACTTTCAAGGGAGGCGCGATACTGTTCTCGCATTGCCTCCTGCGCCTTTTCTTTAGTCAGAAAAATATCTGCATCTGCATCCCACATAGAGGAAGTGTCCTGTTTATGCACCAGCATGTAAACTTTCATCATTAACACCCTTTCAGCTCTTTTTCGTGGATTTGCCACTGGTCATATATGCAGTTGTAGTCATCACAAATTTCAGCCATATCGTCCCTACAGCTATACCTTTTTGCGGGGAGAGAGCCATCCATCGGATCGGCAACATATCCATTGATACAGCCTCTCCTTCTAAAAGCAGCCTGATACTGTTCACGCATGACGCGCTGCGCTTCATCTTTTGTGGTGAAAACATTAACTTCAGCATCCCATTCACATCTATCATTCTGATAGACCATAACATAAACTTTCATGTTCTGTTTCCTTTCACAAAAATATGAGAAGAAGCCCTCATTATTTGAGGGCTTCAAACTCATTTCATTATTTATCGAGCAGCAACCAGGCTGGTCATACGGTCAAGCAGCTTGTGGCCGTCCATGATTCTTCCCCAGTTATTTTCCTGGTAGGTCTTGGAGGCACGGCGCGGAGCAGAGTGAGATACCATGTCGCTCATAGCGTTTACCACGCCCCATGCCGTGTTCAGGAATTGAGCAATGTCCGGGCGGAGATAACACACCATGAACTCGTCCTTGGCTTTCTGAACGCTGTTCTTCTTGCGGTCAGAATCGTCCTCGTCAACGGGGAACATCTCATCCAGCAGCTTGTTCAGCTCTTCATCGGTGATTTTGGTATTTGCCAACTTGTCCGCATACTCCGCCAGCTCACCCATGTACGCATCGGCCATTTCCAGGCACATACGCGCCTCCTGCATCTTGTGATCGATGTCCCCAACATGTTTGGTAGACCAGCTACGCACAGCGGAATTGAGCGCCAGATTCAAAGTGTTATTGCACACCACACGGATAGGGGTCATGCACACGCGGATAGAACCGCTTCCGTCATGCGTGTTAGAGAAACACAGGTACGGCTCCACATCATCGCCCACGATCTTCTGAGCAGGCATCCGCGCCAGCAACCAGATTTTTTTGCCATTCTGGAGGCTACCAGCAGTTTCATAGCGAACATCGCCGCCAATCAGCTCGTCGGTAAAACTGAACGCCTCCGCATTTTGCACGATCTGATAGCGGTCAGACACAACACCAAGGACAGCGCCGTCCGAGCTGCGGACATTTGCCTTGAAGTTTTCAATCTTAGCTCCGCCACACACCTGAATATTGCGCTGCTTGACCTCCCAATCCAGGCCGGCCAGCCGCAATGCGTCGGCACTGGTGGGCGCTTCCTCAACGCAAGTACCAAGGCCGTGCCAGGGCTTCTCACGAACATAAAACATAGTCTCAACATTTGCTGCCATTTTCTTTTTCCTCCTAAGTTTTGGTTGTAGGTTGTAGGTGAAATTTTTCTTCCTATTTATATCTACCGCTCGAACACGGCAAAAATAAACCAACTTCTAAAATTTATTTTTCGTCACACAGAATCAAAATCTCGTCTCTGCTCCAGCCATTTTCCTCACAGACTTTCCAATCGTCATCTGAAAAATCCAGGGTAGAGCCAATGCTGCTATGATAGTCCGTGATAGAGTAGGGGAGACCTTCATCCGTCCACCGCCAGTCAAGCGCTCCATATTTTTGGAGATACCACGCCTTGCTTTCTTCGATTTTTTCACGCAAAGTTTTCATTCGATCACATCCTCATCCAGCAAAACTTCTGCAATGTGAATAGAGGTAATAAAGGACAAATCCACCTTTTGACACAGCTTTTCCATAGCCTGCTTTCTGCCGTCTGCATTGACCACAAATCCGCGTGTAGTCCCATTCCCATAGATTACAACAACGGAATACTTAGGAATATAGGTGTCCTCTACTTCCTCTAAAAACTCATCTCTCGTCATCCCTTCCACAAAATCCTTTCCGCAGGAGGGGCAGGGACAGAATGTGTGTCCGGGAACAGGCTCTTCAGAGTGAAGCATATCCACAGTAAACCATCCGCCACACCCTGCACAAACGCTGATCTTGTTGCTTTCCCATTCTGCATCGTGGCAGGAATCACACTCGATATATTCTTTATCAGTTCCTTCATTGACGATATTCCAACCATCATCTTCGCTAATGACACGTCCGCAAACCGCACAAATTCTAATCGCTTCCATTTCAAAAGCACCTCCTATTATATCTACCATCCGAATTGCGCAAAAATAAACCGCTTACTAAAAAATAAGCGGCAAAAAAAATGGGGTAGGGTTTTTGACCGGAACCCTCCAAAACCGGGTATTTTAGGCAGGGATAGCCTCCGTGCTCTCAGCCTGCTGAAGATTTGCCTGAACAGCAGCTTCCGCAGCGGCCTGCCTCTGTCGCTCATAGCGTTTCAGACGCTTCTCAAACTCCGCATCGGAATCCATAGGGGCATTGCAGGTCTTACCGCCGCCCTTCCCGATGACACCCTTGGACACGGCGGCGGGCTGAACGGAGTTCTTAAACACCACACCATGCACACCGGCATACTTGCCCAGGCCAGACTTCTTCATGTTGCTATTCATATTGTTTCCTCCTTATATTTTCTGCCATGCAGATAGATTAACTGATTTCTAAAAACCTTTTGAATCCGTCGTTGACATGCGGATATTTCCTTAAAAATTCATCGTGCTTATGTAACATCGCCTCCTGCTCTGCCACCCGATCTTTCAACCGATAAAGCTGGTCGCACATATCTTTATTGATTTGCCCTCTGATTGAATACAGTAGGGAAGAATCCAACTCAAGATAGCTTTCTCTGACAATCTCGCCATTCAAAATGATCTGCTCAAATAGCTTAATGTCATAAACTTTATCGCTAAAGGATAGGGCAAGATATAAGCTCATTGCTTTATCCAGGCTTGAGAACACATGCTTCTTATATCGCTCCCACGGCTCTCCGTGATTGAATACGCCATTGCATATGTAATCCCAATCCTTCTTGTCATCCACTACTTCGACGGTATATTTTGTTTCAATGTCTACTGAGCTATCTTTGTAGGCTACCATGAAAAGCACCTCCTATTACACCTACCGCCAAAGTAAGGCTATAATTTACTCCCCCTCATTAAAATTTTCGTTTTCGATATCTCCACAGACAGAAAACACCTCATAGGCGGCGGCTTCCAATCGACTGATGGAGGCAGTGGCATACGGCTCATTCTCCTTAATTGCATCTGCCTCCGCAGTTAAAATATCACTGACCATATTAAAGGCATCAGCAATATCGTCATCCATGAGAACCAACGTCGGATATTTACTTTTGATTTCTTCCAGCTTAACCTTTGACAGATACATGATTTACGCCTCCTTATAGAAGTTTGGATTGAATGTATCGGAATACGCCGCAACGCCGTTCCAATCATCATATATAACTTTCTCCTGCTGCTCACCACACTGGAAAATGAGATTTGCCCTCGGTTCATTCCCGTCCTCGAAAACACGGCGCTTTCCACAGATGTACCACTTAGCGAACGGCTCTCTGTTTGATACATCGCGGAGGTAGTAACGCCCATCCTCGCCACGGTAGACTTGTCTCCCGGTGCCGTTCTCAATCTCTACAAAACTAACAGGGATAATTTTATCTGGATTTCTGGCCTGGTCATTGTAAAAATTGTTCTCAGACACGCGAACAAACCAGCTGTTTGTGAATTTTGAAAACTGCATCGACACATTTTGCCGAATATAATCCTCTCCCAGCCGGTCATAGTCTTTTTGTCCCATGAAAAGAGTCCCAACATGGGAATCGCCATCCACCGCAACAATTTTTACACGGTCATCCAGAAGTGAGGCTTTCAGGCCAGCATCTTCAAGCTCTTTCTGATCTTGTTTTGTCGGGGAGGTAAAGAACACTTTCATTCCTCCATTCTCCTTTCGTAGTTTTCAATCTGCTCCATGGTCAACCACTCCGGCTTTCCATCCGCAGGGAAGCTATCCCATATTGACTTCATACACTCGATCTGAAAGGCCACACTGCCCGCCCAAAGGTATTTTTCCATACGGTTTCCAAAACCAAGAAAAAATTCACAGTCCATTTTCATCCTGGATAAAAGCTGATATCTAAAAACCTCATCGCGCTCCAGAATCCAGCGCAATGTAGCGTTTCTATCCATCACATAGCCTCCCATTCTTGCTGACGGATCTCATCATTTACCTGCTTGTAGGTTTTATTGCGCCAATCATTGACGAATTTCCGCATCCACTTTTTCTTGATGATTTTTGCGATACTCATTCCACATG
>ENA-OZVB01000408-OZVB01000408.1-human-gut-metagenome-genome-assembly--contig:-NODE-408-length-10652-cov-3.646221_pt1 | contig 10652 bp, 7 predicted proteins | sample MGYA00243444_ERZ654043 | MGnify/ENA primary metagenome ERZ654043 (study PRJEB26926, sample SAMN06164885) | human gut metagenome | biome: ENVO:00009003; feature: ENVO:2100002; material: ENVO:00002003...
TACGAGATGTCTTAGGGTCTCGTGGGCTCGGAGATGTGTATAAGAGACAGACATATTTCTCAGATGTGCGACAGATATATAAAGCACCCTCTTGAGGTCGTAAAGGTCGGGGAGGTAGTTAAGGTTTGGGTACTTAACGTTGATCTGAAGAAAAAGCGTATTTCGCTTACTATGAAAAAGCCTAAGGTGTAGGGGGCTTGGCATAGGTTAGATAAGAACAAAAGGGCTGTGTGGACAGCCCTTTTGTTGTTTGCAGCCGGGTGTGGTCTTGACGCAGGGAGCTGTGAAACGCCTTATGGCTTGACCTTATGGTATAATTATGGTAATATAAAATCGTACATAGACTATGTTATAAAAGGACGTGAAAAAATGCGGATCGCAGTTTGTGATGATAATGCTGTTTTTCTTCAGTTTTTTAAATCTATGCTGGCAAATGAACTTGAATCAAGGTCGGTCAAGGCTGAAATAGAAACGTTTACCAAAGCTGAGAGCTTTTTTTACTACCATGGTAAAAAGCCTTTTTCGGCTATATTTCTTGACCTTGATATGCCTGAAATGACCGGTTTTGAAGTCGCGCGTCAGCTAGGTCAGAATGGTAATTGCTTCGTGATCTTTGTGACAAGTCATCAGGAGCTGGTTTATGACAGCTTTAATTTCAGACCGCTGAATTATATCTGCAAAGATCCTGACGCTGATGTTATGAAGGATAGGCTCCATATGGTAGCAGGACAGTTGACGGACGCATTGAAGCAGGAAAAGACAGTGGTTTTGGAGAATAGGGAGCAGGGAAGGATCTCTGTAAAGCTTCGGGATGTAACTTATATAGAGAGCAATAGCCACAGCATCATATATCATTTTGCAAATAATAAGGATACTATTGCAGTCAGAGATAGCATTGGCGAGATAGAAGAGGCTTATCGTAAATTTGATTTTATACGGGTGCATAAAAAATATATCGTCAATCTGAAATATGTTTTTAACATAAGCCGTTCAAATGAAACAGTGATCTTCAAAAGCGGTTCAGAGCTTCCCATGAGCCGAGGATATAAGAATGCAGTTGACGACGCTTTGACTGAATATCTGAGGAGAAAGTGATGACTATTACATTGTGGACGATATTTGAGATCTTGATAAACTTTTATCAGGGCGGTCTGGAAACATGGTTTATATATAGATTCCTTACGCCAAGATCTCATGAAAGGGCTAAGATATGGGCTGTTATATTTGCCGTTTGTGAAGGCTGTCTGGTCACTGCTTTTAATTATTTCACTGTATTTGAGGGCTTTGGAAGTGCTTTGTACTGGGCAAGTCTGCTTGTTTTTGCGTTTTGCTTTTTTAGTGACAATGCAGTAAAGAAATTTCTTTCCATATCCCTCTCGCAGGTTGCGATCTTGTTGATAACGTCATTGGAACTAAATGCTGTATCGTCATTTTTTAAAATATCCCTCAGGGAGCTTGTGGTCGAACAAAGCTTGCTTAGATTTGTGACGCTTATAATGATCCAGATTTCTATATTCATTGTATTTAGATTAATACTGATGGCCTTTAAACATACAGATGATTATACGGCTTCAGATTGGGTGACGATCATTGCAGTGCTTATTATTTCGTTTTTCCTCGTTATGGTAATACATGAACTGTCCCTTTTGGCAGACGATGGCCATAGGCTGTATATAAATCTGTCATATATGCTTGTCTTTGTTCTTAATATACTTATATTCTGGATAATAAATTCTTTGATAAAAAAGAATCGGAAGCTCAAGGAAATGGAGATAGTCAAACTAAGAGAGCAGTATCTTGAGCAGTTTATCGGAAACGCCGAGTCGCAATATGACGCCATGAGAAAACTAAGGCATGATATAAAAGACAAATATGAAACGGTTAATGAACTGTTGAAAGTACAAAAAATAGATGAAACGAGAAAATTTATCTCAGAAAGCTTTGACCTTATCGGGAAGTCGGAGTCCTATGTTAAAACGAAAAATAATATTGTAAATGCTATCGTTAACGCAAAGCTTACAATGGCTTCTTCCTTGGGGATAAAAATATCATGCATAACAGTTTCAGATTTTGAGGGAATAAAGGGAACTGACCTTTGCGACCTGTTGAGCAACACGTTGGAGAATGCTATAACGGCATGCAAGGAAATAGCCGACGACGCAAATAAATTTCTGTATCTGAAGATCGACCGAGAAACGGATACATATACGTTTTTGATAAAAAATTCAATAGATCATTCTGTTATGGATAGTAATCCAAGGCTTACGACCACAAAGGCTGATAAAAAACAGCATGGTCTGGGGACCTCAATAATCAGAGAGATAGCAAGAAAATATAATGGCAGATGCGATTTCTATGAGTCGGAGGGAATGTTTTGCTGTCAGGTAACATTGATGGCAGATACAACGGTCCTGAACTGATTGTTCTGGACCGTTGCTGCATTTCGTGACAAAAACCTGCAACTCATTCCAAAAAGCTTGACATATTGCTGTTATTCTAGTAAAATTCAAATTAGGGTAAGACAAAAGCGAGGCGATAGTTTATGGATCTTGTTGTATCGGGTATACTTAATTTTTTGACCGAGCAGGAAGCTATCGGCAAAGCAGATGAGGTACAAGATTTTTATCGGTATGGCATAGAAATAACTATCTCATCAATGTTAAACATTGTGCTTGTATTGCTTATGGGAGCATTGACAGGGCATTTGCTGGAAAGCGTAATATATTTGGCAGTGTTTATTGCTGTCAGGGTTATTACCGGAGGGTATCATGCAGATACATATTTCAGATGCAATCTGTTGATGTGTTCAACATTTATTGCTACAGCTTTTCTTAATGACAAGGTATGCGGATATATAAATATATGGGTGATAGCTGCCTTTGTGGTGTTTGAAGAGATAATAGCTTTTGTATTCTGCCCTGTGGAGAACAAAAATAAGCCTATAGAAAAAGAAAAAAAGCCAAAGTTCAAAGCGATGGGAATGATAGTTTTTCTGTTGCTTGATCTGTTTGGCGGGGCGATTATCAATAGATATCAGATGGTTGGATCTATGATCCTGTTAACAAATCTATTAATTGCAGTTTTAATAATATCAGCGAAGATCAAAGAAAAGAGGTGTGATAAGAATGAGATCATTTAAGAAATTGCTTGCCAGCCTTATTGCCAGAGCAACTAAGAGAATGGGTATAGCTGCCTGCGGATGTGCATCAATGTATGGTGGCTATCAAACTAAAGAGCCAAAAAACATTTACAAGAATTAAGCGTAAAGCTACAAGAATTACGATAAGCATTACAAAGACTTTATCATTTCCCCTTTAAATCTTGTGATACTTGTAAATGAGGTAACATTAGCAGGAAAATAACTTCCTGCTGGTGTTACCATTTTTTTTATTTGTAGTGAGTTCAAGCTTTTGACAGTGAGTAGATTTGCTTTTAGACACAAAAAAATTACGCCCTACAAAAGGATGCGCTGTACTATTCGGTTTTCAAAGAACGGGCGGAGGCTATAGAGAAAGCCCCCTCACTTTCCATGTTGAAAAGTTGAGGGGGCTACAACCAAGTTTTTTAATTTTCTAAAAGATTTTTGAGCTTTGCTCTGATTTTTGTCGAAGGCATAAAGAAAGAGCGCCGGAGATTGCCGTCCCCGTTCGGCTGGGGATACATGGTCAGAATGTGGGTGTCGCTTGCCGCCTTTCGGAAAGGGACTTGCTGGCAAGCTCGCTTTCAGGAAAATAGGCGGTGGCGGAATGATCCGTCACCGCCTATTGTGTTTAGGCTATTTTGATTTCGGAAGCGTCGGCTTATTTAACCTTGGATTCCTTTCTCTTTTTGCCGCTTACGCCCAGCAGAGTCAGAACGCCGCACAGAGCAGCCAGCCAACCGATGTGGTTGCTGCTGTCACCGGTCTGAGGACACTTGGTGGAGTCGTCATTTCCTGGCTTATTGGTGTTATTATCACTGCTGCCTGTATTGTCGGTGTTGCCGCCGTCGGGGAGCTTGTCGATGACCGTATTCTCGCTGCGCTTGGCGCCGCAAACGGTGCATTCCTCGTGCTTGATGCCGGTGGCCTCCTTGGTAGCGGCCTTGTCGATCACCCACTGGAAGCTGTGTGCTGCCGTGTCGGCCTTGTCGCCGCACTCGCACTCATGCCAGTGGTTGGTGCCGTCATACTTCCACACTGTACCGTAGCTGTGGGTATGATTGCTGCCTGTTGCGGGGATCGGTGCGGTTTCAAGAACCTTCTTGCAGACGGTGCATTCCTTATGCTTAGCGCCGTCGGCGGTTTCGGTAGCTGCCGTGTCAACGATCCACTCGCTAGCACTGTGAGCTGCAATATTGGCCTTATCGCCGCACTCGCACTCATGCCAGTGATCGGTGTCGTCATACTTCCACTCGGTGCCGTAGCTGTGGGTATGGCTTGGAGGCGCATCCTTATAGGTGGCCTCGAGCTTCACATCATTGCCGGGCATGGTGAAGGTGGTAGTTGCCTTGGTGGCGTCTGCCAGAGTGACATTGCCCTCCAGCACGACCCACTTGTCAAAGACCTTGCCTGCCTCCGGTGCGTCCGCCGTAACGGTCACAACGGTGTTCTGCGCGATCTTGTCCGTGATGAGTGTCCCTGCGGCAACGGAGGCTGTGCCCTTGATGACCGTGACTGTGAACTCGGTCGCGGCGGAGCTTCTGACGAACCTTGTCTCGCCGCAGTCGGCACGCTGGCAGGTGTAGAGAATTCCTTCGCTCTTGCCCTGTTTTGCAGGTTTGCCGCCGTCCCAGTCGTGGCTGAGCTTATTAACGACATGACCGTAGCGGATAATCTGTCCGCAGCCGGCTGTGCACTGCTGGTCGCCGCTATAGCCTGAGGTGGTGCATCCTGGCTTAACCTCATTGATCAGCTTGTAGTTATCGGCAATTTCGTGGAGAGACGGGGTTGAGACGCCCTTATGCGCGATCCTGTCGCACGATGTGCAGTACTGGTTGCCGGAATAACCCCTCTCTGTACAGGTCGCCGTTCTTACATCCCGCAGTTCAAGGGGACCGCTATGCCTGAAGTCGCCGGTCTCGCCCTTTACGGTGCCGCCGCAAGCTGTGCAGCGGTAGTCGCCCTCATAGGCGCGGTGCCGGCAGTCGCCCGATTTGGCGTTATAGCGTTTGCCGCCATGGCTCGCGTCTGTGGTTGCCGAGTTGGCCGTGCCGTAGTAGTACAGCGGCTGCAGTGGACCGGTATGACCGGCGTTTGCAGGTGGGTAGATATCCGAACCGGCACTGATGACATGGCCGCAGTCTGCGCAGGCGGTGTCGCCGGTGTAGCCCTTACGGTCGCAGATCTGCTCCTTCGCATTGAGCACCGTGGTGCCGCCGCTGTGGTCACAGCCTGCATAGACAGGCTCAAAGAAGAAACTGCCGCCGCCGGGGGCACCCATGGCGCTGAACTCTGGGATCGTGCAGCCCCACTCGAGGGCGGAGCCGTTGGTCACCAGCTTGAACAGGGTCTTCGCCTCGTTGGCACTCCAATTTTTAGTAACAGGTAATCCCGTACCGCTGGTGATGTCATACTCATTGTATTCGCGGCGATACTCCACCTTCCAGCCGATGGCTTTCTGACCGGTTCTCTCCTCGGGATAAAGCCTGATCTTGTCGCCGGGCTTGACGATCATACGGGTTGCCCGGCCATTTTTCACCGTCACAAGTGCGGTGTCCTTTGTCCAATGATCGGCTCCTCCGTCATCATCCTTGTCGATTTTCGTCTTTGTATACTCGCAGACGCTGCATTCAGCCTCCATGCCGCCTCTGCCGCCTGTGGTATCGGGGTTTTTGACCACATTCCAGCGGCCCCAGCTATGGGGAACCATGATGAACTCCTCGCAGCCGGGAACCTTGCACTTTTCGGGGTGGGCATAGCCGGACTCAAGGATGAGCTGCTCCACCGTCTTGGTCGAGCCGCCGATGTTGAAGGTATACTCATAGATACTGCCGAAGCCGGTGCAGTCCCAGTTCCAGCCGTAATCATGGACATGGCTCTTCACAGGAACGATATAGTCGCAGACGGAACATCTGAGCACATCGACTCTGCCGCCGCCCACTGCGTCATAGCTAATGTCAAGCACAAAGGTATGCGGGAAGATGCGCTCCTTGGAGCCGGTGGTCATATAATGCGGTTCGTAATAGCCTGCTTCAAACAGGCACGGGAGCTTGTGGCCGTCGCATTTCGGGTCGCCACCCACGACACCGTCATGGGTAACCCCATGCTTATCGACCCAAGTGACATTGTATTTCGGCGTTCTCTCGCTGTCTTCCGTGGGCACACGCACACCCGCCTGCTTGTGGCTGTAGGCATGGGTGGCAGTCAGCTTTGCCTCCGCCGTTTTCATGGTGTCCGAAGGGTCACCCTTTCTGCCGATGACGCAGTAGTAGGAGTAGTCATCCATGCAGGCCTCGGCGGAAACCGACAGCCTCAGCGTTGGGGTGTTCACGTCCACATAGTAATCTTTCTCCGGCAGCTTGTAGGGCGCCGCCGTGGGATTCGCATTATTCTTCTGATACCACTGATAGGTCAGCTCGTCGCCTTTCAGGCTCTTTGCCGAGACAGAGAAGGTGACCCAGTTATGTTCGCTGTACAGCAGGTCGTTTTCCGGCTCTTCGTCATAATCGCCGCTGCTGTAGATAGAGGTCTTACACTTGACGCCCCTCGGCTGGCGGTTGATGACGATGGAACTGCCGCTGATGTAGTCGCAGACCTTGCACACGCCCTTGGCGTCAAATTCATGGTTGGCGGCATTCAGCTTTTTATCGTCACAATAGCGGCAGGGGTGCCAGTGCTGCGTTCCGTCAGCCGCCCAGGTGGCGGAGGCTATGTGGGTATGTCCGGCGCCGGAATGCTCCGTCTTCAGATGATCCTCAAAATCAGAGTCGCTGAAGCACCAGTCGTCATGATCGCAGCCCATAGCGCTTACGGCATCTCGGCAGCAGTCCTTGCAGCGCTGATCGCAGCCGTCCTCGCAGGGATCGCTGTCGTGGAAGCACAGGCCGCAGTCCTCACAGAAGTGATCCGCATAGTCCGTGTCCATTGCGCACATTCCCTCGGAGCAGTCGGAGTTGCCCTCGCAGCACTCCTTGCACATCTCGCAGGTTTCGCAGAATTCATCCTCGTCCTCCTTATCTGTGACCCAGCCGTCACAGCCCTGACAGATGTGCTCGTCCCACTCGGCGCTTTCCACGCAGGTCTCGCCGTCCGGACAGCCACCGCCCTCGGAGTTATCTCGGCAGCACTCCAGGCACAGACCGCAGTCCTCGCAGGACTCCTGGTTCAGCAGGCATTCCTCGCACTGTTCGCAGGATGTGTGGCAATCGATGCAGTGGATGACGCCGGTATCATCGTCGTCCACGCACTCGTCCACCGAGCCGAAGCAGCTGTTGCAAAGCGAGCAGTGCATCGGGTCGCTGTCATCGTTTGCACAGTCATCGCAGAAGCCGCAGGAGTCGCAAATGGTTATGGAGCAGCAGGGACCCTTATAGCATTCGCCGCACAGCTGGTCATCCTCGCCAATGTAGCACTTGGCGCAGGTGGAGCAGTGCGTGTCCTCCATGCAGTCGGCGCATTTATAGCACTCCTCGCACCAGTAGGGCGTGTCGCCCAGGCACAGACCGCAGTCGTTGCAATGGGTTTCAACCCAGCAATCGTAGTTGCAGTCAATGGTGCAGAACTGGCAGTCGCACAAATTCTCACCCCAGTGGTAGTGGTCGCAGTTGGGGCAATCTCCGCCGGTGTCGTAGTCATCCCAAAAGGCATGGGCGGGAAGCTCCAGACCCGGCATCAGTGAGAGCAGCATCACAAGCGCCAACAGGACGCTGGCGACGCGCCTTCGTTTGTTCGTTTTTGTCATACTATTATTCCTCCCTCATAATTATTTTGAAGATTTTTATGCTTTTTGTGTTGCCTGATTTAAACACTGTCGATGACCGAAGCAAAGTAGTTTTCGGATACCGAACCGAAGAGAAAAGCGTCTATCAGACCCTCGCGCTTTGCCTGCCGTACCTTTTCGGTCAAATCTTCATCTGTATCATCATCCACAAAGAGAATGACACGACAGTTTTCCGTGTTCCTTTTTACCTTGTCACGGATCGCCATTCGTTCTTTGAACATCCAGGGCGAATACGCCTTGACCTCCATTAAAAGCACATCCGGTCGATGCGTTTTGCACCACTCGGCGGTTGCGTCCGGCGACTCGGAGATCACAACTTGGCAATCGTCCAATTTTTGCATCAGCATTCGCTCCATGGTGTGCGCATGGATATCGCTTTGAATGTCCAGAACGATTTTTTTCATCATTCATCACCACCTTCTAAAAGCACAATCCTAATCTTACATTATCTATTATACTGATTTTTTGGCGTTTGTCACTGGCACTTGTGCCAGTAACAGAAGAAAAATCTTGATTTTTTTCAAAAAAATTTGCCTTTTGGGCGCGAAAAACCCCTTGACCGTACAGCCAAGGGGTTCAGTTTTGCTTATTCGTCTTTTAAGGTGATCACCATGAGCTTGTTTTCAATGGCGGTTGCAACCAGCGCTTCTCTGCTTTCAAAGCCGCTCTTTTCCACCATATCGTCCAGGTTCCAGCGAACGCCGTTTTTGGAGATGCCCAGCTTATCGGCAATTTCCTGATAGGTAAAGCCCTTTATATAAAGGCGTAGGATGTCTAACTGCCGGGGCGAGAAGACATCGGACATCGTACCCTCCATTTCAATGGCCGGAGCGGTATCGGGGAATACCTTTTCGCCTGCCAGAGTGCGCTTTACCACGCTCATCAGCTCCTCTGTTCCGTGGTCCTTATACCACAGGCTGTCGGCAGCACCCATTTTGGCTCTTTGCAAAACTTCGGGATCGACAAGCGAGGTAGCCACAACGATTTTGATTTGCGGAAAAGCCTTTTTGATGCGCTCTGCGGCGGCAAGACCGGAATGCTTATGATGCGTCTGCACATCCATAAGGACGAGCTTTACGGTGGCGTCGCAGTGCTTTTCCGCTTCAAAGGCGTCACGGAAAACGCCGACAAGATGAAACTCGCCGTCTGCCGCAAGACGATCGACAAAGTGCTTTTGGATGTATAGATCATCTTCTACAAGTATGGTGTTTATCATAGGCTGACCTCCTTTGCGGGAATCGTAATCAGAAGAGCAAAGCGTGGATTGTGCGAAATATGCATTTCACCGCCGGAACTTTCAATACTGCGGCGAAGCGTTGACAGGCCGCTGCCTTCCTTTATCGGCTCTGTGGGTATTTTGCCGTTGTTGGTTATGGTAACATCATAGCGTTCGCCGCGCTGGGCAATGCGGATATATACCTCATTCCCGTCTGCGTGCTTGATGCAGTTGGTCACGCACTCCTTGGCGGCAGCAACGGTCAGCTCCTCGGCTGCGGTATCACGGGGCAGGTAGCCGTCGATTTTTACAGCCACGCCAAGCTGCTGTGCAGTTCTTTTTACTTCGTCCATTGTGCTGACAGAGGTGACACGGTTGCTTGCCAGCATACCGATGGCATTTTGCAGCGCCTCAAGCTTTCGCTCAGTATCCTCTCCGCTGTCTATGATGTCACGGATGGTCAGGAGGCTTCGCCCGATGGTATCGTGAATATAGACCTTTAGGTCAAGGCTTTCCTTCTCTTTGACATCGTTCTCCATGCGAGCGTACATCTTCCTGAGCTTTCGATTGACTTCTGCCAGTTCTTCATTTATTTCCTCTTGCTTTTGGTAGCCGTTATACAGCTCGGTTACATTGTGCGCCGTTATCTGCTGCCAGCGGTCATCGCTGTCCACGGTGATATTTTGTGTGCGAAACTGCCAGACGGTCTTGTCGGGCAGGATGTAGCAATCATCCTTGACGGTTACGGATCTGTCCGGCGCGCTCAGGGCATTTTCCATATCGCTTTTGATTTGCAGCTCGTGGCCACAAAGGGCAAAGGAGAGCCTGCGCATACGGTTGTTGCACAGGATGATCCTGCCGTTCGGGTCGGCAAAGCAGATGCCCATAGGCAGCTTATCCGTTGCTTCCTTAATGGAGAACGGTGAGAGCTCGTTCTTTTTTCGGCGGTATTCCTGCGGCAGAGCAATGGCAAAGTGAACTGCCGCAAGGAAAATGGCAGCGGCAAATATCAGCCACGGTGCGTCCAGCAGAAATGCGTCCCCTATATTATCGGGATCTGCCTGAGAAACGGAGAATAGCAGCGGGATCATCACCGCCATGACCGCCAGACTCAGCAGGCTGCGCACCGGCTTATTGCTGCGAAGAAGCTGATACATAAACAGCCCGATCTCAAGGACGATCTCCACAAGCATGATAAACGGCAGCATGGTCTGCCAAAATTCAGAAAGGGAAGAAAATGCACTCATTTTCTGTCACCTTCTTTCGCTTCAAATACAAGGTGCTGGTATTCCTCGTCGTCCTCTTTTTCACAGCGGATATTGTCTCCGCTTACCAAAGCGGAAAGGTCGGCTTTGCAGCACACATTCAGTGACAAGCGCAAGCCGTTTGCCTTTATGAGGCTTACCTGTATGCCTGTTAAATTCAAAATGTCGGCTTCAATAACCGATTCATAAAAATCAAATACAGCAGTCGCCGTTTTGCCGGAGAGCATGGAAAGAGATTCGTCCACATAGAGC
>ENA-OZVB01000415-OZVB01000415.1-human-gut-metagenome-genome-assembly--contig:-NODE-415-length-10572-cov-19.793572_pt1 | contig 10572 bp, 14 predicted proteins | sample MGYA00243444_ERZ654043 | MGnify/ENA primary metagenome ERZ654043 (study PRJEB26926, sample SAMN06164885) | human gut metagenome | biome: ENVO:00009003; feature: ENVO:2100002; material: ENVO:00002003...
CAGCGTAATCGTACTGGTCTGTATATGATTTGGGAACCACAGCGTAATATGTCGCCTCGTTAAAAGCCACACCCAGTTGCAACCCGAAGATTGTACCTACCTCTTCCGGCACGCCAGAAGTGAAGTCAGCAGACTCATCAATGATAAGTTCGTTTCCTTCGTAGCACTCTACTTTACATTCACAGGTCTTCGCCATGTTCAGCATAGTAGGAATAGTCACTTCGTCGCCCATCTTGAAATTCAAGCCAGCCGAAACAAGACCGGAATAATTCTTTCCAATCAGTCCTGTTATCATGAAGTTGTTAATGGTTCCAAGACCATCGGTCTCAACCGTTACAGCTTCCGCACCTTTCGAATAAACATATTTCTTCATTTCCTTTTATGTTTTAATTCTTACCAATTATTTAACGATACAAATTTACAAATAAAAATACCGAGATTAAAGCATGATATCCTTATTCCTTCTTTTGAATCTCCTTACCACGGCTTTCCAATTCTCCCTTCACTTTCATTATAGAGTAAAGCAACTCCGCTCTTTGAGACTTCTTTATGGCTTCAAAGTTCTTGTTTAAATCATTCACAAGACCCTTCTCCATCTTCTTGAGGTTTTCCGTAGGAATGTTCTTAATGTTTGACCACTTCTCATCAACACCCTTGCGAACCTTTTCTGACAGGTATTTCTTCAGATTGATTTTCCCACTGTTAGGAACATCATCAAACTTGACACGGGTGTACACTTCAGTCTCTTCCTTCAAATTGACCTCGTCTTCTTCCTTCTCTGAAAGTTTATCGTAATGGGCATCCTCTTCTTTTTCAAGTTTGTCCAAGTTTGATTCGTACTCCTTCCAAAGTCTGTTTGTCGCCTCATTATGATTGTTGGTCTTTTCTTTCAGGGACGTCCAAAGCTCCTTTCGTTTCTTGTTATCCACTTCATCATCAAGTTCTTTCATGATTCGGTCTTGCTCCTGTTCATGAGCCTTATTCATTTTATCCAAATCCTCATGATACTTATCAAGTAGTTCAACCTTTCTCTTCTGAAGACTTTTCCCATCTGAAGTTCCTTCTGATTTAGATTCCTTTCCTTTGTCACGTTCTTTCACCTCACCAGCTTTCTTGCTGTTCTTTTCGTCAGCCTTCTTCTCCTTTTCTTTAGGAGAATCAGTCTTCTCCCCACTGTCCATTTCAGCAGACTTCTTTGAAGAACTTTCTTCTTTCTTTTTCTTAGACTCCAATTTAGCTTTTTCCTTCCTTAACTTATCAATTTTATCGGAAAGGTCATTTATTTCTTTTCTATTTAATTCTTCCCCTTCCTCATCTTTAGAAGAGATATAAAACCTGTCACGAAGAGCCTTTTCCCTTTTTTCTTCTAATTGTTCTAATTCAGAATCTAACGATTGAATTCTTTCCTTCTTTTGGGCTTCGTTTATCTTCTTACTCGTTTCCTTCGCTTCCGCAGCATTACGTTTCTCTTCGTTTGCTTTAACACCTGAATGTATCTTTTCAGCCTGTCTTTTTGCCAACTCTAAATTATTCTTCTTTTCTATGAGAACCATAATTTCTTCCTGGGGAAGTTTCAACTTGCCTTCGTTGATAGCAGCGATAACCTTATCGACAGCCTCAAGTTCCTTTGCAGGGTCTTTTTCGTTAGAGGAAGTCTTCTCAGGCTTCTCTTCCTCTTTCTTTTCAGAACCGTACTTCTGCCCCACGCGATGTTTGCGTCTATTCTCAGAAGTATCAGCATATGTGCCTGAACGAGATTTTTCTAATCTTTCATTCAAAATTGATTTTTCTATTAGTGTCGTCATATTCCTTACAGTTAAATTTGATTACGCAAATATATTACGTTATCTTGAATAATCAAAGAGTTTCCCGAAGAAAACTCCTAAATTATTCCCAGGACTCAGGAAGAAGCGACTCTTTCCCGAGTTCTTTAGCACGCTTTTTAATCCACCGTCTCGCAGCGGCAGGGTCTTTCGCCCGACCAACACTACGAATGGCGTCTTTCAAATCCTGAGCATTACGAATAGGGAAAGAGCCATCTTTCATGGCTTCTCCCTCTTTCGCCAATTCACGTCTTTCCTTTTCCGGAAAATCGTGTTTATTCAATGATTTCTCAAGCAGCGTTTCCATTATTCAACCGGAATTTGGTTCTTGTACGGCTGACCCACACGTCCCAGACGCTGATTGTCGGGGGTATCAGCATAAACACCTGTTCCCAACGACTTCATGATGTCGCCCTCTGTTTCACCGTTCAGCGATTTCAGGAACTCCAATGTAGGAGAATAAGCCTGTCCAACACGGTTCAGGCGACGATTTTCAGGGGTGTCACGATATACACCTTCCAAACCTTTCATGACAGTTCCGTCAGCAGCCGTTTCCCACTCAACCTGTTTAGGACGATAGAAGCGAATGACGTCTTTACCCTCTTCGTCAGCGCATACGGCTTTCTGAAGATACATTACGTCAGCCACGAAAGCCTCTTTCTCCTCGGCTGTAAGTTCGTTGGCACGACTCTTCATAATTCCTTCCTTGTAATAGGAAGCCACCTCATCGGGTGTGAATACCTCGTATCCATTGTTACGAGCAGTTTCCTCAAACAACTGGAGGGAAACTTTCTTTCCTTTATTTTCCATACGACTTGTAAAATTAAAATTCTTTGTGAGCAAAGTTATTCATAAAATTTTAATATGGTAGGAGTGAGTTCAACGGTATGGCTCTAAAATAAAAACGGGCAGTGAGAAGATTCACATCCTCTCATGCCCCAGATTTCTGTCAAATACTTAAAACCTAAACTTTTCTTTAATGAACAAAAAGAATCTTCTTCAAAAACTTCTTAGATGTCAATCAAACAATGTAAATCAAATCAAACTTTAGACGATGTTCGATTAGGCGAACCAGACCGAACACAAATATAACGCTGTCAATGCACAAAAGTTTTTCTCATTTCCTTATCTCCTAACAACATCGGCTGCGACAGCAGCCTCTCAGGGCGAAGTCCATCGGAGATGGCGAAGCCTGTAAACTCCGAACGCAGTGAGGTGTGTTTTCGACGTGAAAATGACTTCCTAAAATTTCCGTTCGGGACTCTAACTTGTATTCTATTGAAACTTCTATTGTACTCATATATTGATACACAAATTTTCGAGTCCGTGAATCTTCCCTATTTTATGGGGATTCTTCTCCCACAAATTTTGTTTTATAAAAAGGGGTTTGAGCGCAATAAAAACAGGGGTCTAAGGGGTTATAAAAAGGGGTTTGAGCGCAATAAAAAGGGGTTTGAGCGCGTCGACAAATTTATAAACAGGCTTTTAAGCGCAGTTAATTTACAGTCTTAATTCGAAGCCAAGCCTGTTTTAAAAGGGGTTGATATGACTTTACCCTGTTTATAATTTTTCCCGTTATATTTGTGTGGAAATTAAACATTATACGATATGAAAAGAAATAAAGGAATTATTCAATCGAACTTGGCGACCTTTGGCGTCTATAAGTTCACATCGTGGCAAATGAACTGTTTGGTTCATCTTGTCGAACAGTTGCAACCTGCTATGTCCCGTGACGTTGACTGGCTGAACGCTGACTTGAAAGTTTTCCAGGAAACTCTCCCCCTGGATAAGAACGGTAATCTTCTCATCCCTATACAAATGAATGAGATTGATAAACACCATCACGGCTCTATCGTTCTCAACGAAATAAAGAAAATGTTCAAACAGACGATTAAATACAACTTTACCAACGAACAGGGTAAATTGGTTCGGAGGGAATGTTATCTTATCTCTACGATGGATATTGACGAGGATGACAACATCGTACTGGGAATGCCTGTTACAAGTTTACGCTGGCTTCTATATTATGGTAAGGGAATAGGAGGAACAATTTACGACAAGAAGTCTGTCGTGTCAATGAATGGCGTCTATGCCAAACGTATTTTTATGATGTTAAGCCGTTGGAAAGATAAGCGTGTCTTCTCAATGAAGATATCCGAACTTATGGATGAACTTCAGACTCCCCAATATAGCGTTCAGGATTTTGAACGGTTCGTTCTTAAGACCGCTTTCCGGGAAATGATTAACAACCTCAATTCGGTTCTTCAGTTCAAATACTCCCTTTCCTATACAGGTACAAAGGTCGGAAAAGGAAAACGAGGATTCGATACTGTCACGTTTAAAGTGTATGATAAACTTTCTGAGGCTCAAATGGAAGAGTTCCTAACAGACTCATGGAGCAACAGAATAAATGATATCTAATATGGGCAAAGAAGAAACTTTAACAGTGCTGAATCTTCAGGCGGAATGTGACCGTCTGAATAAGAAGATTCTCTTTCTTGAGAAAGAGAACCGTGAACAGCGCAAAGAGTTGTCCGACTATGCCAATCGAGAAGAACAACTGTTAGGAGAGATTGAAACGCTCGAATCGGAACTTCGTGAGATTACCCGTGAACAGCGTCCTAAATATACCCCCACGCAACCTGTGGAATCTGTAGAGGATTTTCTTCATCCCAAAGTAGATACTGGAACTGGGCTGAACCGAGTGGGCAAGAAAGGCTTCGAAGAAAAGTGGGAAGACTTCATGTATGCTTATACAGATGAAATCTTCATTGAGGCTGACCAGCCTGATGTTCTTTTCTATCGTGACAGTGCCGATAATTGCTTTGTCACCCCAACGGGGAACACTCGGTTGCCTTTCCCTATTCTACAAGAAGACCTCGACCGCTATAATATCCTGAAAGTTCGACCATTGACTTGCGAGGAAATGGAGGAAGTGTGCAAAGAGTTCGATTTAACTTAAATTTCAATTAAATGGTACAAATGAAGCCTTTTCATTACCTGTATGTCATCATCGGTATGTTGGTGGCTGCGTTCTTTGGAATCTCACTTGGTATGGGTATCACGTGTATGATTCCGGTCTCATTCGTTGTCATTGGGTTGTTCGCTTACCAGAACATGAAGAAAAATCTTCCTGTCGGACAGGCTATCCTCAACGGAGGTCTTCCACCACTGATAGGCGGTCTTCTCATTTGGCTATGCTTTCTACTTGGTAACTGGTTCAATGTAGGTGGCTGATGAAGAAACTAATATTCCTTTTCTTGACATTGCTGATTGTAGGCTGTGCGACAACTCGGAAGACTGTGTTCTTCGAAAGAGTGACTCCACAGCCTCTTTCAGTAATTGACAGCCTGAACACCGTTCACGGCTTGAGCGTCCCTACGAATTTAGACTCGTGGGGAAAGACGTACTTCATCGGGAGCGACTCCGTGATGACCACTGTGTATGTCCTTACTGAAAAGAAGGATAAAGTTCTGTATATCTTTTCAGTCACACAAACGGCTGGAAAGGATGATGTTCTATTCAAATTTAGGCAAGAATGATAACGAAAGGACTTGGATTTATTGAGAGTGGCGTCAATCCGAATGATACCACTTATGCTGCTCCGAAGATTGAACTCCCGAAGCGGTATGAACTGAGGGAACAACTTCGTGTCTATGACCAAGGAAGCAGGGGGAGTTGTGTGTCCTGTACAGTTGCAGAAATGTACAATTTCTATTGCAAATCGAAAGGTCAGGAATCGTCTATCGACTTCGAATACCTGTACAACCAACGTTCTGACAAGACTATTGACGGAATGATGCCTCGTGAGGCTTTCGAAATTTTGAAAGGTGAACACCGTGTCGAAGTATTCGCTCGTATTGGCTCTCTGGACGCTCTCAAAAAGAGTGTTCTTACTAATGGAGCAGCACTTATAGCGATGAATGTATTTTCGTATAATGACGACTTCTGGAACGGTGATGAGTTCATGGGTGGTCATGCAGTAGCGGTTGTCGGCTATGACGAAACAGGTCTCATCATCAAGAACTCCTGGGGGACATCGTTTGGTCGGGGTGGCTACACTACTCTTCCATACAGTCAGTTCAACAAAGTTCGTGAGGCTTGGACACTTCTGTCTTAAACCTGTTCCCTAATCATTGAGCACTTCCTCTGGGAGTGCTCTTTGTTTTTCTTCGAAAATCAAGAAGCAGTCTCCCTGTCGCAAGCAGCCGTCGAGAAAATCTCCGTATCACCCACGACCGTTTTCTCAGGTATGAGCAGCCCAAATACAGGTCAATCGTACGCAACTACTATCACTGTTTCAAACTGTCCTTCCAAACCAACTGTATCAATTTTGATGTCAAACAAACTTGATGATGGGCAAAAACATCAAATGGGTGATGCAGCTAATACGCAACCCGTATCAGCTGGAACCAATAAATGGACTTTTACAGTGTACCCCACAAATTGGTATCACGCCACAGGTGGCGGAACTGGTATCAGTTTAACTCCTGGATATTACTGTGACGGAACAATTAAAGTTACTTTAACGAGTGAGAATTCAGCAACCGTTTACATTCGAGGACATGTTGAAACCTGATTCATAATTGGGGAGTTCGGAATCCGAACTCCCTTCCTTATTAAGTAGTTTTAAACCAAAATCCAAGGGAATGATAATAGTTCCCAACACCGTTGCTTTTTCCAGAACTTCCTGTTGGTTCAGTTTCTCCGTAAGCAAAACGTCCACCAAGAGTATTGAAGAATTGGTCAGCAGTGTACGTTGTACTTTCAACAACAACTGAACGAATTTTCCAAGTTCCATTTGATTGAACTCTCGTTGTATAAGTTCCTCTTCGTGTTCCACCCCCTGAATCCATTCCACCTCCACTTATCACAATTGAATCAATAATACCTGAACCATTGTATAAATCAAGATAAATATTGAAATTTTGCATAGAAAGTCCACCTTTGTTGTTTAAGTACCAAGGATAAGTCCAAGCAGAAGGCTTTTCTGCTGCTTGCGACAGGGAGACTGCTTGGGTCTTACCACTACCAGTCTGCGTATAGGTGGCAGTTCCGCTTCTTGTCGTCGTCGTACTGTTCGCTGATGCCGTAACATTCGAACCGCTTACTGAGAAGCCTGTACCCGAAACAGTCGGTGTCCAATTCACATTTTCCTGGGTTGATGTTTCGACTCCGTTTATAACTTTCTTTCGGTAGGAAGTTACAGTAACGGATTTCGTTTTACCACCAGCGAAGAAACTGAGCGATGTCGGAGTCACGGAGAAGTAATAGTTCCAAGTTACTACTCCCGCAGCCTGACTTGCGCCAACAGTACGTGTCATCCCGCCACCAGCGACTGAAAGGCTCGTACTGCGTGTGGATTCTGTCTGGTTAGCAGACGCTGCGACAGTCACAGTTGTGCTACCACTTCCTCCGGAGTCCGGAGTTGCTGTAATAAAATCTTTCTGCATAATTCTTAAAATTAGTTATAACTAAATGAAATTTCACCGCAAATTTAGCGGTTTATATCTCGAAATCAAAATCCTTTGTCGTTATCCTACAAAACGAGCCTTCCGGAGACAGGCATATCACCTCTGTTTGGTCGTCTAAATACGATACAGATAGGACGGGGAGATAAGTGTACCCCTCAACATAGAAAATGCCTGCAGACTCCCCGTTAAGACCGTCAAACGTGGGAACGGGTATCTTGTTGGTAACAACCTGCCGTCCTGCAAATGGTCCGAAGTCCTTGACAGACATTTTCGGGCAGACCAAAACCTGTTCAAGTTCGGTGACGAACTTCCGCTTCATATTCAGGTAGGAGTTCAGGATTATGCCTGTTCCTATCTTTCCCTCGATACCGTATATCTTTCGAGTTTCGTTACGAACGACTTGGAGTTCCCCTGGGGAGAGTTCCTCGAAGTCCTTCTCGAGGATATCGAGAAGTTGCTTGTTTCTTTTCTCTTCTTTGTTCATGACTTCTCAATTTATATATGTATAACGTGGACACAGTGGTTTTGCGATTGATTTTCGCCAGAAAATTCCTTTAACCATTCTTTCCACGAATAAACGGAGTCGAAACATCAACCCAGGAAAATGTATCGTGGAGCGCAACAATTAGTGGAACAGGGTTCAGCAAAAACACGGATGGTTCTTCAATTACTGCTGCGTCAAATCAAAGTGGTTCAAGAGGTGGTTCTGTTTCCTATACTCAAACAACATCGGGGAAAACTGCTTCGGTATCATTGAATCAGGCTGGTGTTCAATATACTATTACTTACCAAAGTAGTGGTTCATTTGAGAATACTTACTTTGTATTCAATTCGAGTGCAACTCCGACTGGAACCCCTATGCAGTATGCGGCTATAAGGGGTGGTGGAGAGAATTTTCAAGAAATATGGAGTCCTGACCCAGGATATAGTGTAAACGACGTTGCAAAAGGTCACACAAGAACTTATTTAAAGGCTGGTGACAGGGTATGGATTCGTAAAATGACTGGTATTGGAACGAGTTGGAGCGGTTCAACGACACAGTCATTTACACTTGAAGCAAATAATCAAACAGTGCGTTTGAACTAAATTTAGGGACTGGCGGGAATTATCGGGTTATTCACGGACTCCCGCCAGAATCCTCCTTATTCATTAAAATAATAGACCCAAGCAGTCTCCCTGTCGCAAGCTGGCGTTCCCTACGCAATTTCAGGCACAACAATCAACATTACTGGGTATGGTTCAGGAAAAGGAACTGTCAGGGTAACTGCTCCGGCAGGTGGTTTTTGGAGTATCGACTTCGCAAGCAACGTTTTCAGCCTTAATGCTTCCCCATCATCAGGAACTGGTCCAAACAGTTCTGTCACCATTAATGCTATCAATGATTCAGGTCAGATAGGTATATTCAGAATTAATATGTATCTTAAGAATGGTTCAACCGTTGTTGATACGGCAACCGTTCAAGTTCGTATAACGGGTTCAAGCTCTTAATGATTATGAAAAAGGAGCTGGGATATCCCAGCTCCTTCATCATCAAGGTCTTCCCAAATTTAAATCGGTATTTATTGTCCCAGCATAACTGGTTCCAGGCATCAATCTCACTCCAGATATTCCACCAGAAGGATTCCCTCCACCTGAAATGGTTGTCACTTTCAAAGAATTTCCAGTCTTTTCGATTGTCCATGTACCGTTCCAAACATTTGTATAAGTTGCGGAAGGTACAGGAGCATAACTTCCATTTTGGTCAAGTAAAGAGTAAGGAAACTCCTCATCCTTTGTCTTGACCCCATTAGTATAAGTTTCTCGATACATTGTTACAGTTTTTGTGACAGAACCATATGTAGTGTTTGAAACTGTAATTAAGGTTGGTTCGATTCGATACTTATACGTTACACTTGCTGCAGCTTGCGACAGGGAGACTGCTCACAGGTTTCAACAAGAAGAGCGGAGTTTTCGGCTCCGCTCTTCCCTGTCGTCAAACAATAAATCAAAATATGAAACACAACAAAGAGAATTCATTTTCCTCTGATGATAGTAGTATAACGGTCATAGATGGCATCCCAGTTCTTTTCGACAAGTTTGCATTTCTGTGTGAAAGACTTATCGTTGAAAGTGTTGATGTTTTGAAAGACTCCGGCTTTCAGTTCCGGATGCCACATCTTTAGGAAGATACCCTGTTCACTGATGAAGCCTATTTCCTCACCCTTGTAAACTAACTGTGCATATTCTGACGTGGGCATTCCGGCTCCACCCTTTACCGTTACTCGATTGATTTCAATAGGTGCTATCATGATTCCTTTTCTTTAAGTTGTGATTTGATTCGAAGATTATAGTTGTCCCATATCCATTGAGCGTGTTCTTTGACCCAGTTTACTGCATACCTGTGGTCTTGGGGTTCTTTTAGTCTCAAATAAACAGGTTTGGGGTCGCATATCAGCATTATACGAGTATTCCCCTCGACCGAGCCTATACGCTCGCCCTGATAGTAAATTGACGAGGTTTGAACGTCACCACCCGCACGTGCCAACTTTGACGGCTTCGGGTTCTTCTTTGATGTGAATTTTATCTTCTTTGCCATAGTCCTAACTTATTAATCGATGTACGATAAATATCTTTTGCAATCAGTTTTAAGAACTTTCTTATGTAAACAGTATGTTCCATTGTAACGGTTCAACGGAAGAAGTCCTCCAGATGCTATCTTAAAATTGAGGTCAGACAAAGGTTCGTTGAATGTTCCATTGACAATACAGTAAAGTTCAGGGTTCTCACAGTCATCAGAGGTAGCATTACGAACTTGGTATCTGTTATCACAGATAAACATAACATTTGATTCGTCATTACACACTGTTAAGTAGTATTCTTTTCCGTCTAATTTTGAGATAACCTTTTTCATGATTTCTTGATGTTTTAAGTTTGGCAGTACAAAGATAATGGGAAGAAATGAGATTGCAAAGAAAATCCCGGAATTTCTTCCGGGAAATCTTAAATATAACATTGATATGAATATTAGTTATATAAATGAAACGAGGCTGTCGCTGTGCCACCTGCTCCCATATACTGAACCGTAATATCGTAATAACACGAAACTGAAGATGGAGCACCAGATTTCTTCATAAACTGAACTCGTTCCCCGTACTCTGATAATATGGTCACGTCGTAATAGGAAGTATTTGTCGGAACGACTGTAATCTTATTATTTCCAGATTTGCTAAAATCTTCAGAAATTAAAGCTGTCTCTTATACACATCTCCGAGCCCACGAGACCCTAAGACATCTCG
>ENA-OZVB01000424-OZVB01000424.1-human-gut-metagenome-genome-assembly--contig:-NODE-424-length-10495-cov-5.273946_pt1 | contig 10495 bp, 8 predicted proteins | sample MGYA00243444_ERZ654043 | MGnify/ENA primary metagenome ERZ654043 (study PRJEB26926, sample SAMN06164885) | human gut metagenome | biome: ENVO:00009003; feature: ENVO:2100002; material: ENVO:00002003...
CGTCCGGGTCCAGCGTGCACTGGCCCCCGGTGGCGTCCAGAATCACGGTGCGGCCGTCGCAGTCGTCCAGAAAATCCCGGCCCACCTGCACGATGCCCGGGATATTCATTGCCCGGGCAATGATGGCCGCGTGGCTCTGGCCGCTGCCCTCGGCGGTGATGATGCCTAAAATCATGCCGGAGGGCACGCTGAACAGGTCGGTGGGCATCAGCCGCTCTGCCGCAAGGATCACCGGGTGATCCAGCGCCAGCCACATGCGGGGGCGATTGGTGATGATGTTGATGACCCGGCGGCTTGCGTCGAGGATATCCACACTGCGCAGCTGCATGTAAGGGTTATCCTTCATGTTGGCCAGCTGGTCGGCGTAGCGCTGGCCCACCTGATTCATAGCCGCTGCCGCGCCAATGCCTGCATTGATGCAGAAGCGCACCTCGTTCATCATGCCCTCGTCGTCCAGCATCATGCTCTGGAACTGGAAGATGGCCTGTTCGCTGGGTGCGGCACGGTCTGCCATGGATTCCAGCTCGTCCTGCGCCGTGCGGATGGCATCGGTGAGCAGCTGCAGCTCCCGGGACGGTTTAAAGGGGCCCACGGTCGTGGTCTCCACATGGTGCTCCAGACGGCTCACCTGCCCCAGCACAAGGCCGGGAGAAGCGCAGGAACCTTTATACACTTTCATGTTCGGTCACCTCCGGCAAAAGCTCGGCTTCCGGCGTGGTCAGGGTACGCCAGACCAGCGCCTGCAAAAAGGTATTGGGCAGCAGCGCGGCCAGTGCGGCCCGCGCCGCATCGGCACTGCCCTCAAACAGCGGTGCAAAGCTCTGCATCCGTGCCTGATCGCACTTTGCAAGGAATGCATCGCACAAAGTATGGGTGGTGTAGTAATGGGCCGGGTCCACACCGGCATCTTCCGCGGCGGCTTCCAGCGGGGCAAGGTCGGCATCCTTCATCTTGGCCAGCAGCAGGGCCGCATCCGCTGTCAGGGTGACCGGGTATTTCTCCCGCACGGCCTTTTGCACCCGCTCAAATTTTGCGTGAAACGCAGCAGCGTCCGCGCAGCTCTGGGCATCGCAGGAGACAGCATAGGCACACCCCCGCAGATATCCCATAGCGCGGCGGGTATCATAGTAGCCCAGCTCGATGTTGCGGCGGGCGGTGTCGGGGTCAAAGTGCAGGATATCGCCCAGCTCCCAGTAGCTGCGCACCATCACGGTGGGCAGGCCGGTGAGGTTGGGGCGGGTGATGCCCACGCCTTCCAGATCGACGCACACCAGTTCATCCGCGCCCATGCGTTTGGCAAGACCGGTGGGCATGTTGTCGCTGTAGCCGCCATCCAGAAACTTGACCCCGTCGATCTCCCGCGCACGCAGCGCCGGGAAGCAGGCAGCGGAGGCCATCAGGTAGTCCTTGACCTTTCCTGCCGGGATCTCGTCCAGCGTCAGCTCCCGGGGCTTTAAGCCCCGCTGCTCCACCGTGACAAGGCCGAAGCGGATGGGAGCCGCGCGCAGGGCATCCTCGTCCAGTACCCGCTCCACGATCTCTTCCAGCGGGGTCACATCCATGCCGCCGGCTTTCACCACGCTGCGCAGGAACTGGTGCAGGGCCGAAAGGTCGGCATCCTCCTCCGGCAGCTCCATCACATCCTTGCTGCGGATGGCCAGCCACATATCGCGGGCCGTCTCGTACTGGTCCAGCACGAACATGGCACCGTTCAGGCTGCCAACGCTGGTGCCGGTAATGATCTGCGGGTGCCAGTCCAGCTCCATCAGCGCGCGCCACACACCCACCTGATAGCTGCCCCTGGCTCCGCCGCCCGCCAGCACCAGAGCTTTGCACGGAGCACTGCGTTCATCCATTGCATCCGCCTCCTTTGATCGTTTCCGGTTTTGTTCAGATTATAGCATATTTCCAGAGAAATTTCTTCCGTTTTTTGTAAATTGATGCCTTTCTCCCGGCAAAGAAACATGGTATACTTGTCAGGATTTCAAAAGGAGGCATTCTAATGCACTGCAAGCAATGGATCTTTGATATGGACGGCACCCTGACCGACAGCATGACCGTGGTGTGGGAGGGTGCCCCCGACGCACTGCTGCGCCGCTATGGCCGCACCCCGCGGGGGGATCTGCGCGCCACACTGCTGAACATGGGAATGCAGGAGGGCGCACAGTATCTGATCCGGGAGTACGGCCTGCCGCTGACCGAGGAAAGCTATTTTTCCGTGATGCGCGAGGTGATCGCCGAATTGTACGAGACCGTGGAGCTGAAACCCGGCGTGCGCACGATGCTGGCAAAGCTGCAGGCCGAGGGCGCACGCATGTGCATCTGCTCCAACACCTGGGCCGAACAGTGCCGCACCGTGCTTACCCGGCTGGGCATCGCGCAGTATTTCTCCTTCATCGTGGAAGCGCGGGGCGTGCTGCACAAAAGCCACCCGGAGGTGTTCTTTGAGTGCATGAGCCGTCTGGGCGGTGCAGACCCCGCCGCCTGCGCCGTGTGCGAGGATGCCGTATACGCCGCCGCCACCGCCCACAAGGCCGGGTATTACGTCATTGGCATTGCAGACCGCACCTCTGCCGCCGACGAGCCGGAGATGCGCCGCATCTGCAGCCAGTTCGTGCCCCGGTGGGATGCGCTGGACTGGACACGTGTGTAAGAAAAAAGGGCCGCAGCGTGCGGTTCTTTTCTTTATCTGATTCTTCTTTGCTCTTGCATTTTGTGCGCAAGAAGAGTATGATATTATAAATAGGACTGCCCCAAGGGGGAAGTGTCCTCATTTGTGAGAATACACTCTGTGATTTTTAATATAAAGGTATAATATCCGTAAAGAGGAGACCTTCCGTCATGAACAACCCACTCGTCAGCATTATCGTGCCTGTGTACAACGTGCAGAATAGTGTTGCCCGCTGTCTGGAGAGCATTTGTGCCCAGACATGGAAGAATATCGAGGTCATTCTGGTCAACGACGGGTCCCGGGACGAAAGCTTTTCCATCTGTGAGCAATTCCGTGAAAAGGACCCCCGCATCGTTCTGGTGGACAAATCCAATTCCGGTGTGTCGGAGACCCGCAACTGCGGCATGTCCCTTGCAAGGGGCAAGTATGTGCAGTTTGTGGACAGCGACGATTATCTCGACCCTGATTTTACCGAGCGGCTGGTGACTGCTGCCGAAGCGAACAACGCCGATCTGGTCATTGCACCTTACTGGATGGTGATTCCCGCCAACTCTTCCAAGGCCACGCAGGCACTGGAAAACCTGCAGGAGAACCTTGGCATCGATGCCGAGAAAAAGCCTGATGATATCCGTGAATACGGCTTCCTGCCCGAGGGCATCTACGACCGCGATACCTTTGCCCTGCGCCTGATGGAGAAGCCCGCATCCTTCTTCTACAGCGTGCTGTGGAACAAGCTCTACCGCCAGAATATTCTGGCAGACCATCATCTGCAGTTCACCAGCGAGGTGCGCTGGGCCGAAGATCTGGTTTTCAACCTGGAATACATTTTGTACGCCAATGTTTTCGTATCCATTTCCAAAGCGGGCTACCACTATGTGCAGAACCCCCAGAGCATCTGCCACACCCAGATCAATCTGGCTTCCATCGTGCAGAACAAACTGCAGGTGTTCCGCTATTACAAGGAGCTGTACACAAAGCTGGGCCTGTACGATCAGGTGCAGCCGCAGCTGTATAAATTCCTGACCGCGTTCTCCGAGAACGCCTATCCCTCCGGTTCTCCCCAGAAGATCATCATGGACATGGCCAACCACTGGGGCTTTGGTGTTCTGGATGCTTCCGACAAGGAAAAGAAACACAAAACCGAACCCGATGCCTGATCTCCGGGCACGAAAAAAAGAGCCGTGAAAGCGGCTCTTTTTTGTTTGCCATTTTACCGGTCGATCCAGCTGCGGAAGGCTTCGCGCACTGCACCCTCCCGTCCGCGCGGGATGGGGATGCGCGCACCGCTGCACATCTGCAGCTCGCCCGCCGTCAGCAGCTGTGCCGCCGCCAGATTGACCACATAGGAGCGGTGCGGCTGCAAAAAACGCCCGTCTTCCAGCAGCGGCTTTGCTACCTCGGCAAAGGACACCCGCAGCGAAAGGGACACCACATCCTCGCCGCTGAGCAGATGGAAGTGCACCACATGGTGGGTGCACTCCAGATATTCGATCTGCGCATAGGCCAGCGCCCGCAGGCCTTCGGCGGTGACAACGGTCATTGCCGGGCCGTACTCCGGCTCGGTGGCGCGGGCAAGCAGGGCCGAAAGCTCCTGCTGGTGCACCGGCAGAAGCAGATACTGCATGGCATCCACCCGGAAAGCGCTGTAGGCGTGGGCCGGTGTGCGGGCCGCAAAGGCCAGCGGAGCCCTGCGGCCCCGGCGGCGCAGCTCCGCAGCCGCCGAAAGCCCTGCCGGGGCCGCTACAGCGCCCAGCTCGATGAGATACAGGTCAAACCGTTCTCCCTCGGTGTCCCGGCGCAGCAGCGCATCTGCATCCGGCAGCTGCTGCACGATGCACGCATCCTGCCGCCGGGCAAAATATTCCATGCACTGGCGTTCCAGCCCGCTGCGCAAGGCCGCGTCCGGGCTGCATACCGCAATGTGAAATACCATCTCACATTCTCCTTTCCGCCAGCCGCCCGCCTTGATTTTTGCGCAGGGCTGGAGTATGATAAATAAAACTTTGCTGCATTGAAAAAAGAAAAAACGGAGGGACCCGCCATGCCGCAGCCGCTTGTCAGCGTTATTGTGCCCGCCTATAACGCGGCGGGCTTCATCTCCCGCTGTGTGGAGAGCATCACATCCCAGAGCTACCCGGAGCTTGAGATCCTTCTGCTGAACGACGGCTCCACCGACGACACCCTTGCTGTCTGCCGGAAGCTTGCTGCCGCCGACAGCCGCATCCGTGTGGTGGACAAGCCCAACACCGGCGCAGCAGACACCCGCAGCTGCGGCCTTGCCCTTGCCCACGGCGAATACATCCAGTTTGCGGACAGCGACGATCACCTGCTGCCGGGCTGCACCGCAAACCTGGTGGCTGCTATGCAGCGCAGCCATGCCGACCTTGTGCTGGCTCCCTACCGGATGATGGTGCCCCGCAAGGATGGCGGCTATGACACCCGGGAGTACAGCCTGCTGCCCGCCGGGGTGTACAACAAGGTGGATTACCTGTGGCAGCTCACCGGCAATGCCGCTGCCTTTTACTACGGCGTGCTCTGGAACAAGCTCTACCGCCGGGATCTCATCCAGATGGCGCACATCCGGTTCGAGCATGTGGTATACGCCGAGGACCAGCTGTTCAACACCCGGTATCTGCAGGTGGCACAGCGGTTTGCCGCCATCGACGAAGCCGCCTACTGCTACATCCAGAACCCGCAGAGCGTATGCCATACGCAGGTGAGCGCGGCGGACATGCTGCGCCACCGCAGCCGGATGTACCACACCTACAAGGAACTGTGCATCCAGCTGGGCGTGTACGATAAATTCCGCCTGCGGCTGCACGGCATCTATCTGAGCCTGTTTGAAAGCCCTCTGCCCAACGGCCCGGTGCAGAAGCTTTCCGACGCATTTGCCCGCACCCACAGTCGCATCTGAGAAAAGGAGAACCTATGGAATTTCCCCTTGTAAGCATCATCGTGCCCATGTACAACACTGCCGGGTGCATTGCCCGCTGTGTCAAAAGCATCTGCGTCCAGACTTATAAAAGCATTGAGATCTTGCTGCTGAACGATGGCTCCACCGACGACACCCTTGCCGTCTGCCGCGCCCTTGCCGCCAGCGACCACCGCATTGCACTGGTGGATAAAACCAACACCGGCGCAGCGGATACCCGCAATCAGGGCATTGCGCTGGCCCACGGCAAATACATCCAGTTTGTGGACAGCGACGACTGGCTGGCCCCCGATTTTACGGAAAAGCTGGTCTCCGCCGCCGAGGCCCACACCGCCGATCTTGTGATCGCGCCTTTCTGGATGGTGTACCCGGAAAACTATGTGGAGCACATTCGCCCATGGGAAAAGGCGCTGCAGCATGTGCTCCAGCGCAATCCGCCCCGCACCCGGGCCTATGGCTATCTGCCTGCCGGGGTGTACACCGGACAGGAGTACGCAAAGCATCTGATCCAGAAGCCGAACACCTTCTACTATGGCAGTCCCTGCAACAAGCTCTACCGCCGTGATCTCCTGCGGAAGCACAGTCTCCATTTCCGCAAAGAATTGTTTGCGGAGGATCAGCTGTTCAACACCGAATATCTGCGCTATGTGCGCACCGCCGTATCCATCCCGGACATCGGCTATTACTACCTGCAGAACAGCCAGAGCGTCTCCCACTCCAGAGTGACCACCGCCGATATCCTTCGGCTGCGGCGGCGGGTGATGGGCCTGTACAAGAGCATCTATACCGAACTGGGCATCTACCCGGAGACCCGGGCGGCCATCCTGCGTTCGCCCTTTGGCGAAAACGAGTTCACTCTTCCGCCGCTGGACACCCCACAGACGCACTGCTGCAAGCTGTGACCCTATAAAAAGCACCCGGCTGCCGCCGAGAGCCGCTCTGGCTCCTGCACGGCTCCGGGTGCTTTTTGCGCTTTCTCAGCAGCCGATGGCGGCACACTTCTCCGCCAGCCAGCTGCGCTCTTCGTCGTTCAGGTGCGGTGCCAGCTTTGCAAACACCTGACGGTGGTAATCGTTCAGCCATGCGATCTCGTCCTTATCCAGCACACCGGGCAGGATGGGAGAGGTGGCAATGGGCACGAACATCAGCGGTTCAAAACCAAGGAAGGTACCGTACTGGTTATCGGCCTTGTGCACGCACACCAGCTCGTTCTCGATGCGGATGCCCACGAGGTCGGTCTCGTAAACGCCCGGCTCGTCGGTGACCACCATGCCGGGACGCATCCGGGTGGTGTTGCGGCTGTTCAGGGCATGGGGGCCTTCGTGCACGTTGCCCACAAAGCTGACGCTGTGACCGGTGCCGCAGCGGTAGTTGATGAGGTGCCGCCACAGCGGTTCCCGGGCAATGGTGTCGATCATCTTACACTCGCAGTAATCCAGCCAAACGGCCTTGGCAAGGTCGATGTGGCTCTGCAGAGTCCATGTGTAGAAGCGCTTTTCGTCCTCGGTCAGCGGGCCAAGCGGGTAGGTGCGGGTGATGTCGGTGGTGCCGTCCATGTAGGTGACACCGCTGTCCACCAGCAGAAAGCCCTTCTTTTCCAGCACAGCGTGATCTTCCGGGGTGGCGTGGTAGTGCATCATGGCTGCGTTGCCGCCGTAGGCCGCAATGGTGCCAAAGCTTTCCACAAGGAATTTATCGTCCGCACTGCGGTACTTGTGCAGAATTTCATCCACCGTCAGCTCGGTCAGGGTCTCACCGGCAGCAAGGCGGCTTTCCAGCTCGATCTGGAACCGCACCATGGCCACAGCGTCCCGGATATGGGCCTGCTTTGTGTGAGCAAGCTCCGTTTCGTTCTTCACGCCCTTCATCATTAGCAGCGGGTCGGTGCCGTCCTTCACGGTGAGGGCAGGGTTCTGCTCCAGCACCTGATACACGGCGTAGTTCACCGTGGAGCACTCGGCCAGCACGGTCTGGGGTTCCGTCTCAGCAGCGAGGAACTTCAGCACATCATCATACTCCGCCAGCGTGATGCCGTTGGCTTCCAGTTCTGCCTTTGCCTCCGGGGTGACGCGGGCCGTGTTGATGAAGAGTACCGCGCGGCTGCGGGTCACATAGCAGTAGGCCATGGCATAGGGAGTGCACTCAATGTCCATGGCGCGCAGGTTCAAAAGCCATGCCAGATTATCCAGCTTGCCCACAAACTGAGCGGTGCAGCCCAGCTCCTTGAGCTTGCTGCGCAGCTGATCCAGCTTTTCCGCCGGGGAGAAGCCCGCATATTCCTTCGGCAGGATCCACGCTGGGGTATCCGGCAGGGCAGGGCGGCCCTCCGTCCACAGCTCGTCCTCAAGGTTCAGGGTCTTGATGAAAGCGCCCTTCTTTTCCAGTGCCTTTTTCAGATCGTTCACGAGGGCCGTGCTGGCGGTCAGGCCGCACAGGCCCAGTGCTTCGCCCTCATTCAGGGCATTTGCGCAGTATTCCTCCACGGTGGGCACGCCGGGTTCCCCCATGCGCTGCAGCTTGATCTCGGTACCCGCAATTTCCTTCTCGGCCTGCACAAAATAACGGCCGTCGGCCCACAGGGCGCTCTCGGTACGGGTGACCACGAAGTTGGAATTCTCGCCGTGGAACCCGGAGAACCAGGTCAGGCTGGTGTAATGGCAGGGCAGGTATTCGCTGGCGTGGGGATCACCCACAGGGATCAGATAAACGGCCACGCCGTTTGCAGCCATGGCGGCACGCAGCGCGGCAAGGCGCTCTGGAACGGTATTCATGCTCATATGATTTGCTTCCTTTTCTCTCACCGGAAAGCCCGGCAGCGGTGCATTTCTGTTTGGCCTTATTGTATCATTCCGGGAAAAAGATTGCAATGCAGGGGCGGGACGGTTTGGAATGACCTCCGCTTGCCGGGGAGCATCCTCGCTGGCTGGACCCTCTCAGTCAAAGCCTTGCGGCTTTGCCAGCTCCCCCGAAAGGGGGAGCTTTATTCGTGCCGACCTTCAGAAAACAAGCTCCCCCCTCGGGGGAGCTGGCGAACGCAGTGAGCCTGAGAGGGTTGGCGTCCTCTCAGCAAAACCGTCAGGTTTTGACTGAGGGAGTTCGTTCTCCCTCAAAATGCCGCCAATTTGCAAAAAAAGTTACAATTTTTTCTTGAAAAAGGCCGTTTTCCCATTGACAGCCTTGTTATAATAGGAGTGTAAGATTTTTGAGCCAGCACTCTGCGGCTCTGTGTGCTATTCAAAGAAAGAGGCAATTGAATCATGACCAAAATCGATATTTTCTCCGGCTTCCTTGGTGCCGGTAAAACTACCCTGATCAAAAAGCTCATCAAAGAGGCCTTTGCCGGCCAGCAGGTGGTGCTGATCGAGAACGAGTTCGGCGAGATCGGCATTGACGGCGGCTTTCTGAAGGAAAGCGGCATCCAGATCAACGAGCTGAACGCCGGCTGCATCTGCTGCTCTCTGGTGGGCGACTTCCGCACCGCCCTGCAGCAGGTGGTGGAGCAGTACCACCCCGACCGCATCGTCATCGAACCCTCCGGCGTGGGCAAGCTCTCCGATGTGACCCGCGCTGTGGAAGGCGTGGCTGAGCATCTGGATGTGCAGCTGAACAGCTTTGTCACCGTGGCCGATGTGAACAAAGTCAAGATGTATATGAAGAACTTCGGCGAGTTCTACGACGACCAGATCAGCCACGCAAGCTGCATCCTGCTCAGCCGCACCCAGACCGCCAGCGAAGAGAAGATCGCCGCTGCGGTCGCCATGCTGCGCGAGAAGAACCCCACCGCTACCATCGTGACCACCGCATGGGACGAGCTGACCGGTGAGCAGATCCTGAAAGCCATGTCCACCAAGGACGACTTCAAGGCAGAGCTGATCGCCATGGCTGCAAAGGCCAATGAGGAACACGCCCACGAGGACGAGGAAGAAGAGCATCACCACGATCACGATGAAGATGATGATCACGATGAGCATGAGCACCATCATCACCACGATCATGACGACCACGACCATTGCTGCTGCGGCCATCACCACGATCACGATGAAGATGATGACCACGATGAGCATGAGCACCATCACCACGATCATGACGACCACGACCATTGCTGCTGCGGCCACCATCACGACCACGATGACGACGATGACGAGGACGAGCACGAGCATCATCACGACCATGACGGCCACTGCTGCTGCGGCCATCACCACCATCATCATGACCACGATGCCGACGAGGTATTCACCAGCTGGGGCGTCGAGACGGCCCGCAAGTTCACCAAGGCAGAAGTGGAGCACGCCCTCACCGAGCTGGATACCGGCAATTACGGCATGATCCTGCGCAGCAAGGGCATCGTGAACGGCGGCGCAGACGGCTGGCTGGAGTTCGACTATGTGCCCGGCGAATGGGAAGTGCGTGCCCGCGGTGCAGATGTGGGCGGCAAGCTGGTCGTGATCGGCTCCAAGCTGAACGAAAAGGCCATTGCAGAGCTGTTCGGCTGCTGAGCTTAAAGTAAAAAGGAGAAACCATTCCTATGGCAAAAGAAATTCCGGTCTACCTGTTTGTGGGCTTTCTGGAAAGCGGCAAGACCAAATTCATTCAGGAGACCTTTGAAGACCCCAACTTCGACTCCGGCGACAAGACCCTGCTGCTGATCTGCGAGGAGGGCGAAGAGGAGTACAACGAGAAGAAGTTCGCCTTTCCCGGCGTGACCGTTAAGGTGCTGGAGGACAAGGCCGAGCTGAACCCGCAGAATCTGCTCAAGCTGGAAAAGGAATCCGGTGCAGGCCGTGTGGTCATTGAGTACAACGGCATGTGGCTGCTGCAGGATCTGGCCGAGGCTCTGCCCGAGAGCTGGATCGTGTACCAGTGCATCGCCACCGCCGACGGCACCACCGCCC
>ENA-OZVB01000448-OZVB01000448.1-human-gut-metagenome-genome-assembly--contig:-NODE-448-length-10218-cov-5.883794_pt1 | contig 10218 bp, 10 predicted proteins | sample MGYA00243444_ERZ654043 | MGnify/ENA primary metagenome ERZ654043 (study PRJEB26926, sample SAMN06164885) | human gut metagenome | biome: ENVO:00009003; feature: ENVO:2100002; material: ENVO:00002003...
TCGGAGATGTGTATAAGAGACAGGTTTAACATTATATCTTTTATTAATAAATTTCCAAGTGAAAATAATCCTTTTTCGGGGTACAAGTCGTACATTTGCACTCAGAATTAATCTAATTGTTATAACTAAATTATGGTAGTTTTTTCAGAAGACCACATCCAGGAAACACGTAGAAGAGGAAGAATAGAAGTAATATGCGGCTCAATGTTCTCAGGTAAAACCGAGGAACTAATCCGCCGTTTGAAAAGAGCGAAGTTTGCCCGTCAACGGGTTGAAATATTCAAACCGGCCATAGATACACGCTATTCGGAAGAAGAAGTTGTATCACATGACAGCAACTCTATTGCCTCCACCCCTATTGATTCTTCTGCCAGCATCTTGCTTTTCTCCTCAGACAAGGATGTAGTGGGTATAGACGAAGCGCAATTTTTTGACGAAGGTTTGGTTGATGTCTGCAACAAGCTGGCTGACAACGGGATAAGAGTCATTGTCGCCGGATTGGACATGGATTTCAGGAGAGTTCCTTTCGGACCTATACCTGCCTTGCTGGCTATTGCAGACGAAGTAACCAAAGTTCATGCCATTTGTGTGAAATGTGGGAACTTGGCCTATGCCACCCACCGAATCACCAAAAGCGAAAAACGGGTCCTATTAGGGGAAAAAGCAGACTATGAGCCTCTTTGCCGGACCTGCTATATGGAAGCTTTGAAAGAGGAAACTGAAAATAAATAACACACACTTTATGATACAGAAAAAAATAACATTCGATAGTTTTATCCGCGGAATATTGACAGCGATGGTCATTATCGGCATTCTATATCTGGTCAACCGACTCAGCGGAGTGCTGCTTCCTTTCTTCATAGCATGGCTGATAGCCTATCTTATCTATCCGATGGTCATTTTCTTTCAGAACAAATTGCGTCTGAGGAACCGGGTAATCTCCATATTGGTTGTTTTGCTGGTATTGCTGTCCATTATCACTTTAGCATTTGTAGGACTTGTACCACCAATCATTGAAGAATTCGGCAAACTGAAAGAATTGCTCACCGCCTATTTTATCGAAGGATCCAAGCAAGCAGCCATTCCCGGCACAGTGGCCAATTTCATAAAAGAGCACATAGATATGTTGAAAATACACGAAGCGCTGAACGAAAGCAATTTTGCGAATACCATGCGTAATGTTCTTCCCCAAGTATGGGCATTGCTGACCCAATCTGTCAATATTGTATTCAGTGTATTCACCTCATTCATCATCCTGCTGTACACTTTCTTCATTCTATTAGATTATGAAGCCATTGCACGGGGATGGATAAAACTGATCCCTGCCAGACACCGTGAAATGACAGTACATATTGTCACGGATGTACAGGACGGCATGAACAAATATTTCCGCGGGCAGGCGTTTGTCGCTTTTTGTGTAGGGATTCTGTTCAGCATAGGGTTTCTTATTATTGATTTCCCGTTAGCCATCGGTTTCGGATTGTTTATCGGGCTTCTCAATATGGTTCCCTACCTTCAGCTTATCGCTTTTATTCCCACAGTCTTATTAGCCTTACTGAAGGCTGCGGATACAGGAGAGAATTTCTGGTGGATATTATTTTGCGCCTTCCTTGTGTTCTGCATCGTACAAATTATACAAGACGGTCTGATTGTACCGAAAGTTATGGGAAAAATCACAGGATTGAATCCTGCTATCATTTTATTATCCCTCTCCGTCTGGGGGGCATTAATGGGAATTGTAGGTATGATTATCGCTTTGCCTTGTACCAGCTTGATGCTTTCTTACTATCAAAGATACATACGAATAAAAGAAAAAGAATTTTCCGGAGGGATAGAACACACTGATTTTCAACACAAAGAGAATTCTAACGAAAAATAATTCAAAAAAATCAAGTAATATATTTGCATATTTCATCTAAAACGTCTACCTTTGCACTCGCAATTCGGAAGAATAGCAATAACAAAGGATTGATTCGCTAGCTCAGCAGGTAGAGCACAACACTTTTAATGTTGGGGTCTTGGGTTCGAGCCCCAAGCGGATCACCAAGTAAGAGGAATGAAGTTAATACTTTGTTCCTCTTTTTTTGTGCCTAAAAGCCTTAATTACCTGTAAGTTATGGCTAATAACACCTATTCAACACCTGTAATTAATAACTTCGATGCTATCAAAGGTGATACTAATTCACCCGATACTTTAAGCACCGAAATTAAGCACGGAATCCAATCACCACTTTTAAGCACGGCACAACACTTTTACAAAGAGGTGAAGCCCCATTACAATTTAAGAGAGCCTAAAGGAGATAAGCCTACTATGGTTTTGCTTCATTAATAAGAAGCAGGTAAGAATATCTACAGGTTACAAAGTATATCCTAAGTGGAAAAGCCACTCAACTTTGACCCTTTTGGCCACGCAGAATTATCCCTTTTGGCTAAAATATGATTGACCCCTTTGGCTAAAATAGTGTTGCCCACTTGCTTCACCTATAATTATAGTTTTTTTGTGTAGATTTGAGTACCCTTGTCCTGGTGTAACGGGGGAGAAAATAAAATCTATACAAATGAATAAACGAATCAAAAATATTTTAAGATGTTATGCGGCTGGCATAGGAATCAAGGAAACGGCATTTACGTTTCATATTTCCCGTAATACAGTCCGCAAATATGTCCGCTTATTCCTTTCAAGCGGCAAGAGTATTGAACAGCTTCTTTCCCTGCCCAATGGACAGTTGGATGAACTGTTCGGCTGCACGGATACCCGGCATCGGGAGCCTTCATCCAAAAGGATTGAATTGGAGGCCTTGCTTCCCGGATATGTATCTCGTCTGTCACGCAAAGGTATGAGTGTCCGAAAACTGTTCAAGGAGTACCATACCGAATATCCGGACGGCTATCAGTTGTCTTCCTTCAAACGGATTGTCAGCGAATACAGGTTTCACATTAAGGTTGTCGGTCATGTAGAGCACTATGCCGCAGAGCAGATGTATATTGACTTTGCCGGTGACAGACTTGAAGTTGTTGATGAAATGACGGGCGAGACGAAGAAAGCCGAGGTATTTGTTGCCATCCTTCCGTTCAGCCATTATACCTACTGCGAAGCCGTATGGTCGCAACGCAAGGAAGACCTGATAAAGGCATGCGAGAATGCCATTCAATATTTTGAAGGTGTTCCTGCGGCTATCGTCCCCGACAATCTGAAGGCTGCCGTCACACGAAGCGACCGCAACGAACCTGTCATCAATGATGATTTCGCCGCTTTTGCCGAATATTACGGCTGTGTGGTCTATCCTGCTCGTGTGCGTCACCCCAAGGACAAGGCTTTGGTAGAAAATGCCATAAAGCTCCTCTACCGTTCCATTTACCTTGATATAGAGGGAATGACATTTTCCAGTTTGGAGGAACTCAATACCGCCATCCATATTTCCTTGCTTGATTTCAATGAAAAGGTGATGGCCGGACGGGAGATGTCACGCAAGGAAATATTCCTTCATGGAGAGAAGGATTATCTTCGTCCGCTTCCCGTGAAACGCTACGTAATGAAAGAAAGGAAACTGATGACCGTGGGAAAGAACTCTTACGTTTCCTTGTTCAAGCACCATTACAGTGTTCCAAAAGAGTATGTAGGCAGGCGCATGACGATTCTCTATGATGCCGACACGGTGGAAATCTATTGTGGAATGAACCTTGTCGCCACCCACGACCGCTGTGACATTCCTTACACTTATTCCTGGAAAAAGGAGCACAACCTGCCTGGTCATTATGGTCCCTATGACAAGGACTTGGAGGAACTCTTTCAACGTGCCTCGGAAATAGACAACATCGTATTGAACTATCTTCGGGAAGTGGAGCGTGTCATGCAATATCCACCCAAAGCGTTCAGGTCATGCCGTGGCATCATGACACTGGAGAAGAAATACGGCCGTGACCGTCTAGTTGCGGCTTGCGCATGTGCGGATCAGAAATTGCAATACGGATACCAAGCCTTGCGCGAGGTGCTTGAACTGGGAGAAGATGTGGATTTCCTTCCTGATGAGGACGGAAAAGTACAGTCCAACGTGACTTCCCAGATTCCATTGACCCACAAAAATATACGTGGACGTGAATATTACAAAAAAGACAAACAATAAAACTATTATTTATGGAAGTAAACAATAAAACAGTTCCCGTTACGGGACAACAAGACCAGAATACCATATCACTGGATTTAATGAACCGTATGAAATTGCATGGTATGGCAGAGGCTTTCAGGGAAAGTCTTGCCGGCACCACTCCGCAATCCATGACTGCGGACACGTTCCTTTCCATGCTCCTTGCACGCGAATGGGACTATCGCTCCCAGGCTGCCATTGCACGGCTCACCAAAAATGCGGCATTCCGCTACAAGGCTTATATTGAGCAGATTGACTATGCCACGAACCGGGGACTGGACCGCAATCAGATGGAACGTCTCGCCACCCTTGATTTTGTGCATAAGGCACAGAACCTTTTCATTACTGGTTCTTCCGGAACGGGAAAAAGCTATTTGGCCTGTGCCCTTGGACACGAAGCATGCAAAAGGGGATTCCGTACCTTCTATGCCAATGCTCCGAAACTGCTCGGTGCGCTGAAAGTCGCCAAAGTAAAAGGTACACTTGAAGCGGAACTCAAGAAGATTGAGCGTTGCCAGCTACTCATTCTTGACGACTTGTTTATTGTACCACTTGACGCCAAAGAGCGTCCCATACTGCTTGAAATTATTGAGGATAGGCATGAACGGAAATCTGTCATCATCACATCGCAGTATCCATCCTCCAACTGGTATGACATGGTAGGTGATCCAACAATAGCCGATGCAATCCTTGACCGCATCATACATACGGCCCATACTATAGAATTATATGGTGAAAGTATGCGAAAATTAAAATCTAAGAAAAACGAGAATTTTTAAAAGGGTAAAATAATATTGCCCCCCAACACCAGGACTTTAAAGGGTCAATCATATAGTACAAAAAGGTGGGCAAATCTTGCGTGGCCAAAAGGGGCAAAGTTGAGTGGCTTTTCCATACTATACCAGACCGCCTAAATGACATTAATATTGCAGACATTGATAAAAACCTGTTATTTTTATTAGGACGGAACTTATTACAATGTTCTGAAAATTCGTTTAAGGTTTCAAATTGGTTTTCGTCTTTATACAAAAACCTCAAAAAATATTCACAAAATGGCATGAATCATGTCCTAAATGGAATTTTATATGAAATTTATTTCAATTCGCATGGTGAATTCAGACAGAAAGAAATCAAAAGATTTTGTTTAGATAGTGTATGGGGACTTATTGGACAACAGTCATTATCTTCCTCTTTCCAATTTATTCAAGAAAGGCTTATTCCTTATAAAGGCAGGCTAAGCTATATACCCGGTGAACAAACAGACAATATTGAGGTACATATCATAGGAAATATATTGAGAGGAAAAACAGAAATAGAAGCTATAAGATACAATGGAAAAGATATAAAAGAAGATATATCTACGCGCTATGGGAAAGAAGGAAAAAGCGAAAATCTAATAAATATATTAAGTGACTATTTAGTTGCTCCTTCTTATATTATACAACTATCTCCTGCAATAAGTACTGAAGTATATACCATTATACAGCCTCAAGTAAGTGTAGATGATAATCATTGGAATATACGACTGAATCTTTATAGCTAATGATAGAAAACTTCATCATATCCATATCCTTCAGCGAAGTAGAGGAAGCCTATGTCGGCAACTATTTCCGCCTTTCCGAAATGTCCGGCGAGTTTCTGATTATCCAGAAACCCGACATACCTTCTACTTCCTTTGTTCCAATGATTGTGACATCGTGGGCATCTGCCAATCCTTTGATTGGTATATTGTATCAAAAGACGCTTTTAATGACCGCCTGATAATCGGCATTGGTTTGTCGGATAAAGAAAGCATCAACGGAGAACTCTATCGTGTACAGGATGAAACCACGCTCATCCTTTGGTGTGACATACTCCGCTTTACTTTCGAGAGCGATTTCGTGCGCCAGTTCTTCCCGTACAATACTCACTTCAAAGGCAAGATGCGTATCGATGGAGCATTGTGTTTCTATATTCACGATTATTACCCGACCAGATGCAAGGACATATCGGTATTCGACAGAAAGATGAGTAATCTGGTATTTAGATTTAAGGAAGGCCGACAAGCAGCCTTTGTCGCCAAGATCTTCTCCTTTGTATCGCCTGGATGCCGTTCTTTAAAGAGAAAGCCGCCAACGCCGTGCTGATCCCCATACCGGCGGCAACCCGTGAACGGAACATCGCCCGTTTTGCCCGTTTTTGCAGCTTTCTCTCACATCGGCTTAAAGTTGTGGACGGCATTCGTGCCACACGGGGATGGAGAGCCCTCGTATCCGCGTAGGCCAGACCGGTCAGTGAGGAGAAGATGAACGTCCTGCGTGCCTGCTCCATCATCGGGTCGGGCAGCGGGGTTTCCATCATCCGCTTCAGTTCACCGCGACTGATATGCCTTAGTTTAGGCGCTTCTTTCCTCTCGTATGCCACGTCCTCTATCGGATTGGCTCTTAGTACTTCCCAGTCCACAGCGATGTAGATGAGCCGGTTGAGCCAGCACAGGCAGTGGTTCACGTGTCCGTTCCTGTGTCCTAGCTCCTTCTTGAGAAAGACCTTGAATGATTCGGCGAACTCTTCGGTGATGTCCGAAAAGGCGATGTCCTTCATCCCGCGGGATTCGATGAACTGCCTGAGGTTAAGCTGCGTGGTCTTCGACTGGCGGTAGGTGGAAGTGGAGTTGATCTCCTTGGAGCAGACCCTGAGCAGTTCGCGTTCCACCTCTCCGACCTGCAGGAGGTATTCCGGCACGGAATTGGTACCGGATACGGTGGTCTTGAGCAGCTCGGCCGTGACCACTCCTTGGTTCCTCAGCAGATTCCCGTACGCCTCTTCCAGCCGGTTGCGGAAGGCGGCAAGGCGGTTGTTCTCCCTGGTCGTCCTGATTTCCCTCTTCGTACTGTCCCAATCCTCGGGCTTGCAATAGATGCCTGTCGTGACAGCCGATTTCTTTCCGTCGATGCTGATCCGGCAGAGGACGGCGGTCGTGCCGTCCGATCTGACCTTGTTGCGGTTGATGTAGAATAAAAGCTTGAATGTACTGCGCATGATAATGATTGTTTGGGGATTAAAGAATAAGTTTCAAATCGCGGGTTGCCTCGACGAACCTGTCCATATCCTCGAACAGTCGCTTCGGAGTTACACGGGCATATATCTAGGTGGTCTTTATGTTGGAGTATCCCAGCATTTTGCTGATGGTCTCGATCGGCACTCCTTCCTCGAGCGTGACCAATGAGGCGAAAGAATGCCTTCCCATGTGGTAGACAAGGGCCTGGCTTAGCCCCGCCATCAGGCGCAGGGATTTCATGTTTGCCCTGAGCGTGTGGTAGTCCTGCGGCGGAAAGAGGGTGGCGCGGGTATCCTCACGGTACTTTTTGATCAGCACGAGTGCTTCCGGCAGCAGCTTGACGCGTCCGAGGTAGTCGGTCTTCTTTCGCCGGTATTTCAGCCAGAGGCTGCCCTCGTCATCTCGGAAGAGGTTCTCCTGGGTGATGCTTACCGCATCGGCATAGGCGGTGCCGGTGTAACAGGCGAAAAGGAAGAGGTCCTGGGTGATGACATGTGACCTGCGTTTTTCCGGTATCTCCAGATCACGCAGCTTCTCGAAATTCTCACGGCTGAGTACTTTCGGCGTACCTTCCTTCTGCTTGGGCAGCTTGAAGTGGCAGAAATGGTATTTCTCCGAGTGCCCCTCCTTGTAGGCGATGCGGCAGATCTTTTTCAGGATGGACAGGTAATGGCGCACCGTCTCCATTGCCAGTTTCTTCTTTTCCAGGCAGAAATCCTGATAGTCACGGATGAACTGCTCGTTGAGCTGTCCGAAGGCGAGGTCCGAGACCTTGAATTCCGTTTTGATGAATTCGGCAAGGGTGCGCCGGGTGTAGACGTAGGTCGACATTGTCGTCGGCGCACGGTCCACGCCGACACGGGCCTTCATCTCCTCATTGTGTCGGTCGAGAAGTTTGAGCAGGGTCATCTGCATGCCCGCATTGCCCTGGAACATGTCCCTGACCGCGGCGGCATCGAAATCCTTTTTCCTTTCCATGAGGGAATTGAAGACCGAGTGTACGGCAAGCAGCAGCCTCTCTATTTTTTCATTGGTCTCCACCGCTTCCCGGCTCTTGCCATTCAATCGGCTCTCACGCGCGTTCCATAGCCCGGGGGTACAGGAGAGCTTGCAGCTGAACTGCGCCATCGTGCGGTTGAGGGTGATCCGTACCATGATCGGGCCTTGCCGGTCTTGTCCGGCTCGCTCTTTTTCAGGTAGAGCAGCACCTTGAATTTTTCCACTATCATAACGCTCTTTTTTAGGTTGTAAAAATACTCCTTTGAAAAGCGTCCTTTGGCATGCAAAACATTGATAAACAGTGAATACAAATCCGCTTTGTTCCTATCGGTAAAAATTTGGTTACCTGCCGTTGTTTCCGAAACAGGCGGCTAACAGTCTGGTAACTGAAACGTCGCAATATTTTGTTTTCTTTTGCAGGTCTGTCTGTTCTGCAAATCTTGCAAAATGCTTAATTATAAACGTTTTACGTTTAATTCTCGTCATTCTGTTTTTTATTGCATTTCTAAATATTACTTATGTTGCACGCCATTCGTGTGCGACTTCCTTATCGCTAATGGTGTACCTATTGAAACGGTATCCAAGATTTTAGGGCATACCAATATCAGAGCTACTCAAATCTATGCAAGAGTAACTGATGTTAAAGTCAGCAATGATATGGAATTATTGGTACAGAAGTTAGATATTGCTAAATGAATTTTAGGTGACTGAAATTTGTTATCGTCAGATAACAGCAAGGTGTGTTCTGTACTGCTTAGAATTATCTCAGCAGCTCTGTACCTTTTTAGAAAATCACTCCGAAGTCGTGTTTCCAATGAAAGAAAAATTACTCAAATTAATATCTTTTTCGCTCGTCGGGACGGGTGGTCCCGCCCCTTGCCGCTGGGCGTTCCCCGACCGATGAGTTTTTTAGTGATCTATCACAATTTTGTTTTCTTGAAATATTGATAGCTCGATTTCTTGACAACTTGTTTTCTTGATGTCAAGATTGCAAGACTGTATGAAAGTAAGACAGGTAGGTAAACGTCATTCTATCATTCATGAATAGACAAAAAATTATTTTCTCTTTTCAAAAGCCCATGTAATTTATGAGGACTTGCGAAAAGAGAAAATAATTGATAGAACTTTAAGGGAAATTAATTGTCGTTTTCGTTCATCTTCCGAAGAAGTTTTTCTATTAAGCTATTAAGAAAGGCTGTTCTATCCCTTTTGCGCTCCCTGATGGTGGGATAAGTACGGTAGTAATCACCTAAGTCTATTTTGAATGATGCTTCTATGTAGGTCATTATTTCTTTTATATCGGCGTTCCCGTTATTTAGAACTCCGGCTGCATATATCGCATATCCCAACTCAATAGCAGCAGTTTTTGTACCCGTCCACCGGAAAGGATTGTCGGGAAGTGAAGCCCTGCTGGTTTCTATTACTTCTTGTCTTTCAACCTCTTGCAATCGCTGTTGAAGATAAATTTCTAACATATCATAAGCCAACATTTTAGCTACCTTGTGGTCGTAATAAGTTGAAAATAAAGGGTCTTTATCAAACATACCACAGTTGTGGTACAATTTGTAGTTTTCATGTCCTCTAAGGAAATAATATCTATCTAAATGTGTCGATTTAGAACGATAATATTGGTAGAAGTCAAGATTAGCGTTACAAAATTCTGTTATTGCTGTTTGTTCTTTCTTATAATGCTCTTTGAGAACTTCTTTACTGCCATTCGGCTTTCTCAGTTCAAGCAGGTATATGTCACTAAAATATATCAGTTTACTTAGAATGGACGGCTTAATATCTTTAAAAAACGATATTTCATCGTTAGCATCTTGAAAAGTGTATTGATGTGTAAATTCTCTCAATTCTTCGAATAAAGGTCTGATAAAATTAATCATAGAAAGTGCCTTATCAGAAGATATATTGCTATCGAAAGAAAATATTTCAATTTCTATGTTTATTTTGGATAAAAGGTCTTTTATGAATATGTTATTGTAGATGTTTTCCATTTACTTCTTAATATTAAATAGTTTACTAAAAATATAGAAT
>ENA-OZVB01000455-OZVB01000455.1-human-gut-metagenome-genome-assembly--contig:-NODE-455-length-10190-cov-5.687913_pt1 | contig 10190 bp, 6 predicted proteins | sample MGYA00243444_ERZ654043 | MGnify/ENA primary metagenome ERZ654043 (study PRJEB26926, sample SAMN06164885) | human gut metagenome | biome: ENVO:00009003; feature: ENVO:2100002; material: ENVO:00002003...
TCTGCATGGTGCGCCAGTTCCGCTACGCCATGCAGCAGGAGCTGTGGGAGCTGCCTGCCGGCAAGCTGGAAAAGGGTGAGGACCCTTTTGAAGCCGCCAAGCGGGAGCTGGGCGAGGAGTGCGGCCTGACCGCGGACAATTATATCTCTCTGGGCCAGTTTTTCCCCACCGTGGGCTATGACACCGAAGTGATCTATACATGGGTCGCCACCGGCCTGCACAAGACCCAGATGCATCTGGATGCCGATGAATTCCTGACCCCTGACCGTGTGCCGCTGGATAAAGCTTATGAGATGGTCATGAGCGGCGAGATCCGGGACGGCAAGACCATTGCCGGTATCCTGAAGCTCAAGGCCCTAATCGCCGAGGGCAGGCTGTGAATATCCTGTACGAAGATGCCGCCCTTGTGGTGCTGGACAAGCCCGCCGGACTTTCCAGCGAAGAGGGCGTGCCCGCAGCCCTGCGGCAGCTGTGGGGCCAGCCGGATGCCTTTGTAGGCGTGGTGCACCGGTTGGACACGGGTGTGTCCGGCCTGATGGTGTTTGCCAGAACGCCCGGGGCTGCGGCCGCACTCAGCCGTCAGATCACCCAGAGCCAGAACGCCTACGCTGTGCAGGATGGCAGGGCCGAAGGGGAGCCGGAAGTGCCGCAGTTCATCAAGCGATATCGGGCCGTCATTGCAGGCGGGCCGGACGAAGCACTGCCCGCCGAAGGCACCCTGCGGGACTGGCTGTTCAAGGACAGCCGCCGGGGCCGGGTATTCCCTGTGAGCCGCCCGCGCAGAGGTGTACGGGAAGCCGTGCTGGAATACCGCATCGTGAAAACGGCAGGAGAGATGAGCCTTGCTGAGATCACGCTGCACACCGGCCGCACCCATCAGATCCGGGTGCAGTTTGCATCCCGGAAGCATCCGCTGGCCGGAGACGGCAAATACGGAAGCCGCGTAAAAGGCAGCATTGCCCTGCAGAGCTACGGCCTGCAGTTTTTGCACCCGGAGACCGGAAAGCCCATGACATTTACGCTGCCGCTCCCGGAGGGTGCGTTCTGGAAACCGTTTGAAGAATAATGCATTTTCATTAGGTGAGAGGTATGGAACAATACAAAACTGATGCTGAGATCTATGCTGTGCTGGAGCGGGAGATCATTGACCTGACCATCCGCCCCGGCTCTTCGCTGAGCGAAAATCCGCTCTGTGCCCGCTTTGGCGCACCGCGCACCCTGATTCGGGTGGTGCTGCAGAAGCTGCAGGAAAACGGGCTGGTAAAGATCGTGCCTTACAAGGGCACCACCGTTACCCGGCTGAACCGCCGCATCGTGGACGAGCTGATCTACGAGCGCACCGCCGTGGAAGCCCGCGTATTGCGGGATTTTTCGCCCCGGTGCACCCCGGAGCAGCGGGCGTTGATCCGCAGGCGGGTGGAAGCCTACGAGGCCCTTGCGGCCATGGAGAGCCCGGATTACAACAAGCTGTACGAAGCCGACCGTGCCCTGCACGGGACATGGTTTGCCGCCATGGATAAAATGTACCTGTGGAGCACCCTGCAGAACGCCCACGCCGACTACAGCCGCTTCCGGATGCTGGACACCATGACCACCGGCGGTCTTGCCGAGGTGATCGCAGACCACCGCAACCTGATGAACGCCATCGAGCGGTGCGACCTTGCCGCCTTTGAACCGTTGGTGGAACGGCACCTGTACGGCGGCATCCGGCGGCTTGGCTCCAAGCTGACCGAGGAATATGCCGATTATTTTGAGCCAGAAAAGTAATTGTTCTATGTGGAACATTTTATAAAACGAAAGGGCACAGCGCATTGCAGCGCCGTGCCCTTTTGTTTTATGCTGTCTGAATTTCAGAACACCCCGGAAATAAAAATTTCCAGACCAATGCCAATGAGGATGATGCCGCCCAGAATGGATGCCTTGCCGGAGAGCTTGGTGCCAAACTTTTTGCCGATGCGCAGTCCCGCCATGCAGATAAAGAAGGTGACCACCGCAATGATGAGCGATGCCGCAAGTGCCATCAGCCAGCCGTATTCCGAAATGGTGAAGCCCACCGAAAGCGCATCAATGCTGGTAGCCACGCCCTGCATGAGCAGTGCACCCGCACTCAGCTCTGCGGCCTCTTCGGCCTCTTCGCCCTTGATGCCATCCACAAGCATCTTGCCGCCGATGTAGCCCAGCAGTGCCAGCGCGATCCACGGGATGAACTTTTCAAACGAAGAGAACAGCTCCACAATGGTGTGCACGCACACCCAGCCCGTCATGGGCATCACGGCCTGAAAAAGGGCAAAGGTGCCCGCGATCCTGCACATGGTTCCCCTGCTCATGCGGGGGTCGTGCAGGCCGTTTGCCATGGACACCGAGAACGCGTCCATTGCAAGGCCCACGCCCAGCAGGGCACTGTTGAGGAAAAATACAAAGCTCCATTCCATATTGTCTGCCTCCTGAATCTGACCAGAATATCGGGCAATACAAAACCCGGTCTCGGGCGCACATGTACGTCCGGGACCGGGTGATTTTTTTGAAACCAACTCCATGTGCACGGGCGCTGTTCTATGCGCCAAAAACACATGAGTCTCGCAAATGAAAGCAAGCCAGACCGGAACCAACGGTCATCATGTTGACTTGCTGCGCCCTGCAAAAGCGCCTGCTACTCCCCCACGGGTATTTGTGATTGTTTTGTCATTGTAGCATATCTTTGCAGGGAAGTCCAGACAAACCTGCACGGTTACACGGTATTTTTCCATCGGCGGGCAAAATACCAGTCCTGTGAAATAATAAAACACAGGGTGTTGCCCAGTGCCCTCAGGGTAACAGCATGTTCCTGACGCAAGGCCCGGCGGGCGCAGCGCTCGTACTCCCTCGCCTGCTGCATCCGGGCACTCCGGCGCTCTTCGGCGGTCAGGTGCATTCCCACATCGATCAGGGAGTGCAGCAGTGCCCAGTACAGCTCACACAGCGAACCCGTGATGCCATGGCGGCGGACGCACTCGAACACGGTATAGTTTGCTTCCACACGGTCGAGATTGCGCAGGGTGACTTTGCTGTTGACGATGCTGCCCGCCACCTTGCGGTAAAGGTACAGCGCATCCGGGATATTCGCGATTCTGTCCGCTTTTTCGTAGGCGTAGGCGATCAGCAGGGTGTCCTCGTTCAGCTTGCCCTCTGCAAAGCGCAGCTGCGCAAAAATGCTGCGGTGGTACAGCTTGTTCCACACCACCATGTAGGGCAGAAGGGTGCTGTGCTCCAACGCCTGCTCCGGGGTCAGCACCTCCCGCCGCACATGCAAATACTGCTCCCGGATGGGGGTCAGGGCTTCGTCCACCTGCCGGTAATTGCACACGGCCATCTGTGCACCGGCCTCCTGCGCCGCATGGTAAAGCTTTGCGCAGAAGTCCGGCATGATGGTGTCGTCTGAATCCACAAAGGCGATCCATTCGCCCTCTGCCGCGTCCAGCCCGGCATTGCGTGCCACGCTCAGGCCACGATTCTTCTGGTGGATGACCCGGATGCGGCTGTCCTTTGCCGCTGCGGCATCGCACAAAGCAGGGCAGCTGTCCGGAGAGCCATCGTCCACCAGGATCAGCTCAAAATCCGTGAAGGTCTGGGCAAGGATGGAAGAGATGCAGGCGCTCAGAAAACGCTCTGTCTTATATACCGGCACGATGATGCTGATCTCCGGCTGTTTTTTATGTTGTTCCTGCACAATAAACTCCTCATTGCTTCAGGTCGTTTTCTGCCGTCTTTCCGCCCTTTTGCGGCATAGATCCAGATAACTGCAGGCCGATGCAGCGCAGACCACTGCCGCCCACAAATTTTTTAGTGTTACGCCGCGGGCTTGCATCAGCCGATGGCGGGCTGTACGCTCATACGCAAAGGCTTCCTTCATCCGGGGGCTTTTGCGCTCTTCCGGTGTCAGGTGCAGCCAGATGTCCCACACGGCAGTCAAAATCGGGCGATAGGCTGCACACAAAGCATCTCGGATGCCGTTTTGGTACAGCACATCAAACAGGCGGTACCATGCTTCCACCCAGTCCAGTGTTTTCAAGGTAGTCTTGCGGTGCATGGCACTGCCGGTAACGATGCGGTAATTGTATAAAAAATCCCATACACCGCAGGCAGAAGCCGCTCTTGCGTAAATGACCGGCATGAGACAGGTATCTTCAAACGCCTTGTTTTCTGGATAGCGCAGATTTTCCAGCAGTTTTCGGCGATAAAGCTTATTCCACGGAACCTGAAAATCCGACACCACCATCCGGCGCAGAACTTCCTCCTGCGGCAAAAACTCGTTCAAAAGTCGGTGTTCCCCGCCCGCAAGCGTTTTGCTATTCTCATCAATGCACTGACTGCTGCAGATTGCAAAATCTGCACCCGTTTCCAGCACTGCCTTATGCATTTTTTCCAGATACTCCGGTTCCACCGTATCATCCGAATCCACAAATGCGATCCAATTTCCCTGTGCTGCATCCAGACCCGCATTGCGGGCTGTGCTTACACCGCCGTTTTGCTTGTGGATTACCCGCACGCGGCTGTCCCTTTTTGCTGCTGCATCGCACAGGGCAGGGCAGTTGTCCGGTGAGCCATCATCCACAAGGATCAGTTCAAAATCTGTAAAGGTCTGAGCAAGGATGGAATCAATGCACTCATTCAGATATTTTTCCACCTGATACACTGGCACGATGATGCTGATCTCCGGTTTTCCACTTTCTGTTCTTTCACTCACAGTATTTTCCTTCCGCTGTCATGCCCCATATTTATACGCAAAGAACCATTTTGGATTCAGAACACACAGAGCAGTTTCCAGTTGATTACGCAGCGTAAAACCGCCTGCGCGGCTCAACTCGTCCTTTGCTTTTGCCACACAGGCGGCAGCCTGCTGCACCTGTTCGCTTTTGCGTTCTTCCTGTGACAGTTTTCTCTTGAGTTTACGGAAGATGCGCTTTGTAACTGTATACTGCAGGCAGGCTTCATCATATTTTCGGTATTTCATTGTATACTGAAACAGCGCATAATTTGCATAGACTTCTTCCAGATTTTTCAGGGTTACAGCCGCGTGCATAATGCTTCCTGAACGCAGCCGATACTGATAAAGAGGCTCCGCCACACAAGCTGCTTTGTTTACCCATTCCAAAATTTCCGGTGCAGTGAATGCATCTTCATAATTTTTTCCTTCTGGAAAACGAATTTTCTCAAATACTTCGCGGCGGCACAGTCGTGTCATTACCATATAGAACGGTGACAGCTGGATACGGTGAACGATTTCTTCTCTTGAGAGAACTTCGTCTTTTAAACAATGTTCCTGATAACTGTCCAGTGCTTTATTTTCTTTCATGCGCAGAATATTGCAAACAGCCATTTCCGCCCCAGCCTGCACTGCAGCATGAAGCATTTTTTCACAGAAGGTAGGGTCGATCATATCATCTGAATCCACAAAGCCAAGCCAATTTCCCCGTGCAACATTAATTCCGGCATTTCTTGCCCCGCTCAGCCCCTTATTCTGCTGGTGGATCACCCGCACGCGGCTGTCTTTTTCTGCCGCAGCATCGCACAGGGCAGGGCAGTTATCCGGGGAGCCATCGTCCACCAGGATCAGCTCAAAATCCGTAAAGGTCTGTGCCAGAATGGAATCAATGCATTCGTTCAGGTATTTTTCCACCTTATACACCGGCACGATGATGCTGATCTCCGGGGATTTTTTTTGCTCTGTCATGTTCCTTAAACCACTTTCTGTGTTTATTTTTATTCCTCACACGCTATTTCTATTATACATGGTTTGGATGGATTTGAAAAGAAGCCGCCGTGCAGAAATCCCTGCGCGGCGGCTTCTTTCAAATCTTATTGTGTTTTCAAGGTTTACTCTTCGCCCTTATCGTCTGCTTCCGGGGCTTCTGCAGCGGCGGCAGCATCTGCAGCTTCCATGGCGGCAAGCTGCTCGGCAGTCGGCTCTGCATCAGCATCGGAGGTGTCGATCTGCTCGGTCTGGGCCTCGTCGTCGTGGTCGGTGCGGGCAAGTACCATCACCTTGTCGTTCTCACCCAAGCGCATCACCCGCACGCCGGAACCGTAGCGGCTCTGCAGCGGGATCTCGTTGGCGTGCAGACGGATGATGATGCCCTCCTGACTGCTCAGCAGCACATCATCCACATCGTCCACGATCTTGACCGCAGCCACCTTATCCTTGGCGGCATCGTAGTTGCGGATGCCCTTGCCGCCGCGGGCGGTGATGCGGTAGGTGTCGATGTCCGACCGGCGGCCCTTGCCGTTCTCGGTGACGGTGAGCACCGTGCCGCCCTCGCGGCAGATGCACACGCCCACAACTTCATCGCCCTCGGCCAGACGGATGGCGCGCACGCCGTGGCCGCTGCGGCCCATGGGACGTGCATCGGCTTCGTTGAAGCGGATGGCCTGACCGTTGCGGGTGGCAACGATGAGCATATCGTGGCCGGAGGTCAGGCGGGTCCATGCCAGAGCGTCGCCCTCGTTCAGGGCAATGCCGATCAGGCCGGACTTACGGATGTTAGCATACTGTTCCAGCGGGGTGCGCTTGATGAGGCCCTGCTTCGTGACCATGGTCACAAAGCCGCCCTCGGTGTCGGCTTCCTTCGACTGGCAGATCATGTTGGTGACCTTTTCGCCCTCGGCCAGCTGCAGCAGGTTGACGATGTTGCTGCCCTTGCTGGTGCGGCTGCCCTCAGCGATGGTGTAGCCCTTGATGCGGAACAGACGGCCCCGGTCGGTAACAAAGAGCACATAGTCGTGGGTGGAGCCTACGAACATCTCCTGCACGATGTCCTCTTCCTTGCGGGTCATGCCGGAGATGCCGCGTCCGCCGCGGCGCTGTGCCTGATAGGTGGCCTTGAGCTGGCGCTTGATATAGCCGGCCTCGGTCAGGGTGTAGACACACTGTTCCTCGGCGATCAGATCCTCGATATCCACCTCACCGGTCACGGACTGGATCTCGGTGCGGCGCTCGTCGCCGAAGCGCTTCTTCATTTCCAGCAGCTCTTCCTTGACGATGGCAAGCACCCGGGCATCGTCGGCCAGAATGGCTTCCCAGTTCTCGATCTTGGCCTGCAGGCTGGCAAGCTCTTCCTCGATCTTCAGGATCTCAAGGCCTGCCAGACGGCCCAGCTGCAGCTTGACGATGGCATCTGCCTGCGGGTCGTCAAAGCCGAACTGCTCCATGATGGCAGCCTTGGCCTCTGCCATGCCGCCCTTGCAGGCGCGGATGGTGGCGATCAGCTCGTCCACGATGTCGGTGGCCTTCTTCAGGCCTTCCAGAATGTGGGCGCGCTCCTTGGCCTTTTTCAGGTCGTACTGGGTGCGGCGGCGCACCACTTCGTCCTGAAATTCCACGTATTTCTGAAGCATCTGCTTCAGGGTGAGCACTTTCGGCACCTTGTGGTCGATGGCCAGCATGATGACGCCAACGGTATCCTGCAGCTGGGTGTACTGGTACAGCTGGTTCAGGATGACCTGTGCATTGGCATCCTTGCGGATGTCCACCACGATGCGCATGCCCTTGCGGTTGGTCTCATCGTTCAGGCCAGTGATGCCCTCAATGCGCTTCTCCTTGACAAGGTCGGCCATGTTCTCGATGAGGCGGGCCTTGTTGACCATATACGGGATCTCGGTAATGATGATCTGGGTGCGGCCGTTCTTGGTCTCCTCGATGGTGGCGCGGCCCCGCAGGGTGATCTTGCCCCGGCCGGTGGCGTAGGCGGCGCGGATGCCGCTGCGGCCCATGATGATGCCGGCAGTGGGGAAGTCCGGGCCCTTGATGTATTCCATCAGGCCGGGCAGGTCGATGTCCGGGTTGTCGATATAGGCGATGCAGCCGTCAATGACCTCGCTCAGGTTGTGGGGCGGGATGTTGGTGGCCATGCCGACCGCAATGCCCTGACTGCCGTTGACCAGCAGGTTGGGGAAGCGGCAGGGCAGCACGCTGGGTTCCTTCTTGGTCTCGTCAAAGTTGGGGTCCCAGTCGATGGTGTCCTTCTCGATATCGGTCAGCATCTCCACCGCCATGCGGCTCATGCGGGCCTCGGTGTAACGGTAGGCAGCCGGGGGGTCGCCATCCACAGAACCAAAGTTACCCTGACCATCCACCAGCGGATAGCGCAGAGAGAAGTCCTGTGCCAGACGGACCATGGCATCGTAGACCGATGCGTCGCCGTGGGGATGGTAGGAGCCCAGCACCGCACCAACGGTGTCGGCGGATTTGCGGTAGGGATGGCTGGGGTCGTTGCCGCGCTCGTGCATGGTGTACAGAATGCGGCGGTGAACGGGTTTCAGGCCGTCGCGCACGTCGGGCAGAGCGCGGGACACGATGACCGACATGGAGTAGTCCAGGAATGCGGTCTCGATCTCCTTTTTCACATCGCGGATGATCTTTTTGGTTCCGCTGCCCGGTATCATCACATAATCTTCTTCCATTGTTTCCTCCGTAGGATCATACCCTCTCAGTCAATGCCTTACGGCATTGCCAGCTCCCCCGAAAAGGGGGAGCTTTTTTTGCGTGAGAAGGAAAAGTTTATCTTTTTGCCTAAAGCTCCCCCCCTCGGGGGAGCTGGCGCGTCAGCGCCTGAGAGGGTTTTCTTACACGTCCAGCTTTGCGTACTGGGCGTTGGTCTCGATAAAGCGGCGGCGTGGCTCCACCTGATCGCCCATCAAGATGGTAAAGGCTTCATCGGCCTTCTCGGCATCGTCAATGGTGATCTGTACGATCACGCGGTTATCGGGGTTCATGGTGGTCTCCCACAGCTGTTCGGGGTTCATCTCACCAAGGCCCTTATAGCGGTTCACCTTTGCGCCGGGCATTTCCTGCGAAAGCACGGCCATTTCGGCATCGTTGTAGGCGTACTTGATGGTGTTGCCCTTCTGCACCTTGAACAGAGGCGGCTGGGCCACATACACATGGCCCTGCTCAATGAGCGGGCGCATATAGCGGAAGAAGAAGGTGAGCATCAGGGTGCAGATGTGGGAACCATCCACATCGGCATCGGCCATGATGAACACTTTATCGTAGCGCAGCTTGGAGATATCGAACTCGTCACCAATGCCGCAGCCCAGTGCCAGCACAACGGGCATCAGCTTGTCGTTGCCGTAAATTTTATCGGCGCGGGCCTTTTCCACGTTCAGCATCTTGCCCCACAGCGGCAGGATGGCCTGAATGGCAGAATCACGGCCCATCTTGGCGGAACCGCCTGCAGAATCGCCCTCGACGATGAAGATTTCGGTGCGGCTGGGGTCTTTTTCGCGGCAGTCTGCCAGCTTGCCGGGCATCCGGCTGGTCTCCAATGCGCTCTTGCGGCGCACCAGTTCGCGGGCCTTTTTGGCAGCGGCGCGGGCGCGGGCGGCCTGGGTGGCCTTTTCAAAGATGGCCTTTGCCACGCCGGGGTTCTCCTCAAAGAATTCCATCAGCTTGGAGTAGACCATGTTGGAAACAAGGGTGCGGATCTCGGTATTGCCCAGCTTTGCCTTGGTCTGGCCCTCAAACTCTGCCTCCTGCAGCTTGACAGAGATCACGCAGATCAGGCCCTCGCGCACGTCCGCACCGGACAGGTTCTCGTCCTTATCCTTCAGCAGGCCGTGGCTGCGGCCGTAATCGTTGAACACGCGGGTCAGGCTGTTCTTGAAGCCCTCCTCGTGGGTGCCGCCGTCCGGGGTGTTGACGTTGTTGGCAAAGCTCAGCAGCAGCTCGTTGTAGCTGGAATTGTACTGCAGTGCGATCTCTGCCATGCCGCGGTCGGTCTGGCCCTTGAGGTAGATCACATTGGGGTGCAGCACGTCCAGCTTGCGCTTCTCACCCAGATAGGTGACGAAGCTCTTGATGCCGCCCTCGTAGCACATGACCTCGGTGCGGTAGCAGGGTTCCCCCTCCTTGCCGTCCTCCAGTACGGGAGTGTACATCTCGCGCTCGTCGGTCAGAGTGATCTTGACACCGGCGTTCAGGAAGCTTTCCTCCCGCAGGCGCTTTTCCAGCGTGTCAAAGTCGTACACGGTGGTATCCCGGAACATCTCCGGGTCCGGCTTGAAGGTGACCCGGGTGCCGGTAACGCCGTCGGCTACGGTGCCGATGCACTTGAGCGGGCCGTCCGGGTCGCCGCGGCGGAAGGTCTGCTCGTACTCGTGGCCGTCGCGGCGCACGTTGACGGTGAGCCACTCGGAGCAGGCGTTGACCACCGAAG
>ENA-OZVB01000456-OZVB01000456.1-human-gut-metagenome-genome-assembly--contig:-NODE-456-length-10189-cov-6.612986_pt1 | contig 10189 bp, 7 predicted proteins | sample MGYA00243444_ERZ654043 | MGnify/ENA primary metagenome ERZ654043 (study PRJEB26926, sample SAMN06164885) | human gut metagenome | biome: ENVO:00009003; feature: ENVO:2100002; material: ENVO:00002003...
CGAGATGTCTTAGGGTCTCGTGGGCTCGGAGATGTGTATAAGAGACAGGTATTCCCCATCTTCGGGAGTATGGTTCAAAGTACAAAGCAACCATTGGCATAATGGATTATTTGTGTCGTGGGAACAATAGAAGTAAATAAGGAATGACGGACTACCTATAAGTAGGGTAAGTACTGTCAGAATCTCTATTGTTCTATGATGAAGTGTCTTGTTCACAGGCATTTCATGATGTGTCAATTTAATCATGCTTGCTTTTTTTACAAAATTGGTTATAGAAATACATACTGATAATACCTATTAATGGTGATAATTTTCGGCTTTATACCTAAAAATAAGTACTCGTGTATTTTATGATGTATATGATTATCAGTAATAAAACCCCAATTTTTAGGTATTGTGTACTCTTGGTGGCAAGGGTAACTTTGCAACAAATTTGAAAACATAAAATAATAACTATTAATCAATAAAACTAAAGTATTATGAAATTGAAAAACTTTTTAGCGATGATGGCTATTGCATTGTGTGCAGTAGCATGTAGTGACAATGATGATAAAAAGGAAGATACCGTGATTCCGGCTCAGGAGGTTGCTGGTATTTACAATGGAACATTATCACTCTCAGTATCAGGAAATGATCAAGGAACGTCAGACAGTCAGGTGAAAATTACTGCGGAAGAAGGGGGAACTGTTCAAGTTCTTCTAGTTGGCGGTGCTGGTGAAGGAATGATGTCATTGCCGGATATTGCTATACCTGGAATTAAAGTGCATACCTCCGATAATGTCACTTATATTTTGCCGGAAAGTGCTGTTGATGTAACTGTTGGTTCTGTAAAATATACAGGAAGTTTACAAGGAACGATTAAGGATGAAAAGGCTGATCTGATCTTTACACTAAAGCCGGGAGCCATGCCTATGGCTATTACTGCGACTTTTGTAGGCACTAAATAGCATGAAAAGATATCTCTCTATTATAACCATACTGGGAATGATGCTTTTGCCATTCTCGGCATGTGATGGTATTTTGGAAGGAATATATGATAGTCCTGCTGCTTCGGATAGTAATGAATTGGGTTTTATAAGAACAGACCCTTCTACCCATTCGGGTACTATTTATATTGATGCTACTGATTATAGACGTTGGACTTTTATCGATTTCCATATACAAAAAGTAGATTCTGTAAATGTGACGGATTCTGAACAGAAAGAACCGGAGGAATGGGATATTGCTGTTCATCGTTATGATGTTAAAACCAATGCTGGAGCAGTATTGGAAACCGGTTTCACAGGTTTTTCCGCTTTACGGAATGCGGATGCGATGCCCGAAGGAGCCTATGTGGAGGATGTTTGGACTACCGCTAAGATAGCCATTGATATGTCAGGTATGATGGATGGTAATATTGTTTATATGGCATCCTATTATAATGAAGAACTATCCAAATGGTTGAATGTTGATAAAAGTAATATGCCACCTACCTATACTCTTTCAAACAAGGTTTATATGGTAAAGCTGAAAGATGGAACTTATGCGGCTGTTCGTCTCACAAATTATATGAATGCTAGTGGTGTAAAAGGCTTCATGACTATTGATTATATTTATCCGTTTGAATTGTAAACCGACATACGATATGCATAGACTACTCAGAAACGTGTGCTTGATACTGTGTTGGCTGATGGCGGTACCAGTATCAGCACAACGAATTATTTCGGGAACTGTATTTGATGAAAATAAAGAACCTCTGACGGGAGCAACAGTCTCCGTAAAAGAAAAAGTAACTTTGGGAACCACTACGGATACACAGGGAAAATACATGTTGAAATTACCCGATAATAGAGAATATACTCTACAGGTTTCATACATGGGGTATATCTCGCAGACTCATAAAGTGTCTGTCAGTAAAACAGGTAAAGTTGATTTTATACTGAAAGAAGATGCTGTAAATATGGAAACTGTAGTTGTAACGGGAACCCGTACTCCGAAACTCCTGAAAGATGTTCCCATTGTAACTCGTGTCATTACTGCCGATGAAATAAAAAAAGTAGATGCTACCCATATTGGAGATTTACTTCAGGCAGAACTGCCGGGAATTGAATTCTCTTATTCCATGGACCAGCAAGTTTCTCTCAATATGCAAGGATTTGGTGGAAATGCTGTACTTTTTCTGGTTGATGGTGAGCGTCTGGCAGGTGAGACTTTGGATAATATAGACTACAACCGATTGAATATGAGCAATGTGGAGCGTATTGAAATTGTAAAAGGTGCGGCTTCTTCACTCTATGGTTCGAATGCGGTAGGAGGAGTGGTAAACATCATAAGTAAAGTGCCTGCGGAGCCTTGGACTGTGAATCTCAATGGACGTTACGGGGCTTATAATGAGCAGCGTTATGGAGGAACAATAGGTTTCAATGTTGGAAAATTCAATAGTGTGACTAATGTACAGCATACCCAAGTAGATGAAAAAGATTTGGCAGATGGAAAAACAAATGAGGAAACGGAGGATTGGGCATTTAAAAAGGTGTATGGTGATAAAACTTGGAATTTCAAAGAACGTTTGGTCTATACTGCTAATGACCATCTGAAACTGACGGCACGTGCCGGATATTTTTTTCGTGAACGTGAGAAGTCACAGACTAGTAAAGACCGTTATCGCGACTTCAGTGGTGGGGTGAAAGGAAATTATGTATTGGATAAAGATAAGGATCTGGAAATAGCTTATTCTTTCGACCAGTATGATAAGAGCGACTACTTGCCGCAAGACGCTAATGATGTACGTGATTATAGTAATGTACAACATTCGGTTCATACTTTTTATAATCATACTTTTGTCGGTAAGCATATTCTCACCGTGGGTGGTGATTATATGCGTGATTATTTAATGTCCTATCAGTTTGCCAATAATGGAAGTAAACATCAGTATACAGTGGACGGCTTTGCACAGTTTGACTGGAACCCGACGAAATATTTCAATGTCATCACAGGATTACGTTTTGATTATTATTCAGATTCCGATATTAATCATTTCTCTCCCAAATTAGGACTGATGTATAAAATAGGAAACTGTTCATTGAGAGGTTCCTATGCCGGTGGTTTCCGAGCTCCTACTTTGAAAGAAATGTATATGAATTTTGATATGGCAAGTATTTTTATGATTTATGGTAATCCTGACTTGAAGCCTGAAACCAGCCATAATTTTTCTCTTTCGGCAGAATATATGAAAGGTCGTTATAATTTGACGGTGACAGGTTTCTATAATGTAGTTGATAATCGTATCACTACGGCGTGGAGTGAGGCGTTGAAAGGGCAGGTATATACCAATATATCAAATATCAGGATATCCGGTGCCGAGGCAAATGCTTCCGTCAAATATCCTTGTGGACTGTCGGCACGTTTATCTTACGCCTATACACATGAGAATATAAAGAAAGGGCAACCTGTCATTTCAAGTACTCGCCCGCATACGGCTACTGTCCGTCTTGAGTATGACAAGCATTGGAAGAACTATGCGTTTAATGTTGCTTTGAACGGACGCTTTCTGTCCAAGGTGAATACGGAGGAATATACTTCGAACACTTCTTATGAAGAAACTGAGAAGGTGACCTATCCGGCGTATACAATGTGGAAGCTTACGTTGTCTCAGAAAGTATGGAAAGGTGTTGATATGACTTTGGCGGTAGACAACCTGTTTAATTATGTCCCTTTCCGTTATTATAATAATTCGCCTGCTACTAAAGGAACAACTTTTTCAGCCGGTTTGTCATTGGATATAGAACAATTGTTCAAATGAAATTTGGCTGCTAATACTAAATAAACTATGTGATTTAAATAAAGATATGAAGAAGAAACAATTATTGATTGGCGGAGGGATAGCAGTCATCTTGCTGCTTTTGTTTGGTGTATGGAATCTTTGGTTCAGTGTAACTAAAGTGGCTTTCATCAACTATCAGGTAATCAGTTTAGGGCAGATATCTAAAGCTAATGACAATTCATTTATTAAAATCAGTGAACTGGGCACAGATGATCTGAACCGATTGGCCGGTTATGATATGGTATTTATCAATGCCATGGGATTAAGGATTACTGAAGAGCAACGTGCGCAAATACAAAAGGCAGCCGATGGTGGTCTGCCGGTATTGACTACTGCCGCTACCAATCCTGCAAACAAGATTATTTCATTGGATTCCATCCAAGCGGATATATTGAAACATTATCTGTCTAATGGAGGACGTCGTAACTATCGCAGTATGCTGAATTATGTGCGTGTGCATATTGATAAAAAACTATTCTCTGTGTCTGAACCGGAAGCCGTAATGAAACGTGCCGATGATGTGCTTTATCACATGGACCCAAAGAAACCCGAAGACGAAGAGTTGGGTTTCAATACGGTAGCCGGATACAATACTTTTCTGCAACATAACGGCTTGTGGAAAGAGAATGCTCCGCGTATTATTGTGACCGGTCCGATGGGTGAACCTTCCGGGCTTATTGCTAAATTGGAGGAAACTGGCAATATGGTTTATCCTATACGTTCCATGCGTTCTTTTATTCAGAACCATGGAATTGATTCTGTCCGTCCGTTTGCTATTATCAATATGGCGCATGGACGTATGGGTGAACCTATTGTAGATTATCTGGCGAAACAGAATATACCGCTTTTCTCTCCATTGAATGTAAATCGCTTGGTAGAGGAGTGGGAGAGGGACAAGATGGGGATGAATGGCGGCTTTATGTCACAAAGTATTGTTACTCCCGAGATAGATGGAGCTATCCGTCCGTTCGCTCTTTTTGGACATTATAAGGATGAGGAGGGTTTGCAACACGCTTATGCTATTCCAGAACGCTTGGAAACTTTTGTAGAAACAGTTAATAACTATATTGCTCTGCAGCGTAAACCCAATAGTGAGAAACGCGTTGCTATTTATTATTATAAAGGTCCTGGTCAGAATGCACTGACTGCGGGTGGTATGGAAGTGGTTCCTTCACTTTATAACTTGTTGCAGCGTATGAAACGCGAGGGCTACAAGGTGGACGGTTTGCCTACCTCTTCGAAAGAATTGGAACAGATGATACAATCTCAAGGAGCCGTATTTGGTTCGTATGCCGAAGGAGCTTTTGATCGGTTTATGGAAACCGGCAAGCCCGAACTCATAACAAAAGAACAATATGAGAGTTGGATAAAGAAATCCATTCGTCCTGAAATGTATGCCGAAGTAATAGCTGCCAATGGTGAATTTCCCGGAGCATATATGACTACTTCCGACGGCCGTTTAGGAGTAGCTCGTTTGCAATTTGGAAATGTGGTGCTCTTGCCACAGAATGCGGCCGGTAGTGGGGATAATGCATTTAAAGTAGTACATGGAACCAATGCAGCTCCTCCACATACTTATATTGCTTCTTATCTGTGGACACAATTCGGATTTAAAGCTGATGCGTTGATTCATTTCGGTACTCATGGCAGTTTAGAGTTCACTCCGCGCAAACAAGTTGCTTTGTGCAGCAATGACTGGTCCGACCGTCTGGTAGGTGCATTACCTCATTTTTATATTTATTCCATCGGCAATGTAGGTGAAGGGATGATTGCTAAGCGTCGTTCGTATGCGGGATTGCAATCTTATCTTACTCCACCTTTTATGGAAAGTAGTGTCCGCACCATTTATCGTGAACTGACTGAGGCTGTCAAAACATACAATAATTTACTTCCGGCCGATGGGCAGGCTGTACTGTCTACCGGAAATAAAGACGCTTTGAACCGTGCTTCATTGGCGGTAAAGAAACTCACGGTGAAACTGGGCATCCATCGTGAATTGGAATTGGATAGTCTTCTTACTGTTCCTTATGCCGAGGAAGATATTCAGCGTATAGAAAATTTTGCAGAGGAACTGGCAAATGAGAAGATTACAGGTCAGTTGTATACAATGGGGATTCCTTATGAACCCATTCGTATTACTTCCAGTGTGTATGCTATGGCTACCGAGCCGATAGCCTATAGTCTGTTGGCATTAGATAAACTACGTAATCGTGCGGACGGACAGGTAGAGAAACATCGCACTCTTTTTACTCAGCGTTATTTAGAACCTGCACGTGATTTGGTCACTCGTCTGTTGGCTGATCCATCGTTGGCTTCTGATGAATTGATTTGCCGTATTACTGGCATTACTTCCGATGAACTTGCTAAAGCACATGAAATCAATAAATCCCGTAATACTCCTCAAGGCATGATGGCCATGATGATGGCATTAGCTGAAGAAGCTCCGGCTGAGGCTAAAACACATGCTGATATGAGCAGTGGAATAATGCAGGCTGACCAAAGCGGATGTTCGAAAAGGAATAGCATATCCGGGTCTATGAAAGAGAAAATGAAGGAAATAGCGAAAGGTATGAATCCTGAGAAAGCTATGGAACTTGCAAAAAAAATGGGTGCAAGCCCTGAAGCTTTAAAGAAAATGGAAACAGGAATGTACAAGAGCCGTGCTGTAGGTATGAATACACTGGCCAAAGATACGGTTACAATGAAAACAACTTCTCGAGGAAAACGTGAAAAAGCGGATAGTGATAAATTCGGAGGCATGGAAGCGATGATGAAAGCTATGATGTCCAAGAAAAAAGAATATTCTAAAGAGGAGATGAATTTTGCTTTGGCTGTCGTGGAAGTAGAACGTACCTTGAAGAATGTGGGCAATTATAAGAGTGCCCTTTTGGAAAGTCCGGAAAGAGAATTGACCTCTATGGTGAATGCGTTGAACGGAGGATATACGCAGCCTTCACCGGGTGGTGATCCCATCGCCAATCCTAATACATTACCTACAGGACGAAATCTTTTCGCTATCAATGCTGAAGAAACTCCGTCGGAATCTGCATGGGAAAAAGGAAAACAATTGGCTGACAACACTATCGAAATGTATCGCCGTCGTCATAATGACTCTGTTCCTCGTAAAGTAAGTTATACATTATGGAGTGGAGAATTTATAGAAACCGGCGGTGCTACTATTGCACAGGTGCTTTATATGCTGGGTGTAGAGCCTGTTCGTGATACGTTTGGGCGTGTGACGGATCTTCGTCTGATTCCTTCTGCTGAATTAGGCCGTCCTCGTATTGATGTGGTAGTGCAGACTAGCGGGCAGCTGCGAGATATTGCCGCTTCACGTCTGTTTCTTATTAATCGTGCCGTAGAGATGGCAGCCAATGCTAGAGAAGATCAATTTGAAAATCAAGTAGCAGCAGGTGTTGTGGAAGCTGAACGTGTATTAATAGAAAAAGGTCTGACTCCAAAAGAGGCCCGTGAAATGTCTACTTTCCGTGTGTTCGGAGGAGTGAATGGTAATTATGGTACGGGTATACAAAGTATGGTGCAATCTGGTGACCGTTGGGAAAGTGAAAAGGAAATCGCCGATGTTTATTTGAATAATATGGGTGCTTTTTATGGTAGTGAAAAGAATTGGGAAACTGTTCGCCAATTTGCTTTGGAAGCTGCTTTGACACGTACGGATGCGGTTATTCAGCCACGTCAAAGCAATACATGGGGTGCATTAAGTCTGGATCATGTGTATGAGTTTATGGGAGGTATGAATCTTGCTGTCCGTAATGTGACCGGTAAAGATCCTGATGCATATCTGAGCGACTATCGTAACCGTAACAATGCCCGTATGCAAGAGGTGAAAGAAGCTATTGGTATAGAGAGCCGTACCACAATATTCAATCCTGCTTATATTAAGGAAAAAATGAAAGGGGAGGCCGGCGCAGCTAATACTTTTGCTGAGATTGTGCAAAATACGTATGGTTGGAATGTCATGAAACCTCAGGCTGTTGATAAGGAAATGTGGAATGAGATATATGATGTGTATGTAAAGGATAAATTTAACTTGGGAGTGCAGGATTATTTTGAAAAGCAGAACCCTGCCGCTTTGGAAGAAATGACTGCGGTAATGATGGAAACTATCCGTAAAGGAATGTGGCAGGCTAGCGGGCAACAGATAGCGGATATTGCCAAACTACATACCGATTTGGTGAATAAATATAAACCGTCTTGTTCTGGTTTTGTTTGTGATAATGCTAAATTACGTCAGTTCATAGCTTCTAAAACGGATGCACAGACTGCATCCCGGTATAAGGAAAACATCAGTCAGATACGTGAAGTTGCTGCTTCAAAAGAGCAAAAGGGTATGGTGATGAAAAAAGAAGAGATGAATACAGTCGGTACGGAACAACAGACGAATACGGTAAGCAATACTGTTGTTTGCGTTGTAGTGGTGGCTGCAGTTCTTGTTTTAATTGTATTGGTGCGTTGTCGCCGTAAAAAAATGCAGGAATAACAGGCTATGGAAACAGTTGTAGTTGTTCTTATGATATTGGTCTGTTTCAATTTTATGATGAAACAGACATTTCGTAAACGAGGATCGGTTGCAGCAATAGCTGTTGTAGCCACCCTCTTTGTGGGACTGATGTGGCCATATGCTATTCAGCAGTCTAAGACACAGATTGCTGATTGGTTGGCAAATGTCCAATTGATGCTTGACACTTCGGTGGTGCTTACAGTGGAAGTTGCCTTACAGATGGCTTTTTGTATGTTGGCTGTTCATGTGCTTACTACAGGGCCTGTTAAGAAACGTACTCTTTGGGCTTACCGTGCTTTACGTTGGTTTCCGGGGATTTTGATATTTCCTGTCTTGTTTAGCGGATTGGTATATCTTATCTTCTCTTTTCCGGGTGTTTCCTTTTCTCTTGTCGCATGGAGTATGGCGGCAGGTGTATTGATATTGATTTCTGCAGGCACATTGTTTCTTCGTTATCTTTTGCCGGAAAAGGAATTACGGTTGGAGCTATTGTTCCTCACTAATGCATTGACCGCCATATTGGGAATTATTGCTACTGTAAATGGTCGTACCGCCGTAACAGGTGTAAGCGAGGTGGATTGGGGGGCATTGACCGGCTTGATAATTATGCTGGCAGGTGGAGGACTCATTGGATTGGTTATATATAAATATAGACGAATAAAAACAAACATTTAAAACTTACTGACATTATGAATCTTATATCAGACATTCTGTTTTGGATTTCGAACGGACTTTTAGTCCCTGTTGTTGTATTGCTTATTATTCTTTTCATCCGTTCGCTATTATTGATAGGCAGTTTTTTCGGGCAGTATCTGGCTATTCGGCGTACGGATGCGTTGTTGCGTCAACAGCTTGATACACTGACTATAGATACTTTGCCCGAATTGGAAGGCAAACTTCCTGTGAAGTCGAACTCATTAGTCATTGCGTATATCCGTCGGGTGTTGGAGTCAAAAGACCGTCCGGCACATGTGCAGCGCCTGTTGGCTGATTTTGAAATTACTGCTGATAAGGATTTGGCTATTTCAAAAACATTGACCAAGATGGGACCGATGCTTGGATTGATGGGTACATTGATTCCAATGGGACCTGCTTTGGTGGGACTTTCTACTGGTGATATCGCTTCTATGGCGTATAATATGCAGGTCGCTTTTGCTACGACTGTAGTTGGTCTGTTTTCTAGTGCTATCGGTTTCATAACCCAGCAGGTGAAGCAACGCTGGTATTTACAGGATATGACCAATCTGGAATTCCTTTCTGAATTGCTCACTGAAAAACGTACAGCTTGAGATGAAACGTAATTTATTAAGAAAAGAGGAGGATAGTGACCCGATGAGCGTGGTCAGCAATCTGTTTGATGTGGCGATGGTGTTTGCTGTAGCGTTAATGGTGGCCTTGGTTACCCGTTATAATATGACTGAAATGTTTAGTCAGGAAGATTTTACGATGGTGAAGAATCCGGGTAAGGAAAACATGGAAATCATAACCAAGGAAGGGCAGAAGATTAACCGTTATACCCCTTCTGAGGATCAGGATGTCAAAAGCGGCAAGAAAGGAAAAAAGGTGGGTATTGCCTATGAATTGGATAATGGAGAAATCATTTATGTACCCGAAGAATAAACTTGTATAAAGGAAAGGGAGGATAAAGTCAAAACTAGAACTTGCCATTTTATATAGCCGAACAGAATTTATTTGAGAAATATAGGGCAAATAAAGTAACTTGACTTCGTGAGCCAAGTAAGTTAAGTGAAAGTGTCAAGTAAGTTAAGTTACTTGCCCAATGCACTTAAGTTACTTTTGAAGCTATCGGGAGGATGTAAATTAAACTGTGTCAGCAAAGATTAAAATAAAATATTAACTTTGCT
>ENA-OZVB01000504-OZVB01000504.1-human-gut-metagenome-genome-assembly--contig:-NODE-504-length-9657-cov-4.255363_pt1 | contig 9657 bp, 10 predicted proteins | sample MGYA00243444_ERZ654043 | MGnify/ENA primary metagenome ERZ654043 (study PRJEB26926, sample SAMN06164885) | human gut metagenome | biome: ENVO:00009003; feature: ENVO:2100002; material: ENVO:00002003...
CCGCTGCGACCGATGCCCCTGCCGCCACCCGCTTCGCGGACTTCGCAGTCCACTGGGTCAGAGAGAACACATAAAAAACCGGGCCGCTGCGGATTCGCAGCGGCCCGGAGCATTTATTTCCGGCTCAGTCGGGCTTCCATATAGTTGTGCGCAGCAGTTTCAAATTCGTCGGTAAGGGGCGGAAGCTCCACTTTGCCATATTTGCGTTCGAGCGCAAGCTTGAGGATCAGATCGGCCAGCTTCGGGTTTTTGGGCAGCAGACAGCCGTGGGAATAGGACGCGAAGACGTTTTTGTAGCGTGCGCCCTCCGTCCCGTCCTCGCCGTTGTTGCCGTATCCCTCGAGGACTTTGCCGAGCGGCTTCACGCCGGAGCCGAGATACGTCTTGCCGGAGTGGTTTTCAAAGCCGACAATTTTACAGTCCGCCTCGTCGCACGTGAACATATAATTGCCGATCATACGCTGCTCGGAGCCGACGGTGTAAAAATCGAGCGCGCCGGTAAAGTCACACTGCTTGCCGTCCCAGGTCTTGTAATACTGGCCCAGCATCTGATACCCGCCGCAGATGGCGAGCACGGGCACGCCGTCCTCGATGGCGGCTTTCAGCTCTGCCGTCTTTTCACCCTTCAGATCGTGCATCAGGATCTCCTGCTCAAAGTCCTGTCCGCCGCCGATGAAGAGCAGATCGCAGTCCTTCGCGGCAAGTTTCACCCCGATGGGGACCGGGACAATGTTTGCCTGCATCCCGCGCCATTCCAGCCGCCGCTGCATACACAGGACATTTCCGCGGTCGCCGTAGAGGTTCAGAACGTCGGGATATAAATGATAGATGTTCAGTTCCATAGCTTACTCCCAGAATTGCTTGTAGCCATACGTTTTGCTGATCGTGCCGCGCAGAGCCAGCATGGCCGTGTACGTCGGCATGACGAAGACCGGCAGCTTATGCGCCGTCGCCTCCTCCATCAGCGCGCCGTAGTCCTTCTGCACGTGCAGCTTTTCCTTCGGGAATCCGGCGTAGAGGAAGCGCAGGGCCATATCCTCCGCACGCGTGCCGGACAGATAGACCTCGCGGAGCGTATCGCCCATATCCGTCAGACGTTCAAAGGCCACGTCCCAGATCCAGCTGACGTCGCGGCCGTCCTGTGTCCGGTCGTTGAGACAGGCGGCAAAGACAAACGGCTCGGTCCGCTGCGTCAGGAAGCTCAGCACCTGGTTGCAGCCCGCCGGATTCTTGATCAAAATCATGCGCACGTCCGTGCCATTGATCTCGAATTTCTCCATGCGCCCAAAGCCGCAGGCAAAGCGGGACAGCGACTGCGCCGCCTTCGGAAGCTCCAGCCCCATGGCCTTTGCTGCCGCCATGGCCGCGCAGGCGTTATAAATATTGTATCCGCCCGGCAGATTGACCGTTGCGGGGATCTCCGTTTCGCCGTCACGGAAGACGACCTCGGAGCGCTCCTCGTCGCTCAGAATGACCTTGCTGACGCAGATATCCGGCTTCGGACGGGCATAGCCGCAGCGCGGGCAGCGGTAGCCGCCCAGATGGCCGTAGGTCACAAAGTTGTATTGATATTCGCTCTTGCACTTGATGCAGTACGGCGCGTCGGAGAGGTCCGAAACCTGCTCCTCATAGAGCGGCGTGCTGACGCCGTAGAAAATAACGGGGTTCGGCACGTCGTCGTGCAGGCTGGTAATGAGCGAATCGTCCGCGTTCAGGCACAGAACGGCGTTCGGACTGTTCTGCGCGCCGACGCGCAGCTTGCTGAGCGTATGCGTGACCTCGCCGTAGCGGTCGAGCTGGTCGCGGAAGACGTTCGTGTAGACGATCACCTTCGCGTCGACATATTTGCTGATGAATTTCAGCGCCGCCTCGTCCGACTCAATGAGCGCGTGCGAATATCTGCAGCGGCCCGTGAGCGTGGAGTGGACGGCGAATTCCGCCGTGACGCCGGACAGGAGGTTTGCGCCGGATTTATTTGCAAAGTAAGAGATTCCAGCGTCCTGCCACGACTGCTCGATCATGCGCGAGGTCGTGGTCTTGCCGTTGGTGCCCGTGACGATCACGGTCGTCACGTTCCTTGCAAGTTCACCCAGCAGATTCGGGCAGAGCTTGAGCGCCACGCGCCCGGGAAAATCCGTGCCGCCTCTGCCCAGCAGGCGGATCAGGGCCCGGCAGAGCTTGCAGGCAAGCACTGCGGTCATCACTCGTAACTTCATATCACACTTATATCATATTTTTTCGCAAAACTCAACTGGTTACGAAAGATTTACAAAATTGTGCTTGTAATGGTTGTCATAATCTGATATAATGCAGTCGAATTGTCTCGAAAATGTGCCGTTCCGGTCCGGGAACGGAAAAAAGGAGTCTGTAAACCATGCGAAAGGCAAGAAAACCGCTGTGCCTGCTGCTGTGCGCCGTGCTGCTTCTGTCCATGAGCGCGGCCGCGCTCGGCGCGAACAACAACTATAGCAGCTGGTTCCAAACAAACTATGACGAGATCAACAAGCTCGGCCTGATGCCCGCGTCCTTTAACGGCCTTGATCTGACCAAGGACATCACGCGCGGCGAGATGTGCGAGCTGGCCGTCTACGCATTCGAAAAGGCCACCGGCAACGATATCGATATGTCGAACGAAACGTTCACCGGCTTTACGGATACGTCGGATGAGAATATTGTCAAGGCCCATCTGTACGGCATCGTCAACGGCTACGAGGACGGCTCGTTCCGCCCGAAGCAGCTGCTGACGCGGCAGGAATTCTTCAAGCTCATCGAGAATTTCTGCACGGCGGCTGCGTTCTCCCCCAAGGCGAAAGACGGCGCGCTGAACGGCTTTGCCGACGCCGGATCGATCTCCGCATGGGCGAAGGAGGCCGCGCAGATCTGCGTGAGCTATTCCTACGTGCAGGGCACGAAGCTTGGAAACGGCACGTATCTGAACCCCAAGGACAACGCCAGCCGGCAGGAAGCCATGACGATGTTCCTGCGCTGCTATAAGACCATCCAGTGGTTCTACGATGAAAACGTCAAGAGCGCGACGGTCGTTGTTGACCAGATCAATCTGAACGTCACCGTCACGAGCATCAGCAAGACCATGTACGTCTGCCAGACGGGTTATATCAACGTCCGCGATTCCTGGACGACCGGCAGCACGAAGGTCGGCGAGCTGAGCTACAACGCCGCCGTCACCGTCACCGGCATCACGACTACGACCTCCGACGGCCACCAGTGGTACCGCATCAAATATAACGGCATTACGGCCTATGTCCGCGCAGACCTGCTTGCCGATAAGAAGGACAGCACCGTCACGCCGGGCAGCGGCTCCGGCTCCGGCAGCGGCGGCACCGTCTCCGGCTCCGGCACAGCCAGCGAGATCGCGAACTTCGCCATGGGCTTCGTCGGCTACAGCTACGTCTGGGGCGGCTCAAGCCCGTCGACCGGCTTTGACTGCTCCGGCCTCATGTACTATGTCCTGACGCAGTACGGCTACTCCATGAAGCGCGTCGCCAACGACCAGATGACGCAGGGCACCTACGTTTCCCGCAGCGACCTGCAGGTCGGCGACCTCGTCTTCTTCGGCTACAGCGGCTACGCGAACCACGTCGGTATGTACATCGGTGGCGGCAACTTCGTCCACGCCTCCACGCCGTCCACGGGCGTCCGCGTCAACTCGCTTGACGAATCGTATTACAAGACCCGCTTCCTTTGCGGGCGGCGCATTATCTGATCGAATCACGATATACCGGCCCCCGGCCGCTCCCAGAGCGCCGGGGGCCGCGCATATCAAAGGGAGAATGTATGGCGCGAAATGAATTGGCGCTTCTGCGCCTGTCTAATCAGTATCTGCTGCGTACAGGGGAGCGGATGGAGGTGCTCCGCGCTATGAACGGCTTTCAGGCGCAGTTCCTTTCCAACGCACTGCACGCCATGCGGCTGCGCTGCGCAGCGTATGACACAGCACACGCGGCAGACAGCCTCGTAAAGAGCTGGACGCTCCGCGGCACAATGCACATCTTTGCAGAAGCCGACCTTCCGTTGTTCCTGCACACTGGCTGCCGGTACCGGAGTCGGGACTGGACTGTTCCGTCATTCTGGAACCAGCGCCCGAACTGGGCGCTTACACCGAAGCGGCAGGCATACTTTTCGGACCTGATCATCGATGCACTTGCGCAAGGGCCAATGACGCGCGAGGCCCTGAAAGCCCGCTGCCGCGCTGCCGGAATGACGCAGGCGGAGGAGGGCAGCATATTCCATCCCTGGGGCGGCGGCATACGCGAGCTCTGCGAGCGCGGCTTTCTCTGCGGCACGGTCAGCGAGGAAAAGGCGTTCCGCCTCTGTCCGGCATTCACACCGATGGAGGAGCAGGACGCACTGCTGGAACAGACGCGCCGGTATTTCACGAATTACGGCCCGGCTTCCGTCCGGGATGCAGCCTATTATTTCGGTACCTCGCAGGCGGAGATCGAAAAGCGGCTGGCCCGGCTTCCCGTGGAGGTAGCCGAATGCGAGGGACAGCGGCTTTTCAGCTTGCATTCCGGTAGAATGCCGGAGCAGGCGCTTCCAGACTGCTTGCTGCTGGCGGGCTTCGACCCGCTGGTGCTGGGCTATGAGAAAAAGCAGAGCGTATTTCTCCCGCCGGAGTATCTGCGCGGCATTTTCAGTCTGTCCGGCATCGTCATGCCGCCGGTGCTGCTGCACGGCAGCGTAGCGGGCCGCTGGAAGCACAGCGGAAAGCGCCTGCTTATCACGCAGTTCCGCCCATTTTCGCAGGAGGAGCGTGGTTTTGCAGAGGCAGCCGCGGCGCAGCTTTGGGGCGAAGCCGTACAGCCTGTCTTTCAGGACGCATAATCGACCTTTTCAAACCGAAAAATCCATGCTATACTTTTCTTGTCCCTCATACGCTTGTATGGGGTGATTATATGAAAAAATGGGTAGAGATCATGATGCCGGTCATGCTGTTTGCGACCGTTCTGTATTTCTGCGTCTTCGCCGTTCTGACACATCGAAGCGCGCAGACGGCGGCCATGCAGCCCGGCGGAACGACCGTCGTGCTCGACGCAGGGCACGGCGGGGAGGACGGCGGCGCGACCGGCGTTTCCGGCACGTCGGAGGCGGCGCTGAATCTGGATATTTCGCTGCGCCTGCGCGACCTTCTGCGCCTGTGCGGCGTGCGGGTCAGCATGATCCGCGAGACGGATACGGCTGTCTATTCAGACGGCTGCCGCACGATCTCGGAGAAGAAAGTTTCGGACATCAAAAACCGGACCGAGACGGTGAACCAGACGGAAAACGCGCTGCTTCTGAGCGTGCACCAGAACTTCTTCACCGAGGGCAAGTACCACGGCGCACAGGTCTTCTACGCGAAAACGCCCGGCAGTCAGGCGCTGGCCGAGCAGCTGCAGGCCAATCTGGCCCTGGGCCTCGAGCCGGGCAACCGCCGGCAGTGCAAAAAATCGGACGGCGTGTATCTCATGGAGCATATCGGCTGCACCGGCGTGCTGGTCGAATGCGGATTTTTATCCAATTACGAGGAAGAACAGCGGCTCTTGCAGCCGGAGTATCAGAAAAAGCTGGCCGCCGTGATCGCGGGAACGCTGTCCGTGTGGCTGTCAGAGGAGCATCCGAATGAAATCTAAAACCGTTTTTGTCTGCAAGCAATGCGGCAACGAAACGCCGCGCTGGCAGGGCCAGTGCCCCGCCTGCGGGGCATGGAACTCCATCGTGGAGTTTGAGGACAAAAAAGTGCCTGCCGCGAAGGCGGCAGGCCGGGCAGGCATCGCGCGTGCCGTCCCGAAAAAGCTCAAAGAGGTGACAGGGGAGCAGGAGATCCGCTTCTCCACCGGTATGCAGGAGCTTGACCGCGTTCTGGGCGGCGGCGGCGTGCGCGGGTCGCTGATTTTAGTGGGCGGCGCGCCCGGCATCGGCAAATCGACGCTGCTTTTGCAGATCTGCGCGTATCTAGGAAAAACGCTCCGCATCCTCTATGTCTCCGGCGAGGAATCGGAAAAGCAGATCAAAATGCGTGCCGACCGGCTGCAAGTCGCGTCGGACGAATTATATATCCTCTCGGAGACGGATCTTTCCGAGATTTTAAGCGCTGTCGACGAGGTGCAGCCGGATATTCTCATTGCCGACTCCATCCAGACGCTCTACAGCCCGGAGAATACCTCTGCCCCCGGCAGCATTTCACAGGTCAAGGACTGCACCATGGCCCTCATGCAGCTGGCCAAGAGCAGCGGCGTGACCGTCTTTGTCGTCGGCCATGTCAATAAGGAGGGCGCGATCGCGGGGCCGAAGGTGCTCGAGCACATGGTCGACTGCGAGCTGTTTTTCGAGGGCGAGCACGCCAGCAGCTACCGCATCCTGCGCGCGGCCAAGAACCGCTTCGGCTCGACAAACGAGATCGGCGTGTTCGAAATGGAGGGCAGGGGACTGCTCGAAGTCCCGAATCCGTCCGAAATGCTGCTGGCCGGACGGCCATTAAATGCCCCCGGTACGTGCGTGGCCTGCGTGATGGAGGGTACGCGCCCGGTTCTGGCAGAAATTCAGGCGCTTGTCGCGCGGACGAATTTCAACGTCCCCCGCCGCACGGCGGACGGCTTTGATTTTAACCGGGCAAATCTCATGCTGGCCGTGCTGGAAAAGCGCGGCGGCGTGAATCTTGGGATGTCGGACGCGTATGTGAACGTCATCGGCGGCTTGCAGCTGGACGAGCCTGCCGCCGATCTGGCCCTTGTGCTTGCCGCCGCGTCCAGCTTCCGCGATAAGCCCATCGATCCGGCGACCGCCGCCATCGGCGAGGTCGGCCTGACGGGCGAAATTCGCGCCGTGACTGGCTTGCAGCAGCGCCTGTCCGAGGCGTCCCGCACCGGATTCAAGACCTGCATCATCCCGCGCCACGGGACGGGCAATGTCACCGCGCCCGACGGTATGGAGCTGCTGCGCGTGCGCAATATCCGCGAAGCGATCGAACTGGTTCTGTCATAAATCAAAAAGGAGAAATCGATATGGAAGTGCGTGCATTACTGGATGTTCTACATATTGCTGAGCGCCTCAAGGACGAACTGCGCCACTGCGAGACGAGCAGGGGCCGCCGCGAAAGCGTCGCCGAGCACAGCTGGCGGCTGGCACTGATGGCATTTTTCATGAAGGACGAATTCCCGGCGCTCGATATGGACAAGGTCATCAAAATGTGCCTGATCCACGATCTTGGCGAGTGCTTCACCGGCGATATCCCGACGTTTCTGAAGTCCGCAAAGGACGAGAAAAAGGAGGATACCGCGCTGTTTAGCTGGGTCGCGTCGCTCCCGGCTCCGTATAATGCGGAGCTGGCCGCGCTGTATACCGAAATGGGCGCGCTGCAGACAGACGAAGCGAAGCTCTATAAGGCGCTGGACAAGCTCGAAGCCGTCATCCAGCACAATGAGTCCGATATCCGCTCGTGGGAGCCGCTGGAGTATGATCTGAACCGGACATACGCCTATGACGCCGTCGCGTTTTCTCCCTATCTGACGAAGCTGCGTGAGGCCATCCGCGAGGATACGGAGGAAAAGATCAAAGCGGCGGAAAAATAAGCGATTTTCCGCAAAAAAGTATTTGACATGGAGAAAAATCTCTGGTATAATCCATAAGCCGCATTAAAGAGGTCAGAAGCTGCTCCGGCACACCTCAAGAGCGAGTCTACGAAAGAAAAGGTAGGTGCAAACGAATATGCAGGCTATTATCGTTACCGGCGGTAAGCAGTACAACGTCAAGGAGGGCGATGTGATCTACATCGAGAAGCTCGCGGCGGAGGCTGAGCAGACCGTCACCTTCGATCAGGTTCTGGCAGTTGTCGACGGTGCTGACTCCAAGTTCGGTACCCCCACAGTTGCAGGTGCTAAGGTTGAGGCTAAGGTGCTGAAGAATGGCAAGGGCAAGAAGATCCGCGTCTTCAAGTACCGTCCGAAGAAGGACTCCAAGTCCCTCCAGGGCCACAGACAGCCGTACACCAAGGTGCAGATCGAAAAGATCGCGCTGTAATTTATGACGCGCGTCGAATTTTTCGATCACGAGGGCAGGATCACCGGATTCTGCTGTTCGGGCCACAGCGGCTATGCAGAGGCAGGCAGCGACATTGTGTGCGCAGCTGTTTCCACAGCCGTCAAGCTTGCAGAGTGCACGATCAACGATGTGCTCGGCGAGCACGCAAAAACCAGGGTGAATGAAGACGAGGCCCGGATCACCTTAACCCTTCCCGCAGCGTGTGAAAGCGAAGAGGCCGTACAGGCGGTTCTTTCCGGCATGATGCTCACATTATGTTCTCTGCGGGATGACTATCCTGATTATATCGAAGTTTTGGAGGTGCAAAACGATGCTTAATATCAGTTTCCAGTTCTTCGCACATAAGAAAGGCGGCGGCTCCACCAAGAACGGCCGTGATTCTGAATCGAAGAGACTCGGCGCGAAGCGCGCTGACGGTCAGTTCGTTCTGGCTGGCAACATCCTCGTTCGTCAGAGAGGCACGCACATTCATCCGGGCAACAACGTCGGTATCGGCAAGGACGATACGCTGTTCGCTCTGATCGACGGCAAGGTCAAGTTCGAGCGTATGGGCAAGGATCGCAAGATGTGCTCTGTCTACGCAGAACAGTAATTTTGTTGTAAAAACCCCGAACGAGTCCCGTTCGGGGTTTTTTCTTGAAAGGTGCGGCAGCATGACCTACTATCACGCTTCTCCGACAGGCGGCCTGCAAGTTCTCGAACCGAGAAAGTCCCCGTATTTTGACAAGCCCACGCAGGTCTGCCTGACGTCCCTGCGCGCCATGGCGCTGTTCTACCTCATCCGGAATTATGAATACGCATACGGCTATACCCGGCAGGGGAAGCTGTATTTTGACGATCCATTCCCGGACGCGCTGAAAAAGCTCTATGCCGGAAGATCCGGCTGGCTCTATATCTGCGAAGACGGTGATTACAAGAAGACAGAAATTCCGAACGAGTTCGTGTCCGCGCAGCCCGTCCGCATCACCGGCGCGGAATATATTCCGGACGCGTATGAGGCGTTTTTACGGGAACAGGCGGCGGGAAACATCCAGCTGCTCGATTATGCGCATTTTGCGTCCGACCCGGAGAAATTCGCAAAGAAGCGTGCCTGGCTGCAAAAGGCCATCTCCGAAGAAATTCGGAAAAAGGAGATCTGGAAAGCCCCGGATTCCGACCGCGCGCACTATTATCAGGAGAACTATCCGGAAATCTGGACAAAGACTACGAAAACCTTACTGACAGAGGAGGAACCTCATGTTTATTGATAAAGTACGCATTTCGGTCAAGGCCGGCGCGGGCGGCAACGGCGCAGTGGCCTTCCACCGGGAAAAATACGTGGCCGCAGGCGGCCCGGACGGCGGCGACGGCGGCAACGGCGGCTCCATCGTCCTGCGCGTCGATGATAACCTGTCTACGCTGATGGACTTCCGCTACAAGCGCAAATATACCGCGCCGAACGGCGAGAACGGACAGGGCAAGCGCTGCCGCGGCAAAAATGGCGAAAACCTGATCATCAAGGTGCCCAGAGGCACCGTCGTGCGCGATCTGGCCACGAACGAGATCATCAAGGATATGTCCGATTCCGATGATTTCGTCCTCTGCAAGGGCGGCCGGGGCGGCTGGGGCAACCAGCAC
>ENA-OZVB01000533-OZVB01000533.1-human-gut-metagenome-genome-assembly--contig:-NODE-533-length-9234-cov-3.976904_pt1 | contig 9234 bp, 10 predicted proteins | sample MGYA00243444_ERZ654043 | MGnify/ENA primary metagenome ERZ654043 (study PRJEB26926, sample SAMN06164885) | human gut metagenome | biome: ENVO:00009003; feature: ENVO:2100002; material: ENVO:00002003...
GAGCCTGTCCAGCAGATATCCGCACAAAACGCTCGCTCCGCACCCGCAGCCGGAGCCGCCCGCGTGCACATCCTGCGATTTCGTGTCAAAAATGAGAAGTCCGCAGTCGTTGTAGACCGGGGAGAGGTCCACGCCGATGCGCCGGAACTGGTCGAGCACAATTGTCCTGCCGAGCATACCGAGATCGCCCGTCACGATCAGGTCATAGTCCGACGGCACCCGCCGCAGATCGCGGAAATGTGCCTGCAGCGTATCGATGGCGGCAGGGGCCATGGCAGCGCCCATATTGTTGGCGTCCTTGATGCCGTAATCCTGAATTTTTCCGATGGTCGCGGCCTCAATGCGCGGCCCGTGGCCGCTTTTTCCCACGATGCAGCAGCCGGAGCCAGTCACGGTCCATTGGGCCGTCGGCGTGCGCTGGCCGCCGTAGCCGAGCGGGAAGCGGTACTGCCGCTCCGCCGAGGCAAAATGCGACGAGGTAAGCGCTGCCGCCGTGTCCGCAAAGCCCGCATCGACGAACGCCGCCGCCAGAAGCAGCGATTCGGCCATGGTCGAGCACGCGCCGTAAAGCCCCAGAAACGGGATCGACGTGCCGCGTGCGGCAAACGACGAGGAAATGCACTGGTTCAGCAGATCCCCCGCGAACAGCACGTCAATGTCCTCGTAGCTTACGCCGAGCTTCCGCTTCGCCGTGTCCAGCGCCAACTCCTGTAATTTACTCTCGGCCTTTTCAAACGTTTTCTGCCCCAGCTTCGCGTCCTTTCCGAGAAAATCAAAATATGCCGCCAGCGGCCCCTCGCCTTCTTTTTTGCCGCCGATGGCTGCGCGGGACAAAATGACCGGCTTCGATCCAAACACAAGCGTCTGCGCACCCTTGCGCATCGCGATCAGCTCCCTTCCGCTTTTTCCGGTAGTATGTGCGCAAAGCGTAAAAAATAACCGCCGAAGCAAAGCTTCGACGGCCGGCCCGCATGAAAACGAGCCAATGAGGAATGGAAAAATGAAAAAGAAGTCGCACAGATAGTATGCACGGCTTCCTTTCGTTTAAACACGGATCAATAATTATTTTTTTGCGTCCTTCAGCGCGCGGGCCAGCCACACGGAGCCGAGGTCGAGCGCGGTAAAGAACCCGTCCTTCTCGCTTTTCTTGACGATACGGTCGCGGGCGCGGACATTCGGGTCGGTCAGCTGAAGCTCGACGGAGACCTTGCTGGCCACGTCGGCCTCGCCGACCTTTTTCGTCTCAAGGATCTGGAGCATGACAATGTGAGAATCGGCCATCGAGCCGTAGTAGACAAGATTGTCCTTGCGCATAAGGGGGCGCCCCTTATAGGTCAGGATCGTTTTTTCGTCAGCCATAATGATCTTCGAACCTCCTGATGATGTGTTTTCTATAGTATAGCAAAGAATCCCTGTAAAAGCAAATCAATTTCATAAATTTGATTTTTCACCGGCCAGTGCGCCGTATCGTGCAGAATATACAAAAAATAAGAAAATATTTTTTGCTTTCTAACGAAAAATCAGCTTTACAAATGCGTGCGGATACGCTATAATCCAGACAATCATTCCAGATAGAGGCGCGGGCTTCAAGAGTACCGGGCGGCAAGCACAGGCAGTGGCCGTTCGGAAAAGGGGAGACCGCCGAAATGCCGCAGGCGTTGCCTGCAAATGCGGTGTTGGCTCGGCAGATAAGATCTGCCGGACTGTCACAAAGAAAAGCTTTGTGAAGCGCTATCGATGGATACGGCAGGGGCGGGATTCCGTTTTCTGTTCATTCCGTGGATCGCTTTACAGAAGCGACCCACTTTTTTGCTGCTTCTGTAGGGCCTGTCTGGGAAAATAAAACGAAAGGTGAATGAAAACAATGAAGAGAATCCTTGCCCTCGTCCTGGCAGCCATGATGCTGCTGAGCATGGCGGCCTGCGCCGCCTCCACCCCCGCAGCGGCTGAAGCCGCCGCAGACACGAATACCGAAGCCGTGACCGGCGTGGAAGACGGCGTTCTCACCGTCGGCATGGAATGCGCCTACGCGCCCTATAACTGGACGCAGATGGACGATTCCAACGGCGCTGTCCCCATTTCCAACGTTCCCGGCGCTTACGCCAACGGCTATGACGTTATGATCGCCCAGAAGATCTGCGAGGCCAACGGCTGGCAGCTTGAGATCGTCTCCTCCGCATGGGATTCCCTCTGCCCGGCTGTGCAGTCCGGCACGATGGACGCGAACATTGCCGGTCAGTCCATGACCGCCGACCGTATGCAGGAGGTCGACATGGCAGGCCCGTACTACTACGCCACCATCGTCTGCGTCACCACGAAGGACAGCCCCTATGCCAGTGCGACCTCCATTGCCGACCTCGCGGGCGGCAAGTGCACCGCGCAGTCCGGCACGATCTGGTACGATTCCTGCCTGCCGCAGATCGAAAACGCCGAGCTTCTGGCTCCCGCTGAGACGGCTCCGGCCATGATCATGCAGCTGCAGACCGGCGCGGTCGACTTCATCTGCACCGATATGCCCACCGCCATGGGCGCTGCCGCGCAGGACGATAACCTCGTCATTCTGAACTTCTCCGGCACGCCCGGCGATTTCCAGTTTGCCTCCGAGGCTGAGCGCGCTGAAAACGTCAACATCGGCATCTCCGTCCGCAAGGGCAACACGGTTCTGAAGGACGCCATTGACAAGGTTCTCTCCCAGATGACGGAGGACGACTTCAACCAGCTCATGGACGAAGCCATCCGCATCCAGCCGGAGGTTTAACTGTTTGCCCGCGCCTCCGGCGCGGGCAAATCAAAAGTGAAAGGAGACTACCCCGTGGATAAGCTCGCCAAGCTCATGCAGGACATCGGGATTCTGTGGGAAAAGTACCGCATGATGTACCTGAACGGTATGCTCAACACGCTCGGCCTTGCGCTGGCCGCGACCGCGATCGGCTGTATCATCGGCCTGCTCTGCGGCATTCTCAATACCATCCCGTGCGCCAAAAACGATCCGCTGCCCAAGCGTATCCTTCTGAAAATCCTCCGCGTCATCATCCGCATCTACGTCGAGGTTTTCCGCGGCACGCCGATGATGCTGCAGGCCGTGTTCATTTTCTACGCCCTGCCGTATTTCACGGATAATGCCCTGCGCTTCGATAACATCTGGGCCGCGTCCATCCTGATCGTCTCGATCAACACCGGCGCGTATATGGCCGAGTCCGTCCGCGGCGGTATCATTTCCATCGACCCTGGCCAGACTGAGGGCGCGAAGGCCATCGGCATGACGCATTTCCAGACCATGACGAGCGTCATTCTGCCGCAGGCCATCCGCAATATCCTGCCCCAGATCGGCAATAACTATATCATCAACGTGAAGGACACCTCCGTTATGTTCATCATCGGCTTTACGGAGTTCTTTGCCTCGCACCGCTATATCGTCGGCATCAACAATAAATATTTCCCGTCCGCCGTCATTGAAATGGCAGGCTATCTGGCCATGACGCTGATTGCATCCGGCATTCTGCGGCTGATTGAAAAGCTCATGGACGGCTCTGACAGCTATGAGCTTGTGCAGGAGGATCCGCTCACCATGACCGCAGGCACGTATTCGCACCCGAAGCGCGGCAGCAACTATGACGAGCAGAGCAAGGAGTTCCGCGAGCGCACGGAGCAGGAACTTAAATTCGGACGCAGCAGGGGGGATCGCTGATATGGCAGACAATATTCTTGAGATCCGGCACCTGAGCAAGTCCTTTGGCACGCACGAAGTCCTGCGCGATATCGACTTTGATGTCAAAAAAGGCGACGTGATCTCCATCATCGGCGCGTCCGGCTCCGGCAAATCGACGCTGCTGCGCTGCGTGAATCTGCTCGAAACGCCAACGAGCGGCGACATTCTCTACCACGGCGAAAATGTCACCGGTAAAAGCGTCAACGCCGCAAAATACCGCTCCCACGTCGGCATGGTGTTCCAGTCGTTTAATCTGTTCAATAATATGACGGTTCTGAAAAACTGTATGGTGGGTCAGATGAAGGTGCTTGGCCGGAGCAAGGCTGAGGCGCAGGAGCAGGCCATGCGGTATCTGGAAAAGGTCGGCATGGCGCCCTATGTCAACGCCAAGCCGCGTCAGCTCTCCGGCGGCCAGAAGCAGCGTGTCGCCATTGCACGTGCACTTGCAATGAACCCTGAGGTGCTTCTGTTCGACGAGCCGACAAGCGCGCTTGACCCGGAAATGGTCGGCGAGGTGCTCTCCGTCATGCAGGACCTTGCGCACGAGGGCATGACCATGCTCGTCGTGACGCATGAGATGGCCTTCGCCCGCGATGTGAGCGAGCGCGTCGTGTTCATGCACGAGGGTGTGATCCTGGAACAGGGTTCCCCCGAAGCGATCTTTGGCGACCCGCAGCACCAGCAGACAAAGGACTTTTTGGCACGGTTCCGCAACACCTGATAATCCAGAAGCCTATTTTTTATGAAACGATACAAAAACGTACTGCCCCTACAACCAAACCAGAGAAATTGCAGCATACGCAAAACCAGCCTCCGCCGCAGCGGGGGCTGGTTTTATATTTGCGTCTTATTTCAGCGTCTTGACCCACTCGCGCAGGGTATCCGTGCTCGTGCTGCTGCGGAAGACCTTGCCTTCGAGCAGACGTGCGCCCGTGCAGCTGGGCGCGAGGGCCTTGTTTGTGCCGCCCATGCCGCTGCCGCCGGAGGTGGCAAACGGAACGACGGTCCTGCCCGTCAGATCGCAGCTCTCCAGAAACGTGTTGACGATGGTCGGCGCAACATACCACCAGATGGGGAAGCCGACAAAAACGGTGTCGTAGTCCGCGATGTTCGCACAGGTGCCTGCGATTTCAGGACGGGACGCGGGGTTCTGCATCTCAATGGTGCTGCGGGACTGCTTGTCCATCCAGTTGAGATCGGCACGCGTGTAGGGAACCTTCGGTTCGATTGCAAACAGATCGGCCCCGATGGCGTCCGCCAGCGTCTGCGCCAGCTTTTTCGTTACGCCGGACGCGGAAAAATAAGCGACAAGTGTTTTACCCATGAGAAAAACCTCCTGTTTCATATTCTGCTTTCAGTATAGTAAACGTGTCAAGCGTCTATTGCCTCCAACAGAAAGCTCACGGGCCGGAAGCCGTCGTTGCAGGAGATCATGGCCGAGCGCGGATTTTTCATCCACCCGGCATAGAGATTCTCCCCGCCGCTGGCCAGCGCCAACACAAACGGAGACATACTCTCCCACGCGCTCAGACAAAGTCCCTCCGGCCGGTTCCACCCGTCCGCCACAAACACCTGCCCGAGCACCATATCGCAAGGATGCTCCATCGGGTTCTCATATTCCGCCATCAGATCGGGATAACACCCCATCTTCATGACCGTGATTCTGACTTTTTTCATAAGCGGCCTCATTCACTTTCGTAGAAACGATCTAATTCCCATTTTAATGGGTTGTTGTCAATGTAAGTCCATATCTGCAAATACTCTTTTTCGGTTCGGACAACGTGATCATAAAATGACCGCTGCCAGCGCTTCCGTCCCGGGGTATTCTCAATTGCGTTGATTTGTTTTGCAGGAATGGACTTGAACGCACAAATTATTTCGGAAATCGTGGTAGGGGCGGGGCTTTGCTCCGCCCTTGGGCAGTATGGATTTGTATCAGCCAGAGAAAGAAGCATATGCAGATGATTTGGCATGATTACATACTTATCAACCTGAATATTGAAGCGATGCTCGAATTCCTGAATTTGTGCTTTGCAGATACGCCCAAATGGGCGGAGCAGAGCCCCGCCCCTACCAATTCTGCATAAAGTCTGATGGCGCTGATAGGTACAGAGCGTGATGAAATAAGTGCCGGGTGCGGCATAGTCAAATGCGGGCAAACGCAGCGTTTTTCGATTATTCATTATGATACCGGTGCACATACATCCGCGACGGGGACTCTTCTCCGTTGCCCTGGGCTATGCAGAAGAATTCCCAGCCGCAGCGCTCGTAGAAGCCGGTGTGATCGGTCAGCAGATAGAGTGTGTCGATGCCTTTTTCGTGCATATCCCGGCAGACGAATTGCAGAAGTGCGCCCGCGATGCCGCGGCGGCGGAAGTCCGATTCGGTATAGACGGCGCAGACATTCGGCGTCAGGTCCTTACGGTCATGAAAATCGTTCTCGATCACGCCCATGCCGCCGATGATGCGCGGTCCCTCCATCGCCAGATACCACTGCGGGACAGAAGCTGCCCCGCGCAGCGCATCATCCATGCTGTCCAGATATGCCTGCTCCGGCACGCCCCATTTTGCGTGAAACCATGCGGCGGCCTGCGCTTTCAATTCCGGCCTGTCCGTGAGCCGGGTGATCAGATAATCCATAGACAGCCCTCCTTTTTATTGATTATAATACACGCAGCAAAAAGCCGCAAGCCCGGAAAAGGGGCCTGCGGCTTTTTGAGAGAGGGGATCATTCGTATTCCACGCCGTCGTGCTTGTGCACGCCGGTGACGGAGAATTCGACCCATTCGGACAGGTTGACCGCGTGGTCGCCGATGCGCTCGAAATACTTTGCGATCATCAGCAGATCCAGTGCGACCTCGCCCTGACCGGGTTCGCGGGCAATCGCGGATATCAATGCCTGCTTGACATTGGAAAAATCCTCATCGACCAGATCGTCCTGCTTTGTGATCGAGCGGGCCAGATCCACATCGCGGCGGACGAACGCGTCCACGCTCTGCGTGACCATGGAGCTGGCTTGCTGCGCCATGCGGCAGACGAGCGTGCAGTCAAACGTGTTGTGGCTGAGGAAAAACGGGATGATCTCGGCAATATCCGCCGCCTGATCGCCGATGCGCTCCATATCCGTGATCATCTTGAGTGCTGCCGAGATCTGCCGCAGGTCGCGTGCGACCGGCTGCTGCTGCAAAAGCAGCTTCAGACACAGCGCTTCGATGCTCCGTTCCTGCTCGTTTGTCTGCTCCTCCAGCTCCGCGACCGGTGCGGCGGTCGCCGCGTCCTGATTTTCGAGCGCCTGCGCGGCAAGACCGATGGCCTTTGCGCACGTTTCGCCCATTTGCGTCAGCTCTTCATTCAGCAGGGCAAGCTGCTGGTCAAATTTGCTTCTCATTATCCGAACCTCCCGGTGATGTAATCCTCGGTGCGCTTCTCCTTCGGCTGGTAGAACAGCGTCTGCGTGTCGTCGTATTCGATCAGCTCACCCAGCAGGAAAAACGCCGTTTTGTCCGAAATGCGCAGCGCCTGCTGCATGTTGTGCGTGACGATGATGATCGTATATTGTTCTTTCAGATTCGTGGCAAGCTCCTCGATCTTGGAGGTCGAGATGGGGTCGAGCGCACTCGTCGGCTCGTCCATCAGCAGAACCTGCGGCTGCACGGCCAGCGCCCGCGCGATGCAAAGCCGCTGCTGCTGTCCACCGGAAAGGCCCAGCGCGCTCTTTTTCAGCCGGTCCTTGACCTCGTCCCAGATCGCCGCGCCGCGCAGCGACTGCTCGACGATTTCGTCGAGTTCATCCTTTTTGCGCACGCCGTGCGTCCGGGGGCCGTAGGCAATGTTGTCGTAGATGCTCATGGGGAAGGGATTTGGCTTCTGAAAGACCATGCCGATCTCGCGCCGCAGCTCGTTCACGTCCACGGACGGCGCGAAGATATCCTGTCCGTTATATTTGACCTCGCCCTCAATGCGCACGCCCGGGATCAGATCGTTCATGCGGTCGAGCGTCTTGAGAAACGTTGATTTGCCGCAGCCGGAGGGGCCGATGAGGGCCGTGATGCTCTTTTCCGGGATGTTCATCGACACGCCCTTGAGCGCCTTCGTCTGCCCGTACCAGAGCTGTAAGTCTTTGACTGTGATAATATCGTTCATACACGAGTTCCTTTCAATACCGGCTCGAAGGCCAGCCCGTACCAGTGGCCGGGCTGCCGCTTGGCCGTTTCGTGGATGCAGCTGTCGCAGAAATCCGCTGCGCGCAGAAGCGCGGCCTCTGTGCGGCCCGCATCAAACCGCAGGGGTTGACAGCCTTCATTGCCGGCTCCGTTTCTGGATCTGTTTTCCGACGATCCCGGCGGCAAGATTGATCAGAAGCGTTAAGATCATAAGAATGGCCGCGATGGCAAAGGCAACGTCAAATTCGCCCTCCTCCTTCGCGTAGGCGTACAGCGCGACCGTCAGCGTCGCGCCGGGGCTGGCAAGCCCGATCACGAATTTGTTCAGCGTGTGGGCAAAGCCTGCCGTGAACAAAAGTGCGGCGGATTCGCCCAGAATACGGCCAGCGGAGAGGATGCAGCCGGTCACAATGCCGTCGATGCAGCCCGGCAGCACAACCGTGCGCACCACGCGCCATTTGCCCGCGCCAAGACCGAACGCACCCTCGCGGTAGCTCTGCGGAACCGTCCGCAGACTTTCCTGCGTCGTGCGCAGGACGGTCGGCAGGTTCATGATCACGAGCGTCAGGGCACCGGCCAGCAGGCTCGTCTGCATACCGAGAAATTCACAGAAGAACAGCATACCGACCAGACCGTAAATGATGGACGGAATGCCGGAAAGCGTCTCGGCGGCGTATTCAATGGCCGCGACGAGCTTTTTGTTCTGCGCGTACTCCGTCAGATAGACCGCCGCGCCCACGCCGAGGGGCAGGACAATGAGCAGGGAAGCGAGCAGGATCTGCATGGTGTTGCAGATATCCGGCAGAATGCCGATGGCGCCGGTGATATAGCTCGGCTTCGTCGAGATCAGGTGCCATGTGACATACGGCAGGCCCTTATAGAGCACATATCCGATCATGAACACGACCAGCGCGGCCGTCAGCACGGCGGCGAGGAGCAGCAGCGCGCGCATGACAGCGGTATACACCCGTCTGGACGCGGAAAGCTTGTTTGTCAGCATGGTTTCACTCCTTTTTGCGCTTCAGGAAGAAGTTGAGCGCCGCGTTGATGAGCATGATGAACAGGTACAGAACCAGTGCGATGGAGAACAGCGCCTGCCGCTGCAGGCCGGACGCATAGGACATTTCGCTTGCGACCGCCGTGGTCAGAAAGCGCACGCTTTCAAACAGCGACGGCATATTCGGCGCGTTGCCCGACACCATCATGACGGCCATGGCCTCGCCGATGGCCCGGCCTACGCCGAGCACGACGGCAGCGGCAATGCCGCTTCTGGCCGCCGGAGCCGATACGCGGAACCAGGTTTCAACCGGCGTTGCGCCGAGCGCCAGCGACGCGTCCTCATACCTGTCTCTTATACACATC
>ENA-OZVB01000560-OZVB01000560.1-human-gut-metagenome-genome-assembly--contig:-NODE-560-length-8908-cov-7.361233_pt1 | contig 8908 bp, 7 predicted proteins | sample MGYA00243444_ERZ654043 | MGnify/ENA primary metagenome ERZ654043 (study PRJEB26926, sample SAMN06164885) | human gut metagenome | biome: ENVO:00009003; feature: ENVO:2100002; material: ENVO:00002003...
ATACGAGATGTCTTAGGGTCTCGTGGGCTCGGAGATGTGTATAAGAGACAGGAGCGGGGGCCGTGCGGGGTTTTGCCGGAGGGAAGGCCTGGGAATTGTCCGCCCGGGAGGGTGTTTCCCCATGCGGCGCGGCGGAAGGCGGTTCCGGAGGGCCGCCGTCCGTCTCCGGCACGGCGGCGGAAGCGTGAATTTCCTGCCGGGCGTGTTTTTGGAGGGTGTTGGCAATCGCCTCCACAATGGTATTAACCACGTCCGCGGAACGGCGGAACCTCACCTCCTTCTTGGCTGGGTGCACGTTGACGTCCACCAGCGCGGGCTCCACCTCCATGTACAGGAAGAGCGCCGGATGCAGCCCGGTGGGAAAACCGCCGTAGCCGTCCCGGATGGCCCGGTTGATGAGCTGGTCCTCCACGGGGCGGGTGTTCATGAAGACGTACTGCCCCTTTCTGGTGCGCCTGGCCTCGGAAAGCGGGAGCAGGAAGCCCGTGACGGAAATGCCGGGCCCGATGGTCGTTTCTATCGGAATCAGGGCTGCCGCCGTAGCCGCATCCGTCAGCGCGGAGATGCGGACGCGCAGGTCCGCCGTGGCCGGAAGGTCGAAGACGAGCTGGTCGTCCCGCTTGTAGGTAAAGCGCACCTGGGGATAGGCCAGGGCATGCAGGCGTATCTGGTGCTCCACATGGGAAGCTTCCGTCTCCGCGGATTTCAGGAACTTGCGGCGTGCCGGGGTATTGTAAAACAGGTCGGAGACCTCAATGGCGGTGCCGGGGGAGACGCCGGAACTTCTCGGCTCGTGCTCCAGCCCGCCGTCGATGCGTACTTCCCAGCCCTCCAGCGCCTGCTGCTGCCTGGTGCAGAGCTTGAAGCGGGAGACGCTGGCAATGCTGGGAATGGCCTCTCCGCGGAAGCCTAGGTGAGTGATTTCAAACAGGTCCTCCAGGGAGGAAAGCTTGCTGGTGGCGTGCCGCTTGGCGCACAGGCACGCGTCTTCCCGGGACATGCCGCAGCCGTCGTCCGTCACCTTGATCAGGCCCACGCCTCCGCGGCGTATCTCCACCCGCACGGATCTGGCTCCGGCGTCCAGGCTGTTTTCCACCAGCTCCTTCACGACGGAGGCGGGGCGTTCCACCACCTCGCCCGCCGCCACCTGGCTGGCAAGAGTGGGGGACATGACGTGGATGGAGGGCATGGCGGTGACGGATTGGGAAGGGAAATAAAGGAAAAAGGGAGCCTAGCCGCCGGCGACGATGGAGACGATTTCCACCCGGTCTCCGGGAGAAACCGTAATCCGGGAAAAATCCTGCGGCAGAAGCGCGGAGCCGTTGTGCTCCACGACGACGGGTTTGCCGTTCATGTTCAAGAGTTCCAGAAGCCGGGAAACGGAACAGGGTTCCGCCAGTCCATACGGGGCTCCGTTCAGCGTAATTTCGTTCTGGGCTGCCATGGCGGAAGTAACCATACCACAACGGGTGGAAAAATCCAGAAACATACCGGGGGGATGGCGTAAAAAAGATTCCGGTTCAAGACGGAAGGAAAAGAAAAAACTGGCATCGCGTACGGGACTCGAACCCGTGTTGCCCGCGTGAAAGGCGGGAGTCCTAGACCGCTAGACGAACGCGACATTAGGTTTGCAGGGACTGCGCGACGGAGTAAACACAACCACCGCGCAAAAGGCAAGAACTATTTAACCAAGGCCGCAAAAAAGCGTACTTACGGGAGTTCCCTCCCTCATTCTTGAAAGTGTGAAAACAACCTGATTCACCAATACCAAGCCAATACAAAAAACTTGCATGCCAAATAATGCCAATATATAACGGCGGTATCTGCTACAAAAACTATGCGCTATCTGCTATCCATCCTTACTATCTAGCCATCATTGGAACAGTCTGGTACAATAACCATTTGACAGTACAACACGACCAGAACGTAAATGAACTGAACTCTCAACTGGAAAAGCTGCAACTCACTACAGAGCCCAAAATCAATAATCTGGAGAGAAAGATAAAGGAATCTTATGACACTCTTGACCTGGAAGAAGAAACATTCCGGAACAAGAGGGATGCGTTAGAAACTATCCTCAAACAAACACAAGCACAACAGGAACGAACAGCACAACAGAACGCGGAACGGGCTTTACGCCGTAAAAAGGCCGCTGTGGAAACAGCACTAGCTAACCGTGAATTAACTGCTAAGGAATGGGAAGTCACGCTGGCGACTTTTAAAACACGACGGGCAGAATAGCTAAATTACTTGATAAAAATAAACAACAGATAACTCTTAATAATAGGAAACTTGCTGACATCATTAAACGTGATACGGAAGACATAGCAAGACGGGCAGACGCTATGAGGTCCGCCGCCCGCGCATCAATGGCAAGCGGAAGGGCTGGAGGCCGAGGAACCTCTTATGCGATCATTGAAGCCAAGGAAGCCATGGAAAAAAAGCACAGGAACATGAACAAAGCGGTTGCCCTGCAAAACAGAAAACTCATGGAATCCATAGATACTATGGAAAAAGAATTGGTCCAAATGGATCGGGCGGAAGAAAAATTTATGCAATTGAACTCTCCGCATAATAAACCAGTTGCACACCTTGAACACTCTGAAGAATTCGTGGCAAAAGTGCCCGTAGGAGAAAAAGCACACCAGGACCTTCTAAAACTCCACGAAGAACACAAACTCTCCATTAAAAAGCTTCAGAACACAATTAACGACCTACTGGACGCAAAAAATTCTTTAGAAACCAGGCTTAGCGACGTTCGCCGTGACATCAACAAGCAAAAAATGGATATTCAAGATAAGCATCAGCAAAGACTGAGAAACGCTCAATTCACAGGATACGCAATCATTGGAATTTTAGCAATTCTTACGCTCATTTCTTTTTCTTTTACAAATAGATACGCCTGATAAGTCACATTGCCTTCCCCTCTCTAGTCGTGCCCTCACAGGGTACGGCTTTTTTGTTGTCTAAACTCTAACTGTCACTTTTGCCAAGGAGTGCAGCACTTCCTGTGTCCGGGCAGCAGCTTGAGAAGCCAAGGGGCGGCGGCCTGGCGCAATGGCGGAAGCTACCGAATGACCATTAGCCGGCCGTCAATGCATTCTTGGGGGATTGCGGTAGAATGGACCCTGACCATAACGGCCTAAAAGTTCATCGGCCGCAGGCACGCCTTTCCGGAACGGATTATGATGCCTTTTGGGAGTTCGTGGAAGATGAAGGCGGCGTGTCCCTGGGGCGGGAGCGGGATTATGACTGGATGCACTTTCAGTTTGCGCGGTTGTAAATAAATTGTAATAAAGGGGATATTCCTGTATATCCGCATTGCCGGGTTGGTCCCGGACTAAAGAAAGGAGGTGTAACATGTGATACTTAACCCCGAATTAGTAGTACGGCTGATGGAACTTATTATTGTTCTGACTAGCTAAAAGAAAGCCCCGGCCTGGTGACGCAGGCTGGGGCGATTTTTTAGAGGTGTATGCGATACACGAACTAGTAGTAATGCCAATATGTGCTAGAACCACTTTTTGTCAAGATAAATATTATCAGCTTTTATCAGCTTTTATCAAGTAATTTGGAAAGTGTATTTCTTACTTCGCTTTTTTCCGCGGGAGTCCCATTTGACGGTGCGGCCGTCATTTAACTGGAACGTCTTGCCGCCATAAGTGGAATTGAGCAGGAAGGAAAAGCGTTTATTGGAAGCTTGGGTGAACTTATAGCGGGGTATCTTGCTTTCGTGTCCATCTTCGTCCTTTTCCGTTACAGATCAAGGTTGAGTTCCGGGTGTTTGCGGGTGCGCGGTTTGGGGGCGTCCTGCTTCTTTTTTTTGCGGGATTTCTTTTGAGCCTTCCGGCTGGTCCAAGATACTTGTGCAAGCTTGCGCAGGGCAGTCTTCCCGTATTTCCCGATAAGAGCTTGCGCTTGATCGGGTGTTAAGGAGTCAAGGAAATCGTTGCAGGCGTGCGCCCGCATGGATGATGCGGAAATGGTATCACTGGTCAGGAGAGCAAGGTCAGAATGCGACAAGTTTTCTACGGATTTTGGACAGTAGAGTTTGGCAAGCTTGTAAACGTTCCGGGTAACGCGTTGCGGGTGATGGCCGTTGCGAAAAAGGATAGTGAAAATACCGATAAGGATATGCAAACGGGCATCCGCTATTTCTTCTTTTACCACGTCAAGTTGATGGTGGTTTAGACCGCATTCATAGAGTGCTTTTGAGAGTTCCGGGAGGATGGGCGTGGCGTCAAAAGGCGCGCTCCATTGCTCCTGTGTTTCTCCGTGCGCATGCAACAGGTAGTCAAGCGCGCCTCCTTGAGCGTGGATAACAGAGGGGCTGGAACTCATACCGTACCCCCCCTTCCCGGGACAAGACTTGCTCTGAATGTGGAGCTAAAAACAAGAGGTTTACTACGTTTCTTGCTACGCTAAAGGCGTAAACGTTTGAAAGTAAACATGGAGGCGGGAGCGGGAATCGAACCCGCGAATAACGATTTTGCAGACCGTCGCCTTACCACTTGGCTACCCCGCCGCTGATGTTGTGCGCGGATACTAGGGGAAAGAACCGCGGGTGTCAATCTCGTTTTTGGAAAAGATGCGCTGTTTCTGCGGAAGGCTGTCCGGGAATCCGGCCACCTTCCGGATGGGGCGGCATTGCTTTCAAGGCGTCTTCCCGGGAGACGGCGGCGTTGATGGGCAAGTTCCTGGTTTCCTGCTTTTCCGCATAGTGAATGACAAGGCGGACGCGATCATATTTTTCCGGGAAAGTGCAGGTGAACGGGTGGAATTCGATCGGCCCCGAACGGCATCGCGCCATTTCTGTTTTCACGGGGATCCTGTGTCCCTCCCGGTCAAGGAATACCATGCCGGCATAGGGGAAGCTCACAGGATAAATGAGCCCGATGCTCCATGTGTTGGTTTCCGTATACGGATTCACCCTTATGTCCAGATGCGGGCATTTTTCCAGATTGGCTACGTCCGTCCCTTCCTCAAGAAAGGAGGAGATGCAGAGAGGGATGGAATACGCGGCGTTCGGACGGAGATCGATTTCCGTTTCTGGCAGAGTGGCCAGCCGCGCGCATTTCACCGGCACCTTTCCCTTGATCTGGATTCTTCCGTCTTGGGGGAAGGGGCGGTCCTTAACCAGAAGGCCCAGGGAGAATATGCCTTTGCCTGTTTCCTGTTCATAGGAATGATGGGAAATGCTGATGGACGTGTCTTTCAAAGAAATTCCATTTCCGCTTCTGATGCTCAGTCCTGTTGGACTGGCAGCTGCAGAGAGTACGGCGCGGGGGGAAGTGTAACTGCCGGTGAATAGGAAATAACGGTATTTCGGAAAGAAGCTGGTTAGTTGAAGCTTGATGGCCTTTCTGCAGAATGTTTCATGCCGCTCCCCCCTTGAAAGGGAGGGAATGAGCAGGAGGAAAAGGGCCGGAAGAAGCTTCATGGATGGCTGATGAACGAAAAGGGGGAGGGATACGGAGGCGCCTCCCGTGCAAAGCCGGAGCCGGAAAGATGGTTTATGGCGGTTTTTAACGGTTGGACAGCAGCTGCTTCATTTCCGGAAGACGGAAGTGCAGCGGAGGAAGCTCCTCCTCAAACGCGGCTGATTTTTCTTTCCTCAGGGCTTCCGCCCGTTCTTCCAGTTTCCGGGCTTCAGCCAGGATTTTGCGTATTTCCTGCCGCCCGCGGCCTATGTGGGAAACGGCCCGGGACGGGTCCGGCGTGAATTCCGGACCTCCCTTGAGGTATTTTTCAAAGTATTGCTGGTAGCGTTCCGCCAGTTCCCGCCCTCTGGCAAAGAGCTTGCGGTCTTCTTCCACATAGGCCGCCACGGCGGGGTCCACGTCTTTCGTGCTCAGGTCCGCCAGTTCTTCGTCCCGCTCCCGCAGCAGGTCCGCCGCGTCCCTGCTGCTTTCCGCCAGGCCGGGAAGGGTGGGATTCTTTTTCAGCTTCAGGAGGCGCTGCACCAGCGCATCGCTTTTTTCCGAGTATTCCGTATTGATGTCCGCCGCCTTTTTCCAGTAGGAGACGGTGGGGTCACCGCAGGAGGCCATCAGGAAGGCGGCCAGAAAGGGGAGCGTGCGGCGCAGGAAAGTAAGGGAAGTCATGTTCCTTTTGTAGCATTCCCGTGACGGGAATCAAGGCTGTTTTACGGGTCCCCGGCTTCTGCTTCTTATGAAAAGATGCTGAATCTTAATCGGTTCCGTTTCTGGAACGTTTCTTTTCCGCCGGAGGCGGCATTTCCACCACGCCGCTGCTGTTTCCGGGCGTCAGCAGGATTTCCACCTCCAGGGGCAGGGACGTATCCGCCAGCAGGCCTTCCGGGATGGAGATGCCGATGGGGGCGGAGCTTTTGCCGGGCAGCACTTCCTGGGGGGAGATGATGTCCAGAATGAGGCGTCCGTGCTGGAGAATGTTGATTTTGCTGATGGAGAAGGCGTCCTTCATGCCCGTGTTATGCAGCGTGACGCCCTTGAGCTGGGATGGGGCGAACGGTCCCGGAACGGTGAAGCGCAGGATGGTGGATTCCCTCCTGGCAAGCGGCAGGGGAAGCCAGTACGCCGCAATGGGCGCCTCCGGGTTCAGGCTGTCCGTCAGGTAGGCGGATCCGTTGAGACGTTCCATCATCAGGCCGGAAAGCTCCGGGGAAGCGGGCACGCCCCAGCCCTGGGAGTACATGAGGGAGAGCAGGTACAGGGCTTCCTGGTCCCGGTACTGGACCGCCATTCTCAGGAACCGCGCCGCCTGGGCGTAATCCCGGGAGGCCAGAGGGGGCTGCTGTGGCAGGCGGGGAAAATAGGAGGGGATGTCCATGAGCAGGATGCCCAGCTCCTTCATGGCCTCATAGCATCCTCCGGTGGCGGAACGGTAGAGCCATTCCACCCCTTCTTCCGGCCTGGGGCCGCCGGGGCAGTCAGGAGACATGAGGAGTTTCCCCAATACCTGCTGGGCCACCGGGTAGCCGGCTTTGGACAGTTGTTCCAGAGCCGCCAGCATGTCCGGCGTGGCGTTCGCCAGGCCGAGAACGTTCCCGTGCCCCGGGGAAGGCGTGGTGACTGCCGCCACGAGCCCCTTGTAGGCAGGGTCATGCATCAGGGCCGGTTCCGGCGCCGCGGGGGCGATGATGAAGCGGATTTTAGGGAAGGCCTCCTCCGTGCGTTCCGTTTCGCTTTTGAAGCACGCCATTTGCATGGGGACGGCCTTGTGGGCGGCGGTTTCAAAGGCGTATGTGTAGGCGCGGTCCGTGGAGAGCTCCGGCAGGGCCGGGAAGAAGAAGGTGGAGGTGGATTGCCCCGGCACCGTGAAGGAGGGGACGGAGTTGACGGAACGGTCCACCAGGGCTCCGTTGGAGTCCCGGATGGTGAGGTGCAGTTCCTCCCCTCCGGTGGCCGGAGGGATAATCTGGAGGTAGATGCAGGAGATGCGCAGCTTTTCCGGCAGGATGGAGGGGATGCCGGAACGGGTCAGAATCGTATCGTCCAGGCGCAGCTGGAATTCCTTCAGCGTCCGCGGTTCCAGCGCCGCGTCTTCCGTCATTCTGAGCTCCGGGATGCGGATGGATGCCAGGTCCCGGGGCGGAGGGGCCAATTCCTTCCCGTTGGCGGCCGGCTGCTGGATGGCCTCCTTGATGGTATTGATGGTGGTGCCCATGGGGGCCTTTTTCAGGTAGTCCATCAGGTAGAACGCCGCTGCGCCCAGCAGCAGGGTGCAGACGCTCCCCACCATCAGGAACATCATGTGGCGGTTGCGGCGGAGGGTGCGCGCGGACAGCCTGCGGGAGGAGGAATGAAGTCCGCCCGTCCCGGCGGTGGCCTTTTTGTTCCCGGAATTCTTCTCCGCGCAGGGATGCGGCATTCCTTCCGGATGAATGTGGCGGATGTCCGCCGGGGATACCTGGATGGTGGCGGAGGATTCTTCCCCGGAAATGGCGCAAATGTCGTGAATCCATTCACGGGCCGTCTGGTAGCGGCAGCTGGTCTGGGGAGCCAGCGCCTTGTCCAGCGAAAGCAGGAACTGCCGCGAGTAATAGCGGGTGAGCACGGGGTCGCTGTGCAGCGGCGGCATGCCGTCTTCCGTCAGGCGCACTTCCGCCCGTTCCGGCGGGTGGCCCGTGAGGAGGGCGTAAAAGGTGGCGCCTACGGAATAAAGGTCGCTCCAGGGGCCGATGTTCGTTTTCCCCAGCGCCTGTTCCGGGGAGGAATACCCCTGGGTGGTCAGGACGGTGGCGGCATGCAGCTTCAGGGCATGGCGCGCCGCGCCGAAGTCGATCAGCACGGGCGTGCCTTCCTCCGTCAGCAGGATGTTGCCGGGCTTGATGTCACGGTGGTAGATGTGCCTGGAATGGAGGTAGTCCAGAATCCGCAGCAGGCGGGTCAGCAGGCCCTTGAGTTCGTCCTCCGTGTAGCGGTGCCCGGTGCTGTGGAGTTTCTCCCCCAGGTAGTCCAGGGAAAGCCCGGTGATGTTCTCCATGGCGAAGTAGGCGGTGCCGTTGGCTTCAAAAACGGACAGGATTCTGACGATGCCGGGATGGTTGAGCTCCGCCAGCGTCTGGGCCTCGCTCAGGAAACTCTTCAGGGCCCAGGTGTAGTTTTCCAGGTCGTGCTCGTTGTTGGGCCGGATATGCCCGGTCAGCGGGTCCCGGTAGGAGCAGCTGGAGGGAAAGTTTTCCTTGATGACCACGTTGCGGTTCAGGAACAGGTCCTTCGCCAGGTAGGTGATGCCGAAGCCCCCGCTGCCCAGGACGCGGATGATTTCATACTGTTCCAGGCGCGTGCCGGGGGCCAGCTCCCTCTGGTAAACGAAAAAGGCGCCTTTTTCTTCCGCGTGGGGGAGAGGGGGGCGTCCGGGCAGAATCTGTTCCCTGTCTCTTATACACGTCTCCGAGCCCACGAGACCCTAAGACATCTCGTAT